>Ga0224505_10000050_pt1 | contig 89549 bp, 80 predicted proteins | sample SF_Jan12_sed_USG_FD_169102 | JGI IMG/M metagenome (GOLD analysis project Ga0224505, IMG submission 169102) | Sediment microbial communities from San Francisco Bay, California, United States - SF_Jan12_sed_USGS_4_1 | ecosystem: Environmental > Aquatic > Marine > Sediment | place: USA: California...
ACGCAATTTCGATGGAGTACTTCCCGTCGCATACGCTCTCGGGCGAGATCCCGGACAGCGAGCCCATGGATTTCAAGAAGGCGCTCCGGTTCTCTGTGGACATCGCGACCGGCATGGCGGTGGCACACCAGGCCGGCGTCATCCATCGCGACCTGAAGCCCGCCAATATCCTGGTCAACAATGAGGGTCTGCTGAAAATCGTGGACTTCGGCGTGGCGGCGGCGGCGAAAAGCGGCGATACCCAGCTGACGAAAACGGGTTACGTCATCGGCTCGCCCAAGTACATGGCACCGGAACAGATCCTCGGCAAGAAAGTGGACGAAAAGGCCGACATCTACAGTGTCGGCGTCATCATGTACGAGATGGTCACCGGCATCCCGCCGTACAGCCGGGGCGACCACATGTCGGTGATGTACCAGCACGTCCAGGGCAAGGCCAAGACCTGCCAGGAGGTCAATCCGAACGTGCCGGACGAGCTGGCCGCAATCATCGGCAAGGCCATGGCGGTCGACAAGAGCAAGCGCTACAGCACCATGAACGAACTTATCGACGCCCTCAACGCGATCAATTTATGAAAATGTGCTGCGGCGCACTGGCGGCGCGCGGGGAATCCGCCTACGATAGCCGCAGTATCTACATGAAGTTCAAGGCAATATTCCACTCCAATGCCGCGCATTGATGCATTTCTGAAGCTCGGGCTCGCCCAGGGCTGCTCCGACGTCCACCTTTCCGTCGGCGTTCCGCCGATGCTGCGGATGCACGGCGATTTGTTGCCGATCAAGTTCCGTGACCTGACAGATACCGAGCTCGAGGGCTATGTCACGGAGATCCTAAGCGACGCCCAGCGCGAGCGGTTTCACTCGGGCAAGGACCTGGACTTCTCCTACGTAAGCGAGGACGGCGGCCGTTTCCGGGTCAATATGTTCCGTAAGGACACCGGTGTTGGCGCCGTGTTCCGCTATATCCCGAATGCCGTGCCCACCCTCGAAAAGCTGAACCTGCCGCCCGTGCTGCAGGACTTCTGCGACTTCCACCAGGGTATGGTTCTCGTGACCGGCTCGACCGGCACCGGAAAGTCGACGACGCTCGCCGCGATGATCGACTACCTGAACAACTCCCGGGCGCTGAATATCATCAGTCTCGAAGACCCGATCGAATTCGTGCACCCGAGCAAGAAATCACAGGTCATCCAGCGCGAGCTCGGGACCCACCTGCGAACGTTTGCCGACGGGGTGCGCTCGGCCATGCGCGAAGATCCGGACGTCATCCTCGTCGGTGAGCTGCGCGACGCGGAGACGATCTCGATGGCCATGACCGCGGCGGAGACCGGCCACCTGGTGCTCGGCACGCTGCACACGACCGGCGCGGTCAAGACAATCGATCGAATCATCGACGCGCTGCCTGGCGAATTGCGGGAACAGACCAAGAGCTTCCTCGCGCAAAGCCTGAAGGCCGTCGTGACACAGGTGCTGGTCAAGACGCCGGACGGCCGCGGCCGCAAGGCGGTCGTCGAAATCCTGGTCAACAACCGCGCGATCTCGAAGCTGATCATGACGGACCAGACTCACCAGATTCCGGCGCAGCTGCAGACCGGCCGGAATATCGGCATGCAGCTGCTGGACCAGGCCCTGCTCGATGCCCTGGAAAAGAAGGAGATCGACCCCGACGACGCGATTCGATACGCGGCCGACAAGCGCAAGTTCCATCGTTACGCGACCGACTCGGCGATATTGCCCGCACTGGGTGCGGACGACTGAGGACGTCGATGACAGAGGGCCACGTCAACCGCATCGATTCCTACCTGAAGACCGCGCTGGACAAGCGCGGATCCGACCTGCATTTCATATCCGGCGACCCGCCCCGGGTTCGCGTGCATGGGTCGCTAACCTTGCTGCAGGATGAAGTCCTGACAATTGACGAAGTGCGGGATTGCATGTACGAGATCATGGGCGGCACGACGCAGCGCGATTTCGAAAAGAAAGACGCCGCTGACTTTGCCTACGAGATTCCGGGAGTGTCGAGATTTCGCGTCAATGTCATGCGGCACCTGAACGGCATTGGGGCGGTATTCCGTGCGATCCCGTCGAAAGCGCTCACGCTCGACGAACTGAACATGCCCGAGGTAGTTCACAACTTGTGCAAGCAGACTTCCGGCATGATCCTCGTCACCGGCAAGACGGGTTCCGGCAAGTCCACTACGCTCGCTGCAATGATCGACGCGATCAACAAGCGCCTGAAGGGGCACATACTTACGATCGAGGACCCGATCGAGTTCGTGCACAAGCGGCAGGGCTGCCTGATTTCACAACGCGAGGTCGGTGTGCACAGCGCAAGCTTCGCGGACGCCCTGCACTCGGCCCTGCGCGAAGATCCGGACGTGATCCTGGTCGGCGAATTGCGTGACCTCGAGACCATCAGCATCGCGGTGACCGCGGCCGAGATGGGCATCCTTGTCATGGGCACGCTGCACACGAACGGCGCCGCCCAGACCGTCGACCGCATCGTCAATTCCTTCCCGGCCGACAAGCAGAGCCATATACGCACCATGCTTTCGACGTCGCTGCGTGGGGTGATTTCGCAGCAGCTGCTGCCGGTCAAGGACAAGCCCGGCCGGGTCGCGGCCCTGGAGATCCTGATAAATACCTCGGCCGTCGCCAACCTGGTTCGACAGGGCAAGCTGGACCAGCTCGAAACCGCCATGCAGAGCGGCGGCTCGGTCGGCATGATCACCATGGACAGCGCGCTCATGAAGCTGGTCGAAAGCGGCCAGATTTCCGGTGACGAAGCCTATCTGCAGGCCAACAACAAGGCGAAATTCAAGTCCGTCCGGGATACCGTCGAACCGGACCCCTATTTCGAGTAGACCGCGTCCCTTGCGGCGCTGGCCCGCACCTCGGCGCCCGGTCGTGGCATAATCCCGGACCGTTTCGCCGGGCGGCCGTGACCGCCGGGCGCAGCTCCGTTCCGACCCCAGTTCCGCAGCCGAAACAAGCCGACGATGAGCAAGCCCGCCCGCAAAATCCTGGTCTCCAGCGCCCTGCCCTACGCCAACGGCAGGATCCACATGGGGCATCTCGTCGAGTACATCCAGTCCGATATCTGGGTGCGCTTCCAGAAGCTGCGCGGCCACGACTGCATCTACGTCTGCGCGGCGGATGCACACGGCACGCCGATCATGATAAAGGCGCGCCAGGAGGGCATACCGCCGGAGGACCTGGTGACCCGAGTGGCCGCCGAACAGGAACAGGACCTGCGCGAATTCGGCGTGGATTTCGACAACTTTCACACGACGCACTCGCCAGAAAACGAACAACTCGTGCAACGCATGTACAAGGCGCTACGCGATGCCGATCACGTATACACGAAGACGATCGAGCAGGCCTACGACGAGCGAGAGGGCATGTTCCTGCCCGATCGCTTTGTGCGCGGCACCTGCCCGCGCTGCAAGAGCGAGGACCAGTACGGCGACGCTTGCGAGGTATGTGGCGCCACGTATACGCCGCGGGACCTCGTCAACCCGACTTCCGTGCTGTCCGGAAGCACGCCGGTCTGGCGCGAGTCCGAGCATTATTTCTTCCGGCTAAGCGCTTTCGGAGACCGCCTGCGGCAATGGATGAAGGTTGCCGGCCTGCACCAGAACATCACCAGCAAGCTGGAGGAGTGGTTCGGCGCCGGCCTGCAGGACTGGGACATCTCGCGCGATGCGCCCTACTTCGGTTTCCGCATCCCCGGCACCGAGGACAAGTATTTCTACGTGTGGCTCGACGCGCCGGTCGGTTACCTTGCGAGTTTCCTGCACCTGTGCAATTCGCGCGAGGACCTCGACTTCGAAGAGTACTGGCGCGAAGGCAGCGAGGCCGAGGTCTACCACTTCATCGGCAAGGACATAGTGTACTTCCACACCCTGTTCTGGCCCGCCGTGCTGGAAGGTTCCGGGTTCCGCAAACCGACCAGCGTGTTCGCGCACGGGTTCCTTACGATTAACGGCAAGAAGATGTCCAAGGCGCGTGGCACGTTCATCAATGCGCGCACCTACCTCGATTTCCTGCAGCCGTCCTACCTGCGCTACTACTACGCTTCGAAACTCAGCCCGGCGATGGACGACATCGACCTGAGCCTCGAGGACTTCGCAGCCAAGGTCAACTCGGACCTGGTCGGCAAACTCGTCAACATACCGAGCCGCTGCGCGGGTTTCATCAGCAAACGTTTCGACGGGCGACTGTCTGCCGAACTCGATGACCCGGCTTTGTTCGAGGAATTCGCCGACGCGTCGACTGCAATCGCGGAGTTGTATGAGCAGAGGGAATTCGGCAAGGCGATACGCAGCATCATGGCGCTGGCTGAACAGGCGAATCGCTACATCGACGACAAGAAGCCCTGGCAGATGGCGAAAGATGATGCGCTGGCCGATGGCGTGCAGGCCGTATGCACCCAGGGCCTGAACCTGTTCCGTACACTGATGATCTACCTGTCGCCCGTGCTGCCGACGGTCGCCGCAGACGCAGAGCGACTGTTCGGGGAACAGGGCTGGACCTGGGACCAGGCCACCATGCCGCTGCTCGGTACCGGTATCAATCCATACGAAGCCCTGCTGACGCGGGTCGAATCAACCAAGGTCGAAGAAATGGTCGAAGCATCAAGGGAATCCACGCAACAGGCTGCCGCCACGCCGGCGCCCGAGACGATCAGCATCGACGATTTCGTCAAGGTCGACCTGCGCATAGCCCGGATAGTCGCTGCCGAGGGCGTCGAGGGTGCGGACAAGCTGTTGCGACTGACGCTCGACCTCGGCGAGGAAAAGCGCCAGGTGTTTGCCGGCATCAAGGCAGCCTACAGGCCCGAGGACCTCGTCGGCCGCCTCGTGGTGGCCGTGGCCAACCTGGCACCGCGCAAAATGCGTTTCGGTGTCTCCGAGGGCATGGTCCTCGCGGCCGGACCCGGCGGTTCGGAGATCTTCCTGCTGTCCGCCGACAGCGGGGCGGTTCCCGGGATGAGGGTCAAGTAGGCAAGGGCGACGCCGCCGAGTCAAAGACTTACAATAGCGGCCGTATGGCTGCGAACCCCGCTATCCGCACTGGCTGTCCCACGTGACCGACATAATCCTGATCCTCGTTGGCACCGTTCTCGTCAACAACTTCGTGCTGGTTCGGTTCCTGGGCCTTTGCCCCTTCATGGGCGTATCGCGCAACGTCGAAGCGGCGCTAGGCATGTCGCTCGCGACGGCTTTCGTTCTGACGCTGTCGTCCGCCGCCGGCTACCTGCTGCACCAGTATGTGCTCGTGCCCCTGGACCTCGGCTACCTTCGCACCATCGCGTTCATCCTGGTCATTGCGGCGAGTGTGCAATTGACGGAGCTGATGGTCCGGCGTCTGAGCCCGCTCCTCGACCAGGTGCTGGGGATTTTCATCCCGCTGATTGCCACCAACTGCGCCGTACTCGGAGTAGCGCTGCTCAACGTGCAACAGGCAAGCGGCTTTGTCGAATCGGTGATTTTCGGCTTCGGCGCCGCGGCCGGTTTCGCGCTGGTGCTTACCGTGTTCGGTGCTGTCCGGGAACGCCTGGACGCCGCCGACGTTCCGCTGCCGTTCCGGGGCACCGCGATCGCGCTCATCACTGCCGGAATGATGTCGCTGGCGTTCATGGGCTTCTCCGGAATGGCGCGACCCTGACGCTGGCCGATGTGGACGGCGGTAGTGACAATCGCTTCGATCTCGCTGGCTGCGGGCCTCCTGCTGGCCTGGGCGCGGTCGCGACTGCCCGAAAACGACGACGCCGTCGCCGACAGGGTGAATGACTTGCTGCCACAGACCCAGTGCGGCCAGTGTGGCTTCGCCGGTTGCCGGCCCTACGCAAATGCGATCGTGGCCGGTAGCGCCGAGATCGATCGCTGCCCGCCCGGCGGTTACGACACCATCCGGAGACTGGCGGAATTGCTGGGCCGCGAGCCGCGGCCGCTGGCCGTGCCCGGAAGCACGACCATGAGCCACAGCGTCGCGATCATCGATGAAGCCTTGTGCATTGGCTGCCTGCATTGCCGCGACATCTGCCCGGTCGACGCCATCGTCGGCGCGCAACGCTGCATGCACACGGTGATCTCGTCCGAGTGCACGGGTTGCGAGCTGTGCCTGCCGGCTTGCCCGGTAGACTGCATAGACATGGTAACAAGGGCATGAGCGAGGGCGCCCCGACATACGACCTCGGCAAACTGCATGGCGGCCTGCGCCTGCCGGCCGAGAAGCAGGCCTCGACGTCTCGACCGATACTCATCGCGCCAGTACCTGCGCAGCTCGTGCTGCCGCTGGTGCAGCACGTTGGACAAGCGGCCGAGCCGGTCGTCGGCATCGGGGAGCGCGTCCTAAGGGGTCAGCTGGTCGCCGATACCCACGGTTCGCTCGGAGCGCCCGTGCACGCGTCTTCGTCCGGACGCGTTGCGGCCGTCGAGCCCTGGCCGGTCGCCCGGCGTCACGGCCAGACGGCGCCGTGTATCGTCATCGAGTGCGACGGGCTGGACCAGGCGATCGACACGACGGAGATCCTCGTCGATTATCGCGAACTCGACCCGGTATCGCTGCGGCAGAAGATCCTGCAGGGCGGCATCGTGGGACTGGGTGGAGCCGTGTTCCCGACCGCCCAGAAGCTGATGCAGGCGGCAACGCTGCCGCTCGAGTACCTGATCCTGAACGGCGTCGAGTGCGAGCCGTACATCAGCTGTGACGACATGCTGATGCGCGAGTATGCCGCCGATGTCGTCGGTGGTGCGCAAGTCCTGATGCATGCGCTCGAACTGCCGAAGTGCCTGGTGGTCGTGGAGAGCGACAAGCCGGCCGCCATAGCCGCCCTGGCCCACGCGCTCGGGGATATCCAGGACCCCCGCGTCACGCTGAAGCAGGTGCCCACGATTTACCCGTCGGGCGGCGAGGACCAACTGGTCCAGCTGGTGACCAATCGAGAGGTTCCCAGCGGCGGATTGCCGTCGGACGTCGGCTGCGTCGTCCAGAACGTCGGCACCGCGGCGGCCGTGCAAAACTGGATCGCCCGTGGCGAGCCGCTGATTTCGCGTGTGACTACGGTGACCGGCGATGGCGTCGCCAGCCCGCTGAACGTCCTGGTCCGGCTCGGCACGACCGTAGCAGAGATCGTCGCGCTCGCCGGCGGCTATACGGAGCGGGCGCAGCAGCTGGTGATCGGAGGCCCGATGACCGGCAAGTCGGTGACGACCGACCTCGTCCCGGTCGTGAAGGCGACCAACTGCGTGCTCGTGTTGTCCGAGCTTCCGGCGGTCGGCGACGAGCGGCCGTGCATACGCTGCGGCGAGTGCGCCGAGGTATGCCCGGTCCAGCTCCTGCCCCAGCAGATCTACTGGCATGCCCGCGCGGACAACGAGCGCAAGCTGCGCGAATTCGGCCTGACGGACTGCATCGAGTGCGGCTGCTGCGACCTCGTCTGCCCGAGCCATATACCGCTCACCGCGGACTTTCGCCGGGCTAAAGCCCGGATGCGGGAACTGGCGGACGAGAAGGCTCGCGCCCGTCGGGCGCGGGAGCGCTTCGAACACCGGAACCAGCGACTGCAGGACGAGCGTGACAAACGCGACAGCGAGCTGGCGGCCCGCAAGGATGCGGCACGCAATGCAGGTCCGGATGCGATCGCCGAAATTCTCGACCGGGCGCGCCACAGGGGCGAAAGTGACAAGGACGAGGACAGCTAGCCATGGAATTCGAGCGACGCGACGCGCCCTTCGTCACGCCCTCGGGCAGCGTGCCCGACATGATGCGGGAGGTCCTGTACGCACTGATACCGGCGGGGCTCGCCTACGTCTGGTATTTCGGTCCGGGCTTCATCCTGAACCTGCTCATCGCGGCCGCATTCTGTGCCGCCGGCGAGGCCGCGATGCAGAGTCTGCGGGGCCGGTCCGTCGAGGCGGCCCTGTCGGACTACAGCGCGATGGTCACGGCCGCGCTGCTCGCATTCGCGTTGCCGGCACTGACGCCGTGGTGGGTCACCGCTACCGCGGCCTTATTCGCCATCGTCGTCGCCAAGCACCTGTACGGCGGCCTGGGCTTCAACATCTTCAACCCGGCCATGGCCGGCTATGTCGTCGTGCTGATTGCCTTTCCGCTGCACATGAACCTGTGGACCGCGCCGCGAATGGGCGACATCGACTACCATTACCTGACTTTCTACGAAACGGCGCGGTACACGCTGACCGGCGCATTGCCCGACTACCTGGCATTTGACGCGATCAGCCGGGCGACGCCGCTCGATGCGATCCAGTCAGGCCTCCGCAACCTGCGGACCTTCGACGAACTCCGGTCCTATCCCCTGCTCGGCGACTTCGGAGGGCGCGGCTGGGAGTGGATCGGCAATTTCACCGCGATAGGCGGTGCCTGGCTGGTGCTGCGCAAGATCGTCCGCTGGCAGATTCCTTTCGGCGTGCTCGCGGGCCTGCTGATCCCGGCCGGCGTCATGTATTTCTTCGACTCGGCAACGCATGCGAGCCCGGGCTTCCACCTGTTCAGCGGCGGCACGATCCTGTGCGCGTTTTTCATCGCCACGGACCCGGTTTCGGCTGCGACCAGCAACCGGGGTCGCCTGATTTACGGCCTGGGCATCGGCTTCCTGATTTATGCAATCCGGCGCTGGGGCAGCTACGCCGACGGCGTGGCATTCGCCGTGCTGCTGATGAACATGGCCGTCCCGGCCATCGACTACCTGACGAAGCCGCCCATCGTCGGGCATCCCCGCAAGCGCAGGGAGACCCGATGAAGGATTACCACGACCCGGCCACGAGCCGCCCGATATGGGCCAGTGGACTGATCCTCGCCGTACTCGCCGCAGTATGCACGGCTCTGGTCGCCTACACGAATCGGTATGCCGCACCGCTGATCGCCGCGAACGAGCAGAAGTATCTCGAACGCAGCCTGCAGCCGGTCATCGCCGGGATCCCCTATACCGGCAAGCTGTCGGAATCCACGATCGTCATCGATACACCGCACGCGCTGCCCGGCAGGGAGCCGGTAACGGTATACCGCGTGTTCTCGGACGACGGGCCGGTCGCGGCACTGTTCGTCGTCACGGCCATGGATGGTTACTCCGGGCCGATCAGACTCCTGATCGGAATCGACTTCCGCGGCCACCTGACCCGCGTTCGAGTGCTCCAGCACCGCGAGACGCCGGGCCTCGGCGACGCGATCGATTCGACCAGGTCCGACTGGATCGACCAGTTCGACGGCGCCTCCCTCGAATCTCCGCCGCGGGACGAATGGGCGATTCGCCGCGATGGCGGGCAGTTCGACCAGCTGACCGGCGCGTCGATCACGCCGCGTGCCGTGGTCAAGGCGATCAAGGCGACCTTGGTATACTTCGAGGTCCACCGCGAAGCGGTGTTCGCCCCGCCCGTAACCGGAACGACGAACGATAATGAGCGCTGACAACGGCATCCTGCAGACGCTGCGCACCGGCCTGTGGGACGACAATCCCGGGCTGGTCCAGCTGCTGGGTCTGTGCCCGCTGCTCGCGGTTACGACGAGTTTCGTCAACGGCCTCGGCCTCGGGATCGCGACGCTCGCGGTGATGGCGCTGTCGAATACGCTGATCTCGGCGACCCGCCGCTGGATTCGCAGGGAGATACGGATCCCGATGTACGTGTTGATCATCGCGAGCCTCGTCACCTGTATCGAGCTGCTGTTCAAGGCCTGGTTTCCCGATCTCGACCGGTCGCTCGGCATCTTCATTCCACTGATCGTCACGAACTGTACGATCGTCGCCCGCGCCGAGGTGTTCGCGTCGCGAAACCCCGTTGCCGCAAGCCTGGCCGATGGCGTCGCGATGGGTGCCGGCTTCGCCGCCCTGCTTTGCGCGGTCGGCCTGTTCCGCGAATTCGTCGGCCAGGGAACGCTGTTTGCCCGGCTCGACATGCTGCTCGGCGGCGAGCCGATGCCGGGCATCGTGCTGGCGGACGGCGGATTCCTGCTCGCCATCCTGCCTCCCGGGGCCTTCCTGAGCCTCGCGCTGGCCGTCGCCGCGAAGAATTACCTCGACCTCAGGCGCCGGCGGTCGGACCAGGCCGATCTGCGCCACAGCGAGCGGCCCCGTTCCCGTGAGGACGGCGCGTGAACGCCGCGAAACGTGCCGAGATCTATGCGCGCCTGCGCCGCCAGAATCCGCATCCGACGACCGAACTCTATTACTCGACGCCGTTCGAATTGCTGGTCGCCGTTGTCCTGTCGGCGCAGGCAACCGACACAGGCGTCAACAAGGCCACCGCGAAATTGTTCCCCGCAGCCAATACGCCGCAGGCCATACTCGACCTGGGCCTCGCCGGGCTGAAGCGCTACATCCGGACCATAGGGCTCTACAACAACAAGGCGGCGAACATCATGAAGACCTGCCGCATCCTGGTGGACGACCACGACGGCAAAGTCCCGCGGACCCGGGAGGCTCTCGAGGCGCTGCCGGGCGTGGGCCGCAAGACCGCCAACGTGATCCTGAATACGGCTTTCGGCGAGCCGACGATCGCCGTCGACACGCACATCTTCCGGGTCGCCAACCGCACGGGGCTCGCGCAGGGAAAGACCCCGCTCGAAGTCGAGAAGCGACTGACGCGGCTGACGCCGGAGGAATTCCGAAAGGACGCGCACCACTGGCTGATCCTGCACGGCCGCTATGTCTGCAAGGCCCGGAAACCGGCCTGCCCGGACTGCGTCATCGCCGACCTGTGCGAGTTTCGCGACAAGACGCCGGCGGCGAAATGATCTTCGGCCAGGACCGCGCCGAGTTGCGGCGCATGTACCGGGATGCCTGGCTCAGGCACCGTCGCCGCGAACTCCTCGGCCCGCTCGAGGCACAGATCGCCGCCGTCGTCGAACAGCACCCGGAGTACCACTCGTTCATCGAAGCGGGCGACGAGGCCGCCGAATTCTCGCCCGACGAAGGCAGGACAAACCCTTTTCTTCACATGGGCTTACACCTGGCAGTTCGAGAGCAGGTGAGCACCGACCGCCCGGTGGGCATCCGCGCGTTACACGCGACGCTGCTCGCGCGGATCGGCGATCCGCACGAGACCGAGCACCGGGTGGCCGAGGTCCTGGCCGAAGCCCTGTGGGAGGCCCAGGCCCGCAATGCCATGCCCGACGAGCGCCTGTACCTCGACCGCCTGCAGAAGCTGGCGGGCCGGGGCCGGTAATAATCCGGCTCCCGGCGTGGTCTAATTGAGCCCAGTACCGTAACGGAGCACCGCCGGCCCCATGCCAGATACCGCTGCACGCTACCCTGTCGCCGGCGCCGGCCTGGGCCTGCGCCGTGGACTGATCGACCGCCTCATGGCCGCTCCCCCGGCCGAGGTCGACTTCATGGAGGTCGCGCCCGAGAACTGGATTCGGGTAGGCGGCAAGCTCGGCAGGAAGTTCCGCTTCTTCACCGAGCGTTACCCGTTCCTGATCCACGGCCTGTCGCTGTCGATCGGCGGACCCGCTCCGCTGAACGAGGCGCTGCTGCGGGACATCAAGTCGTTCATGCGCGAGCACGGCATACGGTTCTACTCCGAGCACCTGAGTTACTGCGGCGACGACGGGCAGCTCTACGACCTGATGCCGATCCCGTTCACCGAGGAAGCCGTCCACTGGGTCGCCGGACGGATCCGCCGGGCACAGGAAATCCTGGAGCAGAGAATCGCCGTGGAAAACGTCTCCTATTACGCGCCGGCCGATACCTCGATGAGCGAGACAGAATTCACACAGGCCGTGCTCGAGGAGGCCGACTGCGACCTGCTGCTCGACATCAACAACATCGTGGTCAACGGCATCAACCACCGTTACGATCCGCTGGACTTCATGCTGGCCATGCCGTCCGAGCGCATCCGTTATTTCCACGTCGCCGGTCACTACGTCGAGGCCGAGGACCTGCGCATCGACACGCATGGCTCCGCCATCAGCGACGCGGTATGGGACCTGCTCGGCGCCGCCTACCGGCACTTCGGACCCGTTCCCACGCTGCTCGAGCGGGATTTCAATTTCCCGCCGCTCGACGAGCTCCTGGGCGAGGTCCGCCGGGTCCGCGATTTGCAGGCGTCTGCACCGGCGGACGGCCGGGTCGGGGAAGCAGCCGGTGGCTGAGCGACCGGCTTTCCAGCGCCGACAGTACGAGTTCGCGGCGCATATCCGCGACCCGGACGCCAACCCGCCGCCCGCCGGCATCGAAGACCGGCGCATGGCCATCTACCGCGAGCTCTTTTACAACAACCTGCTGAGCCTGCTCGGCAGCACCTTTCCGGTCCTGAAGAAAATACACGGCCGCGACAGCTGGCGCCGGCTGATCCGGCGCTTCATGGCGGCTCACCGGTCGGAGACGCCCTACTTCCTCGAGATCCCGGCCGAATTCGTCGATTTTCTGCAATACGAATACGATGCCTCGGACGAGGACTTTCCGTTCCTGGCCGAACTGGCTCACTACGAGTGGGCCGAACTGGCCCTGTCGGTCTCGCAAGAATCAAACGAAGAACTCGACGTCGACCCGGACGGCGACCTGCTGGCCGGTATCCCCGTCATGTCCCGACTCGCGTGGCTCTGCAGCTACCGCTACCCGGTCCACCGCATCGCGGAGGACTTCCTGCCTGCCGATGCGCCGGAAACGCCTACATTCCTCGTCGTGTACCGGAAGAGCGACGACGACCTCGGTTTCACCGAGCTGAACCCCGTGACGGCCCGCCTGCTCGAGCGCATCGGCGAAAATGACTCGCAGACGGGCGAGCAGCTCATCGTCTCGCTCGCGGATGAGATCGGCTACGCCGACCCGACCGCCCTGATCGCGCACGCCCTCGCGGCCATGCAGGACCTGCGTGCTGCTGAAATAATCGTCGGCGTCGCCCGGTCTTCCTGAGCAGCGACGCGCGTGCCGGCCCGGCACGCCGCTTTCAAGAACGGAGACGATCGAATGACGGAGATCCTTTTCCGCGCCCAGTCCCTGCTGGACCGAAGCCGCGCGGTGGACTTTCTCGGGCCGCTGGCCCTGCGCCTCTACCTGGTACCCGTGTTCTGGGTCGCCGGCACCAACAAGCTCGACGGCATGGACAACGTGATCGCGTGGTTCGGCAATCCGGACTGGGGACTGGGCCTGCCCTTCCCCGCGCTGATGGCGTGGCTCGCGGTCGGCGCCGAGGTGCTCGGAGCCGTCGCGCTGCTGGTCGGCCTCGGCGTCCGCTGGTTTGCCGTTCCGCTGATGATCACCATGCTGGTCGCCGCATTCAAAGTGCACTGGGCCAACGGCTGGCAGGCGGTGGCGGACCCGATGAGCCCATGGGCGGGTGCGGATGTCGAAGCTGCGATGCAGCGCCTCGACCGTGCCAAGAGCATACTGCGCGAGCACGGCAACTACGACTGGCTGACCGAGACCGGCAACTTCGTGGTTTCGAACAACGGCATCGAGTGGGCGATTACGTACTTCGTGATGCTCCTCGCCCTGTTCTTCACCGGTAGCGGCAAGCTGGGCCTCGACCACCTGGTCGCCCGTCGTCTCGCGCGCTGACGATGGAACGGAAGCCGCCAAGCGAAACTTGCGGACCTGCCGGCCGTTGTGTTTCGGGTGCCGGCCCCTTAGGCTGCACCCGAATAATACCAACGGGGGAATGCCATGCTTGCAGTAGACGGCAGGCGGCGCGAGCTGCTCAGGACTCTTGGTGCCGGAGCACTTGTCGCTACGGTTTCGGCCTGCGCGCCGATGACGACTCGCGGACCGGCTTATTCCAGGCCCTATTCCCGGCAGCCCTTCGCCGCGCCCCGCATTTCAATGAACCACGTGATCAGGTCGGTGGTAGGCCACCGGCCCTATCGTCCGTCCGGTTTCGTCGTGAAGAGCGAGCACCTCGACGGCAAGCACATCGTGCACAACTACGGGCACGGTGGCGGCGGCATAAGCCTGTCCTGGGGATCCTCGGCGCTGGCCGTTCGCGAGCTTGCCGGCAAGCCTCCAGGCCAGGCCGCCGTACTCGGCAGCGGCGTCATGGGGCTCACGAGCGCCAGGCTGCTGCAGGATGCCGGCTGGCAGGTGACGATCTACACGCGGGACATCGCGCGACACACGACATCCAACGTCGCCGCCGGGGAGTGGTCGCCGTTCAGCGTGTTCGACCGTTCCGTCGTCTCGCCGGCGTTCATGTCGCAATTCGAATGGGCCTCGCGCGTCGCGCATCATGCCTATACCAACCTCACCGGCCCCGACTACGGGGTGACGTGGATGGAGGTATACAGTATGAGCGACGAGCCGTTCGCTCCGGACCAGGAAGAGGAGCTGCTGGCGGACCTGTTCCCGTACTATTCCTACCTAGGTCCCGGCGAGCATCCATTCCCGACACGCTACGTGCAGCGCCTTGTGACGATGCGCGTCGAGCCGGCGATCCTGCTGCGACGCCTGACGCAGGATTTCCACATTGCGGGAGGCAAGTACGTCATCCGGAGTTTTGGAAAACTGGACGAGGTGCTGGCGCTGGCGGAACCGGTCGTTTTGAACTGCACCGGGCTGGGCGCGGCCGAACTCTTCGGCGATGAGGAGCTGACGCCCGCGAAGGGCCAGCTCGTATTCCTGCCGCCCGACCCGGCAGTCGACTTCATGTCCTTCGGCGGCGGCAAGGGCATGCTTTACATGTTTCCGCGCACCGACGTGGTGCTGCTCGGCGGCACCTTCAAGCTGGGCGACTACACGCGGAACCCCGAGCCCGAGGAAACCGAGCGCATGGTCACGGAATTCCAGCGGATCTATTCGAACTTCGGCTGATCGCGGGAAGCCGGCAAGCGATTACGCTCCGCCGACGAACAGGTGCCCGAATGCCGCCGCGATCGGCAGCGTGATCAGCGTTCGAATCAGGAATACCTGTACCAGGTTCAGGAAGCTCAGCGGGATTCTGGTTTTCAGGATCAGCACGCCAACCTCCGTCATGTAGATCAGCTGCGTAATCGACACGGTGATGACCACGAAGCGCGTCAGCTCGCTGGCGAGGTTCTTGGCCAGCACCGCGGGCAGGAACATGTCGGCGAAGCCGACCAGCAGCGCCGGCGCGGCCGCCGCGGCCTCCGGCAGTTGCATCAGCTGCAGCAAGGGGATGAACGGGTAGGACAGCCACCGGAAGATCGGCGTGTACTCGGCGACCACGAGGCCCAGCGTGCCGATCGCGATCAGCGCCGGCATCAGCCCGAACCAGATATCGAAAAGATTGTGCACTGCCGTGCTCAAAAGGTTTCTGAAGCCGGGCGCCCCGGCGCTTTTCCTGAGCGCCGCATCGACACCGGCCCGCAAGAGCCCCTGTGGCGGATAAAGGTCTTCCTCGAGCTGCTTGCCCGCTTCCGAATAGGTATCGGGTATCCGCGACAAGGGCGGGATGCGCGGCGTAATGACTGCAGCGACCAGGCCGGCGATCACGACCGTCAGGTAATACTGCACGAACAGGTGCGCCAGCCCGACGAACTCGGCGACTATCACGCAAAAAGGTACCGATACGACCGAGAAGTTAGTCGCGATGACCGCGGCCTCACGACCCGAGTAATTGCCACGCTCGAACTGTTGCGAAGTCAGCAGCACGCCGACGGGCGCCGCTGCCATCCACGACGCCAGCGCGTCGATGCAGGATCGGCCGGGCAGTCGGAACGCAACCCGAAATGCGCGGCTTAGCAAGGTACCCGCCAGCTCCATCAGGCCGTAGTCGGTCAGCAAGGGCATCAGGAACGACGCTACGACGAAAATCGTCACGAGCACGGTTGCGAGGTCGTACATCACGACCCTGCCGGTTGCGTCCGACCACACGGCCTCCGGCCCGACCTGGAAAAATATCATCGACGCAACCGCGAAACCGGCCACCCGGACGGTCAGCCAGGCGCGGTTCACGGTGAATATCTGCCGCAGGCGGCCGCCTCCAGCCGCCTCGGCGGCACGGCGAGTCGAGAACCACAACGATAGCGCGGCCGACATCGTTACGATCGCCAGTACGATCGCGGGGAGGTAATCCTTCAGCAATTCGCCCAGGGAGTTCGACGCTATCGCCATCGGAATGGTGATGACGCCCTCGTCTCGTACGGGTACCAGGAAAGTGAAACCACCGATCAGGGACGGGATTAGAAACTTGAGCAGCGCTGCCCGGCCTGCCGATTCGGGTGGCCCGTCCCTCAATGCCGCTTGCGCTTCTTCGGTATGTAGAGATCGGTCAGCGTGCCCTCGAACGCCTCCGCGGCAAACGCGACAGTTTCGGAAAGCGTCGGATGCGGATGGACCGTCAGGCTGATATCCGCGGCATCTGCGCCCATCTCGACAGCCAGCCCGATCTCAGCAATGAGATCGCCCGCCGAGGGACCGACGATCCCGCCTCCGAGTACGCGGCCGCTGTCCTTGTCGAACAGCAGTTTTGTGAAGCCCTCGTCCCGCCCCAGTGACAGCGCCCGGCCGCTGGCGGCCCACGGAAACTGGGCCTTCTCGTAGCCGATGCCCTGCCGCTTCGCCTCGGTTTCCGTCAGCCCGACCCAGGCGACCTCCGGGTCCGTGTAGGCAACCGAGGGAATCGTCCGCGCGTCGAAGGCGCTCTTCTCTCCGGCCGCCACCTCGGCCGCGACCTTGGCCTCGTGCGTAGCCTTGTGGGCGAGCATAGGCCCACCGGCCAGGTCCCCGATCGCAAATATGTGCGGCACGTTGGTCTGCATCTGCTTGTTGACCGCGATGATGCCGCGCTGGTCCACGCGGACTCCGGCCTTCTCGACATCGAGCCTGTCGCCGTTAGCGCGGCGGCCCACGGCCACGAGCACACGATCGTACAGCTGTGGCTCCGGCGCCTGCTTGCCTTCGAACAACACCTCGATTCCTTGCTTCGTCGCCTGCATCTCGGCGACCCTCGTGCCGAGCATTATGGCCTCGTATTTCGCGGCGATGACCTTCTGGAATGGCCGCACGAGGTCCGGGTCCGTGCCCGGCATCAGCTGATCTGTCAGCTCGACGACGCTGACGCGAGTGCCCAGGGCGCTGTAAACGCAGGCCATCTCGAGCCCGATGATGCCGCCACCGACGACCAGCATTCGCTCGGGCAGGGACTCCAGCTCCAGCGCTCCCGTCGAATCGACGATACGCGGGTCCTCGGGAATTCCCGGCAGACGCATGCTCTCGGAACCTGCCGCGATGATGCACTTCGCGAAGTCGATCGTGTCACCACCGTCCAGCACCAGTCGGTTTGCCGATTCGAACTTCGCGACACCTTGCACGACGGTGACCTTGCGCTGCTTCGCAAGCTGCGCCAGTCCGCCGGTCAGACGCCCGACGACCTTGTTCTTCCAATCGCGGAGCTTTGTCGCGTCGATCGTCGGTTCCCCGAAGCTGACGCCGTGCTCCGCCATCGCCGCTGCATCTTCGATGACCCTGGCGGCATGCAGCAGCGCCTTCGACGGTATGCAGCCGACATTCAGGCACACGCCGCCCAGTACCGGCCAGCGTTCCACCAGCATCACCTTCAAGCCGAGGTCCGCGGCCCGAAACGCCGCGGTATAACCGCCGGGCCCGGCGCCGATGACGACCAGATCCGTTGTGTGAGTTGCGTCGCCGGCCGGGGCACGAGATTCCGCAGCCGACTTTGCGGCCGCCGCGACCACGGCCGCCTGCTCCTCGGGCGCCATGACGATCGTGGTGCCGAATTCGTCGTCCCCGTCCGTCTCCCCCTCTGCGGCCGCCGGGTCGAGAGTCAGTACGAGATCGCCTGCCGACACGCGCGCACCGACCGACAAGTGCACCTCCACGACCGTGCCGTTGCAGGTGGCCGGCACGTCCATCGATGCTTTGTCCGTTTCCAGCGTAATCAGCGGGTCATCGACGGCGACCTGGTCGCCTGGTTTGACCAGCACCTCGATGACTTCCACCTGCTCGAAATCGCCGAGTTCGGGCACTCGCAGTTCGATCGTCCCGGCCACGGCTAATTCCCGGCGTCCGCCAGCAGCGCGCCCACGTCGGCGAGAGCCTGGCTCAGGAACGTGGTGAAGCGGACCGCATACGCTCCGTCGATGACGCGGTGATCGTAGGAGAACGACAGCGGCAGCATCAGGCGCGGTTCGAACGCAGAGCCGTTCCAGACAGGCTGCATCGACGAACGCGATACGCCGAGGATGCCCACTTCCGGAGCGTTGACGATCGGCGTGAACGCGGTCCCGCCAATGCCTCCCAGGCTCGACACGGTAAAGCTTGCGCCCTGCATCTGGTCGACTTTCAGTTTGCCGTCGCGCGCCGCCGATGACAGGTCGGCCAATTCACGCGCGAGTTCGAAGACGTCTTTCTTGTCGGCATCGCGAATCACAGGCACGACGAGACCCTGTGGCGTGTCCGCCGCGAAACCGAGATGCACATACTTCTTGTAGACTAGCGACTGTCCATCATTCGACAGAGAGGCGTTAACCTTCGGGTGCTCCTTCAGTGCAGCGACGCAGGCTTTCAGGATGAAGGCAAGCGGCGTCAGCTTGACGCCCTTGTCGGCCGATTTGGCTTTTAGTTTCTGCCGCTCTGCTTCGAGTTCCGTGATGTCCGCAAGGTCATGCTGGGTAACGTGCGGGAGATTTATCCAGCTCGCCTGCAGGCGCGGGCCGGATATCTTCTGGATGCGGGTCAGCGGAACGCTCTCGACCGCGCCGAACTTCTCGAAGTCGACCGCAGGCACCTGCGGCAAGGCCGGGGCCGCCTGCGGACCGCCGCCCGACAGGATCGCCTTCACGAACGCCTTGACGTCGTCGTGCAGGATCCGGTTCTTCGGTCCAGAGCCGTTGACCTGCGCAAGGTCGACGCCGAGTTCGCGAGCCAGCCTGCGCACCGACGGACTCGCGTGAGCGCGGGAGAAGCCGGCCTCGTTGATCGGCGGCAGGGCTGCAGTCTTGCGCGGCGCAGACGGCGGTGTCTGCCGCACGGGCGCCGGCGCGGGTGCTGCGGCTGCCGCGGCAGGTTTTGACGGCGGCGGCGCGGCGCCGGTCCTGGCCGCGGGCGCTGCACCGGCGACGGCATCGACGACGATGAGCGGCGAGCCTTCCGATACCTTGTCGCCAGCCCTGACCAGCAGCTCGACGACGGTTCCCTGCACCGTGCTCGGCACTTCCATCGCCGCCTTGTCCGTCTCGATCGTCACGATCGGGTCGTCCAGCGAGATCCTGTCGCCTGCCGATACGTGTACGTCAATGACGTCGACATCGCTGAAATCGCCGATGTCCGGCACTGCGACCGTCTTCCTGGCGGACCGGGCGGTCGCCGGCCCCGACGGTGACTCCGCGGCCGGCACGGGCGGCGCGGCTCTGTCCGCGGCGACGGCGGCCACGTCGACTTCCAGGGAGCCGATGACATCTCCGGCGGAAACGCGGTCGCCGACCTTGACGCCGAGCGAGACGATGCGCCCGGCCGACGGTGACGGCACGTCCATGGATGCCTTGTCGGTCTCGAGCGTGATCAGTCCGTCCTCGGGCTTGACCACGTCCCCGGCCGTGACGAGTATCTCGATGACCTCGACATCTTCGAAGTCACCGAGGTCCGGCACCCTTATTTCGATTTGCTCCGCCACCTGTCTGCTCCGTCGCCGCTAGCTTACAGCTTCACAGGATCTGGCTTGGCCGGATCGATGCCATACTTCTTGATCGCCTGCCCGACCGTCGTGCGATCGAGCGCGCCTTCATCCGCCAGCGCGTTCAGCGTCGCGACGACTATATGGCGTCGATCCACCTCGAAATGGTCGCGCAACGCGGCACGTGCATCGCTGCGGCCGAAGCCATCGGTGCCCAGCGAGACGAATCGGCCGGGCACCCAGCGCTGGATCTGGTCCGGGACGATCTTCATGTAGTCGGTCGCCGCGACGAACGGGCCCTTGCGCTTGGCGAATGCGGTCTCCACGTAACACTTCCGCGGCTCGTCCGCTGGATGCAGCTGGTTCCAGCGCTCGACCTCCAGCGCATCCCGGCGGAGCTCGTTGAAGCTCGTGACCGACCAGACGTCCGACGGCACGCCGAAATCCTTGAACAGCAATTCGGCGGCACCGATCACCTCGCGCAGGATGGTCCCGGAGCCCATCAGCTGGGGCCGGATCTTGCCCGGGCCGCCCTTTTGCAGCAGGTACATGCCCCGCACGATGCCGTCCTCGACGCCCGCGGGCATCGCCGGGTGCGTGTAATTCTCGTTCATGCAGGTGATGTAATAGAAAACGTTTTCCTGTTCCTGCAGCATCCTGCGCAGGCCCTCCCGGATGATGACCGCGAGCTCATACGCGTAGGTCGGGTCATAAGCCACGCAATTCGGGAAAGTCGATGCCAGCACGAGGCTATGGCCGTCCTGGTGCTGCAGCCCTTCGCCCGCCAGCGTGGTGCGCCCGGCCGTGCCGCCGAGCAGGAAGCCGCGTGCCTGCAGGTCCCCGCCAGCCCACACGAAGTCGCCGATACGCTGGAAACCGAACATCGAATAGTAAATGTAGAACGGGATCATCGGCGTCGCATGGTTGCTGTACGACGTGCCCGCGGCCAGCCAGGAGCAGAACGCACCTGCCTCGTTGATGCCCTCTTCGAGGATCTGGCCCTTCTTGTCTTCACGGTAGTACATGAGCTGGTCGGCGTCCTGGGGCGTATACAGCTGGCCGACCGAGGAATAGATGCCGATCTGGCGGAACATTCCTTCCATACCGAAGGTCCGCGCTTCGTCAGGCACGATAGGCACGACATGCTTGCCGATGTTCTTGTCCCGGACCAGCGCCGTCAGCAGCCGGATGAACGCCATCGTCGTGGAGATCTCGCGGTCGCCGGAACCCTCGAGCTGGCTCTTGAACGCATCGAGCGGGGGTGCATCCAGCGGCTTCGCTTTGGGCCTGCGCTGCGGCAGATAGCCGCCGAGCGCCTTGCGCCGCTCGTGCAGGTACTCGAGTTCGGCGCTGTCGCGGTCCGGCATGTAGAACGGCACGCGATCGAGATCCTTGTCCGCGACGGGGATATTGAACCGGTCGCGAAACTGCCGCACCGCGTCTATGTCCAGCTTCTTCTGCTGATGCGCGATGTTCTGGCCTTCGCCTGCCTGGCCCATGCCGTAACCCTTGACGGTCTTTGCAAGGATGACGGTCGGCCGGCCAGTGTGACTGACCGCCTGCTGGTATGCCGAAAAAACCTTGACCGCATCGTGACCGCCACGGTTCAAACGCCAGACCTCGTCGTCCGACATGTTCGCGACCATTTCCAGGGTCTCGGGGTAGCGGCCGAAGAAATTCTCGCGAACATAGGCTCCGCCCTTGGCCTTGAAGTTCTGGTACTCGCCGTCGACGCACTCCTCCATCACGCGCCGCAGCCGGCCCGTGTGGTCTTTCGCGAGCAGCGGGTCCCAGCGCGAACCCCAGACGACCTTGATGACGTTCCAGCCGGCGCCGCCGAAGGCCGCTTCGAGTTCCTGGATGATCTTGCCGTTGCCTCGAACCGGGCCGTCCAGCCGTTGCAGGTTGCAGTTGATGACGAAGATCAGGTTGTCGAGCCCCTCGCGGACCGGCATCGTAATCGCGCCCATCGACTCCGGCTCGTCCGTCTCGCCGTCGCCCAGGAAACACCAGATTTTCCTGTCGCTCGGCGCCACGATCTCGCGGTGCTCGAGGTAACGCATGAAGCGAGCCTGGTAGATCGCCATCATCGGCCCGAGACCCATTGAGACGGTGGGGAACTGCCAGAACTCGGGCATCAGCCAGGGATGCGGATACGACGACAGCCCGCCGCCTCCGACCTCCTGGCGAAAGCGGCCCAATTGCTCCTCGGTCAGGCGTCCCTCCAGGTAAGCCCTGGCATAGATGCCTGGCGCCGAGTGTCCCTGCACGAACACCATGTCGCCGCCCTGCTTGTCCGTCGCGGCCCGCCAGAAATGATTGAAGCCGACCTCGTAGAGAGTCGCCGACGACGCGTAACTCGAAATGTGGCCGCCGTACTCGGTGCTCTTGCGGTTGGCCTGCACGACCATCGCCATCGCATTCCAGCGGAGGTAGGCCTCGATGCGCTTTTCGACGGCGCGGTCGCCCGGGTATTCCGGCTGCATGCCGACGGGAATCGTGTTCAGGTAAGCGGTGTTCGGGCTATACGGCAGGTAGGCGCCGGAGCGCCGGGCGAAATCGATCATCCGGTTCAACAGGAAATGGGCCCGGTCGGGGCCATGCACTTTCAGCACGGAATCGATGGACTCCAGCCACTCGCTGGTCTCGGTCGGGTCCAGGTCGTCAAATCGGCTGAAACTGCTCATAAAATATCCACAATCCTGCTTTCGACGGTTGAACGGAATTTTTGCGGCGTGAATTAGGCAGGGTGTCCTGCTAGGATCACCGCACCCGCTGGACGGCGTATTCGACGGTGTCCGGCCGCACATTGCGCAAGCGCTGTATTATGGCCCAAGCCGGGCATAAAGGTTAATGCTGAGATGTCAGGCCCGCTGGCAGATAAGTTCATAAGTAACAAAATAAAACTGACCCAGGTTGTCGGCACTCCGGACGCCCGCAGCATCGCCGCCGTCGACCAGCTGCTGATCGTAATGCCCGACAAGCCGGCGCCGTCCGTCTGGTCCCGGTTGCCGGAGGGACAAGGCCTGAAAACGCTCTACAAGCGGCGGGCGCCGGGCAGGGTGCCTGCGATTTCCAGTCGCGTCAACAACAAGCGGCGCACCGCGGTGCACGTGGGCACGCTCGACAAGAACGCGGAGGCGTTCGAGCGTCTCGGCTTTGCCCGCAAGATGATCGCGGCAACGCTGACCGAGAAGGCCGGCACGGTCGGCATCTGGGTCTGCGGCTTTGACGACGACCGCCAGGCAGCGATCGTACGTGACACGGTGGCGGCGGCCCTTGCCGCGGGTTTCGGCCTGCCAGAGTTCAAGGAGAAGGCCTCCCCGCCGGTCATCGCGTCTCTGAAGGTAATCGGCCTCGACGCGCGGCTGGACCTGGACCGCGTCGTCGCCGAAGCCGAGGGCAACAATCTTGCCCGATGGCTGACCGCTCTGCCGCCGAACAAACTGGACGCCGCCGCATACGCAAAGCTGCTGCGTGATCTCGCGAAGCAGTATGGCTGGCAATACCGGAAATACGGCGTCGGCGAGCTCGCAAAAATGGGCGCCGGCGCTTTCCTCGCGGTCGCACAGGGCAATGCCGACGACAGCGCATCGATCGTGCGATTGCGCTACCGGCCCAAGGCATCGTCGGCGTCCCCTGCACTCTGCCTGGTCGGTAAGGGCATTATCTTCGACACCGGCGGCACTAACCTGAAACCCTTTCAGTCCATGCTCGACATGCACATCGACATGGGCGGCAGCGCCGTTGCCGTCGGTACGCTGCTGACGTTGACGAGGCTGGCTGCTCCGGTCGCAGTCGATTGCTGGCTCGCGATCACCGAGAACCGGACCAGCGCGACGGCCTACAAGTCACAGGACGTCGTCACGGCGCTGAACGGCAAGACGATACAGGCGATACACACCGACGCCGAGGGTCGCATGGCGCTGGCGGACACGCTGGTCCTGGCCGGTCGCGAAAAGCCGGGCCTGATCATCGATTACGCCACGTTGACCGGGGCCTGCGTCAGCGCTGTGACAACAAGGATGAGCGGGGTCTTCACAAACCGTCCCGACCTGCACCCGCTCCTGAAGAAGGGCGGCCGCGAATGCGGCGAACGCGTCTGGCCATTCCCTCTCGGCAAGGAATTCCTCGAGGACCTGAAGAGCGAGGTTGCGGACATCAAGCAGTGCACCCCGAACGGTGGTGGCGATCACATCCTGGCGGCGACCTTCCTGAACGAATTCGTCGACAAGGATGTGCCCTGGGTACACATCGACCTGAGTGCAGCAATGCGCAAAGGCGGGCTGGCGCATATCGCCACCGAAGTCACCGGCTTCGGTGTCAGGCTCAGCGCGCACCTGGTTCTCGACCGGGATATCATCGCGGAAGCCGGGCAGGCACGGCGCCAGCCTGACGGCAAGTGACCGATCAGGCGAACAGGTCGGTGGCTCGAGCGCCCTGCCCGATGGCGAGGCGCTTTCGCGGTTTTCTGCCGGTGGTCGTCGACGTCGAGACCGGCGGTTTCAACGCGCAGACGGACGCGCTGCTCGAGATCGCGGCCGTTATCGTCGAGACCGGCCCGGACGGCAAGCTGCGCCGCACCGACACGCACCGCTATCACGTCAAACCCTTCGAAGGTGCCAACCTCGATCCTGCGTCACTGGCGGTAAATGGCATCGACCCGAACCATCCCTTGCGGCCGGCCATCGACGAGCGGGACGCGCTGCAGAGAATCTTTCGGGACGTGCGGGCAGCCATCCGCGACAGCGGCTGCACGCGAGCGATCCTGGTCGGTCACAATGCTGCTTTCGACCTGGGTTTCCTGAACCAGGCGATTGCCCGAACCCAGATCAAGCGCAGCCCCTTTCATCCGTTCAGCTGCTTCGATACGGCAACGCTCTGCGGCGTCGCCTACGGCCAGACAGTGCTCGCCCGCGCGGTAAAGGCTGCCGGCCTGGTCTGGGACGAAAGCCAGGCGCATTCCGCGGCGTACGACGCGGAAATAACGGCGGACGTCTTCTGCGACGTCGTCAATCGCTTCCGGCCGATATTCGAATCGGCGTCCGCCGATGCCGACTCGAACGACGATTTCGCGATCGAGTCGGAGAACTGACGCTGCCGGCGGCGTTCAGGCGGCAGTTTCGACTTCCTCCAGCAGGGTCTTCAACTCGCCGGAGTGATACATCTCGACCATGATGTCGCAGCCGCCGATCAACTCGCCCTTGACGTACAGCTGCGGGAAAGTCGGCCAGTTCGAGTACGCCTTGAGTCCCTCGCGGACCTCCGGATCCTCGAAGATGTTCACGTAGGAAAACGGCCTGCCGACCGCTTTCAGCGCCGCTACGGCCTGGCCTGAGAATCCGCACTGGGGAAAATCCGGCGTGCCCTTCATGTAAAGAAGAATCGGGTGACTCTTCAGCTGCTCTTCGATGCGCTTGTTTACGTCCATTTGGAAAGCACCCTGATGGTTGAAAATCCTGTCGAACCGATCGAATGGGGCCAGGCGGCCCGTATTCAAGCGGTACCCTGGTTTGACCGCACGCTGACCTGGTTATCTACGCGCAGCACGCCGGCTACGTCCTGCGCCAGTCTCACGGCGCGGTCCCGCAGGTCGAAGCTCGACACGACGCCTCGCAGTATCACGGTTCCGCGCAGCGTTTCCACCCGCAAGCCGGCTGTGGACAGTTCCGGGTCTCCTGCGTAACGGGCGCGTATCGTAGCCGAGATCCTGTCATCGGCGCTTGCCTGTGAGCTCGAGCGCGTGTCCTGGCCGATCGGATTGCCGGCCGACGCGCCGGATCCACCCAGGAGCATCGACGAGCAGGCCGCCAGCGCAGGCAGCGCCAGGACAAGGGCAACAAGGCCTGCGAGCCGCGTCGTCTTCGGCCGCCACATCGCCCCGGATACCGTCGCCATCGGCTGCTCTCCCGTCATTCGGACCGCGCCGGCAGGTCGGCCAGCACGCGCCACCGTTCGTCCGCCGACATCCGGGCCCAGTTGGCAATCTCGGCCAGGGTCCGACGACACCCGGTGCAGACGTTCTGCTCGTCCAGCGCGCAGATGCGGACGCAGGGCGATGCCGGGTACTCGGAACGGGCTGTGGCGGCTGCTGTCATGGGGTCCAACGCGATCCCGGCCTCACCGGGACGCGGTATATTCAATCAATTCAACACGATAAACGTCAGCCGGAACATCTTTGCGACGAATCGCCCGGCGGACCCCTGCAATTTTCGAGGCAGACTTTATAATAGGCGGCGCTCTGCTGGCAATTTGCATTCTCGGTAATGCAGGGCGCGCCGAATACCAAGAACAGCCAAATCTCTGGGAGACAGCTTTATGAACCCTCTGAATTCCATCGTCGGCACGATCGTCGCCGGCCTGGTCATCGCTATCGTGCTCGTGCTCGTTACGGCGGGCTCGCACATCGTCGGATCGATGCCCGTCAATTCCATCATCATCTGGGGCCACGTATTCGCGGGCATCGTCTGGATCGGCCTGCTGTATTACTTCAATTTCGTGCAGGTGCCGGCACTGGCTGCGGCAGCCAGCGACCAGGGCGGGCCGGGCGGTGCCGGAATTACCAAATACGTCGCGCCGCGCGCACTGCTGTGGTTCCGCTGGGGCGCCGTGTTCACCTGGCTGACCGGCGCCGCGTTCCTGCTGCACCGCGGCATGCTCGACGACGCGTTCGCCCTGGGCATGCTGACGAATCCGGTCAATCCCTATGCCATGACCATCGGCATCGGCGCCTGGCTGGGTACGATCATGCTGTTCAATGTCTGGGTCCTGATCTGGCCCAACCAGAAAAAGATTCTCGGCCTCGTCGAGGCGAGCGCCGACGAGATCGCGAAAGCAAGGCGCGTCGCCTTCCTCGCCTCTCGGACCAACACGATGCTCTCGATCCCGTTGATCATGAGCATGGTCGGCGCTGGCCACGGCTTCTTCATGTAAGCCTGCTGCCAATGACGCTCGTGAAGCCCGGCCGGTGCCGGGCTTCTTTTTGGAACCCGATACGTGACGATCGACAAGACCCTTGCTGCCGACATCCGAGTGGTGGCCGCTCGCGCCCTCGACGAGGACATCGGCGCCGGCGACCTGACCGCCGGACTGGTGCCCGCCGCCGCCGTCAGCACGGCCACTATTGTCGCACGCGAGCCGATGACGATGGCGGGGCAGGCATGGGTCGCCGAGGTCTACCGGCAGCTCGACCCTCGCATCGAGCTGGACTGGCACCACGCTGACGGCGACACGGTCGCTGCCGGATCGATAGTCTGCCGGTTGCATGGACCGTCCCGCGCGCTGCTCACGGGCGAGCGCAGCGCGCTGAACCTGCTCCAGACGCTGTCGGCAACCGCAACCGCGACAGCGCGTTACGTCGCGGCCGTCGCGGGAACCGGGTGCCGCATACTCGACACGCGCAAGACCCTGCCCGGATTGCGGCTCGCGCAGAAGTACGCGGTCCGCTGTGGCGGCGGCAGCAACCACCGCATCGGCCTCTTTGACGCGATACTGATCAAGGAAAACCACATCGTCAGCGCCGGTTCCATAGGCAACGCGGTTGCCGCCGCCCGCAGCCTGCACCCCGGCGTGTCCATCGAGGTCGAGGTGGAATCGCTCGCGGAGTTGCGCGAGGGCCTGGCGGCGGGCGTGGAACGACTGATGCTCGACGACTTCTCGCCGGACCAGATGACCGAAGCCGTCCGCATCAACCGTGTTGAAGGAAATCCGCCCGCCGAACTCGAGGCCTCTGGCGGCATGATGCTGGCCGACGTCCGGCGCGTGGCAGAAACCGGCGTCGACTTCATATCCGTAGGGGCGCTGACGAAGCACGTCCAGGCCATCGACCTGTCGATGCGCTTCGAAAACGACTAGCAGGGTGTTGAAAAACACCCTGCTGCCGCGAGACAAGGATGTCTCGCTCGCGGTTCAAGCACGTAAGTGCTTGAACCGTCGGGAGCGAGTCCGGACATGTGCCGGACTCGCGACGTTGAAAAAGGTCTGGACGACCTTTTTCAACATCCTGCTAGCGGCCCACCTGCCTCAGGCGACGGCGCGCGTGACGCGTTTCGGCTCGGCGACGCCGTAGCCCTGCGCGTAGTCGATGCCCATGCCGCGGAGCATCGTGATGATCTCCTGGTTCTCCGCGAATTCCGCGATAGTACGCTTGCCCGTCAGGTGGCCGATCTCGTTGATCGAGCGCACCATCTCGCGGTCGATGGGATCGTGCAGGATCTCCTTGACGAAGCTTCCGTCGATCTTCAGGAAGTCGACAGGGAAGTGCTTCAGGTAGCCGAACGACGACAGGCCGGTGCCGAAGTCGTCCAGCGCGAACTTGCAGCCGAGTTCTTTCAGCGCATTGATGAAGCGATTCGCCTGTGAGTAGCTCGCAATAGCGGCAGTTTCCGTGATTTCGAAGCAGATCTTGGTCGCGTCCAGACCGCTCATCTGGAACTGGTCGATCACGAACGGCAGGAACTTCTCGTCACCCAGGCTCTGACCCGACAGGTTGATCGAGCACAGCGCCAGGCGCTCGCGTTCGTCCGCCTCGCTGACCAGCCAGCGGAAGGCGTTACGAATGACCCAGAAATCGATCTTCGGCGTGAGGTTGAACCTCTCGGCCGCCTCGATGAAGAGGCCCGGCGCCACGATGCCGCCGTTCTCATCGCGCATGCGCAGCAGGATCTCGTAGTGCGCTCCCTCTTCCTCCGCCTGCAACGGAAGTATGGTCTGGCGGAACAGCTCGAAGCGGTCCTCCTCGAGCGCATTGTTGATCCTCGCCGCCCACTGCATCTCGCGGCGGCGGCGCATCAGGTCGATGTCGTTTTCGTGGAAGCTGTGGATACGGTTGCGGCCGGCCTCTTTCGCGGCCTGGCAGGCGCTGTCCGCCGCGGACAGCAGCGCGGCGACATCCTCGTTGTCCGCCGTGATCGGCACGACGCCGATGCTGACCCCGAGCCGGAAGCTGCGGTCATCCCAGACGAACTTGTACTCGCCAACCGCCGCCCGCAGGATTTCGGCCGTCTTCATCGCTTCCTCGAGGCTGCAGCTCTCGAGCAGGACGCCGAATTCGTCCCCCCCGAGGCGCGCCAGCGTATCGCGCCAGCGTATCTTCGACTTCAGCAGTGCGCCGAGCTGACCGAGCAACGCGTCGCCGGCGCTGTGGCCGCAGGAATCGTTGACGATCTTGAACTGGTCCAGGTCGAGGTAGCAAAGCGCATAGGACGTTTCGCGGGCTTTCGCGCTCTTCAACGCCCGCTCCAGCCGATTTTCGAATTCGCGCCGGTTCACCAGCCCCGTCAGGATGTCGTGGCTCGCGTGATAGCTGAGCCGGCGATTGAGCTCGCGGGCCTCGCTGACATCATGGAACACCAGGACCCCGCCGGTTACTTCGCCCTTGCCGTCACGGATCGGCGATGCCGTGCTCTCGATATAGAGCTCGTTGCCGTCGCGGCGGATCAGCAGTGTGGGCCGCACCGACTTGCTCGGACGGTTGCGACGAATCGCCACAGACAGCGGGTTTTCCAGGGGCTCGCAGGTCTCTTCGTGAAATCCGCGGAAGATGTCGTCGATGGGTCGTCCGCTCGCGTCGTCCACCTTCCAGCCCGTCAGTTCCTCGGCAACGGGGTTGATATACTCGACGACGCAATCCGCATCGGTCGTGATAACGCCGTCGCCGATCGAGCGCAGCGTAATCTGCGCGCTCTCCTTCTCGCGAAACAGCGCTTCCTCGTAGAGCTTGCGTTCGGTGATGTCCATCTCGACGCCGAGCAGCCGGATCAGGCGGCCCTTTTCGTCCGTCAGCGCCTTGGCCCGGCTCGTCATCCAACGCCAGTCGCCGCTCTGGTGCTTCATCCGGTGCACGCTTTCGAAATACGGCGTCTTGCCTTCCAGGTGCTCGCGCATCTTGCCCTGTACGCGCGACATGTCGTCCGGATGCACGAGCTTGTACCAGTCCAGGGTCACGTCCTGCTGTTCGCGGTCGTAACCCATCATCTCCTTCCAGCGTTGCGACAGGCGGATTCGTTTCGACTGGCCGTCGAAGTCCCAGACCCCGTCGTTCGCGGTAAGGCTGATCAATTCGTCCCGTTGCGCGACTTCACGCAAGATCCCGGACGTGCGCATGCGCTCGAGTCCTGACGTCAGTGAGGCCCCGAGCAGCTTCATCAGCAGGTGCAGGCCGGCGTCCCAGGCATCGACCGGCCTTTCATTCGCGAGGGCGAGGAAGCCGGCCGGCGCCTGGCCGATCGAGAAGCCGACGATCAGGCAGGATCCCATGCCGAGTTCCGCGAGTCGGCCGAAGTCCGACTGGGCTCCCGGCGGCGGCTGGTCGGTATCGGCAATCTCGACGAGCCGCAGGCTGCCGAGGCGTTCAGCCAACCACGGCCAGTCGCCGAGCGACTGGCGAGCCAGTGCCGCTGGATTGCAGCGCGTGAACAGGCCGGTAGACGAGAGCACCGTGTCGATCGTCCGGCCGTCATCCCGGTACATGGCCAGGAAGGCGGCATCGCAGCCGGAGGCATCCGGCAGTTCGTCGACGTTCGCCTGCAGTTGTTCGAGATACTTTTCGGAGTCCAGGTGCTGGACGTTGACGGCGATTTTCGTATGCAGCGAGTCCATCGCGCCGCGGTTGCGCTCGCCCTCCCGGGGGGAGGTCGTTCCCATCAATGTGCCGCTGCGAGACGGTGTGCTCATAAGCCCGCTCTTGCCGCCGTCAGACGGAAGTCCAGTCTAACGAATCCTGTTCGCCTGAAATCGCGATTTAACCTATTGCCGGACGAGCCCGAACCCCAAGCGCCGGCTGAATGCATTTTGACATGTTACCGAAGGAATACAAGCTAAGCCTATGTATTTTTGCAAGTTCGCGGCGGACCTTCCTGCCGTACGGGCGTTATTGCCGGCAGCCGGTCAACCGCCGGCCGGGCTTGCCGTTACATGCACCTGACAGAGCGCACCCAGACAAGGAGTTCATCATGACGCTTATCGACAGTCGACCGGGGCTCCGGTCGCCGACCAAGGGACTGCTGCCGCTCATCGCCCTGCTTGCACTGAACCTCGCCGCCTGCAGCGGCGGCAGTTCGCCCGCCGGCGAGCCGGCGCCTCCGGCACCCGTGGCCAGCTGCAATCCGTCGGACCCGGCGACCGCCGCCGAATGCGGCACGCTGATCCTCGGCCTGACCGATGCCGACGGGGACTTCCTGAGCTACGCCGTCGACGTCGTTTCGCTGACGCTGGAGCGGGCCGACGGCAGCATCGTCGAGACCCTGCCGACCGGGGCGCGCATCGACTTCACTGAATACACGGACCTCACCGAGTTCGTCACCGCCGCCCTCGTACCGCCCGGCGTTTACGTGGCCGGACGGATCACGCTCGACTATGCCGCTGCCGAGGTGCTCGTCGAGGCGGCCGGCGAGGCGAAGGCCGCGATCGTGGTCGGCGAGGACGGGACGCCGCTGACCCGCGCCGACTTCCGCATCGTGCTGTCAGACAGGGATCGGCTGCAGATCGTCCGCGGACTGCCGTCGCTCCTGAGCGTCGACTTCGACCTCGACGCGTCCCACAGCGTCGACGTAGCGCCCTCGCCCGCGGTCGCTGTGGCTTCGCCTTTCATCGTCGCGGAGATCCTGCCGGTCGACAGCAAGGACTTCCGGCTGCGCGGCCTGCTGGTCGAGACGAATGCCGCAGAGATGACCTACACGGTTGCCATCCGGCCGTTCCACCTGCTCGATGGCGAATTCGGGCGCGCCGCGGTGCTCGTCAGCGACACGACGGAATTCGAGGTCAACGGCGATACGTTTACAGGCGTCGACGGGCTGCGGGCGCTGCAGGCGGCCGGGCCGAGGACGCCGACGATTGCGCTGGGCACGCTCGACGTCGCGGCACGCGAGTTCACCGCGCGACTCGTGCTTGCTGGCAGCAGCGTCCCCGGCGTCGATATCGACGCTGCCTGGGGCAACGTGATCTCGCGCAGCAGCGATTCGTTCGTCGTTCGCGGCGGTACCGTCCAGCTCGCGGACCAGCGGCCGTTCTTTCATCGCGACATCACCGTCACCATAGGCCCGGACACGAAAATATTCCGGACCGGCTTCGATGGGCCGCTCGACGGGAGCGCGATCTCCGTCGGTCAGAATGTCGTCGTGCGCGGCGACGTGAGCGTCTCGGACACCGGCATACGGATCGACGCGACGGCCGGCGCCGTGCGCATGAACGTCACGCACCTGGCCGGGATCGTCAACGCGGCCGTCCCGGGCCAGCTCGACATCGAGCTGCACGCGATCGATCGGCGGCGTGTCGGCATCTTCGACTTCACCGGCACCGGGACGGGACCGGAGACCGATGCCGACCCCGCCAATTACGAGGTGGCCACGGGCAACCTGCTGCTGGCGAACCAGGCCATCGGGCGGCCGGTGCTCGTCTACGGCTTCCCGAACGCCTTCGGCGCGGCCCCGCCGGACTTCACCGGCCGTACCGTCGTCGACTTCGCCGGCGTCCGCAGCGTGCTGGGCGTCGGCTGGGGAGCCGCAGGGACCGCGGCTCCCTTCCTCTCGATCGGCAACGACGGACTGGTTCTCGACAATCACAATCCGGACATCGACCTGCGGCACTACATCAAGCAGGGGCCGGTCCTGGTCGACCTTACCGGACTGGATTCCGGCACCCTTATCGTGCCGCTTGAGACCGGCCGGATGCTGTTCGTGCTGAAGACGGGCGACAGCCTGCAGCTGTATGCCGACTTCGCGGATTTCGCTTCGGCACTCGCCGACGCGCTGGCCGCCGGGGGCACGGCCCGGTCGATGTTTGCGCGCGGCCTGTACGAGTCCGACGGAAACCGCTTCGTCGCCTACCGAATCGGCGTGCATATCCTCGAGCCCTGATCCGGCCGCGGCCGAGACCCGCCGGCGCCCCCCGCCACCGCCGGCAGCCAGGCAGCCCCGCAGTTTCCTGCGGGGCTTTTTTTTGTGTTCGCGCCAGGTTGATCCCCCGCCGCCACCGCGGACCGACGATCCCGGTCCAGGCCGGACCGCAGCCGGGCCGCACGGTAGTCCGGCCGAACGAACGACGGTTAGCAGGGTGTTGAAAAACACCCTGCTGGCCGAGACAGGTACGTCTCGCCCGCGGTTCGAGCACGGTAGTGCTTGAACCGTCGGGCGCGAGTGCGGCCATGCGCCGGACTCGCGACGTTGAAAAAGGTCTGGACGACCTTTTTCAACATCCTGTTAGGATCTCTGCTCGTAGCGCAGACGGCGAAGCACGGCGAAGCACATGGATCCGGTTTGTCATACCCTCCTCGGCGCGACGCTCGCGGCCACCGGCCTGGAGCGGCGGACCCGTTACGGCCGGGCGACGCTGATCGTCGCCGCCAATCTTCCCGACATCGACGCCGTCGCGCATTTCTGGGGCTACCCCGCCACCTACGCATTCCGGCGCGGGCTGACGCATGGACTCCCGGCGCTGGTCGTCCTGCCGTTCCTGCTCGCGGCGCTCATGCTGTGGCTGGACCGGCAGCGACCCGCCGCACCAGGCGAAAGGCCCGCCGACCCCGGCTGGCTCGTCATTCTCGCGGCGATCGGCGTCGTCTCGCACCCCATGCTCGACTGGCTCAATAATTACGGCATGCGCTGGCTGATGCCATTTGCCGATCGCTGGTTCTACGGCGACACGCTGTTCATCATCGACTGGATCGCCTGGCTGGTACTCGCCACCGCGCTGCTTGCGGCACGAGTGTTTCGCGGGGCGAACCTGGACTGGTACCGGCGTCCGGCGGTGCTCGGGATCGTCGTGCTGCTCGCATACATCGGCATGAACGGCGCAATAACGTCCGCCGCTGAAGCATCGGCCTTGCAGGCGCTCGCGGATCGTCCGCCGCGACGGCTGATGGCCTCGCCCGTCCCGCTCAATCCGTTCGTGCGGGACATCGTGCTCGAATACGATGACGAGTACCGATTCGCCGAATACCGGCACGTCGGTACGCCTGGCCTGTCGATCGACGAACTGGTCATCAGGATCGGCGATCCCGCCGATTTCGCACGCGCCCGCGCGGTCCGCGAGGGCCGCTGGTTTCTGCGCTGGGCCCGGTTTCCGTTCGTCGTCACCGAGCGGCGCGACGACGGGCTGCACCTCCGGCTCGGCGACGCGCGCTACGTGCGCGACATCGAAAAACCACGCCTGCGTGACTTCGGTACCCTGGACCTCGAGCCGGGGACCGCGGACGAAGAAACATGACGCGGTTCCTTTGGCGCAGCGGGCCGCTGTGGTCCAATGCCGGTAAGCATTGCAAGGGCTGGATGGGCAGCCGAATACGGAGGATGGAGTCGTGAACCTGATCAAGCTATTGATCGCGGTCGGCCTGGTCGGCTTTCTCGTATCGCTGAGCGCCTACACGATCGAGACCGGCAACGTCGGCGTCGAACGGACGCTGGGCAAAGTGAACCACGAGGAACAACAGCAGGGACTGCGATTCAAGCTGCCGCTCCTGACCACGGCGCTGGAATTCAGCGCCAAGGAAATCGCGGTCGACTTCAACGACCTGACGCCGAAGGCTGCCGACAACCTGTCGCTGATGGACCTCGACGTGTCGGTCTTTTACCGGGCGAGCGCCGATCGGGTCTCCGAACTGATGGTCAAGTACGCGGGTTCGGCGGTCCAGGGCGACGACAACGCCTACCTGCCTGCCTGGGGCCTGGTCGTGCGCGAAGCGCGTTCCGCGATCTACGAGCAGGTCTCCGAGATCGACAGCCTTCAGCTGCACAAGCAGCGCGAGATGTTGCAAAGCGCGGTACAGGAAGAGCTGCAGAGCCGGCTCGATCGCTCGGACCCGGGCGACTTCCAGATCACGCGGGTCGTCGTGCGGGCGCTGAACACGGACCCGAGCATCGAGGCCGCGATCCGCGACGCCGTCGAGGCCGAGAAACGCCTCGAGGCAAAGCAGGTCCAGGTAGAGATCGCGAAGAAGGACGCGGAGATCGAGATCGAGCGCGCCAAGGGCATCGCCGAGGCGAATCGCATCATCAATTCGAGCCTGACGGCCGAGTACCTGCAGCACGAGGTAAACACGGCGCTGCTCGAATTCGCCGACAATGGCGGCAGCGTGGTCGTCATCCCGGCCAACATGCAGGGCTTCGACATGATCCTCGACACCAACTCGCTGCGGCGGGGCAACGGCCAGGGCAACTGAGCGGCGTGCCTCGCGCGCCGGCGCGGGTATATGATGTGACGCGGGCAGGCCGTCCCGGCCTGCCCTGTCCTTTCATGGAGCCACAGCATGAAGCTTTCCAGGCGCGAATACCTGCTCGGCAGCGCGGCGGCGCTGCTGCCGGTCGGCGCGACGGTCGCAGCAGCCGCCGAGGCATCCGCCGACTTCGACCCTTCGTCCCCGCTGCCGCACCGGCAGGCGTTTTTCCCCTTTCGCGAGACCTACCTGAACTCGGCGAGCCAGCACCCGCTGTCGCGTGGAGCGCGCAGAGCAGCGGATGCCTATTTCGACTACAAGACCTTTGCGGAACACAGCGACTACGACATACGCGGCATACGCGCACAGGTCCTCGCGAATTTCGCCCGGCTGATCGGCGTGTCGGCGGACGAACTGGGATTCGTCCCCAGCACGACGGCCGGAGAAAACCTGCTCGTCCGCGCGCTGGGCATACCGGAGTCCGGGGGGCGCATCGTCACCGACGCGCTGCATTTTTTCGGCTCGTTCCCGCTGTATGCGGAACTAGCGAAGCAGGGCATGGACGTTGTGACCGTAAGGCAACGGGACGGCCGGATCGACATGGACGAGTTTGCCGAAGCTGTGACGCCCGGAACGCGCCTCGTCTCGGTCTCGTCGATGTCGACCTTCAACGGCTTCGAGCACGACCTGGCGCTCGTCTCCGAGATCGCGCATCGGCGCGGCGCGCTGGTCTATGCCGACATCATCCACTCGGCCGGATCCGTGCCGCTCGATCTCGGCGCGAGCGGCGTCGATTTCGCGGCCTGCGCCAGCTACAAGTGGCTGATGGCCGATCTCGGCCTCGCATTCGTGTACGTGCGCAAGCCTCGACTCGGCGAGCTGCGGCGACCCTGGTACGGCTACAACCAGGTTGCCCACATGCAAAGCCACGTGCTGCCCGGCGACCCGCCGGGAGACACGGTCGCGGACTACGAGCTTGCGGACGACACCATGGGCTATTTCGGCATGGGCACGATGGCCAACGTGGTCGCGGCCAAACTCGGTCATTCGCTGCCGTACCTGCTCGCCGTCGGCATCGATCGGATCACGGCCTACCGCCGCCCTTTGCTCAGCCGCCTGCGCGAAGCCCTGCCGGAACTCGGGTATCCCTGCCTGACGCCCGCCGAGTCGCGCGGGCCGATTCTCGCCTTCGCCGCGCCGGATGCGCGGCAGACGATCGCACCGCGGCTGCGCGCCGCCGGCGTCACCGTGACCGTCCTCGAGCATCACTTCCGCGTCGCGCCGTCGGTGTTCAACGATCTCGACGACGTCGAGAGGCTGATCGACGCGCTCGGCTGAGCAGGCCGACCGCGGCCGGCGCGCCTGCCGGGCTCAGGCGATCGGCGGTCTGTGCGTGTGCCATGCCCTCGCCTGCTCGTAGGCGTGCGCCAGCGCAAGCACACGCGTCTCGCCCTGCGCCGGACCGCTGATCTGGAGGCCGATCGGCAGCCCGGATTCACTGTATCCGCAGGGCACCGAAATCGTCGGAATGCCGAAAATATTGAACGCAAACGTATTGCGCACCGACGGCTCGGCGCCTGTCGCCTCGGCCGGGTTCACGGCGTTCCGTATCGTCTCCGGCAGTCCCGGCGCCGTCGGTGTCACGAGGACATCGACCTCCTCGAACACGGCGGCAATCGCGCGCCGCGCGAGTTCGACGTCCCGGCGCACCGCAATGTAGTCGTCGGTCGAGAACCCGCCGGCGGCGACGATGCGCTCCAGCGTCACCGGGTGATACAGGTCGCGGCTCGACGCCTCGGCCAGGTACGGCGCGTGCCAGGCATGCGCCTCGGCGAGCAATACGGGAAAGTCCGGGTGCGGAGGCAGGTCGACCTCGCGCAGGCCGGCGCCGATCGTCGCGAGAGCGTCGAGTGCGTCCTCCATGGCGCTGGCGACGTCCGGGTCCAGGTCGTCGAAATACGGTTTCCGCACCACGCCGATCCGCATCCGCTCCAGGCCGGCACGCGCAAACGCGGCATAGTCGGTGGGTTCCACGCGGATGCTCACCGGGTCGGCCGGGTCGTAGCCGGCTATGCCCTGCAGCAGCAGAGCCGCGTCCGCGACTGTCCGGGTCAAAGGCCCCACGTGATCCAGCGTCTCGGACACCGGGATGATGCCGCGTATGCTGGCCAGCCCGTGGGTCGGCTTGAAGCCGACGACGCCGCAGTAGGCGGCCGGCAGGCGTATCGAGGCGAGCGTGTCGGTCCCTAGCGCCGCGGCGCACAGCCGGGCCGCGACGGCCGCGGCCGAGCCGCCCGAGGAGCCGCCGGGTATATGCGCCGGGTTCCACGGATTGTGCACCGGCCCGAAATGCGTGATCGCGGATGTGCCGCCGTAGGCGAACTCGTGCATGTTGAGCTTGCCGAGCAGCACCGCGCCGGCCTCGGCGAGCAGCTGCCAGACGCGGGCATCGCTCGCCGGCACCCGGTCTGCCAGCACGGCGCTCGCCGCCGTCGTCGGGATCCCGGCGGTGTCGATGTTGTCTTTCAGGCCGATCGGGATGCCGTGCAGGGGACCGCGCCACCTGCCCTGCGCAATCTCGGCTGCCCGCTGCGCCGCCTGCCGGAGGGCGAGCTCGCGCGTGACCGTGACGTAGGCATTGATCCCCGAATCCAGCCGATCGATGCGATCCAGGTAGGCGCGGGCCAGCTCGACCGGCGAGATCTCGCGCGCGCGTATGAGCGCTGAGGCTTCGGCAACGCTCAGCTCGCAGAGATCCCGCGCCTCCGCCAGCGCCCGCGTCGCGGCCAGCACGGCTGAACCGCTTACCCCGCCGATGAATACCCGCCTCGATAGCATGTGTTACCCGCCGCGAAATGACGCCTGGCGCTCGCCACAACCGGCCGCCACGAGCAAGGTGACGAAAGAGCCCTGCCCTGGGCGGCCCGTATCGATGGCGTTGTCAGACCGAGACAAGAATGAGCGCAAGTGCATACAAAATGAGTGACAGCAGCATGCCGCGAAACGGGATACTGAACCAGTAGCGCGCGCCGAGAAACGTGTAGGCACCCAGCAATACGACACCCACACCGAGCAGAAATGCCGACTCGAACAGGAACGCCGGGTGGAAGAGCGCCAGGTAGCCGTACACGAGTCCGAACAGGATTGCGCCGAAGCTGTGGCTCGCATTGAATCCAATCCAGGCTTTCCACATCGTTGTCTCGCGCGTAATGACGGGACTCACCGACTTCATGCGCTCCTGGAGCTCGGCGTCGCGCGGCAGCAGCCTGGGACCATGGAACGTATAGACAAGATGCAGCAGCCCGAGGAGGAACAGCACGGCCGCGCTGCCAGCCAGCAGGTAAGGCGCAAGTTCGCTCACGCTGCTGCCCCCGGCGGCCTGACGCCAGCATGGGCGGCCGACCGGTGCCGCTCCCTCACCAGGAAAGTTTCGGCTAATCGCCGGAAGCCAGCCATCGTTCGAGCTCTGCCTTCAGTTCCAGGGCCGCCCGTTGCATCTGCCCGAGCCCCGCTCGCATGTTGATGGTCTGGTACAGGACCTCGCTCGCCGCGATCTCGAGCTCCGGGAATGCCCGCAGGGCCGCGGTCAGCTCCTCCACAGACGGTGGCTCGGCAGCTGCGAGGGCGTCCGAGGTGATGCCGTGTCCAAAGCTTTCGGGACGCTGCAGCACGCCCAGTCGTACCCCGGGCCCCAGCACGTTCGCGACGCGGGCGTCGTACTGGGCCCAGATTCGGTCTCGCATATCCGCGAGCGGTATGCTGATCTCGTCCACCTTCGCATAGTAGGCGGCGATCGCTCTGCGCAGTTCCGGGTCCCTGATCAGGCGAAGATTCCCGGTCGACCGCAGATCGTCGAGCGTGTTTCGGGTAATGGACGGGGAATACTGCCAACCGGCGGTCTCCACCGCCGCAACCAGGTCGGCCACGTTGTCCGTCGGTGGCGATCCCTCGTACAGCGCGAGCACGATCACTGCGGCGGCTTCCTGCCTGTGCATCCACACCTCGGCCTCGTCGAATGAAGCCAGATCGGCTTCGAGATCGGTCACGAGCGACTCCAGGTACTCGACTTCCAGCTCCGCGTTGACGCGAGCTTCCCGGAGCTGATCTACCCAGAGCGCCATGAGGACGCCGACCACGATGACGACGAATTCGCCGAGCAAGAGACGCCAATTGAGACGCGTAGACATACTTGACCGATCCTCCGCTCCCGCAGGTCGATTGCACCGCGGTGCCAATTACTCCGTCAGCTTATCCTGCCGATCTTGCGCTGCCCTGGGCGCAACCACGATGCGCCCAAAGCTTCGCAAGCGCTGTCAGCGCCTCCTGACGTCGAAACTCACTGGCGCCGTCGCTGGCGCTGCTTTTGCCGTCCCTGGAGTATAGATCCTGCAAGAGGAGTGACAGCTACGCCCCGGCGGCCGGCGAATGCGAAAATCCTAACAGACCGATTCTGAGAGCCGCTCGATTGGCCCCGGATTGCCACCTTTGCGGCCAGACAGTGCGCATTGCAGAGCGAGTCGCGGTGTTTCTCGGGGGGCGCCACTGGCGGCACGGCCGGGCGCTACGTCAGTTTATTATTGTTTATCAGTTACCTGGCAAGGGTGTCTGGTGCCGGAGAGAGGACTCGAACCTCCGACCCACGCATTACGAATGCGTTGCTCTACCAACTGAGCTACTCCGGCAGGAGTCAGATTTCTCTGTGGGTCTCGTGGCGGGCCGGGCCCGCGAAGGCGCGTGAGTATAGCGCCTGGCCCCGGCCTCGGCCAGCGCGACGCCGGCCTTTTTCAGCGCTGGCGCCCGCGGATCCTGATCAGCACCTCGACGCTTTCCTGCTCGGTGCCCGCGGGCAGATCCGGCAGGTTCTGGAACTGCACCTGCTCGGCCGGTATGTCGGACAGCAGCCCGCTGTCGACGTTGTAAAAGTGATGATGCGCGTGCGTGGTCGAATCGTAAAAGGTCCGGCTGGCGTCCACGACCAGCTCCCGGGCCAGGCCCCTGGCGCCGAAAAGATGCAGGGTGTTGTAGACCGTCGCCTTCGAGACCCGGCTGCCCTTGCGCCGCAGGATGTCCAGTATCTGGTCCGCCGACAGGTGTTGCGGCTTGTCGAACAGGGCCTCGGCGATCTCGACGCGCTGGGGCGTCGGCGCGATACCGTGGCGTTGCAGTTTTTCGGAAATGTCCAGCGGGGACATGCCCTTACCCTCAGACCGTTGCGGTCTGCGGAGTATAAGCGAAAATCGTTCGCATTGGTCCAGCCGCAGGCCGGCTGGGACCCAAAACTGGCCGAAGGATCGGCTTTCGACGGCTGCCGCGGAGGCGTCGCTGTGCGAGCCTCCGCTGTTTCCGGACAGGGAGGTCCGCCGATGAGTCCGCCTGGCTGCCAGAAGGCCTACAGCCTGTTCGAGCTGCTGATGACACTGGCCCTGGCGGCGATCGTCTTCGGCCTGGGTCTGCCCTCGCTCGGCGCGCTGGTCGCCGACCAGCGGCTCCGGGCCGAGACGGATGCCCTGTTCCATGCCATCCACCGGGCGCGGCAGGAATCGATCGTCCGGCGGCGGGTCGTGACGATCTGCGCCAGCCGCGACGGCCGGGCCTGCGACCCGGATGCCGACTGGTCGGCCGGCTGGATCGTGTTCGCGAACAGGGACCGGGCGGCCCTCGGGGAGCGGCGCGACGACGAAACCCTGATCCAGGCCCACGCCGCGGACGACACGGTACTGTTACAGTCGAACCGGGCCAGCTTTTCGTTCCGATCGACGCACGAGCGGGCGACCAACGGCACCGTGATCGTCTGCGACCGGCGCGGACGGGCGGTCGCAAGGGCCGTCGTCGTCAGCTACACCGGCCGGCCCCGCGTGGCCCGCGCCGACAGCCGCGGGCAGCCCTATGCGTGTGCGCATTAAGTTAAATTGCGGGTCCGGAAACCTGCCGCTCGTCGGCCCCTCCGGACCGCCCGTCGGACGCCCCTGCCGCCGCGCCCCATCGCCGGTAAAGTGGCGCCATGAGCATTCGATCCCAACGCGGTTTCACGCTGTACGAGCTCCTGATCACGGTACTCGTGATCGGCGCCATCCTGACGCTCGGCATACCGAACCTGAGTGAATTCACGCGTAACAGCCGGCTGACGGCGACCGCCAACGACCTGCACGCGAGCTTCCTGCTGGCGCGCTCCGAGGCGGCCCGGGCCAAGACGAACATCACGATCTGCGCCTCGGCCAACTCGATGAATGCCGCGGCCGTTTGCGGCGGCACCTTCGACGATGGCTGGATCGTATTCATCGACACAAACGGCGACCTGGCCCGTGCCGGCGCAGGCGAGAACATCATCCGCGCAAACCCGGCGATCGATACCACGCTGAACATCACGACCAACGGCGGCGCGAATTATTTCTCCTTCGCACCCTCGGGGATGGGCCGGGGCAACGTCGGCGGGGTCCCGGCGGTGCAGACGGCAATGCTCTGCGACTCGCGCGGCAACCAGGTCGCGGCAGGCGGCTACTCGTCCGCACGGGCGCTGGTCATCACGCCGATCGGGCGCGCGACGGTATTGCGGGACGTCGCACAGATCAACGGGCTGGGCGGTTGCCCGTAAGCGCCGGCTACAGGTTGGGAGCGCAATGAGCAAAGTATTCAAACCGGGAATTCAGCGATGCGGCATCGGCGGCTTTTCGCTCGTCGAGGTGCTGATCGCGCTGGTGATCATGTCGGTGGGCATGCTCGGCATCGCCGGTCTGTATGTCCACAGCATGCAGGCGGGCCGGACGTCGATATTTCGCCACCAGGCGGTGACGCTCGCGGGCGATATTGCCGACCGGATCCGCGCCAACCCGCGCGGCGGCGTCGCCTACATGGCGGCCGCGGCCGATTTCAACTGCGTCGGCGGCGGCGTCGACTGCTCACCGGCGGAGATGGCGCAGAACGACATCCTGCTGTGGGAACAGCAGGCCGCCGGCTCGCTGCCGAACGGCGCTGTCAACATCGTGTTCAACAACGGCGTCGTGCCGAACACGTACCAGATCACCGTGAGCTGGGACGAGGCGGGCCAGAACCCGCCGCCGCAGTACCGGCTCACGATACCGGTAGCGGGGCCCTGACCATGGCGACGATTCGATTTGCTGGCCGTATGGCGGGCGTCACGCTGGTGGAACTGATGGTCGCACTGGCGATCGGCTCGTTCCTGATCATCGGCGCTGTGCAGGTCTACAACCAGAGCCGCCAGGCCTACGTAATCAACGACTCGATCGCGCGCGTGCAGGAGACGGCGCAGTTCGCGATGGACACGATCGAGGCGGACCTGCGCATGGCCAGCAACTTCGGCCGGACCAGCCGTGCCGACATGATCCAGGGCCGCTCGCTCAGCATCGACCCGAACCCGAAGGGGCTGGCCGCACCCGCCGGTTGCGGTGCGGCCTGGGCGCTCGATCTCGAACGATCCGTCGAGGGCAGCAACAACGCCTATGCCCTGCCCTGCGCGGCCAATGGCGGCGGCCAGGGGAACTCGGATACCGTGACCGTGCGCCGCGCGACCGTGGCGGCAGTGCCGCTGGACGCAGCCCGCCTGCAGGTCCAGTCGACGCGCATCCAGGGCGAAGTCATGGACGACGGTGCCATCCCGGCCGGTTTCGACGCCGTAACGTCACAGACGCACAACCTGATGGTCAGCAGCTATTACGTGGCGGCGAGTTCGACCCTGATCCCGGGCGTACCGACGCTGCGCCGCAAGACCCTCGGCTCGGCGGGAGGCGGCGCAGTCATCGACGACATCGAGGTCGCGCCGGGCGTCGAGAACCTGCAGCTGCAGTTCGGCGTCGATATGGACGGCGACAACACGGTGGACCGCTACGTCAACCCGGCCGATGCGATCATCACGCCCGGCGCAGTCGGCTACGTGCCGGCCGCGCGGGTGATCACCGCGCGCGTCTGGCTGGTGGTGCGCTCGCTGTCGCCGGAAATAGGCATTGTCGACCTGGCCGATTACGAACCCGGCGACGTCGACCTCGGCGTGCCGAACGACCAGTTCCGGCGGCTGATGGTCTCCAAGACGATACTGCTGCGCAATGCGCGCACCTAGGGAAGAAACGAGGATGAACCACTCCGGGAAACCGCAATCACAGCAGGGCGCCGCGCTCGTCGTCGGCCTGATCCTGCTGGTCGTGATCACCGTGCTCGCGATCTCGGGCATGAACACCGCGACGACCGAGCTGGCGATGGCGCGGAACGACCAGAATTACGAGAACGCGTTCCAGGCCGCCGAGACCGGCCTGACACAGGCGCTGTCGCAGGGGCGGTTCAATACGCTCGCGAATACCAGCCTGACGCAGACGATCAACACCAACGACACGGTCAGCGCCGTCATCGTCTTCGAGGACTCGACGCTGGTGCCCGACCGCGCGTTCAGCCTCGGAGCAGGCAGCGGCATCGCGGCCTACCATTTCAACGCCACGGCGACCGCCGAATCGCGGCGTCTGCCGGGCAGCACGACGGACCGCGACGCGTCGGCGCAGCATACACAGGCTTTTTACGTAGTCGGGCCCGAGGCGCCGACGCTCTGATACGGGCGACATGACGACCAGGGACTGGGAGTAATTCTGATGAACGCATTGAAAAAGATCATTCCGGCGCTGCTGCTGGTCTCCAGCATGGTCGCAGGCGCCGACGGGGTCCTGATCACCCGGACCTACGAAGTCCCGCTGAACCTGTTCCGCATGCCGGGGGCGCGGAACGGGACGCTGACCTTCAGGGTATGCGACGAATGCGAGACCCTCACTTTTCGAGTCACCGAGGGCACGGACTATGTCGTCAACAGCGACACCCGTGAGCTGAAGGATTTCCGGAAGACGCTGGCGCGCGTCCGCGATCGCGCCAGCGCAACCGTGATGGTCACGCACCATCTCGAGTCGGACACGGTCACGACCGTGCGCATCGACCTGTAAGCCGGCAAACGCACAGAATTGCGAGGATAGGATCATGAAGATCGTTGCACGCAACACCGCATGGATGGGAATGGGCTGCACGCTCGCGCTCCTGGTCGGCGCACCGGCGCTCGCGGACGACACCGAACTGCTGCTGCTGGGCCCCGACCCGTCGAACCGGCCCAAGGCCAACGTCATGTTCATCCTGGATACCTCCGGCAGTATGAGCGACCTGCAGACCACCCGCGCTCCGTACGATGGCAATACCGTCTACGGCGGCGCCTGCGACACGAACGCGCTGTACTGGACCGACATCGACATCCTGCCGACCTGCGACGTAACCAACGAGCAGTGGATCGACAAGACCGCGTTCTACTGCGACTTTGCGTCGAACCAGATCTTCGGCATCGGCACGTTCACGAACACGATGATCCAGTACCGCGCCGACGACGCGGTGCTCATAGACGGCTCCCTGGTCGCCAGCACGACCGAGCGCTGGCAGTATCTCCAGCCCGGCAACCACACCGGCCCGGTCGAATGCCAGGCGGATTCCGGCACACACGGCGACGGCGACGTCAACCGGCTCTGGGCCGGGGCCGGCGCCAACCTGTCCAACCCCTGGACCAACAAGCGCGAAGACGAAGTGGGCTGGGGCAGCGCGCCCAGGAACCTGAGCTACACCGTCTACGACGGCAACTACATCAACTGGAAGAATTCCGCCACGACCGTCTCATTGAGCCGCAACGCGATCATGCGCGAGGTCACCAAGAAGGTCCTCAACTCGGTCAACAACATGAACGTCGGCATCATGCGCTTCAACCCCGACGCCGGCGGCCGTGTCATCCAGGCGATGACCGACCTCGATACGAACCGCGCGGACATCCTGGCCGCGGTCGACTCGCTGCCCGCGTCCGGCCGCACCCCGCTGGCCGAGTCGCTGTACGAGAGCGCCCGCTACTGGCTGGGAACGACGGCCGATTACGGCGTCGCGCAACTCGCGGCAACCGACCCGGACGCGCTGTCGTCGACAAACCCGATGACCTACAAGCAGCCGGAACTCGCCGCCTGCGCGAAGAACTACAACGTGCTGCTGACGGACGGCGTACCGAACACGGATCTCGACGGGCCGGTCAAGGCGCCGACGCTGCGCGACTGGACCGCGACGACCGGCAGCGCGACCTGCATTACGACGAAGGACACCTACTTCGCAGCCGACGCGAGTATTGCCGCCGGCGAGGGGCGTTGCCTGGTCGAAACGGCGGAGTACCTCGGCAAGATCGACACGGATCTCGGCACCGACGGCACGCAGTCTGTCACGACGCACACGATCGGCTTTACAGTCGACCTGCCGATACTCCGGGATACGGCGCTGGCCGGCGGCGGCCAGTATTTCGTCGCGGACGACGTCGAGAGCCTGACGATCGCCCTGCTGCGGATCGTGGGCGAGATCAACGATCGCTCGCAGTCCTTCTCTGCACCGGCCGTCACGGTCAACACGTTCAATCGCACACAGAACCTGAACGACCTGTACCTGACGATGTTCGGCGCGCGCGCCAAGACCCACTGGCCCGGCAACCTGAAGAAATACAGCATCGATGACGGTGTCATCGTCGACGCGGACGGTCTCGCGGCCGTCGATCCGCTGACAGGCTTTTTCTACGAGACCTCGCGCAGCATCTGGACGGTCGGTGCCGACGACGGCAACAACGTCGCACTCGGGGGAGCGGCGCGCCAGCTGCCGGTTCCCGCCGGCCGCCGCCTGTTCACGAACAACGGCTTCGACTCGAACCTGGCGGGCGCCAGCAATGCCATTTCCGTCGGCAACCTGCTTGCATATAACGCCAATGACTTCGGCCTGGCCGGCGCGGCCGGCGAGCCGACGCTCGATCAGCTCGTCCGCTGGATGCTCGGCGAAGACGTGCGTGACGAGGACGGCAACGCGGCCACGACCGTGCGCTACGCGATGGGCGACCCGCTGCACTCGCGGCCCGCGGCCATCGTCTACGGCGGCACGCCGACAGCCCCGGATACCGTCGTCTACACCGCAACCAATGACGGTTACGTGCATGCGATCTCGGGCGCGACCGGCACCGAGCTGTGGTCATTCGTCCCCAGGGAACTGCTGCCGAACATGACGCGACTCTTCTTCGACCCGAGCGCCAAGTACAAGCAGTACGGCGTCGACGGCAACATCGTGCCGGTCGTTGCGGATCGCGACAATGACGGCATCATCGAGCCGGGTGACGGCGACTTCGTGTACGTGATCTTCGGAATGCGCCGCGGCGGCATGACCTACTACGCCCTGGACGTCACGGACAAGAATGCGCCCGAACTGCTCTGGACACGCACGCTGGCCAGCGCCGGCGAGAGCTGGTCGACGCCGGCCGTAGCCCGCATGGACATCAACGCTGGCGGGCTGAACAGCGACAAGGCCGTCCTGGTCATCGGCGGCGGCTACGACACCGTACACGACACCGCGGCCCACCCGGCAGTGGCGGATGCGAGCGGCGCAGGTATCCATATCCTCGACCTCGTCAGCGGCCAGACGATCTGGCGGGGCGGGCGAGACATCGCTGCGACCAAAGTATTCAGCGGGATGACCCGCGCCTTCCCGAACCAGGTACGAGTCGTCGACATGAACGGCGATCGCTTCGCCGATCGCATGTACGCCGTGGACGTCTCCGGCCAGGTCTGGCGCTTCGACGTCAAGCGGGGCGAAACCCCTGCCAACCTGGTCAACGGCGGCGTGATCGCGCGTCTCGGCGCCGAAGGACTGGGCTCGCCCACCGCAGCCGACACGCGGCGATTCTACAACGCGCCGGACCTGTCGATATTCCGTGACCCGGTCCAGGGCCAGCGCTTCATCGCGATCAGCATCGGCTCCGGCTACCGGGCTCATCCGTTCGACCTGACGGCGACGGATCGATTCTATTCGCTGCGCGACCCGGCCGTATTCAACCAGCTCGACCAGACCAGCTACGACAACTACGTCCCGATCACCGAGGCGGACCTGGTCGAAGTCAGCGGAAGTGTGAAAGCCGTCGTCGGCGCCAGTGCCAGGGGCTGGATGTTCACGCTGCCGGCCAACGAAAAGGTCCTGGCCGACTCCGTGACCTTCAACGACGAGATCTTCTTCGTCAGCTTCACGCCGGACACCATGTCGCAGTCGAGCTGCTCGGCCGGCCGGGGCACCAATTTCCTTTACCGTGTCAGCGTGGTCAACGGCGACCCGGTCGTCAACAACCTCGACGCTATAGCCTCCGGTGATGAAGACGCCGCGCGCCGGGAGCAGCTGGCCCAGGGCGGCATCGCGCCCTCCCCGACCTTCCTGTTCCCGAGCCCGACGGACCCGAACTGCACGGGCGCTGCCTGCGCGCCGCCACCGATCGGCTGCGTTGGCGTCGAGTGCTTCGACCCCGGCTACGCCAACTTCCCGGTCCGCACGCTCTGGACCCAGGACGGGATCGAATGATGAACCGAATCACTGACGGACGGGCAGGGCGGCGCCGAATGCGCGGTATCACGCTGATCGAACTGATGATCGTGATCGTGGTGCTGAGCATCCTCGCCGCCGTCGCCTACCCGAACTACCGCGATTTCGCGGCGCGCGCGAAGCGCAACGAGGCCAAGGCGGCGCTGTTGCAGATCGCGACGAACCAGGAGCGGTTCTACCTGAACAACAGCACGTTTACCGCCGACATGACGAACCTCGGCTTCCCGGTCGCTGCCAATTTCACGACCGAGACAGGCTCTTACGTCGTCACCGTCACTGCCGCAAATGCTGCGAACTTCACGGCTACGGCGACCTACCAGAATGCCGACGCAGAGGCCGGCAAATGCCTGACCTTCACGATAAACGGCACCGGCATCAAGGCGTCCGCGCCGCTCGCGGACTGCTGGACGCGAACGCGCTGACGCTCACCGGAACGGAATGAGCGCTCAAAAGGCACCCTTGTGGGTGCCTTTTTTCTGGTCCGACGACACCGAACAGGAGAAGACGGTGGGCCGCTATTCCGGAGGCGGCACCGTGGCCTTCTTGCCCGAGTAAAACAGCGCGTCGATGATCAATAGGACGGCGCCGATCGTGATCGCCGAATCGGCGACGTTGAAGGACGGGAACGGCCAGCCGGCCAGCATCACCTGGATGAAATCCACGACGTAGCCCAGGCGCACGCGATCGATGACGTTGCCCACCGCGCCGCCCAGGACCAGCGCCAGTCCGGCCAGCAATATCGCGGGCCCGTCCTTGCGCTGCCGATAGATCCAGATCGTGATCACGCCGCTGACGACGATCGCCAGCACCGTGAAGAACCAGCGCTGCCAGCCGCCGGCGTCCGCGAGGAAGCTGAAAGCAGCGCCCGTATTGCGATGATGGGTGATGTTTATGAATGAGTTAACCGTGATCTTGTCGTAGAGGCCCACCCACTTCAGGATCGCGAACTTGGTCAGCTGATCGAGCAGTACGATAATGCCGGCCAGCGACATCCACAGCACGAACGCCCGATTCTGGCCACCCTCGTTGCCCGCTGCCTCGTTCAATTCCATCGTCCCCTGTCGTTTTCAGGCCGCCAGTATGGCACGGGCCTCCGCCGAATCCTTGTGCATTTGCTCCACCAGGGCATCCACGCTGTCGAACTTCAGTTCGTTGCGGAGCCGGGCGATAAAGTCCACGTGAATGTAGCGGCCGTAGATGTCCTCGTCAAAATCGAAGATGTGCACCTCGAGCAATGGCTTTATGCCCTCGAAGGTCGGCCGGGTGCCGACGCTGGCCACCGCGTCCAGGGGCCCGTCCGCCAGGCCGTGCACCCGCACCGCGAAGATTCCCATCACGGCACTCTGGCGGCGCTGCAGGTTGACGTTTGCCGTCGGGTAGCCGAGCTCATGCCCGAGTTTCTGGCCGCCGATGACCTTGCCTGACATCCGGTAGGGCCTGCCGAGCAGCCGCGTGGCACGCTCCAGGTCGCCCTGCCAGAGCGCTTCGCGCACCGAGGTGCTGCTGACGCGTTCGCCGCCGACGACGACGCTGGGAACCTGCTCGATCGTGAAATCCAGTGCCCGTGCGGCACGCTGCAGGTGCTGGAGCCCCCCCTCGCGATTCCGCGCGAACTGGAAGTCATCGCCTATGACCAGGTGACGCACGTTGAGCGTATGCACGAGCAGCCGCCGAATGAACGTGTCCGCGCCAATGTTTTTCATCGTCTCGCCGAAGCGCGGGCAGAAAAAGATATCCACGCCCGCCGCCCGCAGCGCGTCGTACTTCTCCCGGAATCGCATCAGCCTCGCGGGCGGCCGAGCTGCCGAGAAGTACTCTTTAGGCATCGGCTCGAAGCTCATGACCGCCGTCGGCAGATGCCGCCGCTCCGCCTCGGCAAACACGTGCCGAAGGAGACGCTGGTGCCCGAGGTGCAGGCCGTCGAACGCGCCGATCGTGACGATGGTGCCCGGCTCCACCTGCCGGTAGGGAAACGAACGGGTTGTGCGCGCGAGTCTCATTGAATCGATATGCATCAGTCGGTATGTAATCGCAGCGTGTGCGTCCGGATACCCAGGGCGAACAGCAGGGCAAAATACACGGTCACCGCGGCGCCGATTTCGACACACAGCCGCAGCGCCCTGTCGAGCCCGCGCGCGTCGAGCCACCAGTCCAGTGGCAGCGCAAGCCAGACCAGGCAGAGGACCATCGCCACGTTAGCCACCATGCATTTGACGAGCAAACCGGCCCAGCCTGCCGAGTGGCGAATGATACCGTCACGGCGCAGCCCGCGGTACAGCAGCCAGGCATTCACGAGTGCGGCAACCGACGTCGCCAGGGCGAGGCCGGCATGCGTGCCTTCGTAGCCGATGCGCGTCAGGCCCCACGCCAGCGCGACGCTCAGCAGGAAATTCACGAGCAGCGCGATGAGGCCGATCTTGACGGGCGTCCGCGTGTCCTCGCGCGCGAAGTAGCCCGGCGCCAGGGTCTTCACGAACGAGAATCCCAGCAGGCCGATCGAAAAGGCCTGCAGGCTCAGCGCCGTCAACTGGACGTCGGACCCGCTGAATTCACCGCCGTAGAACAGGGTCGCGACCAGGGGTTCGGCCAGCACGATCAGGCCAACGGCCGCCGGTGCCGCAATGAGCCAGACCAGCTTCATGGACCAGTCCATGGTCCGCGCGAAGTCGTCCAGCGAGGCGGCGGCGTGCTGGCGCGACAGGTAGGGCAAAGTCACGGTCGCGAGGGCGATGCCGAACAGGCCGAGCGGGAACTCCATCAGGCGGTCCGAGTAGTAAAGCAGGCTGATTTTCCCGACCCCCAGCAGCGAGGCGATGACGCCTCCGAGAAGGACATTGATCTGGGCGACGGACGATCCGAAGATCGCCGGCAGCATCAGCTCCCCGACGCGGCGCACGCCTTCGTGCCCCGGCCTCCAGCGTGGTCTCGGCAACGCGCGGATCCTCGCCAGGAATGGCAGCTGGAACAACAGCTGGGCCAGGCCGGCGACGAAGACGGCGTAGGCCAGCGCCATCGCGGGCTCCGCCAGCAGCGGCGAGACCCAGACGGCGAAGCCGATCAGGACGACGTTCAGGATGACTGGCGTGAAGGCGGGCACGGCAAACCGGCCGTAGGTATTGAGGACGCCGCCCGCGAAGGCCGTCAGCGACACGAACAGCAGGTAAGGGAACGTGAACCGGAGCATCAGGGCCGAGAGTTCGAAGCGACCGTCGTCCCCGATGAACCCCGGCGCGACGACGGCGACGAGTAGCGGCGCGGCGATGACACCGGCCAGCGTCACCACGAACAGGACCAGCCCGAGGGTACCGGCGACGGCATCGATCAGCTCCCTGGCCTCGGTCTCGCTGTGCCGCTCCCGGTAGCGCGCCATGACCGGGACGAAACCCTGTGAGAATGCGCCTTCGGCGAAGAAGCGCCGGAGCATGTTCGGTATCCGGTTCGCCACGATAAACGCGTCCATGACGATCGAGGCCCCGAACATCCGCGCGAACACGATGTCGCGGACCAGCCCGAGGATCCTCGACAGCAGCGTCATGCCGCTGACGACCGACGTGGACCGCAGGAGCTTGCGCGCAGACAGGCGCGGCCCGGGCTTGGGCGATCCGGCGTGGCTTCGGTCGTCCGCGGACATCGGGGCTCTGGGAGGTTCCGGAAATGGCGCTAGTTTAACGTGAAATGCGGCAGCAAATCAGTGATTTAGGCCCCCATGGCCGGGCCCTCCCACGGCCCCGGACCCGACATTGACTTTCAACGGGCAGCCACGAATAATACGCGGCTCTTTGGGCCCGGACCGCTCGGACGGTTGCGGGCAGACAGCGAATCCAACGGAAATACTAGCGTGGCAAACATCAAATCAGCCGGGAAGCGCGCGCGGCAGGCAGAAAAGACGCGGCTCCACAATATGGGACTGCGTTCCAGGATGCGGACCGAGATCAAGAAGGTGATCAAGGCGGTCGAGCAGGGCAACCGCGAGGCGGCCGCGGCCGCTTACCAGCACGCGGTGCCGGTCATCGACAGCATGGTCAACAAGGGCATCGTGACCAAGAACAAGGCAGCCCGCCACAAGAGCCGGCTGAACAACATGGTCAGGAAACTGGCCGGCTGAAGCCCAAAATAAAGGCCCGGTACTACCGGGCCTTTTCCTATCCGCATCCCCGGCCTGCCCCCCCGGGGCGCGGCAGCCGACCTACCAGCAATCCTGCCCGCCGCCACTGGCGGACTTCTGGCCGGTGTGTGTCAAAGAGAGGCTGCCACAGGTGTCCTTCGCGGCCTGGTTCATCTGCGGCGCCGCGACGCCCGTATAGGTCGTGGCAGACGTATTCGCCAGCGTGACGGAGTAGACGCTCGCGGCATCGCCGGCGGCAACGACATTCCCGTCGTCGGCCAAAACCAACGGGTCGTTCGCAAAACCCAGCTGGGTCAGTGTGCCGGCGTAGCGCTTGTTGTCCATGAAGAACTGCTGCTGCCGATCGGCGACCTGCAGCAGGATCGACTTGCCGACCCCGCGCTTGGCCTTGACGACGAACTGAACGTACGACGGGTAGGCGAATGCGGAGATCAGCGAGATGATGGCAACGACCACCATCAGCTCGAGCAGGGTTATACCTCTATGTTTGCGTTGCATGGACTGTTCCTGTCAGTTGTCTCGTTGCCAGTTGCCTAAGCTGCCTCGGCACCTCGTCAGAGGTCCGCATCCTCGGTCACGTACCAGTACGTACGCCAGCGCGTCGTCGCATCGATCGCCTCGACCTGCAGGTCCGGCCGCAAGATCTTGTTCGGCGGGATCGACACGACCTCCGCCGGGATGCCGGCCGAATTGAGCTCGATGTATCGGTCTTCCTTGGTCGACGGGGCGTCCGGCGCGTCCGACGAGTCGTCACTCGTGTCGTAGTTGATCACGGCGCGGCCGTCCTGGAGACCGACGGCATACAGGCGCCCGGCGCCTTCCGAGGGTGCACACAGCGACGCGCTGCTGCCGCCCTGCGGCAGGTAGGACGTGAAAAATACCTTGCCGGTCACCGTCAGAGGCGTCGCGAGGATCTTCTCGCCGGGATTCTCCATCAACATGCGCCAACCGGAACTGAGGTTCACGAGGCAGTTCGTTCCTTGCTGGAGGCAATTGTCCGTGACGTCGCCGAAACTGCCATGCACGTAGCCCGTGTTGGCGCCCGTTCCGGCCGTCGTATTACGGTCCTTGATCATGTAGAAGAAGTCGCGCGCCAGGCCGCCGTCGTCGAGCGGATTCGCTCGATTGCCGGAACCGATCAGGATGCCGTCGAAGATGCCCAGCCCATCGGCAGCCGGGACGATGTCCGGCCGATGGAAGAAGCGCCGGTCATCCGCCATACCGGACGCGCCCGGCGCGTGGCGGCCGACCGATGCCAGCAGGGCGAGTTTCCAGTCCGCGGTATCCGTGCTGGCCATGTCGGCACGCCAGACTTTGCCGCCGGTATCGCCTACGACCATGCGATCCGTGTGGCCGTCGCCGTCCGTGTCCGCGACGCTCAGCGTCGACGGGATGCTGTCGACGAGCAGTGGATGCTCGAAGACACGGGCCGATGCGCCGCCGCTGCCGCCGCGCGCCTTCCAGATCAGGCTGCCGGTCTCGGCATCGACGACGTAGATCGCCGTTCCCTCGCTGTCGTTCGTGCCGACGACGCCGCGGCGGTCCTTGTTCAGGTCGTAGCCGCCCGCAAACATGACGACCGGCCGCGGGCCGCCGCCGGTGTCGACCAGGCCGACCCGCGGATCCGAGAAGGTGAAGCCGAGCTCGGAGAAGTCACCACTCTTGTTGATCGTCCACATGAGCCGCGGATTCTCCGGGTCGGTGACGTCGAGCGCATAGTAGGCCTTGCCGCCACGCCGCAGCCCGATGTAGACGTAGACCTTGTCGCCGTCCACGGCCTCGATGGTGCCGTTCTGGTTCCGGTCCTGTATGAAAGCGATCGGCGCGCCGTCAATCGTGTACGGGTGCTTGACGCCCGTAGCGTTGGTGCGCAGCGTCTTTTGTGCCGGCATCGACGTACGCGGCATGAACGCCCAGACTTCCTGGCCGCTCTCGGCGCCGCCGGCCGTCGTGTTCCGGAGCATGTGCAGCATGCCGTCATTCGAGGCGACGGCTATGTAAATTGCCGGGTTATCGGCCGTGTAGCCGCCGCGCGTTCCGTAGTTGATCGGCAGCGGCCGCGAGTGCAGCGGGTCGCCGAAAATCCAGTCGCGGGCCTCGGCGCGCACACCATCCGCATCCAGGTCGTCGACGTCCAGGCCGCGCGCATACGCGATCAACTGGGCCGCCTCGGCGACCGTGGCCGCACCGAGGTTGGCCTGCAGCGCCGCGGCGGTCGTCAGGTCGACGTTCAGCCCCTCGAGCCGGGTCGCACTGGCGTCGTAATAGATCGTGCGTCCGCCGAGGCCATTGGCCTCCTGCGGACTGCCGAGGATCATGCCCGGCACGCGCTGCCCGGCGCCGCCGCGCGCGACGGTCCGGCCGTCCCGGCCGTCGACCTCGCCGACATCCGCGTCGGCTGCAGGGAGGCGGCTCGGAACGGTCCAGTGGGTCAGCGCATCGAAGCGGATGCGGCCGTCGCTGGCAACGGCGCCGACGCCGTTCGCATCGATCAGTGCGGCCGTGTCGTTCGTGTTGTTCGCGCCGAGCAGCTTCAGCTTCTTGACGTTGCCGACCCAGTATGGCCGAGCGTTCTTGTCGACCTGGAACAATGCGATGTAGACGTTGTCGGTAATCTCCGCTCGGTTGAAGACGTTGACCGGCACGGAAGCGGCGACGAAGGTCGTGCTGACGGACAGGATCTGCTTGAAGATCTCGGTCAGCGTCGCCACCAGATCGTCCGGGTTCTCGCTGAGCGGGAGCGGCGTACCCGTGCCGCCCGCCCGCGCATAGCCGACTGTCGTCGTATTGATGAAGCGCGGGTCGACGATGAAGTACGAGACCACGTTCTGCTTGTCGTCGAGATCGGGCGCCGTGCCGTAGGCTCCGTTCGCGAGATCGGCGTCGTTCAGGTACTGGACAACGTCCGAAAATTCTCGCTGCGGCGAGCCGAGGCCGCCGAAGGCAATTGCTTCGGCTACAGCATCGTCGGAATCGTCGTCCTGGTTCGACACCTGGAACATCGTGTTGACGGTGAATATCTTCGAGCAGGCGCCGGCTCCGTCGAGGGGGCTCTCGTAGGTCGGCCTGTTGGCCGGCGGTTTCTCGATACTGCCGTCCCAGTCCGCGCCGGGGAAGTCGACGTCGAGGTTCGACTTGTTGTCCGTTCCGAAATCCGTGTAGCCGTTGTGCGCGTTGTAAACGTGCTGGCCGGTCAGGTAGCGGAAGAACTCGAAGAACAGCTCCTTGCCCTGGTACGAATGGCTCAGGTTACCCTGCGGCGTCGGCATGGACTCGAGTATCTTCAGGAACCGGGCCTTGGCGCCGTTCGCGTCGTTCGCCTCGAACTCCTCGAAGCCCATCGCGATGTAGCCGCCGTTGCTGCAGTTGGTCCTGCCGAAACCCACGCAGTTGTTTACGTTGTCGTGGTTCAACATCAGGCCGACGCGAACGCCGTCCAGAGGTTCGAAGACCTTGCGCAGCGCGCCCCTCAGCACGTCGAAGAACGTGTAGGGGCCGGTTGCGCTCATGTAGCCTTCCTTGATCAGCGTGTCGCACTCGCCGTTGTTGCAGGCGGTTGCCCCGAGGTTCGGCCGGTAGTCCAGCGAAAACATCACCATGGGCTCGCTGCCCGACGGCAGCCCGGAGCCCGGGTTCAGGTAGACGTCGGTATCGTCCGCCCTCGCCCCGCCGATCACCGCGATCAGCGCGGCGATGGCGGCGGTCATCAGGCACTTGAAGATTCGGGTATCCATACCGTTGCTCACTCTGTTGGCCGGCATCAGAATGCCGGCACCAGGACCAGCACGCCTTCCGTCACCTGCCGGCGTCCCAGCGCCTCGTCGGTGCGGTCGTAGGTGGTCGTTACCTCGAACATGGCGCTCGAAAACTTGTCGATGCTCGACTCGACGATCCGCGGCGGCGGCCGGAACGCGGGCCCGAGTCGCTGCACGCGCGCACTGATATCGTTCGACGCAATGGCCGCCGCGAGCAGCTCGTTGTCGACCGAGAGATCGATGCGGTCGCAGTTGGCCTCGCCGGGCGTGCACAACGTGTAGCCCGAACCACCGATCACCGGGGTGGTGCCCGGATCGGAGACGATCGCGTCGGCCAGCGCCTGGGCGCCCTGCTCCGCGGCGATACGGGACTCCTCGTTCTGGGCCATGTACAGCCCGATGTTGCTCGACCGCATCGAGGCGACCGTCAGCATCGTGATCGTCACCAGGAATATCAGCGCGATCACGAGGATTGCGCCGCTTTGGCCTGATCTCATGTTCGGACGAGGCTGCTTCATATCAGAAACCCATGATGTTCATGCTGCGAATGTTCTGGATCGTCACGGTCGTCGCAAAGATGTGACGGTGAAACTCGTCGTTCGGCGTATACGCCGGCGCATTGCTGAGCTGGTAGGTCTTGTCGTTCTCGTAGCCGACGTCAATTTCTGTCGTGCGGGCCAGCAGGAAGACCCGTGCGGATACGACGTCCTGCATCTGCACAATCGTCGGGTTGGTCAGGAACACATCCGGATTACCGTCGTCGGTCGTATCGATGCCGTACTCGACCTGCAGGTTCTCGATGCCGGTAGCCAGGCACTCGGTGGTCATGCTCGGGCCGAAGCCACGCAGCACCTTGCGGCACAGCGTCGGAATACCGTCAGCCGGCGTAGTGGCGAAATTTCGAACGTAATAGATGCTCGGTCGGTATTCCCAGTCGGCACTCGGTGCGGGCACGACAACGGCCGGCGCGCCGGCCATTGGTTCCCGGAACAGCAAGCCCACGGTGCCGTTGGTGCGCAGGTACACGCTGCCGGCGGACGGTGCTGCGGACCTGGCTCCGGCTACGCGCTTGATTGACACGACGTCCGTTCCGGCCTGGATTTCCCCCGGGCTTATGCAGGAGAAGTTCGCCGTCGCGGTCGCTGCGCCGGCATTGTCGAGGGCTACCACGGACAGGCTCTCGCCGGTTCCGGGCAAGGTCGTCTGGTACATCCACTCCGCGATGCCAGCCGGGCCGCAATCGGTGCCGATCGAGAGGCTGATGTCCTGCACGACCGAGCCGGGAACGAGAAGGTCCGCATAATGGCCCGCCATACTCAGGTCGAATGCTATCTCGCGCAATGCATGCCGGGCGTCGTCCTGCAGACGCAGGATATTCTCGTCCTGCTTGAAGCTCTGCCGGTTGTTGACGAAGGTCGTTACGATGGCCGCGCCGACGACCAGCGACAGGATCATGCCGATCAGGAGTTCGACCATCGTCATTCCGGACTGCCTGCAGTGCGTGCTTCTTGTCATCGCGTATTCCGGCCTAGATATTCGGGTCGATGAAAGTGGGAACCTGGAGTACCCGGCGATACTCGTTGTTCGGCCCGTATTTGCCCGAGCCTGCGCCGCAAATGTTGAAGGCAGGATCGGTCATCGCGTTCGTGCCATACCAGGCGACCGTGACGGCGTAGACGCCTGCGCCGCCGGCCAGCGGGCCATTGACGCAGATTGTCGGCGCGACGATGCCGCCGGCGGATCCCCCGGCATTCGTCTCGAGATCTCCGTCCAGGATGCTTTCCCAGAACCAGAGGTCGTACGCGGCCTTCTGCACCGAATTGCAGACCGCCCCGCCTCGACAGTTCGGCGCAGGCTCGGCGCCGCGGGTGCCGCCCCCGAGTTCGCCGGCCCCGACGTAGACGCCGATCGCATCGCCATTCGTACGCATGTCTTCGAGCAAGCCGTAGGCCACCTGCGCCGCTGTCGTGCGTTGCAGCCCCTCGAAGCTCGCCCGCTTGGAAACGGTCTGGAGCCCGGCAATCGCCAGCAGGCCGACGCTGAACACGATGACGGAGACCAGCAACTCGATCAGCGAGAAGCCATGCTGGCGCCGGTTGCCCCGCAGAGTGCCGCGCACGAGTCTCATGGTTCGCCTACGAGCACGCCGGCGCCGTCCCGTTTGCCTTGATCTTCGACAAGCGGGGACGGCCAGAGATGTCCACGATCACGACGCGCGCGTAGGACGAGCCACGTTCGTCGCAGACGGTGAATTCGCCGGTATTGGTCGTGATGGCCGCGTTCATGACCCGGCCATTCGGGCGGAACATGAAAAAGCGGCCGAACTGCGCCGAATCGATATCGAGCGCGTTACTGCCGTCGCCGCTGCCTATGATTCGTTCGGCAGGATCGACGGCCTGGTCGCTGTCGTCGTCGATGAAGACGATCCAGCCCTGTTCCCAGCTCGTGACCTCGCAATTCGCGCCACCGCTGCTGGCACATACCGTGACCCGGCTGTTCGTTGTGATCGCCGTATTGCGTGCCAGGTGTATGGCGGAAACGAACTCGTTGACCGAGCCGGCCTGGCGTGCGTTCATCGTGAAGTTGCGCACGCCTGGAATGGCGAGCGACAGCAGGATGCTGGCGACGGCAATGGTCGTGATCAGCTCGATCAGCGTGAAACCGGCACGCCTGCGTGTTGACATAATTTCCGTCATCGATGCCTCGCGGCGGCGCCCCGTGCAGCGCGCCGTTCGTCCGACTTTTCCTGACGGAAATCCTACGTTTTATGCGGGCTCCAGACTGCGACCCAGTTCGGATTTGCTGCCGAACGGTCGGCAGGCAAGTGCCAAAATGTGAACTGCGTCCGGGCTTATGAAATGACAGCGCCAGCGCGCGCCGATTCGCTCAATTCGGGGTGTCGCGCTGCTCTGCGCCCGGCGATCCCGCCGGGCCGTCTGTCCCGGCCTCGGCCTTCATCCGTTCCAGCTCACGCATGACGGCCTGCGCCAGCATCTCGGTACCCTTGCCCGTCGCTGCGCTGATTTCGAAGACGGGCCCTTGCCAGCCGGTGGCGTCGAGCAGTGCGGCACGAGCCTCGGCGAGCACCTTCGGCTGAAGCAGGTCGATCTTGTTGATCACGAGCCAGCGAGGCTTGCTGGCCAACTCGTCCGAGAATTTCCCGAGTTCGGCCTCGATGGCCTGAAACTCCACGGCCGGTTCCACGTTTTCATCTGCAGGGGCGATGTCGACCAGGTGCAGCAACAGGCGCGTGCGCTGCAGATGTTTCAGGAAGCGGATACCGAGACCGGCCCCCTCGGCAGCACCCTCGATCAGGCCCGGTATGTCGGCCATCACGAAACTCTGTAATGGTCCGACGGACACGACGCCCAGGTTGGGATGCAGCGTGGTGAACGGGTAGTCGGCGACCTTCGGCCGCGCCGCCGATACCGAGCGAATCAGCGTCGATTTGCCGGCATTCGGCATCCCGACCAAGCCGACGTCCGCTATCAGCTTCAACTCCAGCTTCAGGTGACGGGCTTCGCCGGGCGTTCCCGGGGTCGTCCGTCGAGGCGCCCGGTTCGTGCTGCTCTTGAAGCGCGTGTTGCCGAGCCCGCCACGGCCGCCCTCGGCCACCTTGAGCCGCTCTCCTGCCGTGGTCAGATCGCCGATCAGTTCGCCGGTATCGATATCGTGGATCACCGTGCCAACAGGCACGACAATCTCGAGATCCTCGCCCGATCGCCCGGTCATGTTTCGCCCGGCGCCGGGACGCCCGCTTTCGGCCGCGTATCTCCGGGCCACGCGGAAGTCCGCCAGGGTACTCGTCGAGTCGCTCGCGACGAGATAGACGGTACCACCGCCGCCGCCATCGCCACCGTCGGGGCCACCCAGCGGCACATACTTTTCCCGGCGGAAACTCAATGCTCCGGGCCCGCCGTTGCCAGCCTTGACGCGTAGCGTTGCCTCGTCAACGAAGTTCATATGTTCATTCTAGTTCGGATACAAAAAACCCCGCATGCGCGGGGTTTCCGTGTCCAGACAATGGACTGCTTCAGTTCGGGACAATGCTGACGAACTGGCGGTTTTTCGGGCCTTTCTTCTCGAACCTGACCTGCCCGTCGACCTTGGCAAACAGCGTGTGATCACGGCCAATGCCGACGTTGACGCCGGGATGGAAGCGCGTGCCACGCTGCCGAACGAGGATATTGCCCGCATTGACCTGCTGGCCGCCGAACAGCTTCACGCCAAGTCGTTTACTCTCGGAATCGCGACCGTTCTTACTGCTACCGCCTGCTTTCTTGTGAGCCACTGTCGTCTACCTGTGTTGCTATCGGCGCACGCCCGGCCGGGCACTGCGCCTCGTTGAAAACCAGAGCTACTCGCTCGCCGTCTTTTTCGATGCCTTCTTGGCCGTCGACTTCTTCGCCGCCGCTTTCTTCGTGGCAGCCTTCTTCGTCGCAGCCTTCTTGGCCGCCGGCTTGTCGGCCGCGGCCTCAGCCTTGGGCGCATCGGCCGCTGCACCGATCGCCAGGATCTCGACCTCGGTGAAGAACTGCCGGTGCGAACCCTGGCGCAGGTAATTCTGCCGCCGACGGAACTTGACGACCGGCACCTTGCGGCTCTTGCCCTGCCGCAGGACCTTCGCCGTGACCGCCGTGCCATCCAGCAGCGGACGGCCGACCTGCACCTCGGCGCCCTCGCCTACCAGCAGCACCTGGTCGAAACTGACGTTCGCGCCTTCCGCGGCCTCGAGCTTTTCGACTCGCAGGCGCTCACCCTGGCTCGCGCGGTATTGCTTACCGCCTGAGCGGAATACTGCGTACATACTCTAGGTACTCCATGCGCAGGCAGCGCTACGCAACCTGCTGAGAAACAAAAGAAATTCGGTCCCGGAATCGGCCGGAACCCGGCCGGCAAACGAGCAGCCGCCTGTCTTGGGAGGCGGAATTCTATAGATTCGAGGGGCGCGGGTCAACGCTGTCGCCTTATGATTCCCCGGTTAATTCAAGGGCTTGCGGGGCCGGAAATCGCACCCCCGCGGACCGGTCCGGGTCGCGCAGGCCGGTCGTTTCAGGCATTATCGGCGCCATATGCGCCCGGCCGCCCGACTCCTGCTGACTCCCTCGTTTGACGAGGTCAAGACGCTTGCAAGCGCGGACATGCGCGCGGTCGATACCCTTGTCCGGGACAGCCTGAAGAGTGACGTCCTGCTCGTGTCCCAGGTGGCGGAATACATCGTCGCAAGCGGCGGCAAGCGCCTGAGGCCGCTCATCGTGTTGCTGGCGGCCAGGGCGATGGGCTACGGCGGCAGCCTGCACATCAACGCCGCCGCGATCATCGAGTTCATCCATACCGCCACGTTGCTGCATGACGACGTGGTCGATCATTCGGAGCGGCGGCGCGGGCGTGACACCGCCAACACGGTCTTCGGCAACCAGGCGAGCGTCCTGGTCGGCGACTTCCTGTATTCGCGCGCTTTCCAGATGATGGTCGACATCGGCAGCATGCGGATCATGCAGATTCTCGCCGACGCGACCAACACGATTGCCGCCGGCGAAGTCATGCAGCTGATGAACGTGCACGACCCGGACGTCAGCGAGGAAAATTACCGCATGGTCATCTATCGCAAGACTGCCAGGCTGTTCGAGGCCGGTGCCCAGATCGCCGCAGTGCTTGCCGACAGGGATCCGGCCGACGAGACTGCGATGGTCACCTACGGCCGGTCGCTCGGCACGGCATTCCAGTTGATCGACGATGCGCTCGATTACGACGCATCGCCGGACGAACTGGGTAAGAATCTCGGTGACGACCTGGCCGAAGGCAAGCCGACACTGCCCCTGATCTATGCGATGGCCCACGGCTCGGCCGGCGAGCGCGCGACGATCCGGCGAGCCATCGAGGATGGCGACATAGACAAGCTCCCGGAAATTCAGGCCGTTATTGAATCGATCGGGGCCCTACAGTACACTGCGGCCCGCGCTCAGGAGGCGGCCGATCTGGCCATCGACGCATTGTCCGGAATTCCCGGTTCCGAATACAAAGAAGCCCTGATCGCAATTGCCGAATTTTCCGTCCGCCGGCGCTCGTGACCCGGCACGCGGGGTGTAGCTCAGCCTGGTAGAGCGCTACGTTCGGGACGTAGAAGTCGCTGGTTCGAATCCAGTCACCCCGACCATTCCCATCCGGATACCTCTCATCTCACTAGCGTCGGCCTGACGCCGGAAGCAATCCGCTCGCCGCCGAACCGGCAACGACGAGCAAGAAGGCGCCGATATCAAGATACGGCAGCGGCGAATCGCCGAAACCGTAACGGGCCAGCAACGCGACACCGAGGCAGATCAGCGTTGCGCCTGCGACCTGCCGGCCGGCGGCGGGCGCCGGAGCATCGCCGGCCCGTGCCCTCCGTTCGAGCGGCGACAACAGCAGCGTGACCGGAAGCAGGACCGCATAAAGACAGCCGATCCATACGGGGCGCGTCCACCACCAGGCCTCTGTACCGGGTTCGAGCCCGAAACCGAAGCCCCCTGCGGCATACGCCAGCGCCACCAGTATGACCATTACCGTGAGGTGCCAGAGATACAAGGTCATGATCATGCTGTTGATCAGGACCGTCGCTGCCCACAGGCTCAGGTTTGACAGCACGCGCCTCATCGGCGCCTCGATGGAGAGCAGCACACCATATTGAACGATGCCGAGCAGCAACAGCGTGAACTTGGGAGGCAGCGAGTTGCTCAGACCGTCGTCGGGCGAGCCGGCCATCGCGACCGGGTAAGGCCCCTGGGTCACCAGCGACACCAGGATGACGGCCGCCACGGCCGCGTAGCCGAGCAGCCGGCGCGGCGTACCCGACACGCCATCACGCCATGCGTATCCCAGCTGATGGACCGCCAGCCAGACCCAGAAATAATTGGTCCAGCCCAGCCACTGCTGGCCTGCCAGGAAAAACGCTACGTCGACCAGGACCGCGAGCAGGACGAGGGCCCAGAAAGAACCAAAGCGCCAGCGCCGCCAGGCCGCGTAGGTTGCCGGCGCCAGCACCACGACCATGATGTAGATCGCCAGGAACCAGATTGGAATCAGCGAGGCGCGTGACGCGAGCCGGGTAACGCTGCCGCTGACGCCCGCGAAATACAGAATGGCGGCCAGCCCCGCCCAGGCGACCAGCAGTACCAGCAAGGGCGACACGAGCCGGTTCAGTCGCCTGGCCAGCCAATCGGCATACGAGGCCCGATCGCGCCGGGCGCTTTCGAGCGACACCGCGTTCGCGTAGCCGCCCACGATAAAAAACACCGGCATGACCTGGAACAGCCAGGTCAGCCACTGGGTCTGCGGCTGCAGCACCAGTATGTCGCTGTAGGACGGCGCGCCCCCGTCGATATGGATGGCGACGATTAGCCAGTGACCCGTGACAACCGCGAGTATGGAGACCGCGCGCAGGAAGTCGACATAGCGATTTCTGTCGTCCGTCGTTCTTTCGGCAAGCATTCTTGCCTGTGTCCAGATCCCCATCGGAACTCCATTAACGGGTCGGCTGCAAAGGCCTTATAGTAACGGCAATTAACGCTCTCTCGCCGACGCCATGCAGGAAATACTCGTCATAGGCAGTTCGAACACCGACATGGTGATGTCCGTGGACGAGATCCCGGTCCCCGGCCAGACGGTCATTGGCGGCAATTTCCGGGTATTCGGGGGCGGCAAGGGCGCGAACCAGGCGATCGCGGCGCGCCGGGCGGGCGGCCGCGTCAAGTTCCTGTTCTCGGTCGGAAACGACCCTTTCGGCGAGGCCGCGCTGCGCAGCATGCGTCGCGAGGACATCGATATCACCCACGCGCTGGTGCTCGATGGCGCCCCATCGGGCGTCGCGCTGATTTTCGTGGACGCCCGCGGCGAAAACTGTATCGGTGTCGCACCCGGCGCTAACGCCCGGCTGTCACCGGGCTACCTCGAGCAGCATGCCGCGATTTTCGCCAACGCCGCGTTCCTGCTGCTCCAGCTCGAGATTCCGATCGCCGCCGTAAGCTGCGCGGCCGGCCTGGCGCGCGCGCATGCCGTACCGGTGATCCTGAATCCCGCGCCGGCGGCGCCGATTCCGGACGACGTATTGCGCGGCCTGTTCTGCATGACGCCGAACGAGTCCGAGGCGGAGCAGCTGAGCGGATTACGCGTGACCGATACCCGCAGCGCCGAGCAGGCGGCTGACGTACTCCTCGGGCGAGGCGTGCAGAACGTCATCATCACGATGGGCGGCAACGGCGCGCTGCTGAAGGGCGCCGCCGGCCTGCACCATGAGCCGGCGCCCGCGGTCGAGGTCGTGGACACGACCGCCGCCGGCGATACCTTCAATGGCGTGCTGGCCGCCACGCTGGCCGAGGGTCTCGGGCTTCATGACGCGATGCGAGTGGCCGTTCGAGCGGCCTCGCTGTCCGTGACCAGGCGCGGGGCAACGGACAGCATCCCGCGCCGGGAAGACTATAGGACCTGAGCCTCAGCGGACGATGCTGGGAACCACGGCGCCGAAGTAACAGCGGGTGCCGTCATCGAGCAGGATGGAATCGTACTCTTCCGCACTCGCGCCCCTGGCGGTAACGAATGACAGCGCCGTAGCCCCGGTCAGGCCCATGCAGGGCGGATCGAAGGCGATGCGGAAGCCGTTGCCGTCCTCGCCGAACAGCAGCAGCGTCGAATCATCGATTGGGCGCCACGACTCGAACGTGCCCTCGCCGACTCGCCGGCCGACTATCGCCGATCGGTCGGCCAGCGCCTGCCGCCCCTCGCTTTCGCGGACGACTCGCGCCGCCATTTCCTCGTCGACCTCGGAAACCCGAACGTCCCAGCGCACGCTGCTCGCGACGACTGCGAGCTGGTACTCGCCGGCATCGGCGAACAGCTTGCTGCCCTGTCCCGTGCCCTCGACCTCTATGACCGAGCCGATCAATGCACCGCTGCTGCCGTCGTGCAGCCGCAACTCGAATTTCGCGATCGTCGGAAAGTCGCTGGACAGACTCCAGTCCAGCATCCACGGCCCGGCGGTCGTGAAGATTTCACTGCGTCCGCTGCCTTCTCCACCGAAAGCCGCGATTTCCGAGTCTGCCAGGGCGGGCAGGCCGCATGCTGCGAGGAACACAGCGGGAACCAGGGATTGTGTCTGGCGCTTCATGGGTACCGTCCTCCCCGGCTTCGCTCCGGAACAGGCGACATCGAGGGCGGGCCCTTGCCTGGCAGGCTGCGGCCCTGCCTTCGTGCGAATCATGATATTGCTGCGCTGGCCGCTGCCGCACAATAAGGATAAGCCGAAGCTGCGCTCGCGGAACGTCGCGGCTGAATCGTCGCTCAGGCTGTGTCGCGCCCGACGGCAAGATCGATCGCGTGATAAGCGGACAGGATGGCGCCCTCCTGCCAGCCCTGCAGGATGCTCAGATGCTCGCCGCCGAAATAGATGCGGTCGTCAGCGGTCAGCAGCACACCCGGATCGGAAATGCCCCAGGCGCCGAGCTGAGAGGGAACCTTGCGCCAGGCAATGCTAATGCCGCGGTCTGCCTCGACAGCGAATTCCGGATGCAGATTGCTGGCCTGCGTCGTCGTCGTATTGACGCGCTGTGCCGGTAGCAGGTTCGAGAGAGCGACACCTGCGGCGCCGCCAAATACATAAGAACCGACGACGATGCCGGCCTGCCGCCCGAAGCCATGACTCGGATACCAGAGCTGCGTCATGTCCTGGGTCGTCCAGGAGATGCCGCCGTAGATATTGTGGCCCTGCTCCCAGAAGCGTCGCGACTGGTAGGCCACCTTGACGGCGGCGGAATACTGGAACCCTGCGATCGCCGCGGCGTGCCCGGGCGAGAAATCGTTTGGAATGTCGCGCAGCACCGTAGCCGGGATCGTGCAGATGCAGTGATCGGCCTCGAGGCCGATGTCGATACCGTCGCGATTGCGGTATACGATGCGGACGCCGTTGGCCAGCTTGCGGACCTCCGTCACGCGAGCCTCGAATTCGATCGACTGCGCGACCCGGGCCTCGAATGCCCGGGCGATGCGGTCCATTCCGCCGACCGGCTGCAGCATGGTCGGCTGCTGTTCAAGATCCTGTGAGAAATCCTGACGCTGCTGCCAGAACGCGTCTGCTACGAGGGTCTGCAGGTCGAGCGGCGGCAGAGCCTCGGCACGCTGCCGGCTGCCGGCATTCTCCTGCCCGGGAAAACCCGCGCGGCTACTGCCCGCATAGGAGTTGCCTGCGCCCAGGTCGCCGAAATCCCCGAGCATCGCAAGGAGGTTGATCCTGTCCGTGACCGACAGTTGCTGGTCCAACGCGCCCTGGTCGACCGCGGCCGCGAGCAGGCGCGCGATGTGCCCGCGCGTGTCGGCAATAACGCGGCGCGCGATCTGTGGCCGACCGCCGAAAGCGGCGGGTGAATGCAGCAGCGCAGCCCGGTTGTCGTTGACGAAGGACTCGAGTGCGACCTCGAATTCGCGGCAGTAGCCCAACAGGAACTCGTGATGGTGAGCGATGCGCGCAGGTCCGGCATTGAAATAGAGATCGTTGTCGACATCGAAATTGCAGACCTGGGTCGTGTCGCTTTCCTCAACGAGATCGCCGGAGCGTATGGTCCGGTTTCGACCGCCGGCCCGGGCGGTCGCCTCGAGGACCGTGCAGGCATAGCCCAGTTTTTCCATCTCCCAGGCGGCGGTCATCCCGGCGATTCCGGCACCCAGTATGACCACTGTCTTGCCCGTGCCGATGCCTGCCGGCCAGTCGCCTGGGCGCGGGGAATGGGTGGATGCGGGCGGCGGCGGCGGATTCTGGCCGGCACCGGGAGCCGCCGAGGACGATCCGCAGGCCGCTGCCACGGTACCGATGCCCATGGCGGCCATGGCTCTCAGCATGGCGCTGCTGCCCGCAACGCGACCCATCGCTGCCAGGAATTCCCGCCGCCGCAGCGGCCCGTGCCCGTCGTTCATGATCCCCCCTTGCGCACACGTCGGCCGAAACGCCGGCAGACCCTGGTCGCAGCACAGTCAGTGCGTGATTTCGACAGCATACGGTCGCCGGGGTTTCACGCCAACGCAGGGACCCGGGGATTCAGGCGGTACCGTACTTGGTCTCGACGGTTATGCCGACCTCTTTCAGGAACCCGGTTGGCAGGATGCCACCTGCACACACGATGACGGCATCGTTGGCCAGCGGAATCTTGCGCCCGCCCTGTTCGATCAGGACGGATTCGGGGCGAATTTCGAGAACATTCGAGTTCATCAGAACCTGCAGGCGTCCGGCAGCCGCAAGCTCGTCGACCTTCTGCCGGTTCTTCGGTTTCGCCCGGGAAAAAGACGGCGAGCGATACGACAGGCTCACCTTCGTTCCGGGCTGCTCCGCGATACTGTGAGCCGCCTCGAGCGCGCTGTCGCCACCGCCGACGACCAGCACCTTCATGCCGCGATACTGCTCGGGATCGATCAACCGATAGACGACCTTCCCCAGTTCCTCGCCCGGTACGCCGAGCTGCCTCGGTGTACCCCGCCGACCGATCGTCAGCAGGACGGCACGCGCCGGGTAGACGGCGCGGGTCGTCCGGACGTTGAATCCCTTGCCCTTGGCCGACCTCTCGATGCCGGTGACGCGCTCGTTGTAGTTGATCTTCAGTCGGGTCCTGGCTTCCACCCCGTGCCAGAATTCCAGCAATTTCTCTTTTGTTGTCTCTGTAAATTTCATCTTGCCGACGATCGGCAGTTCCGCCGGACGGGTCATGACCAGTTTGCCGCGCGGAAAATGTGCCACCGTTCCTCCGAGGGAATCCTGCTCGATGGTCGCGAAGCGCAGGCCGGCTTTCATCGCGGCCAGCGACGCCGCGAAACCGGCCGGTCCTGCGCCGACGATGACAACGTCGTATCGATCCCTGGCCCCGAGCCCGTCCAGCTTCATGACCGAGTCCATGGCCTGCCGACCCTGCTCTATGGCGTTTCGAATCAGCCCCATGCCGCCCAGTTCGCCGGCGATGAAAATGCCAGGTACGTTGGTCTCGAACGTCGGGCTTACAACCGGAATATCGATGCCGCGCCTCTCGGTTCCGAATACGAGCCGAATGGCATCCACGGGGCATGCGCGCTGGCATGCGCCGTGGCCTATGCAGTTCGACGGCCCGATCAACCGGGCCTTGCCGCGTATGATGCCGAGAACCGGATGCGCATACTGCTCGGGACAAGCCGCGACGCAGGACCTGCAGCCTATGCACCTGGTCGGGTCGATGACAGGATGCAGGGATGGCGGCTCGGTCATGCTCGCCGCGATGGCCTCCTCCGCCGCCTTGATGCTCGCAAGCTCCCGTCGCGTGCGCGAACGAAAGTACCAGGCGAGTATTCCCAGGACCGGTACCAGGTAAAGGCTTAACAGCAGTGGGCCCATCGACTTCAAAATTCCCTTCGCGCGAGTCGCCCGTATCCTAGCAGGCTACGGTACCTGCACAACGCGCAGGCACTCACAGTTTCGCAGTGCCTGCCCGGGCGGCCGGTGCTTATGTCGCGCGATCGCAGCCGCACGACCGTCACCGCGCCGATACCGGCAATTCTCGAATTTAATTATGTTGCAGATAAATGGGGTGAACACCTTACTAAGTCTGCCGTTCGTTTACGCGTTTTCCCTATATTGGTGAGAGAAACGCTGTTGCCTCATGGCGACATCTGGACGCTCTCTGAAAAGTGAGAGACAGTTCACGAACGCCGCAACTCGCGGCTGTACGATTCTCAATTACAGACCTGCCCTGTGCCTGTAATCAGCAGAAGCCTGGAACGCCGATGCGAAGCAGTTCAATGCCGGGCAGCGCTGTGTGCAAGTAATCACGCGGCAACGCATTCGCTTGGGCGGCAAATGTCGTAGCTGAATCATGAAACTGTCTCTGTCAGGCGACAGTTGACCCGAATTTCGCGCGTCCGCGAGACAAAGCGGAACATTCTGGCCGGCTGCAGCGTGTACAGACATAAATCCGTCGCTCAAAGCTATGCATAAGCGGCGGTAGCGAGCAAGAGCGGCGACAGACCGCACGGGAAAGTTGAGATGACAATTAAATTCGGGATTGCGCCCCAGACAACTGCCGGCGGTTCGGGCGCCGCTGGATATTGGGTACCTGCACATTCGTTCTGCATGCGGGGCGGGGCCAGTTCGTACTGGCTGGCTGCATTGGCAGTCCTGGCAACGGTAGCGGTCCTGTTTGCGCTGATCGGCACTCCTGATGTCGTCACGTATGCGCCGAGGTCTGCAGGCGCAACAAGCGCGCAGTCCTCAACCGGCGACGGCAAGCTGCCGTCGGTCGGAAACCTCCTCGACGGACTGAAGGCCAAGCTGGAGGACGACCCGGCCAACGGCGATCTGTGGCTGCTGCTCGCAAAGTCCTACCATCACCTTGGCCACGTTGCCGAGGCGGCTGACGCGTATGCAAATGCCGTCGCAAACGGCAGCAGCGAGCCGGAATTCGAGCAACTCCTGTCCTCGGGCGAACACGCCGACTCCGTCGCAGACGCACCGGCCATTCGTGGGCGCGTATCGCTCGCCGAGTCCGCCAGGGGATCCGTCGGCCCGGACGCGAGCGTATTCATCACGGCCAAGTCCAGCGATGGTTCGCCGATGCCGCTGGCGGTCATCCGCAGGACGGTCGCCGACCTGCCCTTCGACTTCGAGTTGAACGATGACCAGTCGATGGTGCGTGGCCGCGGCCTGTCCAGCGTCTCTGAGGTCATCGTCAGTGCGAAGGTTTCGAGCACAGGTGATGCCTTGAGATCGGACCCCGGGATGGAGACCAGTCTCGGCCCGATTTCGATTCACTCGACGGACCTGCTGGACATAACGATCGGCTCGTCGCAGAGCCAGGCAAACTGAAACGGACATCATCCAAATGAACGAAACCGTCATCCGCCGCCCCGCTTTCGCTCCGAATGCGCCAGCCAATACAGACGTCAAGCGCCTGTCTGGATGGGCCAGCGCTCTGTACGGATATGGCTCGCTGACCGCCATGATCGTCCTCGGCTGGCTGCTCCGCGATCAGGCCCTGATCAATCCCGAAGACGGGGTCGGTTACTGGCTGGGGATCATCGGCGGCTCGCTGATGCTCGTCCTGCTGCTGTACCCGCTGCGCAAGCGCATTCGCCTGTTGCACATGCTCGGTCCGACGCGAGTCTGGTTCCGCATGCACATGATCCTGGGCCTCGTCGGTCCCCTGCTGATCCTCTATCACTGCAATTTTCAGATCGGCTCCTTCAACAGCCGCGTCGCGCTGTACTGCATGCTGCTGGTCGCTGGCAGCGGCATCATCGGCCGTCACCTTTATGCCCGGATCCACCGCGGCCTGTACGGCAGGAAGACCAGCCTGAAGGAACTGCAGCGCGAACTTGCGCAATCTGCCGAAAAGAGCCACGGCATGGCCAACATCATGCCGAATCTCGTCAAACGCCTGGACCGAATCTCCAACGAACTACAGGGCGACGCGATCACGCATTCGCTCGGCGTTGGCCGCTCCCTGAACTGGACGTTCACCCATCATTTCACGCGCCTGTCCCTGCTGTTCACAGCTCGACGGGAGCTGAAGGCAGCGGCCGCCAAATCTCCGGCTCTCGCGCGTAATTACAAGCGACTGCGCAAGACGACGTCTCGTTACATCGGGGACTACACGATGCTGATCGGGCGCGTCGCCCAGTATTCGTTCTACGAGCGACTCTTCGCGCTCTGGCACATTTTTCACTTGCCGATCTTCTTCATGATGGTGCTATCGGCCCTCATACATGTACTTGCCGTACACATGTACTGATGGCGGACAGATACCTGCATGACTCTTCGTGACTTACTTACCGGCATAGCGATGACCATTGCTCTCCTTTGCACCCAGCAGGCAACGGCTCAGATCGAGACGCTCGTCATGCCGGGCAAGGTTATCGAGGGCCACGCCGACGTAGAGACCGATTGCGACAGCTGCCATCAAAAGTTCGAGCGGCAGCGGCAGCGCGTGCTCTGCCTCGTCTGCCACGAGGACGTCGGTGCCGATATCGAGTCGCAGCTGGGGTTCCACGGGCGATTCGAGAGCGCAAGAGACGATCGCTGCGCCAGCTGTCATACCGATCACGAGGGGCGGGAGGCCGACATCGTCAACCTGGACGAGCAGACATTCGATCACGATTTTACGGATTTCTCGTTACAAGGCGGCCATGCGGAAGTGGAGTGCACCAGCTGCCACGCTCCGGACACGCGCTATCGCGAGGCCCCGTCCGACTGCTATTCATGCCACGAGGCGGACAACATACATGACCCCGGCCTCGGCACCGAGTGTGCGGCCTGCCATAAGCCGTCCGACTGGAAGGACATCGAGTTCGATCATGACACCACGGGTTACGAGCTGATCGGCCATCACCTCGAAGCCACCTGCACCGCCTGTCACGAAGACAAGTCCTTCCGTTCGACACCGACCACCTGCTATGGATGTCATGCCGCCGACGACGCGCACAACGGCAGGAGCGGAACCGAGTGCGAAAAGTGCCACAACCCGACCGACTGGCTGGACACCAGCTTCAACCATGCCCGTGACACCGATTTCCCGCTCGACGGAAAGCACGCGGACCTGAGCTGCGACGACTGTCACAGCAGCGACCCGTTTTCCGATCAGATGCAGACTACCTGCGTGTCCTGCCATGCCGAAGACGACAACCATAAAGGTCATTTCGGCGACAAATGTGAGACCTGCCACGTCACGGAGGACTGGCCGAAGATCATGTTCGACCACGATGTCGACACGGGGCACCCGCTGAACGGCGCACACGAAACGATCGAGTGTGAAGAGTGCCACATCGAGCCGATCTTCGAAGTAGAACTACAGTCGGACTGCCTGTCCTGTCACGAACAAGACGACGCACACGATGGCACGCAAGGCCCGACGTGCAAGGACTGTCACAACGAGGAGTCATGGACGGACAAGGTTTTCTTCGACCATGACCTCACGCGCTTCCCGCTACTGGGAAAGCACGCCGACGCGGAATGCGAGGGCTGTCACGAGTCGCACGTCTTCCAGGACGCCCCGACGGACTGCATCGACTGCCACCGTGACGAAGACCCGCACGAAGGTCGCTTCAGCGACCGTTGCGCCTCCTGCCACAACCCGGTGGACTGGCTGCAATGGCAGTTCGACCACAACGCACAGACCAGTTTCCCGCTAGAGGGGGCCCATGTCGCCGTCGCCTGCGAGACTTGCCACCGGCAGCCGCTGTCGGCGCAGGCAGGGCTCGGCTCGAACTGCGGGGACTGCCATCGTAACGACGACATCCATGACGGCGAATTCGGGCCCGACTGCGGGCGCTGCCACAGCGCGGAGTCTTTCCGCGACGTGAGGTCTATCCAATGAACGGACTCTGGCACCGACACCTCGCTCACAGGCCGGCCCGGAGACTCTCCGCCGCCTGGGTACTGCTGTTGACTGGCCTGGCCTGCATGGCGCCTGCGCCGCAAGCCTCGGCCCAGGAACCGTTCGACCATTTCAGCACCGGCTTCGTGCTCGATGGCGCGCACGCAAACGTCAGCTGCGAGGGTTGCCATACGGGCGGATATTTCGAGAATGCAAATCCCGCCTGCGTCAGCTGTCATTCGCAGGCCGGTACCGTCAGGGCATCGATCAAGCCAGCTGATCACATTTCGTCTGCCGAGATTTGCGCCGACTGTCACACGACCTCGGCCTGGAGCCCGGTCTCGTTCATGGACCATGCGGCCGTCACCGGGAGCTGCGGGTCCTGCCACAACGGCGTGACGGCAACGGGCAAAACGCCCGATCACATCGCATCGAGCGACCAGTGCGACAACTGCCACCAGTCTTCCGCGTGGATACCGGCGGTATTCGACCACAGCAATATATCGGGCAATTGCTTCGGCTGTCATAACGGCGTGGACGCAACCGGCAAGAATCCCTCGCACATCCAGGCAAGCACTGTTTGCGAAGACTGCCATAACAGCAACGCTTGGGTCCCGGTCGATACGGTCGATCACACCCAGGTCCTTGGCAGCTGCAGCTCCTGCCATAACGGCACGACGGCGACCGGCAAACATCCGACCCACGTCGCGAGCGGCGATGCCTGCGACGACTGCCACACGACGGTAGCCTGGATACCGGCGACCTTCGATCACGCAGGCATAACTGCCAATTGCGCAAGCTGCCACGACGGGACACAGGCGACCGGCAAGAACCCGACGCACATCCTGACGACGGAGGTGTGCGAGGATTGCCATAACAACACGCTCTGGGCGCCGGTCGATACCGTCGACCACGTCCAGGTCATTGGCACCTGCGTCTCCTGCCACAACGGCACGACGGCCACCGGCAAGCATCCCACGCATATCACGAGCGGCGACAACTGCGACGATTGCCACACGACCGTCGCGTGGCTGCCGGCAACCTTCGATCATGCCGGGATCACCGGCAACTGCGTCTCCTGCCACAACGGCACGGACGCGACAGGGAAGGGGCCGGCGCACATACTGACGACCGACCTGTGCGAAGACTGCCATAACAACACGCTGTGGTCGCCGGTCGACATGGTGGACCACACGCAGGTCATCGGCACCTGCTCTTCCTGTCACAACGGGACGACGGCCTCCGGCAAGAACCCGACACACATTGCAAGCGGTGACACCTGTGACGACTGCCACATAACCGCGGGCTGGATCCCGGCGAACTTCAACCACGTCAGCATCGTCGGCAACTGCATAGACTGCCATAACGGCACCGATGCGAGCGGTAAAGGACCCACTCACATTACGACGACCGACGTGTGCGAAGACTGCCACAACAAGGTCCTGTGGATCCCTGCCGATACGGTCGATCACACACAGGTTCTGGGGACCTGCGCCTCCTGCCATAACGGCACGACCGCGACCGGCAAACACCCGACCCACGTAGCTAGCAGCGACAGCTGTGGCGATTGCCACACGACCGCCGCCTGGCTGCCTGCGACCTTCGATCATGCCGGCATAACCGGCAACTGCGTCAGCTGCCACAACGGCACGACCGCAACCGGCAAGAATCCGACTCACATGAGCACGACGAACATCTGCGAGGACTGCCACAACAGCAATGTGTGGACGCCTGCCGATACCGTCGACCATACGCAGGTCCTGGGGACCTGCCTGTCCTGTCATAACGGCACGACCGCGACCGGCAAGCACCCGACGCACTTCCCCAGCGGCGACAACTGCGACGACTGCCATACGACCGTCGCGTGGGTGCCCGCCACGTTCGACCACACCGGCATAGTTGGCAACTGCGCCAGCTGCCACGACGGTACACAGGCGACGGGCAAAGGTCCCGCTCACATCCAGACGACGAATGTCTGCGAGGACTGCCACAACAGCACGACCTGGATCCCGGTCGACACGGTCGATCACGCGCATGTTCTCGGAACCTGCGTCACCTGCCACAACGGCACGACGGCAACCGGCAAGCACCCGACGCACATCACGAGCGGCGACAACTGTATCGACTGCCACACGACGAACGCCTGGATACCGGCTAACTTCAATCACACCAACATCACCGGTAACTGCGTCACCTGCCACAACGGTACGGACGCGACCGGCAAGGGCCCGACGCATATCGCGACGACGAACGTCTGCGAGGACTGCCACAACAACGTGTTCTGGACTCCCGCCGACAGCGTGGATCACACGCAGGTCATAGGCACCTGCGTATCCTGCCATAACAACACGGTGGCGCCGGGCAAGAGCCCGACCCACATCCCGGCCGGCGACAACTGTGACGATTGCCACACGACGGTCGCGTGGATTCCCGCGAATTTCGATCACGCGAACATCGTGAACAACTGCTTCAACTGCCATAACGGCACGGACGCGACAGGCAAGCACCCGACCCACGTACAGACAACCAACGTGTGCGAGGCCTGCCATACGCCGTTGGCATGGAGTCCCGTGACCCAGGTGGACCACACGCAGGTCCTGGGCGCCTGCTCCTCCTGCCACAACGGCACGATCGCGACCGGCAAGACGCCGACCCACTTCGTGACGTCGCAGGAGTGCAGTCGATGCCACGACACGACGGCCTGGGTACCGGATATCTTCCGGCACCAGGGCCTCACGTTCGAGCCGCTCAATCACGCGGGCAACCTGCAGTGCACGGCCTGTCACCGGAACAACTCGGAGGCCGTCCAGTACCCGACGCCGGCGTACGCCGGCTTCTGCGCGGGCTGCCATGCCAACGACTACAAGCCCGGCGTCGACAGGCACCGCGGCCTGTCGCGTGATGCGAACTGTGCGGAAAGTGGTTGCCACCGGATCAGCGCCCGAGAATGGTGATCGTGTTGAACAGTTTCGGCGCACGGATTGCTGCCCTTCCCGGCCGGTTCACGCTGGCGGCCGCGCTGCTGGCCGTCTGCGCCATCGGGGCTGCGGCCCCGGGTTTCATCACCGGCAGCAAGGTGACGCGCGGCAGCGTGATCGCCGAACTGACGCTCGAGCTGCGCTGTGACGTTCAGTACCTGGGCCACAGCCCGGCCGCCCGCGGCGACCAGCTGCGTGTCCAGCTCGACGCGACCGGCATCTGCAAGGGAACGGCGCCGAGCATCGCCGACTCGCGCGAACAATATCGCCCGCTGGATGCTGACGACGTGAAAATAGTCGGCATCGAATACGACGGCGAGTCGCCCGGCGGCCAGGTGTTGCGTTTCGATTTCAGTGAAGAAGTGCGCTACGACGTCCGTCATGGGCCCGGCCGCGACTCGATCACGCTGCGCGTATTCCTCGCCTCGGCGACCGGCACTGAAGACGCGGCGCCGGCGCCGGCCGCGACCGGCAGGCGACTGATACCGCGGGACGCCGCCCGGCAACAGCAGTTCGTCATAAACCTCGAATCGTCGAGGCGGCCGCCGGCGACCGCCGACCTGCCGGGCAAGGACGTCTCGGCGGGCCGGCAGGTTCTCGTCGCCGAAGCCCAGGTCGATGGCGTGACCTGGTATCGCACGCGCCTGGGTTACTACGATTCGGCGGACGAGGCCGCGCGGGACCTGCGGCGAGTACGCACACACTATCCCACGGCCTGGATCGACCGGGCGGGCGACGAGCAGGCGGCCAGCGTGGCCTCCGCGATCCCCGCCGCGCCGTCGCCCGCTGCGACGAAAATGGTTACCGGACCGGTTGCTGCCGAAGTATCCCTGGTGGCGCCGCAAGCGGCGCCGATACCCGACGCCGCGGTTGCAACGGACGACAAGGTCGCCGAGCTGATGCGGGACGCACGCCGCGCGATGACCGCCGGCGAGCTGTCGCGGGCCGTGCAGATCTACACCAAGGTCCTGCAGCTGCCGCCGAACCCGCACCAGCAGGAAGCGCAGGAGTACCTGGCGCTGGCCCGGGAACGGAACGGCCAGATGGCGCACGCGAAGGCGGAGTACCAGCGCTATCTCGAGCTGTACCCGGACAGCGAGGGCGCGGAGCGCGTCAGCCAGCGGCTGGCTGCGCTGACCGTCAGCAACGGCGGCGCGGCGGGCGGGCCGTCCGTTGCATCCAGTGACGCCCGGACCGCGGCCCGACGCGCGGCCGACGGTGACTGGAGAATTCGGACCTTTTTCTCCCAGTTCTACCGCCGGGACGTCAACCAGCTGAACGACGACGAAGAGATCGTCAGCCAGTCGTCCGTTTACTCCGACGTCAATATCGATGCGCGGCGACGCGGCGAGCGCTTCGACTTCACGGCCCGGGTGACAGCCGGCTACCGCAGCGAACTGCTCGACGAGTCGAGTTCGAACGGGAATGACCTGCGGGTCTCCTATGCCTACGCCGACCTGGCCGATGCCCGCACCCGGACCCAGTGGCGTATCGGCAGGCAGACCCGCAACACGGGTGGCGTCCTCGGCCGATTCGACGGCATGAATATCGGCTTCGACCTGTCAGAAAAGCTGCGATTCGAGGTGGTGGGCGGCCAGCCCGTCTATTCGACTGCTTACACGGAGGTGAACTCGCGCACGTTCTACGGTGCCAGTTCCACGTTCAGGCCGTTTGCGCAGAACGTCGAACTCGGCGTGTTCGCCCTGCAGCAGCAGATCGAGGGCATGACCGACCGCCAGGCGCTCGGCGGGGAATTCCGTTACTTCGGCGAATCCAAGAGCCTGTGGGGCATGCTCGATTACGACACGGCCTTCGCCGAGATCGGATCCTTTTTCGTCCAGGGTAGCTGGCGCCTGCCCTCGCACCTGACGCTGACCGGGATGGTGGACCGCCGGCGCAGTCCCTTTCTCAGCATCGGCAGCTCGCTCATCGGCCAGAAAGAGACCGATATCAATGTCCTGACCGCCATCTTCACCGAGGACGAGCTTCGCCAGATCGCGCTGGACCGATCCGCCGAGAATACGACGATGACGGTCGGCGTATCGAGCCCGCTGTCGCCCAGGCTGCAGGTCAACCTCAATGCCAGCCTGTCGACGCTCAGCGCCACTCCGGAGTCCGCCGGCATCCCGGCGACGCCGGCTACGGACTACAGTTATTATTCGGCCGACCTCGTCGCCAGCAGCCTGTTCACCCAGAGCGACGTCACGATATTCGGACTGCGCTACGCGGATGCCGGTACGACCGAGATCTGGTCGATGAATATAGACAGCCGTTTCCCGCTCGGTCGGGCGCTACGCATCAGCCCGCGGCTGCGCGTCGACTACCGGCAGATCCGTGCTGACGACAGCACGCAGTGGATATACACTCCGGGCCTCAGGCTGCAGTACCGCTGGGGCAAGAAGCTGCGGCTGGAACTCGAAACGGGCAAGCAGTTCTCGAGCCGAGCCATGGAGACGATGGACCTGGACAGGGAGTCGTGGTTCGTCAACCTGGGTTACCAGTTCTTCTATTAACCTGATGCGCGGTAAAAGAAGGCAACATACGGGGCTGCATTCAGGCGCGCTCTGCCTGCTGGGACTCGCGGCCACGGCCTGCGGCAGCACAGCCGGCCTGGTCGAAGACCTGGACCCGGTGACCGGGGTCACCACGACCCGCAGTTCCGTGCCGTTCGTCCTGTACCGGGACAACTCGGGCCAGGCGGCCTACGCGCGCGACTACGTGTACATGGGGCCGATCAGCGTCAACCGCATGGGCTCCTACCGTTACTACATCTGGCTCGGCGTCTGGAGCACGATGCGTGCCCAGGCCGGCAGCGACCAGCGGGACGGATTCGAGACGATCACCGTGTTCGTCGACGGCGAACCCCTGTCGCTCGATCTCCACGGCTGGACCGCCGACGCCATTGGCCTTAGCGTCTCCCCGTACCCGGCACCCGTCGCCTCCGCGGCGGACGCCTTTTACGAAGTCACGATCGACCAGATTCGCCTCATCGGCGAGGCGCGGGAGGTTCGAATCTACGCGGGCGTCGCCGCTCCTGCAACGTACGAGCCCTGGGACAGCCAGGCAATGGCGCAGGCAGGATGGCGCCGCTTCGTCGAGGAAATCGGCTACTGAGCGGGGCGAACGGAGTCAGAATTTCCTGGCCAGATCGGATTCGGCCGCTATGCGGCCGAAGGAAGCCCAGCCGCTCTCGACGAGCATTCGTTCGAACATTTCTTTCGCGTGGTCTGCCTCGCCGTTGTAGTACCACCAGTTACCCACCCCGTACATGGCCGAGTCGCCGCCCGCCGGCGTAACGTCGGACACGAGCGCCGTCGCGATGTCGCCCTCACCCTTGTACAGCAGGCAAAGCTGGTGATACGACATGCTCTCGATCACGTTCATCTCTGCCTTTATGGGCTCGAGCGCGGCCGCCGCGTCGGTCTCGCGCCCGAGCAGCCGCAGCGTCATGTAGAGCCAGTGTGTCGTCGCTACCCGCATGTCGTCGTTCGGCGTGCCTTCGAGCGCGACCCGGTAGATCCGCAGCGCGTTGTCGAGATCGCCCTTCAGGTAATAGGCGAGCCCGAGGTGATACCAGATGTTCGAGTGCAGCGTACTGACCGGGATGTTCATCGGGTTCGGCATGCCATCCGGCTCGACCTGGTCCTCGGTGCCTTCGATGAGCGCGGCCGCATACTCGAGATCGGCGATGGCGCGGTCGAACGCCCGAATCGATATGTAGCGGTGGCCGCGGTGCCGGTACATGCGCGCGTCCCGCGGGAATTTCCGGATGCCTTCCGAAAAGGCAACGACAGCCCCACGGTAGTCGCCCGCGTAGGCGATTCTGCGGCCGTACCAGATGATGCTGTCCGCGTCGTCCGGGTTCGCCTCGTAATCGGCCCGCGCCGCCTCGAGCCGGGCGACGAGTTCGGGCGACGCCTCTGCCGAACGCAGCTCCTCCCCGAGCAGGGAGATCGCCTGCACGCCCTCCGGCACGGCCGGCAATACGGCGGCGGGATCGACAACCGATCCGATCGGCGGGCGGACCGGCTGATCGGATGCGGCCGGCTCCAGCGGGCCGCCCGGGGGCTCCGCTGCGGGACTGCAGCCGGCCATGCCTGCAGCCAGCAAGATCAGTAACAGTTTTTCCGGACGCATAGTCTTGTGCCTTCGATCGGGCCGCGGCCAGCCGCGGCAGTTCATGGTTTCAGGCGGTAACCGGTCCTGAAGATCGCCCACACTGTCACCAGGCAGGCCAGCAGGAACCCGCAGGTCATCGCGAGGCTCAGCGCGACCGACACGTCCGCATTGCCGTAAAAGCTCCAGCGAAACGCGCTGACCAGGTACACGACCGGGTTGAACAGCATCACCGTCTGCCAGAACGGCGGCAGCACGTTGATCGAGTAGAACGTGCCGCCGAGAAACGTCAGCGGCGTGATGATCAGCGTAGGTACGAACGCGAGCTTTTCCCAGCTATCCGCCCAGATGCCGAGAACGAAGCCGAACAGGCTGAACGTGACGGCCGTCAGCACGAGGAACCCGGCCATCCACCAGGGATGAAGGATATCGATGTCGACGAACAGGCTCGCGGTCGCGAGGATAACGATGCCGAGCACTATCGATTTCGTCGCAGCCGCCCCGACGAATCCGGCCAGGATTTCGACGAACGACACCGGCGCCGAAAGAACCTCGTAGATGGTGCCCGCGTATTTCGGAAAATAGATCCCGAACGAGGCGTTCGACACGCTCTCGGTCAGCAGGGTCAGCATGATCAGGCCAGGCACGATGAAAGAACCGTAGCTGACCCCGTCGATCTCGGCAATGCGTGAGCCGATGGCTGCGCCGAAAACGATAAAGTAGAGCGACGTCGACAGGACCGGCGCCGCAATACTCTGGAACAGCGTGCGTCCCATGCGGGCCATTTCGAAGCGGTAAATGGCCAGGATCGCATGGACATTCATCGACGCTGCTTCCGGATCAGGTCGACGAAAATCTCTTCGAGCGAACTCTGCCTGGTGCGCACGTCGGAGAAGCGGATGCCCGCTTCGCCGAGGTCACGCAACAGGGCCGTTATGCCCGTCCGGCTCGCGTGAGAGTCGTACGTATAGACCAGGTCGCGCCCGTCGTGCGCGAGTTCGAGCCGGTACGCGGCCAGCGCGGAAGGGACGGCGGCGAGCGGGTCCTGCAGATGCAGCTCAAGCTGCTTGCGGCCGAGCTCGCTCATCAGGCGCTGCTTGTCCTGCACCAGCATCAGTTCGCCGTGATCGATGATGCCGATCCGGTCGGCCATCTGTTCGGCTTCCTCGATATAGTGGGTCGTCAGGATGATGGTGACGCCCTTGTCCTTCAGATCCCGGATAAGGCGCCACATGTCCTGCCGAAGTTCGACGTCCACGCCTGCGGTCGGTTCGTCGAGGAACAGCACCTCCGGCTCGTGAGCCAGCGCTTTTGCGATCAGCACCCGGCGTTTCATCCCTCCGGACAGCGTAAACATCTTCGACTGGCGCCGCTCCCACAGCGACAGCGAACGCAGCACGCCTTCGAGGTGGGCGGCGTCCGGCTTGCGCCCGAACAGTCCCCGGCTGAAGCGAAGCATGTTCCAGACGTTCTCGTAGATGTCGGTCGGCAGCTCCTGCGGCACGAGCCCGATCAGCGAGCGCGCCTTGCGGAAATCCGCGATCACGTCGTGGCCGCCGACCCGCACCGAGCCCGAGCCCGGCCTGACGAGACCGCAGACGATACTGATCAGCGTGGTCTTGCCGGCCCCGTTGGGACCGAGCAGCGCAAGAATTTCACCCTGCCTGACCTGCAGGCTGATCTCCTTCAGAGCCTCGAATCCGCCGACATAGGTCTTGGTAAGACCGTCGATCTCGATGATGTGTCGCACAGGACCGCCGAGACGCGTCAGGGACCGGCGCCCTGGCCGCTGCCGGGCGCGAGGTAAAGGCGGTAAACGCCGACCGTGAGCAGCGGCGTTATATAGAAGAGCAGGAAGCCCCAGGCGATCGCGCCGTAACCCTCGGCGACCAGCGCAATGATGCCGACCAGCGACAGCGCGATCGCAGCCAGCACGATCCCGGCCGCGATCAGTGCGTGCTCGCGCCGGCCGAGACCGGTGCCCCGCTTCTCGAACAGGGCACCCTCGATCCGCTCCACGATACCCTGGATGCTGCCCGCTCCCGTTTCGATGAAGGTGCCGAAAATCACGAGCAGGTAACAAAACTTCAGCAGCCCGAGATCGAGCCTCGCCAGCAGGTCGTAGACCGGCAATTCCGAGCCGACGATGCCCGGGTAATCCACGGCGAAGCTCAGGTGCAGCATCAGCGCGGGCAGGACCGCGATCAATGCCCCCACGATGCCTGCCGTGATCGCTTCGCGGCGCGTCTCGATCGCCATGGCGGAGTACAGCACGACGGGAATCGCCGAGACGTTGTAGAACGCGTACTGCAGACCGGACAGCAGCCAGCCGTCGCGAGCGACGAATTCGCGCGCCGCGTCAGTCGGGTCGAACCAGACGAATGCCGAGACCAGGTAGCTCAGGAACACGACGTACAGCAATATGCTCCAGAACGCGAGTATCGTCGTTACCCAGGACCGGCCGAAGAACACGAGCGCCACGACGCCGACCAGCATCGCCGCACCGCCCAGGGTCACGGGCAAACCGAACTCGTCCGCAAGAATTCTGCCCGATGCCGCGGCGATTACGGCGACGACCAGCAGGATCAGGGTGATCGCCACGATTTCGTACAGGAACCACGCGCGTCCCAGCAGCACGCGCGCAAAGCGGCGGTAATCGAAGACCTGGAAGCGGCGCGCGACGTCCAGCGACAGGGCGAACACGAGCGCAATGCACACGGCTGCGACGGCAAGCCCGAGCGTGCCGCCACCCATGCCGTACTGCGTGAAGAACTCGGCGATTTCCCGGCCGGTTGCATAGGCACCGCCGATCATCACCGACTGCATGACGGCTCCCGGGAGCAGGTAGACGCGGATGAAGCGGTTCATCAGGTGTAAGACCCTGGTCGGTTCTTGTTGGCGGGCCGGCGGCCCCATGCCGCGTCGATCATACGCCAATCGGCCGTGCCGGTTGCGCGGCTCCTGCCGGTGGCCCAGGGCGCATTATGTCAAGTATTGGCAACTATTTCCGCCCGGCAGCGTTTAGCCGTCAAAGCAACTCTGATCTGGTTGGGATCCCCATGCACATTACAAAAAGAGAGAGCGTTTTCGTATTCCTGTTGCTGGCGCTGGCCGGCTGCGGCGGCGGTGGTGGTGGTGGCGAAACGACCGGCCGCGTGAGCCTGCTGCTGACCGACGCGCGCTCCGCCTTCGAGGATGTCAGCAAGGTCGTCGTCCAGTTCACCGGCGTGACCTTGAAGCCGCAGAACGGCGACGAGATCTTCATCGACTTCAGCACGAACGCCCCGCCGAACGACCTGAAGACGATCGACCTGATGACGCTGACGAATGGCGCCGTAGCGGCGCTGGTCGACGGCGTCGAGCTGCCTGCCGGTTCCTATAACTGGGTCCGCCTGCACGTCAACGCCCGATTCGACACCGAGTTTGATTCCTACGCCGAGAAGACGGACGGCACGCAGGTGGAACTGCAGGTGCCGAGCGGCGAGCAGGCCGGCCTCAGGCTGGTCAGCGGCTTCACGGTGATGGCCGGCGGCACGACGCATCTCGTGATCGACTGGGACTTGCGCAAGGCGCTGGTGGAACCGCAGGGCGCCGTCAACGGCCAGGTGGACCCGCGCGGCTACTTCCTGCGCCCCGCTCTCAGGATCACCGACATGGCCGAGTTCGGCAACCTGTTCGGCACGGTGGACCCGTTACTGCTGAGCACGGAACCGGGCGCGGAACCGGCCTGCACGAACGATCTCGCGATGGACACCGGCAGCGCCGTCTACGTCTACGAGGGCAGCTTCGAAGGGACGCCGGGCGACATTGGCGATCTCGAGAACCCGGAGCCCCTGGTAACCGCGACCGTCACCCAGAACGGTGACGGCATCTATACCTACGAGGTTCACTTCCTGCCGCTTGGCGACTACACGGCCGCGTTCACCTGCCAGGCCGGTGACGACGGCGCCGACAGCGACGATGCCATCTGGTTCCGCGCCACCGAGACCTTCGCGATCGGCGCCGATGGCGTCGATGCGGTGGTGCCTTTCGGGCCGCCGGCACAGAACTGATCAGCCGCACCGGGCCCTGCCTGCTCCCGCTCAGGGCTCCTCGACTCCAACCCCGCCCATGGATACGGCGGGCCCGGTGCCGAGCTGCCCCGCCTTCGCTCGGCGGGGCGGCTCCAACCCCTACCCCCCCCGACCGAACTGTGTACTGCTGCACATTGCACGGTCGAAAATTATGTAAAAATCGCGCAACCCGTCGGCCACGGCCGTCGTTAACCAACTGACAGGCGATGGAAAAGCGGACTTTTGGCTTGCGCAAGGTTTCCGGCTTCAGGCGCCGCTCGGAACCGGACCGGTTCGGGGAGCTGATGCGCCCGCATTTCGATGCGCTGTACGCGGCGGCTCGACGCATGAGCATGTCGGCCGTGGACGCAGAGGACCTGGTTCAGGAGGTCTGCCTGAAGGCATTCCTGAAACTCGACGAACTGGAATCCATGGAGTACCAACGGGCGTGGCTTCTCAGGGTGCTTTACAACCAGTTCATCGACAGCCGGCGGGTGTTGCAGCGCTCGCCGGTGGGCATGGCGACAACCGGCGCTGACGAGAACGACGAGTTCGAAGTCCCCGCCGCGAGCAGCTGGCAGCCCGAGGAGATGCTCGACCGCGAGATGCGAGTCGAGTTGATACTGAAGGCGATGCGACTGCTCGGCAGCGACCAGTGTACCCTGGTCGCATTGCACGACATCGAGGGCATGAGCCTCGACGAACTGCAGCAGATGACGGGTACGCCGATAGGCACGCTGAAGTCGCAGCTGCACAGGACCCGGGCGAAGCTCGGGCGATTATTGGCGAAAGACCTGGCGCACAGGCCGGATCTAAAGGTAATTGGTGGCAAGCAATGAACTGTCAGACTGTCGCCGAAAATATCGACCTGCTCGTTGCCGGCAAGCTCGCCCCGCAACAGCGAGATGAATGCAGGGCACACGCCGCATCCTGCCGCGATTGCGCCGACATGCTGCGCGGCGCGGAGGCGATGCTGCTGATCCGCGAGCGGGATACGGGATCGGCGCCGGCAGACCTGTTCGAGCGGACGCTCGACAGGGCGACGCGGCGGCAGCGGGCCGGCTCCGGCCAGGCCAGGTTCTGGCTCGGCGCGGGCTTCGGCGGCGCGATTGCCGCATCGTTACTTGCGGTCGCCATGTCGCTGGGCTGGCTGGCGCCGGCAACTGTGCAGGTAGCGCCTGCGAACGAATTCCTGATCACGCTGGACCAGCCGCGCGACATGAACATTGCGATAGACACCGACAGGGCGCTGACGGGGGCCACGATCAGCATACTGCTGGCGGGCGACGTCGAGCTCGACGGCTTCGGCTCGCGCCGCGAGCTTACCTGGAACACCGATCTCGAGGCAGGTGTCAACAAGCTGACGCTGCCGGTCCGCGCAATCGGCGCGGAAGGCGGCCAGCTGGTCGTACGGATGAGCCATCCGCAAAGCGAGCAGGTTTACGTCGTCAACCTGAAGATCGACGGGTGATTATGTCGGAGGCAGGGAACCAAAAGGATCCTGGTTCGTTAGTGATACAAAGAGGTTTACAGGGCGATAGGTGAAACAGCGGTACTTGGGCCGATGGAACATTCGAACCGCGTGGTTTAGATATGAATATCAGGACAGCAATCTGGACGGGCACGGCGCTGACGCTCTTGAGCGGCGCGGCCTGGACACAGGAAGACGGGGCAGATGCCGAGGCGACGATTCGCCTGATGGGCGCCGCCGAAGCGGAATTGCCGGAGGCGGTGACGAAACCGATCATGTTGCCCGAGCATCTGCGCGAAGACACGAAGGCCGCCGAAAACGCCGCACGTGGCCATGACCAGGCGAACGAAAGCCGCGGCAATCGCGAGACCGGGCTCGATCGCGCGGATGCAGCACGTGAGCAAGGCGCCGCGATGTCGGAAGCCGCCCAGGAAAACCGGGAGAATCGGGGCCGCTCCGAGGATGTGCCGGGCGGCCCGCCGGAGAATCCGGGGCCGCCCGAGAACCCGGGGCCACCGTGACGCAGTCCCGGGATTAATGTCAAATTCGTGACTGAGGTCACAACCGATGCCCGCCGCGCTATTGCCCGGCGGGCACTTTTGTTATTGATATCCAAAGGATTTCAATAACCGAAGGGACCATGACCCTCCGCAGGATGACCGTTCTCTCCGGCCTGCTGCTGCTCCTCGCGGCCGCAGGTCCCGCAACTGCCGACCCGGCCGGCGACTGGCAATCGGGTCAGCAGGCGTTCGCCGCGGGCGATTATTCCTCCGCCCTCCTGTACTTCGAAACGGCGCGCGACCTAGATCTCGACGGCGTCGCGGTGCACTACAACATTGCCGTCTGCCACTACAAGCTGCAGCAATGGCCGGACGCCCGTCACGAATTCCAGTTTATCGCCGACAACTACCCGAAGATGCGCGGGCTGGCCGAGTACAACCTCGGGCTGGTCGCACGCCGGGTCAACGACATCCCGACCGCGAGGCGACACTTCCTGCGTGCCTACGAACTGAGCCCGGACGACGAGAAGCTGCGGATCCTCGCGTCGAACGCGCTGGCGGAATCGGAGCCGGTCTCCCCCGCCCCGTCGCCGAGCTGGTCGGGCCTCCTGGGCCTGCGCGCCGGTCACGACAGTAACGTCGCCCTGCGCGACGAACTCGGCTTGCCCGCCGGGCAAACGGCGGATAGCCCGATGTCGGACGTGTTCGCATCGTTCCAGGGACCGTGGCGAAGTTCCGGCGGACTCAGGGCCGAAGGCAGCGCCTACCTCGTTCGTTACTTCGACGCTACCGAGTTCGATCAGGCCGCGCTGCAGCTCGGTGCCGTCTACGACTGGCGGCCCGGGGACTGGCGCGCCGAGCTGGGTGCCGACTGGGGCTACAGCACACTGGACGGCGAGGAATTCGAGCGCTCGGTCGCGGCGAGGCTGCGCGTCGCGCACGGACTCGGCCGGCGCGGGCGGCTGGAGCTGCGCTTTCGCTTCGAGGACATCGACGGAATAGACGCGTCCTTCGCCGGCATCGCGGGCACGCGGCAGCGAACGGAGCTCCGTTACCGCTGGTTCGAAGACGACCTGTACTTCGCATTGCGTTACGGCGTCGAGTCCAACGACCGAGACGATCCGGGCGTTTCACCGGATCGTCACAGGATTACCGCCGATGCGCGCTATCAGCCCGAACGCGGCTGGGGCTTCGAGGCCGGCATCGAGCTGCGCAGCAGCGAATACGACCGGCTCGACACGCCGCGGGACGAAGACCTCGCGTCCGCCGGCATAGCGCTCACGCGGACGCTGCCCGGCGACTGGCTGCTGCTCCTGCAGCTCCGCTACTCCGAGAACGACTCGTCGGACCCGGACTTTTCGTACGATCGAACGCAGCTGACGCTGGGCACCTACAAGCTGTTCTGATTCGACCGCAACGCCACCGCGATCAGTCGGCGCTCACTCGTATCGTGTGCGTCGCACTCACCAGTTCGATCACCGGCGCTTCGGCCAGGGGCTCCAGGTCGTACACCTTCGCGATGAACTCCGGGTTGGCCTTGCGGAAGAGCAGTCGGGCGGTCACGCGCAGTTCGGTCAGCTCCGGGTTCCGGATCGAAAAGACCACGTCGGACGTGCGTTCGCCAGGCCCCTCCTCGCTGGCCGACTGGGACAGCCTCGGCCGGGCGATGCCCGGGCAGCGGAATGGTACGTCGACAATGTCGGCGTCACCACTGCGGATCGTCCGCCGATAGCTGGCGCCGACGACGTCCCAGAGATTGTGCCGATCGACCGGCAAGCCCTGCCGATCGTACCAGTCCGCCTTGTAGACAACGGGGGCATCGATCGAAGGCGCGACCGAGTTTTCCGTCCCCAGTTCGAGGAGCCGATTGCCGAGATTGTCGTCGACCGTCAGCTCGATCCAGCTTTCCAGCACATCGAGCGGGCCGGCCGGGAAGTCGTGACCGGTCTTGTTGTTATGCAGTTGCAGCTTGATGTTGACCAGTTCGCCCGGCCGGATCCTGTCGGGCGCGAGGATATCCAGCTTGACTACGGGACCCGTCACCCACTTGTGCTCGATCTCCGGCACGTCTATCTCACCGCGCATCCAGGCGATGGTCTGGCGCGCCTGCTCTTCGCCTCCGGGCAGATCCATCGTCATCGGTATGTACATGTTGCTGGCGAGCATGCGATGGCTGCGATGCTTGCCATCGTCCGCCGAGCGATAGCTGTCCCACTCGCTGCCTCGTGCCGGGTCGTCGCTTGCGACCAGCGGCATATGGCACTCGCGGCAGTCGATCGTCTTCGGATCGCCCTCCCCGTGGTACCAATCGCTGGACCGCCAGCTGTCGTACTCGTTCTGCTCCTGCGCGATGCCGGCGACCGTCGCTTCTCCCGGCGGCGGGACCTGCTTGTGGCAGGCCGCGCAGAAATCGCTGCTCCGGTACAGCGGGCGCGAGTACTCCGCTATGTGCTGGTCCGGGTAGCTGCGGATCAGGAATTTGCCGAGCATCTCGCCCAGTCCGCCTTCGGCACGCTCGTACAGGTAACGCCCGGGCACGCCGAGCACGAAGCCGCCGTTGCCTGCCGTGTCCGTTTCCACGATGCCATGGCAGACCAGGCAGGAATTGCCCTCGTAGGTCACCATGTCCTCGCCCATCGGTGCTTCCGCATGACGCGCCCCGCTGAAAAGCGCGACCGGGTCGTGGCAGCCGGCGCAGGAGCGGGTCTCGGCCGGGCCCTTGCTCTCGGCAAGCAGCTTCTGGACCCGCACGAAGACGACGTCGATCGCCGAGTAGCCGTGCGCGCTGGCCTGCCATTCGGCATAGATGGCCTCGTGGCAACCGCCGCTGCCGCAGCCTGCCGAGCCGGTCAGCGCCTCTGGCCGGAGCGCACCGGTTTCTCGCTGCTCACGGGCCGCGCGGGCCGCGAGCTCGTCGATGCGCTCCGCGACGGCCGGGACGATCTCCAGCTGTTCGACCAGCGTGCGGCTGGTATCCCGGATGCCGGCACTGCGCGGTGCGTCGAGTGCGGCGCGAAATGCCTCGAGTCCTTCGGCATCGAGCTCGGCCGCCAGGCCCGCCAGGAAATTTTCCTGCCATGGCGGTCGCGCCAGGTCTGCGCGGCTCGGCCAGAAGGGGTGGTCTTCGCCATACGGCCAGCCATAGTCGTCCCCGAACGCCTGGAACGGCACCGTGGACTCGACACCACTTGCCAGCCAGCTGGTTGCCAGGAACAGGGTCAGCACCAGCGCAGCGCCGGTGGCCACGAAACGCTTTCGCGCAGGGCGCCGCGCCGTCGGCGCCGCGCTGCGATAGCGGGCCAGGATTGGCAGCAGGTGGACGATGATCAGCACGCCCAGCGCAATTCCTAGCAGCATGTGCGCCAGGTTCGCAAGCTGGCCGACTTCGCTGCCGAACATCGCCTGGGCCGCGACAAAGAGTCCGGTCGACAGGCCGAGAATGAGCAAGACCAGCGCGGCTAACGCGATACGGTCGTAGGGCGGCACGATGCTCGCTTTGCGCCGCTTCCAGTGCAGGCAGACCGCCACGCCGATCGGGGCCGTCGCAACGAGGCCGACAACGCTGTGCACGATGATCGAATACTGGACGTAGGTGCCGAAGGGCAGCACCAGGACCGCGAGACCCGACAGAAGCAGGTAGATCACGACTGATGTCGCCATCCAGGTCAGGAACGATCGATAGTCGATAATGACGTCGCCGCCGCCGGCAGCCTGGGTGTTGGGCTCCATGTTTTTCCTCAATGCTTCTTTGTCGCTCGGGTCCACGTCAGTATCCGATGCCGATCATTCGCAGCGCTCGTTCGTAATTCATGTTCGCGTCGCGCATGCTCGCGAGCGCCTGGTCCCAGTCGCCGGTCTCCGCGCTCCGGGCAGCCTGGGCCGCGTAAGATTCCGCGGCTGCCAGCGAATCGGCGAACAGCTGCCGGCCGGCGTGCGACGGCTGGCGATCGCCGGCCAGGTTGAGCATAAGCATCTGATAGCCTTTGTACTGCTCGACGAGGTAGTCGTACTCGTCCTGCGGCCCCGCGAAATTTTTTTCGTAGTAAACGGTCCGCTGGTCGTAGATCGCGACGAGACGGCGCTCCAGCCGATCCGCAACCGGCAGCAGCAGCCTCGACGCAGCCGCGTAATCTCCACCAACGGCGAATTCCTCGGCGCGCTGGACCTGGCGCCGGATGCCGGCCAGGTCCGCCTCGCCCACACCACGCAGTTCCTCCGGTTGCGATTCCAGCGACTGGAGAAAGGCCTGGGTGCGCTCATGCAGGCGCTTGTAGTCCAGGTCGCCGCCCGCCGCGGTTCCTTTCGCCAGCTTGAATGCCTCCGCGGCCAGCGCCAGTCCTTCGCTCGCAAGTTCTGCCGCGACGGCGTCGCAGCCGGAATCGAGCGCGGCGCTTGCCGTTACGATTCGGGCCCTGGCACCCGTTATGGCCTGTTCCGCCTCGGCATTGCCGCTCTCCATCACGCGCTGCACGGGCCTGGCCTCGCCTTCGACCATGCGCGCAAGCAGGACCAGTCTCTGCTCTGCCTGCTTGCGCGCCCCGGCATCCGCCGCCGGCTGACAGTCCGGGGATTGCGCCTGCGAGTTGCCGGCCAGCAGCGCCGTGAGCGCCGCCAGCGCGCGCGGCCAGCGGCGAGATCCGGCGCTCATGGTGTTCGCTCCGGGAGTTCGGGCGAGAGTTCGGACTCCCACTGCCGCATCGCAGACTGTGCGCGGGACAGGTAGGGATCGTCGCCCGCGGCAAGGTGCGCGAAAGCCTGCATGGCCGCGAGCGCAGCGCGCGTGTCGCCGCGCCCGTCCTCGGCCAGGGCCAGTCCGTAATACGCAGTATGGAGCGTCGGCCGCAGGTCCGTTGCGCTCTCGAAGAAATCCGTTGCCGCGTCGTATTGCCCCAGGCCGACCAGCGCGTAACCCATGTTCGCGTGCGCTTCCGGGAGACCCGGATAAATCTTCAGCACCTCGTGCAGTGCGCTCACCGCGTAATCGTACTGTCCCGCCTGCAGCATAACGACCGCTTGCTGGAAATTCTGATGCGCGAGCTGGGCGGCCTCGTCGCCGACGAGCGGGTGCGCGTCGGCGACGACGGTCTGCGCTGTGCTTCG
>Ga0224505_10000051_pt1 | contig 89201 bp, 72 predicted proteins | sample SF_Jan12_sed_USG_FD_169102 | JGI IMG/M metagenome (GOLD analysis project Ga0224505, IMG submission 169102) | Sediment microbial communities from San Francisco Bay, California, United States - SF_Jan12_sed_USGS_4_1 | ecosystem: Environmental > Aquatic > Marine > Sediment | place: USA: California...
CGTCGCTCGCACAGCTCGGCGGCGACGAGTTTCTCGGCATGTTTCCGGAGCGGGAGATGCAGGTACTCGACGGCGGGCGCGCCTTCGACGGCGGCGATCCTCCCGCGGAGATCCGCTTCAACGACGCGCACGTGCCCAACCCGCAACGCAGCGCACCGCCGCAGACGATCCTTGGGGGCGACGTCGGCCTGTCGATGTGACGGTCCGGGCCGCCTGGCCTCACTCTGCGACCGTGAACATCTCCGCCACCTCGGACTCGGCGATGGTTTCGTCGAAGGGGTCGGCGTCGCGGTATGCGCGGATGTACCAGCGCACGCGCGTGCCCGGCGCGAAATCCTCTTCGAACTGGAACTCGGGCTCCGTCACCGTGCGCGACAGATCCAGGAAGTGCCCCGTGCCGGCCTGCACCTGGTAACTGTCCGCCCCGGGCACCGGCTCCCAGCGCAGGATCGGACGCCGGTCGACACCCGTGGACCCGTTGGCGGGGGACAGCGGCACCACGGCCGGAACCACGCGGAGGTCGCCCACGTCCACCAACTCATCGCCCGCAACCTCGAAGATCGGGTCGTCGGCGACGCTTCCCACATAGCCGTCGTCCGGCAGGAACCCCGCGTCGATGTAGTACGTGCCCGGCGGGAGGTCGTTGAACTCGAACACGCCCTTCGCGTCCGTACGCAGCGAGGCTCCGAGCACCGGGACCCGCTGCGGTTTGTCGTCCCCCTTGGCGGGACCGTTCCGCGGTGGGTACGGGATGGTGGTGTAGTCGAGCGCCACCGGCAGACCGTCGACGGCGCGGCCGTTCACATCCACCACCCGTCCGTGGATCGCCGAATTGCCGTCCGCCGGCTGCAACGCGACATCGAACACCAGCACGCTGTCCGGATCGGCCGGTAGCGGCACGTCCAGCATGTAGATCGGCGCGTAGCCCTCCTTCGATATGCCGAGCTGGGCGGTGCCAGGGCTGTTGAACACCTCCATGGGTACCACGCTGTACTGACCCGCGGCGTCCGTCATGTCCTCCACATCAATCGAAATGCCGACAAAGCTGTGCCAGGTCGCAAACGCGAAGCCCGACACGTAGGCGCCCTCGAGCGGCCTGCCGTTCCGGGCATCGGTGACGGTTCCGGCGATGCGTGGCGGGTTCATGCCCCACAGCTCCGACCGCATCATCTCGATGTCGCGCTTGATGCGCTGGCCGCGGCGTACCGACACGCGCACGTCGTCGGTGTCGAACACCAGCGCGCTGTCGCTGAACACGAACAGGTACCAGTCGCCGGCGGGGGGATTGCCGAGCGAGTAGTGGCCGTTGTTGTCGGTGGTCACCGGACCGTTCACCACCCGGTAGGGAAGTGGCTCCACCAGGGCGACCCGCGCGCCGATGACGGGCGCGCCGCTGTACGCCATGGTGATGTGCCCGCTCACCGACGTATGCACGTAGGTGTTGGACCCGCCGGTGCCGGTGGGTTCGTCGTCGCAGGCGGTGATCATAAGCACGAGGGCAAGGACCGGGGCCAGGCGCAGCAAGCGAGCCATGAGGGTCTCCTTTCGCGGCGGCGTCCTCATGATAGGACATCCGCGCGGATGCTGCCAGTGCCCGCAACCCGCGCCCGCCGCGCCCCGTAGTTCCCCCCATGCCCGTCAACGCCCTGCCCGAAGTTGCCCGCGGCCGCCTCGCCCTGGATGGCTGCGTGGCCGTGGAGACGGTCCACGAGAGCGCCATCGTGCAGGTGGTGCTGTGGCGCTGCCTGTGCGAGGGCGACGCGCTGCGCGCCGAGCGCTGTCACAGCCACCACGTGCTGGCGGTGAGCCTGGACGGCGCCTGCCAGATTCACGACGGCGGCCGCCGCGTCATCATGGATCCGGCCAACGCCATCCTGCACCGCCCCGGCAGCGCGTACCGGACCACCCATCCCTACGGGTGCAACGACTCGGGCCTCAGCATCGCCTTTGCCGAAGATGTGGCGTCGGAGGTGGTCCGGTCGACACGCCCCCGGGCCGACACCCCCGCCGTCACCGTGGCCATGCGCCCCATGCGCCTGGCGCTGGGGCAGATGGTGCTGGCGCTGCGCCAGCGCGACGGGCGCGCGGTGGACCCGGTGGCCATGGACGAGATTGCGCTGGAGATGCTGGGCGCCGCGGTGGGCTCGGTACCGGCCGCATCCCGCGCCGCACGCGGGCGCACCCGCGACGACCACAGGGACATCGCCGACGCCGCCCGCGAGTATCTGAACGCGCACTTCCGCGAGGCGGTACGCCTGGACCACGTGGCGCGCGCGGTGGGCGCGTCGCCGTTTCACCTCGCGCGCGTGTTCCGCCACCACACCGGGCTTGCACTGCGCGGCTACCTGCACCGCCTCCGCCTGGGCGCGGCCATGCACGCGCTGGCCGGCAGCGACGCCTCCATCACGCGGATCGCGCTCGACACCGGCTTCTCGAGCCATGCCCACCTCACCGCTCTCTTCGCCCGCGAGATGGGCGTCCCGCCCAGCCACGTGCGCGGCCTGCTGGGCACCCGCCGCCGCACGGAACTGCTTCATTCCCCGTTATTTACGCCCCGTGGCGGCGCGCAGCGGCGTCACTAAGCGCCCCCCCCAAACGAGCAGGTTTCTGAAAGCCGCCGCGGTGGCGGTCCTTCTATTGTAGGGGAGTCAGTTCGGAAAACGCGCGTGCGTGTCCCGCGTTCCAACAACGTCAATAGGAGAGAAGTTCGATGAAACTCCTTTCAATCGTACAACTCGTCGGGACTGTGGCACTCCTGGGCGGTTCGGCGCTGGAGGCGCATGCCTCACGGAACGCGGGGCGCGACCGCGCCCTTGCAACCATCACCGAAGCGGACATGGGGCGGCACGTTTCCATTCTGGCCTCGGACGAATTCACCGGCCGTCTGCCTGGCACGCCGGGCGAGAAGAAGACCCTCGACTACATCACCGCGCGCTACCGCGAGGCCGGCGTGGGCGAGCCGAAGGGCGGGTACCTGCAGGAGGTGCCGCTGGCGCGCAAGACCGTGAAGGAGTCCTCGAAGATCACCATCAAGGGCAAGCGCGCCAGGGTCGAACTGGAACTGGGCGGGAACATGACCATACGGACCGGCGGCACCACCGACCGGGTCGTCATCAAGGACAGCGATCTCGTGTTCGTCGGTTACGGAATCGTCGCCGACGAGCTCGGGTGGAACGACTACGACGGAGTCGATGTGACGGGAAAAACCGTTGTAATCCTGATGAACGACCCGGCCGGCATTGCCGACAGTCTCTATTTCAAAGGACGCGCGCTCTCCCACTGGGGAACCGGCACGGCCAAGGCCGAAACGGCCGCGCGCCACGGCGCCGCCGGCGTGCTCTACATTCACGACCAGGACGTCATCGGCTATCCCTTCGATGCCATCGCTACCAACGCCATGCGCCCGCGCTACGAACTGGACAAGGCACCGGACGGTGAACCCACGCCGGCCTTCTGGGTCACGGTGTCCAGGCCCGCGGCGAAGGAGATCTTCGAGTCCGCCGGCGCGGACCTGGATGCACTCGCGGCCAGTGCGGCGTCGCGCGACTTTCACGCGGTTCCGTTGTCCGCGCGGGTGAACGGCAGGATCGACGTGTCCATCGAACGCTCGGTGTCGTACAACGCCGTCGGTTACGTGAAGGGAAGCGAACGGCCCGATGAGTACGTCGTGTACACCGCCCACTGGGACCACGTGGGGATTGGTGCGCCGGTGGACGGTGACACGATTTACAACGGCGCCGTCGACAACGCCACGGGGACGGCCGCGCTGCTCGAACTGGCGCAGGCCTTTGCGGCGCTCCCGGAGCCGCCGCGCCGCTCGGTCGTCTTCGTGGCGACCACCGCCGAGGAGCAGGGGCTGCTGGGCGCCTACCACTACGCCGACCACCCGGTGTTTCCACTGGAGAAGACCGTGGGTGTCATCAACATGGACGCGCTGTTCCCGTTCGGGGACTGGAACGGCATGACGGTGGTGGGTCTGGGGAGTTCGGAACTGGAAGACTACCTGCGCGCCGCGGCCGCGGAGCAGGGCCGCGGATTGCAGGCCGACCCCACGCCGGAGTACGGCGCCTTCTTCCGCTCCGACCACTATCCCTTCGCCAAGAAGGGCGTGCCCGCCATTTTCGCGGTGGGGGGTCCGCTGGATGAACCCGCACCGTCCGAAGACGTCATGAAGCGCTTCGAGGACTACATTACCAACAGCTACCACCGTCCCAGCGACGAGTACGGAGACGACTGGGACCTGCGCGGCATCGCCGGCGATGCGCGCGTGTACTTTCTCACCGGCTACGCCATCGCGGACGACGACCGCATCCCCAACTGGTACTTCACCAGCGAATTCCGCGCGCTGCGCGACCGCCAGCTCCAGCCACCCTCGGTGATGGGCGGGAACTGACGCCCTCATGACGCGGCCGCCCCGGTCCCCGGGCGGCCCACCACTCATTTCCTGCTTTCAGACCCGTGCCCCCGGTCGTACACTGCCGCAAGGCGGCGACGACGTCTTGCGGCCGCGCAGGGTGCGGAAATCGAGAGGAGCGGACATGAACGTGTTGCTGGTACGGGTGGCGCTGGTGCTCGCCTGCATCGCGTGCCTCAGTGGTTGTTCGAAGTTCAAGAGCTCGACGCGCATGGACATGGGGCCGTTTGCGGAGAACACCACAACGTTGCTGGTGGAGGCGCAGAAGATCCTCCAGCCACTGCCATGGTACTACCTGAGAGAGTACCAGCGGGCTGCCAACACCGAAGAAATCAACGATGACGTGGAGGTCATTCGCGACATCTTCCGCGGTGTTGGCATGTACTCGATCCAGGTCGTTTCGCTCAATGCGTCGCGAATGCCGGATGAGAAGCGGGCGGGAAAGCTTGCGGACTATCTCGCGGAGGTACTCCAGCCCATGCTGGATGCCGGCGCCGAGGAGAAGTACGGACTATCACGATCCATGGTGGACTCCACGCTCGCCGGCATCCGGGGCAGCACCACGTTCATGCAGGCAATTGGCGAGGCGGACCCAATGATCTATTCGATCGTCCAGTTCGGCATCGCACGCCTCGATGCGGTTCGGGATGCCATTGAGCCTTCTTTCGTGCTTATCGCGGTGGACATCGAAGCCCGCTACGCCGGGACACGCGCCGAGATCGAACGCCTCGACGCCAGTGAGGCAGCCGACGTGGAGACGTACCTGGCGTTGCAGGATTACCGGGTGGGGAAGGGAACCCGGGAAGCCGTGGTGGCGTTGGATCCGTTGCTGGCCGGGCCTCTCGCGGCCAGGGACGACGTGATCGCGTACGAGAAGGCGCAGAGCATACTCCGCCGACGCCTGGCCGCAACCGACTCCACCCGTGCCCAGCTCGCGCCCAAGGTTCAGGACTACCGCAATCGTTCCGAGGAGGTGGGGGAATTGAGCATGGAGCTCGATCGCCGGGTGCGCGCCGGGCGGATGATGCTCGTGTACTGGCTGCGCGCACACCGCAATCTCGCGCAGGGCATCCAGGTGCCGCCCGCGATCAACGTCGGGCAGATGGTGGGTTCGTCGGCCAAGAAGGCAGTTGGCGCCGTCGTTCCCTGAGGTCAACGCATGCCGCTTGCGCTCCTCGCGATTGCGTTCATGACCCTGCTCGTCGTGGCCTACCGCCTCTACGGCGGGTGGGTGGCGAAGCAGTTCCAGCTGGATGACAGCACCGAAACTCCGGCGCACGCCCAGGCGGACGGGGTGGATTTTGTTCCCACGCGGCCGTTCTACCTCTTTGCGCAGCACTTCTCCGCCATCGCCGCGGCCGGCCCCATCGCCGGCCCCATTCTCGCCTGCCAGTCCTTCGGGTGGTTGCCGTGCCTGTTGTGGATCAGCCTGGGCGTCGTCCTGATCGGCGCCGTCCACGACTTCTCCACCCTCACCGCCAGCGTGCGCCACGGCGCGCGTTCCATCGCCGAGATCGCGCGCGAACACCTGGGCACGCGCTCGGGCCGCGCGCTGATGATCTTCATCTGGATCGCGCTCATCTACGTGATCGTGGCGTTCGCGGACATCACCGCCGCGACCTTTGTGGTGGGCAGCGAGGAACTCCAGCAGGGGAACGTGACCTTCAACCCCGGCGGTGCGGTGGCTTTTGCGAGCGTCATGTACCTCGCGCTCTCGGTGCTGCTGGGAGTCGTGCAGCGCTTTCTCAAGCCACCGTTGTGGCTGGCCACGGTGATCTTCGTGCCGGCGACCTTCGCGGTGGCTTGGCTGGGCACGCACTTCTCCAATGTACTCGTCCTCGACCACAAGGCCTGGGCGCTCATCATCATCGGCTACTGCGCGGTGGCGTCGGTGGTGCCGGTGTGGGCGCTGTTGCAGCCGCGCGGCTATCTGGGCGGGTTCGTGCTCTACAGCGCGCTGGCGGTGGGCGTGTTCGGGCTGCTGTTTGGCGGCTACGAGGTGCAGCAGCCCGCGTTCAAGGGATGGAACGTGGGGGGCATGACCGGTGCCATGTTCCCGTTCCTGTTTGTGACCATTGCGTGTGGCGCGTGCTCGGGTTTCCACGGACTGGTGTGTTCCGGCACCACGTGCAAGCAGATCGACCGCGAGTCGCACATGCATCCCATCGGATACGGTGCCATGCTCGCCGAAGGGTTCGTGGCGCTGATCGCGCTGGTGACCATCATGATCGCGGCGCCGGGCGCGGTGCAGGGACTGGCACCGGGCACGATCTACGGCAACGGCATCGGCCAGTTTCTCACGCTCATCATCGGCCAGGACAAGATGGCGTTCGCGGTGACCTTCGGCGCGATGGCGTTTTCCACCTTCGTCTTCGACACGCTGGACGTGTCCATGCGGCTGGGGCGCTACCTGCTGCAGGAGCTGTTTGGCTGGCAGCACCGCGCCGGGGCAATCGGGGCCACGCTGGCGACCGTGGCAATTCCTACCTACTTTCTGGCCTTTGGAGAAAGCGGTTCCTGGCTCAAATTCTGGACCATTTTCGGGACCTCCAACCAGTTGCTGGCGGCACTTTCCTTGCTGGTGATCACGGTATGGTTGAAGCAGGCCCGCAAGCGTATCGCGTTCACATTGCTGCCGATGCTGTTCGTGCTCACCATCACGCTGTGGTCGATTACGAAGCTGTTTATTGCCAATTTGAGGATCATGCGGGGCTTCGATATCGCGTTTATGAACGCATTTGCGGCCGTGGTCCTGGTGCTGCTGGCGCTGTTTCTGGTGGTCTCGGCCCTGCTGAAACTCCGGGTAGAGCGGGGGGGCGGGGCGCTGGCGGGGCAGGTGGAATGACCCAAAGCCATCCGGAACGGCCCCCGGTGCCGACTATTGCTTTGACAGGCTCTCGAACATCGGACTATATTGAAAGGGAAGCTGGCGGGCACGCATGCGCCAGTGGCTAAGGATCCGTCGATACAAATGAAGGGACCTTGCTGGGTGCAGGGGCCCTTATTTTTTTGCCGCATTGAAGGGACGAACATATAGATGAACGCATTCGCAAATACCGCCGCCACCACCGCCTCCATCTCGGCGGAGTGGAAGCGCGCCGTCGCTCCCTACCGGCAGCCCCACCTGGGGCGCAGCATCTGGCAGATCGCGAACACGGTGGGTCCGTACATCGGGCTCTGGTTCCTCATGGTCTATGCGCTGGAGATATCGTACTGGATCACGCTGGCGCTCGCCCTCCCCGCGTCCGGATTCCTCATGCGCTCCTTCATCATCTCGCACGACTGCGGCCACGGCGCCTTTTTCAAGTCGCGCAGGGCCAACACCATCGTGGGAACGATCACCGCGTTGTTCGCCTTCACGCCCTACGAGCAGTGGCGTCACGAGCACGCCGTCCACCACGCGTCGGGCGGCGACCTCGACCACCGCGGCATCGGTGACATCTGGACCATGACGGTGGAGGAGTACATGAACGCGCCGCGTCTGCAGCGCTTCCGTTACCGGATCCACCGCAGCCCATGGGTGCTCTTCACCTTCGGCGCGTTCATCCAGTTCATGATCCTGCAGCGCTTTCCCCGCCGGCCCATGAGTGCCCGGGAGAAGAACAGCATCTGGTTTACCGATCTGTTGATCGCCGGGGTCACCGTGGGACTGTGTCTGTTGATCGGCTGGAAGGCTTTTCTGATGATCCAGATCCCGGTGATGATCCTGGCGTCGTCCATCGGCGTATGGCTGTTCTACGTGCAGCACCAGTTCGAGGGTGTGCACTGGTCGCGCCACGAGTCGTGGGATTTCGCGCGCGGTGCCGTGGAGGGAAGCTCGTTCTACAAGCTGCCGCCGGTTCTGCAGTGGATCAGCGGAAACATCGGGTTCCACCACATCCATCACCTGAGCCCGCGCATCCCCAACTACTACCTCGAGAAGTGCTACAAGGAGAACCCCATCTTCCAGGAAGTGAGCACGATCACGCTGCGCCAGAGTTTCAAGTCGGCCACCTTCCGCCTGTGGGACGAGGAACTGCAGAAGCTGGTGGGTTACGCCGGGGTCGACGCCTACCGCAAGCGCCACGGCCTCGCGCCGGGTGCCGCACCCCTGGCCACTTGAGCGAACACTCCGGCACGCGAGGCGCGCGCGCTTCCCGGCGGTTGCTCCTTCGCCCATCTGATGCCTTGACCGCCACCGGCCCGGCCCGTACCTTCGATCGGTCGGCGGGACCGCAAGCACCCGCCACCGGAAGGAAACCATGCGCTACCGTTCATTTGTTGCCGTGCGTCTTGTCGTGGTGGCCTTTCTTGCCGTGGCCGCGTCGGTCGTATTGGCCGCCACGCCGCGCTTCAATGAGCAGGTCGTGGTGCGCCAGGGCTTCGGATCGGCGCCCGAGCAGTTCGGGCGAGCCGGCATCGAGACCAGCAAGAAGTCCACCCGGCTGGTGATGTGTTTCGCGGCCGGTCCCGACGTGATTGCGGTGCACGACCGCGTCAAGCGCGACGTCAAACTCTTCACCGCCACCGGCGTGTTCCAGCGGGCCATCCCGCTGGTGGTGACGGGCGGCGCAAAGGCCGACACGGTGCGCGCGCGCGACATCGCGGTGGACTCCACCACGCTCTACGTGCTGGTCGACGACCTTCCCGACGGCTCCAAGGCCATCCCCGCCGCCATGCGCCTGGCCACCTTCGGTCTCGAATCCGGCAAGCCGGAAGCGGTACGCTCCCTGGACACTTCCTCGCTGATTCCCGCAGGAGGGGCGAAGTCCGCGCGCGGCGCCGACGCCTTCATCCTGCATCACGACGGCGGACACCTGTGGCTGGTGGATTCGATCCGTCAGATGGGTTTCGAAATCGTGTTCACCAGTGACACCGTGGCGGAGCTGGGAAAGCACCCGGTCTTCGGGTGGGGTGGCGGCGCCAACCGTGTCCGCACCGACGACAACGTCTCCTCCATCAACCTGTTGGATGATAGCGGGCAACTGCGGCGCCGGCTGGCCGAGTCCGGCGTCATGGTGACGGCCTCGCCCTCCGGGGGTGTGTTCGCCGTGCTGCAGTATGTCCCCATCGACGGCAAGATGGACTGGGGCATCACCATCTTCGACGCCGCCGGCGACCGCCTGGGCATGGCCCCGCGGCCCAACCGCTCGTGGCGCCCCTTCAAGGCCCCGGTGATGGAGCGCAAGTACGAGCTGGTGGAGACCGCCGCCGGGCCGGAACTCTACGAGCTCTACGCCAACGCCGACGGGGTGCGCGTCGTGCGCTGGGCGCGCTGAGCCCCGGGGCTGCGCGGTTGACGCCACCCCTGCTCCTAGGTTATTCTCTTTCACTATGTTAGACGCTATCAAGCTGCCGTTTGTGCTGTTGTGGCGCGGGTGGAAGAAGTTCGCCCACGTCCTCGGTATCATCAACACGCGTATCCTGCTTACCGTGTCGTACTTTGTCATCATCGCCCTCGCCTGGGTGGGGACGACGCTCGCGCGCGCCGATCTCATCGACCGGCGCATGACACCAAAACCATCGTTCTATCACCCGCGCGAACCGATGCAGCCGAGCCTCGAGTCGGCCCGGCGATCGTTCTAGCCGCCTTCCCGGAGCCCACGGATGTACGTACTCGGAATCTCGTGCTATTACCACGACTCGGCCGCATGCCTGCTCAAGGACGGCGAGATCATCGCCGCGGCGCAGGAAGAGCGCTTCACGCGCGTGCGCCACGACCAGGAATTTCCCACCCAGGCCATCAAGTACTGCCTCAAGCAGGCCGGTATCACCATCGACAGGGTCGACTACGTCGGCTTCTATGACAAGCCGCTCATCAAGTTCGAACGCATTTTGACAACGTACGTCGCCACCTGGCCGCGCTCGTATCCCTCGTTCATCAAGAGCACGCCGCTGTGGCTGCGCAAGAAACTGTGGATCCCGCACCTCATCAAGAAGGAGCTGGGCTACGAGGGCGAGGTGCTCATGTGCGAGCACCACATCTCGCACGCTGCCAGCGCGTTCCTGGTGTCGCCGTACCGGGAATCCGCCATCGTCACCGTGGACGGCGTGGGCGAGTGGGCCACCGCCACCATTTGCAAGGGCGAGGGCAGCGACATCCAGATCCTCAAGGAGACCCGCTTCCCGCACTCGCTGGGGCTCCTGTACAGCGCCTACACCTACTACCTGGGCTTCAAGGTCAACAGCGCCGAGTACAAGGTGATGGGGCTGGCGCCGTACGGCGAGCCGAAGTACATGGACCAGGTTCTCGAGACGATCACGTACAACGAGGACGGATCGTTCAAGATGAACATGGACTACTTCGCGTACGACTACGGCCTGGAGATGACCAACCGGAAGTTCGAGAAGCTGTTCGGCAGGCCCAAACGAGAGCCGGAATCCAAGCTGGAACAGTTCCACAAGGACGTGGCCATGAGCGTGCAGCGGGTGACCGAAGAGATCGTGCTGCGCATGGTACGCCACGCGCACGAAATCACCGGGTCCAACAACCTGTGCATGGCCGGCGGCGTGGCGCTCAACTGCGTGGCCAACGGCCGCGTCATCAAGGAGACGCCCTACAAGGATGTGTTCGTGCAGCCGGCCGCGGGCGACGCGGGTGGCGCGGTGGGCGTGGCGACGCACATCTACCACTCGGTGCTGGGCAACGAGCGCACGTGGCAGTGGCGGCACGCCTATCTGGGCCCGGAGTACAGCAGCGACGAGATCCGCGGTTTTCTGGACAAGCAGGGCGTCGTCTATAAGGAGTTCGACGAGGACGGCATGCTGGATGCCACCGTCGCGGCCATGGTGGACCAGAAGACCATCGGCTGGTTCCAGGGGCGCATGGAGTTCGGTCCGCGCGCGCTGGGCGCGCGCTCCATCATCGCCGACGCGCGCAACCCCGAGAACAAGAGCGTGGTGAACCTCAAGATCAAGTTCCGCGAGTCGTTCCGGCCCTTCGCGCCCTCGGTGCTGGAGGAGAAGTGCAGCGAGTGGTTCGACCTGGACGTGCCCAGCCCGTACATGCTGCTGGTGGCCGACGTGCGCGAAGGCAGGCGCACCATTCCCTCGGTGACGCACGTGGACAACTCGGCGCGCATCCAGACGGTGGACCCGCACACCAACCCGCGCTACTACAAGCTCATCAAGCGTTTCGATGAGAAGACCGGCTGCCCGGTCATCATCAATACGTCATTCAACGTGCGCGGCGAACCCATCGTGTGCACCCCCAACGAAGCCTACCTGTGCTTCATGCGCACCAACATGGACGTACTGGTGATGGACCGCTTCGTCATGTACAAGCCGGACCAGAAGCCGCTCGAAGAGGACGTCGACTGGCGCACGCTGTTCGCGCTGGATTAGGGCCGGGGCGTCACGCTTGCCCGGCTGTCGGCGCTGTGCTACGCTCCGCCCGGCATGAAAAGCGCCAGCGAGTCTAGGCTATCCCGCTTCCGAGTCAAGCCATCGCAGCTCCGCTACCGGTGTGATGCGAAGAAGCTTGGCTTCCTTACCACCGACGAGATTCAATACCGGCCCAATATCATCGGCCAGGAGCGCGCGCTCGACGCCATGCGCCTCGGGCTTACCATTCGCAGCGCGGGATACAACGTCTTCATCTCCGGTCTCACAGGCACCGGCAAGCTCACCGCCATCCGCTACATGCTCGACGGCATGGACCTGCGCAGCGAGATCCTGACCGACATCTGCTACGTTCACAATTTTTCCAACGAGGCGGAACCCACCTGTCTGCTGCTGCCCGCCGGCCAGGGGTGCAGGCTGCGCAAGCAGGTCCACAACCTGCGCGACACCGTCTCCGGATTCATTCCGGCGGCGCTGCGCAGCGAACAGTTCAAGCGCAAGCAGGCGGAGATCGCCGACAGCATCCGCGGGCAGCGCGACGAGATGCTCCGCTCCCTGGAGAAGGAGGTGAGCGAGCACGGCTTCTCCATGGTGCAGGTGGAGCACGACGGGTTCGCGCGCCCGGAGCTGGCACCGGTGATCGGCGGGGAGGTGGTCCCCATGGACCGGCTGGCGGGCCTGCTGGCGACGGGCAAGATCGGCAAGGGTGACTATGACAAGCTGCACAAGGCCTACCCCGAACTGTCGCGCAAGCTGGACGATTTCCTGCTCGCCGCCCGCGAACTGGAGCACGACCTCGACCACCGCACCGCGGACCTCGAGCGCGCCTTCATCGAACCGCTCATCGACCAGGCGCTGGACGAGATCAACAAGTCCTTCAAATCGGAGAAGGTCGCCCGCTTCGTGGCCGACCTGCGCGAGTACACACTGAGCAATCTGCCCATCTTCGTGGCCGTCAAGCCGGAGCGCGAGCGGCGCCGCGACATGCTCCCCTTCGAGGTCAACGTGCTGGTGGACAACACCGGGGTCAGGGAAGCGCCGGTGGTGATCGAGTCGTCGCCCACCTATGTGAACATTTTCGGAACCATCGAGCGCCATTTTGGCGCCGACGGCGAACAGACCACCGACCACACACTCATCCGCGGCGGGTCGCTGCTCAAGGCCAACAGCGGCTTTCTGATCCTGAACCTCATCGACATATTCGAGGAGCCGCTGGTGTGGGTGGCGCTCAAGCGCGTCCTCAAGAGCGAGCGGCTCACCATCCGGGGATTCGATTCGCTGCTGCTGATGCCCATCGCCGCCATCAAGCCCGAGGAGATTCCGCTGGACGTCAAGGTGGTGCTCATCGGCGACGCGTGGAGTTACCAGATCCTCTATGAGTATGACGAGGACTTCCGCTCCATCTTCAAGGTCAAGGCGGATTTCGACAACGAGATGCCCAACAACCTCGCCAACCAGAAGAAGTACGCCCAGTTCATCAAGGTATTGTCGCGTCTGGAGAAGCTCCCCGCCTTCCACCGCGACGCGGTGGGTGCCGTCATCGAGAACGGCGTCCGGCTGGCGGGCAGGCGCAACCGCCTGTCCACGCGCTTCAGCGATGTGGGCGACGTGGTACGCGAGGCGGTGCACTGGGCGGCCCAGGCGGGATCCAAAGTGGTACGCGCCGAGCACGTGCAACGCGCCGTCAAGGAGCGTATCAATCGCGTGAGCCTGGTGGAGGACCGGCTGCAGGAGCTGTACAACGACGGCCGCATTCTGATGGACACCTCGGGGGCCAAGGTGGGCCAGGTGAACGGGCTGGCGGTATACGACTACGGCGACCACTCCTTCGGGCGGCCCAGCCGCATCACCGCCGAGACGGGGGTGGGACGTCTGGGCGTGATCAACATCGAACGCGAGGCGGAGATGAGCGGCCGCATCCACAACAAGGGCATGCTCATTCTGGAGGGCTACCTGCGGCGGATGTACGCCCAGGACAAGCCCATCACCGTCACGGCGAGCCTCTGCTTCGAGCAGGGCTACTCCAGTGTCGACGGGGACAGCGCGTCCAGTACCGAGATGTACGCGTTGCTCTCCAGCGTGGCCGGAATACCGTTGCGCCAGGACATCGCGGTCACCGGCTCCATGAACCAGAAGGGCGAGGTGCAGCCCATCGGCGGCGTGAACGAGAAGATCGAAGGCTTCTTCGAGGTGTGCAAGCACCGCGGACTCACCGGCAAGCAGGGTGTGATGATTCCCGCGCTCAACGTGCCGGAGTTGATGCTGCGCGAAGACGTCGCCGAGGCGATTACCAAGGGAAAGTTCAACATCTACGCCGTCAGCACGCTCGACGAGGGCATCGAGGTGCTCACGGGCATGCCGGCGGGCCGGCGCCGCCCGCGCGGCCGCTTTGCGCGCGGCACCGTCCACCACATGGTGGATGAGGCGTTGCGGCACTTCCACGAGCAGCTGCGCAGTTCGGAAGACGGGCACGGTGAGGCGGGCGACAAGCACGAACGCATGAGCGCCTCCGACGAACGGCCACGCCCGCCGCGTCCCACCCGCAGCCGCAAACCCGCGCGCCGGCGCAAGTCCGCGCGCCAACCCCGTCGCGCCCGGTAGATGGTGCACCCCGCGCGCGAGCAGGTTGTCAAAGAGATCGCCCGCGACGTCGGCTTTTCCCTCGTCGGTATCGCGCCCCTCGACCCGCTTCCCGAGTCCAACGACACGTTCGCCGCGTGGCTCGACGCCGGCATGCACGGCGACATGGGCTACCTGGCCCGCCATAAACCTCTGCGCGAGGATGCCACCGCGTTGCTGCCCGGCGCGCGCAGCGCGGTGTGTGTGGGGCTCAACTACTACCACGATATCGAGGCGCAACAGCGCGGCATGGACGGCGGCGACGGCCGCGGGCGCTTTTCCATCTACGTGCACGGCCAGGACTACCACGCGGTGATGGACGGCATGCTGGAGGAGTTCGAACAACAACTGCGCGAGGCTTTCCCCGGCGTGGAGACGCTGGCGTGCTGCGACACCAAGCCGGTTTCCGACCGTGCGCTCGCGATGCGCGCCGGCATCGCCTGGCTGGGAAAGAACAGCAATGTCATCTCGCCGGAGTACGGTTCGTGGATATTCCTGGGCGAGGTGCTCACCACGCTGGATCTGCAGCCCGACCAACCGCTGGAGACGCTGTGCGGCAAGTGCACGCGCTGCATCGACGCGTGTCCAACCGGTGCGCTCGACACGCCCTTCGTGCTGGATGCGCGCCGCTGCATCTCCTACCTGACCATCGAGAAGCGCGGCGAGATCGATGCGGAGCTGGCGTCGAAGATGGGCCTCGACGTGTACGGCTGCGACACCTGCCAGAGTGTGTGTCCGTTCAACAAGGTGGCGAGCGAGTCGCTGGTGTTCAGCCGCGCGGCGCGCAGCCCGTTGATCGACCGCACGCTGGAAGATCTGGTCAATATTTCCGACGATGAATTCCGCGAGGCCACGAAGAACAGCGCCATCCGCCGCTGCAAGCCGGAAGGGATGCGCCGCAACGCGGGCATCGTGCGCGAGAACCTGCGCGGCGATTGAGAATGGCGACGAGAGTCGTGGCGGGGACTACCGCTCCGTCGTGAGCAGCAGTGTCGGGGGCATGGTTTCCTTGCCCTCGTGGAGGCGCTTGAAGTAACGCCCGCGCGCTTCCAGCAGCCAGTCGTACAGGAACTCCTTGTGCCAGAATTTCCCCGCGCGTTCGAAGTGTTTCGACGCGGCCTCGAACTCGCCGCGGCTGCCCAGCACCTCGCCCGCCCGCGCACTTGCCAGCAACTGGTAGCCTTCGTCCCAGCGCGCCGCCTTCGGGTTGATGGCGCCGGTATAGGCGTTGAGCGCCTGGCCGGCATCGCCGGACAGCAGGTGCGCCTCGCCCAGGTAGAACATGTCGGCCACTGAGGGGTCCTGCTTGGCGGCGAGGGCCTTACGCACCTGCGCGCGCGCCGCTTCGTCGTCGCCGTAGATGGCGGCCACGTCCGCCGGTCCCGCGCCGGTTCCGGCCGGATACTTGTCCAGCTCGGAGACCATGGACCTGACCTCGTCGTGCAGGTAGCCGATGCGCCCGTCCGCCAGCGCCTGATCCCACAGCGCACGCGCCTTCTCGACGTTGCCCCGCGCCGCCATCAACCGTCCCAGCTCGTACGCCGAGAAACCCACGACCCAGTCGGGATGCGGAGGATTGTCCTTCATGATGGTCTCGAAACGCTCGATGGAACGCGACGGGTTGTAGTAGCGGTCGGCAAACGCGCGTTCAAAGCGGATCAGCTCCTGGGTGGCGATGTCGCGTTCTCCGGGGGGAATCTGCCCCAGCCGCAGGATGGCTGCGTCCAGGCTGTCGCCGAACGCCGACCCGCGGTCCGGCAGCAGCGGATAAATGATGGCGAACGGCCGCACGAAAGTGGCGTGCTCGGGGAACTGGCGGCGCAGATGGTTGAAGCCCTCCAGCCCCTCCTCGTAGCGCCCTTCAAAACCCATGTAGACCGAATACAAAATGAGCGCGTTGTCCGTCTCCATGATGCTGTTCCAGCCGCGCGCCAGCTCCATCATCTGCAGGCCGCGGTCGCGGTCGCCGGAGGGGAGGAAGAGCAGCTTGGAGACGAACTTGTACGCGGCGGGGAGCGTGTCCGCAAAATACAGGAACGCACCCATCAGGCTCGACGCCACCGGGTCGCCGGGCTTCTGCCCGAGGTACCACTCCAGGTCTTCCTTGCCCTTCTTGGCGCTGCGCCCGGCGGACCAGAAACTCTTCTCGTAGGTCTGCACGTGCGACCTGAGCATGTAGGCCCAGCCGCGGTACAGGCGTAACTGCGGGTCGGTGTCGCCGGCGTCGATGCGCGTGTCGCAGCAGGCGATGGTCTCCTCCAGCTCGTGGTGGAGCGGTGCGGCGAGGCGCTTGACGTCTTCCTTCTGCTCGTCGTCCACCGGGATCAGCTCGCGGTAGAGCCGCGCGCGCATCAGGTGGTACATCGGCTCGCCGCCGCAGATCGGAGCGAGCGAGTCGCTCCAGGCCAGGCTGGCCCGGATCTGGGCCCGGAACACCTGGTCCATTGTCTTTCGCACTTCGGCGGTGGTCAGGTCGCGAGATGCGTCGGGGGTGGGTTTGCCGCCCGCCGCCCGGCGGGCCCCGTCCGCCGCCGCGAAACCGGCGATCACAGTGATAACTATAAGCAAATAAATACGTTTCATAGTTCTTTCCGCCGGGCTCACCGGTCCGAATGGGGGCGATTATGCACGAAACGGACCCGTTCGGCCAGCATGGGGTTGGGTGGGCCCGGTGGCACGACCGTTGCTGCATCCGGCCGGGGGTTCCCGATTCAGCCATGAAAGATACGTCCACCAAGGCCGGGCGCGAAAGCGCCACGCAGCCGGAAAACGCTGCGATCGTCGAGCAGGTCCTCAAGGCCCTGACGAAACTCGTCAATGGCCGGAAGATCTATGCCGAGAACAATCCACGCCTGGAGCAGTTCCGCAACGAATTCGACGCCGCGCTGCGCAAGTTCTTCGAGGTGGACGAGGCGCTGGTGCTGACGATTGACCAGTACACGATGCGCTGGAACGACCACGTGGTCTATGAGAACACGGGCCGGGAGGAAAGTCTTGCCTACATCCTCTTTCGCGACGGCATTGGCGAGGTGACAATTTTTCCGCAGGCGATCGGCGACGAGGTCCGCCTGCTGATCGACATCCTCACCAGCGAACTGCACAGCCGTGACGCCGACGAGGACGTGGTGACGCGCTTCTGGACGGCCAACTTCGAGCACATCACCTACCGGGTGATGGACGACTACCTCGCCGACGAGTACGGCGCGGGAAGCTCGCAGAGCCAGGAGGAGGCCCGCAACGACGAGACCAGCGACCATCCGGAACTGCTGCCGAGCCTGGAGGACAAGGGGCGCGTGATCATCCAGCAGGCCGACGCGCTGTACCCCATCGATACCTTCCTGCGGCGCACACTCGCCGCCCACCACCCCGAGGGCGATGACAGCCAGCGCGAGGCGCTCTACCAGCGCCTCCTGCGCACCAGCTTCGCCGTCGCCGGCGAGGAAGTGGCCATCTACACGCGGGAGCTCGAGGCCGAGAAGGCCGAGGACGGCGTGGCCGCCTTCGCGGAGGCCATTTTTGTATTCACGCTGCTCGGCGAGAGCGAAACCGCCGTGCGCGACGTGATGGGCATCATCGATCGCACCATGGAATACGCCATCAACGAGAAACAGCCCGCGACCCTCGCGCGCCTCACCGAGTTCGTGCGCGAGTTCGAGGTTCGCCCCGACCTGCCCGCGGGCGTGAGCGACTTCTGCAACAAGCTCATGCGCAAGCTGGCCGACCCCGAGGTGCTGGCCGCGCTGTTCGACCGCATCGACCGGCCCGGGCCGTACATGGAGGCCACCCTGCGCTACGCGAAATCCATCGGCCGCGACGCGGTGGAGCCGCTGACGCGCGTGCTGCACCGCATCGAGGGCGTCCAGGCGCACCGGCTGATCTGCGACGCGCTCATGCAGATCGCGGGCGACGACGGTGGCGCGGTCATGTCGGGGGCGCTGGACCGCTTTGACACCGAGCACCCCGCGGTGGCGCTGGACGCGGTATACATTGCGCGCGCCATGAACCTCTCGCTCACGCCGCGCCTGCGCGAACTGGTTTTCTACCCCGAGACACGCGTCAAGCTGGAGATGATCGACTGGATCTCCAAACGCGACGGCGATGACGCCACCGACCTGCTGCTGTCCTCGCTGGCCGACCTCGACAAGCGCATCCGGCTCAAGGTGCTGGAGGCGCTCAACGACCGCAACGTGCCCGGCGTGCGTGAGAAGCTGTCCGATCTGGCGTTCGGCAAGGACTTCAACGAGCGCGCCGCGGACGAGCAGGAGGCGTTCTTCCGCACCCTGGGCACGGTGGGCGACATTCATACCGTGGACCAGATCCGCGCCATGATCGAGCGCCGCCGCCGCATCGGCGGGGGCAAGGGCGCCGACGTCAAGCTGCTCGCAATCCGCGCCCTGGAGCGCATCAAGCACCAGACCGCGCTCGACGTGCTGGGCCGCCTGGTGGAGGACTCCAACGAGGCGGTGCGGCTGCGCGCCGCGCGCGCCAGCGAGACTCTGGCCACGGCCCTGGCCGCGGGCGAGCCGCGCGCCGAAGAGAGACGCAAAAGCGAAACCGAAGCCGGGGTGACCCAGTGATCAAGGACCGCGTGCACTTTGGCGCCGCCGGCACCACGGTGGGTGCCGCCACCGACGACGACGGACGCTCCATCGAGGACCGCTCCTTCCTGCGCGTGCAGGGCGAGTCGCTGGTCATCCATCTGTTTGCCGCCGGGCGCACGCTGCGCCTGTACGACTCCACCAACCGCGCCGCCCAGCGCGCTCTCTCCGAGATCATGCAGCCCATGCGCCGCCTGCTCGATCGCGAGGGCCGGGTATTTCTGCGCGTGTCCAACGACATGATGCTGATCAACGAGTTCCGCCTGCACGTGGAGCCGCAGCACTACCAGCCCTTCGAATTCTGGATCACGGAGATGAAGAAGCGGGGCATCGAAGCGCTGGAATTCGGCGAGTCGGTGAACGAGGAGCAGCTCGCCACCTTCCTGATCGAGTTCTTCAAGTCCGGCGAGGGCGAGGATGTCTGCAGCGAACTCGAGAGCCGCCTGGAGGCGGCCAAGGTGGGTTCCGTTACCCTCACCCGGTGGGTGGAGCGCGAGACCACGCTGACCGACACGCCGCGCAAGGGCGCCGACGTGCGCCAGGAGAGCCAGCGCGTGTACTTCCGCACGGTGGCGCTCATGGGCAACGTGCTGCGCACCGCGGAGGAGAAGCAGCTCTTGCAGGTGCGCAAGGCCAAGCGCCTCACCCAGCAGATGGTGGACATCATCCAGACCGACGAGTCCATGCTGCTCGGGCTCACAAGCATCAAGAATTTCGACGCCTACACCTTTGCCCACTGCGTGAACGTGTGCATTCTCTCCATGCTCATCGCCGACCGCATGCGCATGAGCAAGCCCGACGTGGCGCGCCTGGGTGTGGCCGCTCTGCTGCACGACATCGGCAAGACCTACGTGCCGGCCACCATTCTTAATTCCACCGGCAACCTCAACGAGCGCGAGTGGGACCTCATGAAGTACCACACCTTCTTCGGGGTCAAGGAACTCTCGCGCATCCACGCGCTGCGCGAAGCGGTGGATCCCATGTTCGTCGCCATCCAGCACCACGCGCAGTACAACAACGACGGCTACCCGCAACGCCCCGGCGGCTGGAACCTGCGCCTGTTCAGCCGCATCGTGACGGTGGCGGACTACTACGACGCCATGACGGCATGGCGCACCTACCAGAAGGAGCCCATCACCGCCGACCGCGCGCTCAACTTCATCCTGCAGAAGGCGGGCTCGATCTTCGATCCGTTCGTGGCCAAGATCTTCGTGCAGGCCATGGGCCTCTACCCGGTGGGGACCATCGTGGAGATGGAGCAGGGCGAGCTGGGCGTGGTGACGCGCCAGAACGCGGACACGCGCTTCCTGCACAGGCCGGTGGTCGAGGTGCTGCGCACCGAGGGCGGCGTCATGCGCCGCGAAATCATCGATCTCGCCGAACGCACCCCCGACGGCAACTACCCGCGCACCATCAGGCGTGCGCTGCACGAGAGCCAGGTCGACATCGACAAGCGGCTCTGCTTCCTCGCCGATGCCGAAAAAGACCCGGCGTAAGTGCCCGGTGACGCGTGAAGGCGCTGTACCGCGAGTGAGATTGTTTTTGTGTTTAAATAGACATTTGTCTTGACAGCCTCCCGGGGGCGCGCCTGCGCGCCCCCATGCTCGTTCGCGCACGCGTCTTCGTTTGCGCCTCATTTTCTCGTAGCTACATCATTGCGCACAACGCGGCGTTTTCAACTCCGGCGTGTGAGTTATCGCGTCTCACGCAAGCTGCGAGCATCGAACATCATCCTCTTATAATTCACACAGCAATACTTCCTCCCGCCAACGTCCCAACCAGGAGGTCCTGCTGTGAACACCCCGACGATTACCCTCCCCGAACATGACATCACCGCCCGCCTTCGCGGCCTGAGCGATCGCGAACTGGTTGCGCGGACATCCGCGCTCGCCCGGGAAGAGCGCGCGGCCACGATCGAGCTGCTGCATCACCTCAACGAGATCGCGCGGCGCAAGGTCTACCTGGAGCTCGGCTTCAGCTCGCTGCACGACTACTGCGTCCGTGGGCTCGCCTATTCGAGTCCCTCTGCGTGCCGGCGCATCCGCGCCGCGCGCTGCATCCGCGAGTTTCCGGATGTGCTGCGGCTGCTGGAGCGGGGTGAACTGGACCTGGGAACCATCTCGCTGATCGAGCCGGTCCTGACCGAAGACAACCACGGCGCCGTGGTCGCGCGGGTACGCGGCCGCACCTACCGGCAGGTCAAACGGGTGGTGGCGGAGTACGGTCCGGTGCTGGCGATCGCCGAAGAACGCATCGAGCCGGTTCGCACGCAGGTGATGCCATCCAGCATGGACGCCGTCCTGTTCGATCGTGAGACTGAGCGCGCCATGCCGGAGGGACCGGCGCGTGCGAACCCGAGCTGGGTGGTCTCGGAACAGAAGACGCTGGTGCAGTTCCTGGCGAGCGATGAACTGATAGCGAAGTACGAGCAGGCGAAGGCCCTGCTGTCCCACTCCAGAATAGACGCCACGTTCGCAGAGGTGCTCGAGGTGATTCTCAGCGAGTACATCGAGCGCCACAGTCCCGAAGCGAGACAGCGCCGGCGCGACGCGCGCAAGGCGGCAAGTGGCAAATCTTCGACCGTCGGCGCCGACGGTAACTCGCGGCATATTCCGGCGAGCGTCCGCGACGAAGTCTTTGTGAGGGACCAGGGCCGGTGCACGTTCGTCGCCCCCGACGGAACGCGCTGGGGAAGCACGTGATGGCTCGCTACTGGCGCCGGCAGTGAGCGCTAGTACTTCGGAATCGACGAATCGATCTCATCGGACCAGGCGTGGATGCCGCCGGTGAGATTCCACACCCTGTCGAAGCCTGCGTCCTGCAGGAAGCCCACCGCCTGCGCCGAGCGCACGCCGGTGCGGCAGTACACCACGATGTCGCGCGACGAATCCAGCTCGTGCACCCGCGCCGCCAGCTCGCCCAGCGGGATCAGCGTGCCGCCGATGTGACACAGTTGCTTCTCGTGCGGCTCGCGCACGTCGAGGACGAACACGTCCTCGCCCGCGTCGAGTCGTTTCTTCAATTCTTTGGGGCCGATGGCCGGAACCGCCATGTCGTCTTGCACCTCTTCTCCGCGGATGCCGCAGAATTCTTCGTAGTCGATCAGTTCGTGGATGGTGCGATTGGGCCCGCACACCGGGCACTCGTCGCTCCTGCGCAGCTTGAGTTCGCGGAAGCGCATCTTGAGCGCGTCGAACAACAACAACCGCCCCGCCAGCGACTCGCCCGCGCCGAGAATCCACTTGATGGCCTCGTTGGCCTGGATGGCGCCCACGATTCCGGGCAGCACACCCAGCACGCCGCCCTCCGCGCAACTCGGCACCAGCCCCGGCGGCGGGGGAGCGGGGTAGAGGCAACGGTAGCACGGCCCGTCCTGGGCCGCGAACACCGTGATCTGCCCCTCGAAGCGGAAGATGCTCCCGTACACGTACGGCTTGCCCGCGAGCACGCACGCGTCGTTCACGAGATAGCGCGTGGGGAAGTTGTCGGTGCCGTCGACCACGATATCATAGTCCTTGATGATCTCCAAAGCGTTGTCGCTGGTGAGCCGCGTCTCGTGCAGCTCGAAGGTCACCGCGGGATTGAGATCCTGCAGGCGCTCGCGCGCGGCCTGCAGCTTGGGCCGTCCCACGTCCCGGGTCCCGAACGTCACCTGGCGCTGCAGATTGGTGACGTCCACCACGTCGAAGTCCACCAGCCCGATGGTGCCCACGCCGGCCGCGGTGAGGTACAGCCCCGCGGGTGCGCCCAGCCCGCCGGTGCCGATCATGAGCACGCGTGCCCGCTTGAGCTTGAGCTGCCCGTCGACGGCCACCTCGGGCATGATGAGGTGGCGGCTGTAGCGCTTGATCTCCTCGGGCGAGAGTCCCTCCACCGCGTACACGTCCGGCGCGCCGCCCGCAATCGACGGCACGATGCTCACCACGTCGCCCGCCTTGAGCGGGGTGGCGTCCTTCTGCAGGTGACGCACGTCTTCGTCGTTGACGTACACGTTCACGAAGCTGCGCAAGCGCCCGTGTTCGTCGAACAGGTGCTTCTTCAGTTCGCCGTGCGCGGCCACCAGGCGCGACAGCGCTTCGCCCACGGTGGCGGCTTCCACCTCGACGGATTCGGCGGAACCGGTGAAGCGGCGCAGGGCGGAGGGAATCAGAATCGAATTGGCCATGAGAATCATCCTCGCTTCGGGGCGCGCGCCGGGGAGTCCGGCAGCGCCTCCACGATTGTCTCGGCCGCGAAGGCGGTGCGGTCGTCGTCGAGAATCCAGCTGGTGGTCTCGCCGGCGACACCGTCCCGCACGGACACGATCACATAGGAATACCACGGAAACGCGTGCTCGCGGTCGTAGTCCGACGGGCGCGCGGGGTGGTCGGGGTGTGAATGGTAGAAGCCCAGCACCTCGAGCGACCGCGCGCGCGCATCGCGCTCGATGGCGCGGTAGTCGTCGGGCGTGATGAGAAAGCGCCGCGCCGCCGCGGATGCCTCGCGCCGGTTGTCGGCCTCGTGCAGTGCTGCGACCTCCCGCGCGCCGTCCGCGGCCAGCGCCCCCAGCAGCGCCCCGCAGCACTCGTGCGGGTAGGTGCGCCGCGCGTGCGCGTGGATCGCGCGCATCAACTCCGGGGCAATGGCAATCACGGCGTGTCCTCCAGGTGGGCGAGCGACGGTGCCGCGGCTTCGTCGGCCACCGCCTCGGGGGTCTCCTCCCAGAAGCGCTCGCTCAGGTACTTCTCGCCGTTGTCGGCAAAGATTGTCACGATCATCGCGTGCCGCTCGCGCGGAATCGACCGCGCGACTTCGATGCACGCCGCGATGGCGGCTCCCGAGGAGACGCCCACCAGCATGCCCTCTTCCCGGATGAGCCGCTTGACCGCGCGGTGCGCGGTCTCGGTCTGGATTTCGATGTTCTCGTCCGCCAGCGACGGGTCGTAGATGCCGGGGACGCGTGCCGTGGGCATGTGCTTCATCCCCTCCAGCCCGTGGAAGGGCGCGTCCGGCTGCACGGAGATCGCGCGGATGGCGGGGTTCAGCTCGCGCAGGCGGCGCGCCGTCCCGGTGAACGTCCCGCTCGTGCCCAGCGCCGCCACGAAGTGGGTGAGGCACCCGGCGGTCTGGTTCCAGATCTCCGGCGCGGTGCTCTCGTAGTGCGCGCGCCAGTTGTCGTCGTTGTCATACTGGTTGAGATACGCGTAGCGCTCAGGTTCCGCGGCGGCGATGCGGCCCGCCGCTTCGATGGCACCGTCGCTGCCCAGGGCGGGGTCGGTGAGCGTGAGCCCGGCGCCGTACGCCTCGAGGATGCGAATCCGCTCCGGGCTGGCGTTGGCTGGCAGCGCGAGCCGCACCGGGTAGCCGCGCGCGGCGCCGATCATGGCGTAGCCGATGCCGGTGTTGCCGGAGGTGGCGTCGAGGATGGTCATGCCCGGCTTGAGGCGCCCGTCCTGCTCGGCGGCGAGGATCATGCGCAGCGCCGGGCGGTCCTTGACCGACCCGCCGGGGTTGAGCCACTCGGCCTTGGCGTAGATGGAGACGTTGGGAAAGGCGCGGTCTATGCGTTCGAGGCGGAAAAGCGGTGTACGGCCGATCCGCGACAGGATCGACTCGTTCTCCGAGCCCTGCAGGGACCGGGCGAGGCGGAGCGGGATGGACGACATGGCAGCTTCATTTGAATTCGGACTCGTTTGGTGCGATTTAGGTGTCGCTAAAAGCGCCCGCGAGGGCGCCAATGGGTGTAAGATACCACGGCATAACGAATTGATCAATACCCCACGTCCGTTTCCACCCCGCCGTGGGCCGCAAAACGGCGTGGAACCGATCTGCGCCGGACTGTATAATAACGAGGCACCCGAACGTGCAGCCGCAGGGCGCCGCCCGATCGAGACAGATTGTTGTCAGACAACAAGTTTCAGACTTCTGAAGACCTCAAGAGGAGAACGTTTGCCATGAGAAACCGATTCGTGCCGCTCGGGACCGGAGTGCTTGCCCTGTGTGTGGGGGCCGCCGTGGTCGCGAGCCTTCCCCGTGGGGCGGCCGCGGAGAACAAACCGTCCGTCGAGATTCCGCGCATGCGCCAGGACTTCGGCGAGGTATTCGAGCGCGCCAAGTACGAGTACTCGTTCACGGTGCGCAACCGCGGCACCGCCGACCTCGTGATCGAAGACGTCAAGCCCGCGTGCGGATGCACCGTGGCCAAATACGACAAGGTCATCGCCCCCGGCGGCGAGGGAAAGATCGAGCTCGTCCTCGACGGCGAGCGCGTGCACGGTGAGTTCGCCAAGACGGCCGTCGTGAAGACCAACGATCCGGAACACCCGGAACTCACCATCACCATCGCGGGCCACGAGATTCCATTTCTGAACGTTGTGCCCGAGGGAACCATCTACCTGCACGGGCGCTACGACGAGGCGGTGGAGAAGTCGGTCACGCTCACGTCCAATGAGAAGGAATTCGATCTCAAGATCACCGGCGTCACGTCCAATATCGACGACAAGATCGAGTACCAGGTGAAGCCGGGCGACGCCAGGGGATCGTTCGTTCTCGACGTGAAGAAGAAGATGAATACGCCGCCGTCGTCGGCGTATGGCAACATCACCGTCGCCACCAACAGCGAGAAGTCGCCCGAGACCATCCTGCAGGTGCACGTGATGACCAAGGGGTCCATCAGCGTGACGCCGCAGACACTCAACTACGGCATGGTCCAGTTCGGAGCCAAGGGTGCCGCGGGCAACCCGGTCACCAAGTCGGTAATGATCCTGAAGACGGACGGGACGTTCGACCTCAAGGACGTCGTCATCGACAACAAGAACTTCTCCGCCAAGATCGAACCGGTGGAGCCGGGCAAGCAGTACAAGGTGGAAGTGACCTTTGTGCCGCCCGCGAAGACCAGCGCGACCCACCGCGAGGTGGGCGAACTCGTAATCGGCACGTCGGACCCGCGCGAGCCGTCGGTCAAGGTTCACCTGGTTGCACGCGCCATGTAGCGCGGGATGGTGTGGTGCATCGATGAATAGAGCAGTCACAGCAGCGGTACTCGTCGGCGTGTTGCTGATCGTGGCCGGCGCCATTGGCGCGCAGGACAACGGGCAACACCCCGTCGCCGAGTTTGTCGAGACCACCTTCGACTTCGGGGAGGTGTTCGAACAGGCCGAGTACAGGCACGTCTTCGTGGTGCGCAACCGCGGCAAGGCGGACCTGCTCATCGAGGACGTCAAGCCTGGGTGAGGATGCACCGTGGCCGAGTTCGACAAGGTCATCCCTCCTGGTCAGGAGGGCAAAATCAACATGGCGGTAGACGGGGCGAGGGTGCACGGGGTGTTCAGCAAGTCGGCGACCGTGCGAACCAACGATCCCGTCAAGCGGTCGTTCTCCATTGCCATCGCCGGATCGGAGGTCCCCTATCTCAACCTGAGGCCGGAGGGGACCGTGGTATTGCACGGCATGCACGGTGAAACCGTGCAGCGTCAGCTCATGGTGACCAGCAACGAGAGGGACCTGGACTTCAAGGTAACCAGGCTCACCTCCAACGTGGACGACAAGATCACGTACACGTTCGCGCCCACCGGCACTCCGGGTGAATACGCGATCGACATCTACAAGAACCCGGAGCTTCCGACGCTCACCACCTACGGTTCGCTGTTCGTGCACACCAACAGCAAGCTGTCGCCCAAGTCGGAGATCCAGGTGAACGTGATGACCAAGGGTTCGATTTCGGTGAGCCCGATCACGCTGAACTTCGGGGCGGTGCGGTTTGGGGACCGTGAAGCCGGGGGTTCGGAGGTTACCAAGAGCGTGATGCTGTCGAAGGGCAGCGAGTTCGAGGTGACGGGTGTCGACCTGAACAACCCCAACTTCGTGGCGGTGCCCGAACCGATTTCGGGCGGGCGCCAGTACCGCGTCCTGGTGACGTTCCGTCCCCCCATGAAGCGCCAGTCCCGGCACATTGAATCGGCGGAGATGATCATTCACACCAATGACTCGCAGGAGCCGGCGATCCGCGTCGCGGTCGTCGCGCGCGCGATGTAGCAAGGACACGAGCCACAGATGAACAACAAAGTCGTTTTGGCAGCGGGTATGGGGATGGTGGTTCTGCTGGCCGGTGTTCTTGCCGTCGGCATGAAGAAGGGCGACGCCCAGGAGCCCAAAGGGGCCACCCAGGTGGAGGAGACCCGGCCGCTCGGCATCCCCGCGTCGGCGGCGGAGCTTCCCGCGGGCGCGGACGCGTCCGAGGTGTATGCGAACCTGACCGGCGAGATCGAGATGCTCTCCCGCCAGGCGTCGGGGTCCAATTCGCCCGAGGAGCAGATGCGGATCTTCGGCGAGATGCAGGCCAAGCTGAAGGCCTTCCGGGCCCAGTACCCCGGCACGCCGGAGGCGCTGGACGCCGCGTTCCAGCTGGGCGCGCTGAGCTACAGCGTGCAGGACAACGAGCAGGCCGCGCTGATGTTGAGCGAGTTCCTGCACAAGGCGGATCCGAGCGACCGGCAGAAGATCGCCTACGCGCATTTCTACCTGGCGGAGGCGTTCCGCGGCGCGGGTAAGTACGACGACGCCGAAGGCGAGTACAAGACCATCCTCACCAATTTCAGTGATGTGAACCCCAGGTTGACGCAGTTTGTTCAGAGCAACATGGCAATGCTGGGCGCCGAGCGCAAACTGGCGGTGGGCAAGGAACCCATCGCGTTCTCGGTCAAGGGGATCAAGGGCGAGAAGCTCTCCCCGGCGGACTACCGCGGCAAGGTGCTGCTCATCGACTTCTGGGCCACCTGGTGCGGCCCGTGCATTGCGGAGATGCCCAATGTGAAGAGCGTGTACAAGAAGTACCACGCCAAGGGCTTCGAGATCGTCGGCATCTCGCTGGACCAGTCGCGCGACAAGCTCGATGCGTACATCCAGCAGCAGGGAATCGAATGGCCGCAGTACTTCGACGGCAAGTTCTGGAACAACGACATCGCACAGATGTACGGGATCAAATCCATCCCGACCACGCTGCTGGTGGACCGGCAGGGCAAGATCCGCTACAAATCGCTGCGCGGACAGCAGCTCGAGGCGGCGGTGGAGAAGCTGATCGCGGAGACGTCGTGACGTTTCGGTGAGTGCCGGCTGAATTCGGGCGCCCGGGTGTCACCATCCGGGCGCCTTTTTTTGTCCGCGCGACTAGCGCGCCCCGAGCAGCGCCTCGATGATGGCCACTTCCATGGCGATGCGCGCGTCCCAGGATGCGAAGGTCTCGCGCGCTAAGCGCTGCGCCGATTCGCCCATGCGCGCGCGCGCGCTGTCGCTCTCCAGCAGCAGCTCGATGGCATCCGCCAGCGCGGTCACGTCGCCATCCGCCACCAGTGCGCCGCTCTCGCCGGGGCGCACCACGGTGGCGGTATCACCGGTGTCGTAGGCCACCACCGGCACGCCGCAGATCATCGCCTCGCAGGTGGGCAGCGCGCGGTTGGTGAGTGTGCTGGTGGAGACGAACACGTCACTCGCCGCCAGCAGGCCCGGCACGTCGTCGTGAGGCACCGTTCCCAGGAAGCGGATCGCGGCCGCGTTGTCCCCCGCGGCTGCTTCGCACCGGGCGCGTTCGACACCGTCGCCGGCGACGATGAAACTCACATCACCGTGGCCCCGCTGCACCAGCGACTGCGCGGCGCGGATGAAGTCCAGGGGCCGTTTGGAGGGTACCAGGCGGGCCAGAAACAGCACCACGCGTGCACCCGGGGCGATCCCCAGCCGCGCCCGCGCGTCTGCGCGATCCACCGGGCGCTCCATCCAGTCGAGGTCGAGTCCGTTGGGAAGGAAGTGAACCCTGTCCGCGGGGATACCCTGGCGTCGCAGAATTTCGCCGCCGCGCGTGCCGTCGTCGAGCACGATCCACGCATCCTGCGGGTAGCGGAGCGCGCGCAGTTGCTCCAGGTTCTTGAACCAGTACTTGAGCGGCGGCCACTCCGTGTGCACCAGGTCCATGACGCCGAACAACTTCACCACGCCGGGAATGCCAAGCGTGCGGCCGATGCGCCACGTGGTGCAGGTGGTGTAGTGCGAGTGCCCCAGCACCAGGCGCGCGTCGATTGCGCGTGCCAGACGCAGCGCCCTCGGCGCAACCACCAGGTCGAACAGCAGCGGCCACAGCGGCCGGCGCAGGAAGGTGGGCAACCGGCGCGTGGCGCGAAAGAAATTGGGATAGAAGTGTGTGTGTACGCGCGGGTCGCGCACGCGCGAACGCGGACGCAGAAAATGGATGGCGTATCCCGCCGCGGTGAAGCCGTCGATGAAGCGGTCGTCGTCGGAAACACCGGCGGCGATGTTCTGCTCGCCATCCAGCGACCACACCGTCTCCCACGGCGATACGATGAGGATGGGTCCGCGCGGCGGGCCTGAAGGCGGGGCTTCTGCGGGCGCCCGGCTCACCCGATGGTGCATGCGAGCGAACCGATGCGCTCGATGGTTGCGACCAGACGGTCGCCGCGCGCCAGAAAACGCGGCGGCTTGCGGTAGACCCCGACACCCGCGGGTGTTCCTGTGGCAACCACGTCGCCCGGTTCCAGGGTTGCGGTCTGCGAGATGTGATGCACCAGGAAGTCCACGGTGAAGGTCATGCGATCCGTGCGGCTGTCCTGCATGGTCTCGCCGTTGAGCGTCAGGGAAATGCCGAGCTGGTGCGGGGAGGGGATCTCGTCGCGGGTAACCAGCCACGGTCCCAGCGGACCGCTGCCGTCCACGCTCTTGGCGCGAAACCACTGCTTCTCGCGTGCCTGCAGATCGCGCGCGGACAGGTCCATGAACACCGCGTAGCCGGCCACGTGGTCGTACGCCTGTTCCAGCGGCACGCGGCGCGCGCGTTTACCGATGACGAAGGCCAGCTCGACCTCGTAGTCGAACTGTTCCACCCCCAGGGGGTAGGGAACCGTGTCGCCGTCTCCGCACAGAGAGTTGGGGCCCTTGGCGAACATCATGGGATAATCCGGCGCGGTCTTGCCCTGTTCCTCGGCGTGGTCCGCATAATTCAAACCCAGGCAGATGATCTTGGATGGATTGGTGATCACGGGGCCGAGACGCGTTTCCGCCATGGGCAAGCGCACGGTTCCCGGCAGTGACGCCGCGCGCGCGCCGATCGCGCGCACTTCGTCCAGCATGTCGCCGCCCAGCATCTCGCGCACCGTGGCCGGCAGCGACGGTGACACCGCACGCAGGTCGACGATGGTTTCACCCACCACCAGCCCCGGGCGCTCCTCTCCGGCGGGGCCGAAACTCGCCAGTTTCAACGTTCGCCTCCCTGCGCGGCCGACCCGGTGATTCCCGACAATCGTTCCAGGAACTCTTTCTTGTCGATGAACTCCACCGCGCGCAGGTCGTCCCGCTCCGCACCCCGGGCGTCGATGAAGACGATGGTGGGCACGCCGCGAATGTCGAACTTCTCGCGCACCGCGCGCACATCCGCCGAACCGTGCTCGGTGAGGTCCGCCTTCAGCGGAACCACGCCCCGCGCCGCCTCGATCACCTCGGGCTGGTTGAACGTCTGGTGCTCGAGCTCCTTGCACGGCAGGCACCAGTCCGCCGAGAAGTCGATCACCACCGGCTGCCCGTTGCCGATGGCCTCTGCCAGCGCGCTCTCCGTGTAGGGGATCCAGGCAATGCCGGGCTGGTCGCTACGCCCGAGGATATTGCCCGGCGCGAGGATCAGGTAGAGGCCGTAGAGCGGCATGGCCACGCCGACGAAGCGCCGGAACGCGTTGAAGAAGATGGAGGTCGACCGCGCACGCACCATGAAGCCCAGCAGCACGCCGCCGATCACCAGCACCGCACCCAGCAACCCGAAGTACAGCGAGTCGCCGGCCACCGGGCGCAGGAAGTACACCGCCATGGCCAGCAGCACCACGCCGAAGAGCTTGCGGATCCACTCCATCCACTCGCCGGACTTGGGCAGGCGCGCGATGTTGCCGGACGCCACCGCCAGCACCACGAAGGGAAGCCCCAGCCCCAGTGCCAGCACGAAGAACAGCGAGAAGCCGAGGAACAGGCTGCCCGACTCGCCCACGAAGGTCAGCAGGCCGAGCACGAACGGCCCGATGCAGGGTGCGGCCACGATGCCCACGGTGAGCCCCATCAGGAACGAGCCCAGCGCGCCCTGCTTGGCGGTGCCGGCGACACCCGCGAGCCGCATGGGGACGCGGATCTCGTAGAACCCGAACATCGACATCGCAAGCCCCACCATCACCAGCGCCACCACCACCAGCACCAGCGGGTTCTGCAGCGCGCTGCCGAACAGGCTGCCGGTGAACGCCGCCACCAGTCCCAGGGCGGAGTACATGGTGGCCATGCCCAGCAGGTACAGCACTGCCAGCAGCATGGTGCGCGAGCCACGGCCGCGCGATTGTCCGCCGAAGTAGCTCACCGTGATGGGAATCATCGGATACACGCACGGCGTCAGGTTGAGCGCCAGGCCCCCCAGGAACACGAGGATGTATCCGAACAGCAACCCGCGCCGGGCGATTGCGCTCTGCAGCGCGTTCTTCTCGCCGGGCTGTGTCGCGGACGCGATGGAAGAGAAATCCATGCGGTCGAAGACCTCGGTGTTGGCCAGGTCCACCGATTCGCGCGGCGACGAAATGCGCACCGGGATCTCCACGTCGATGGTCTGGGGCAGCAGGCACTTCTCGTTGTCGCACGCCTGGTAGGTCACGCGGGCGACCACGGTGGTCTCGCCCAGCGCGGCGTCCGCCGCCACGTCCACCACCGCTCCGATCCGCACCGTGCCTTCGTAGAGCAGCAGCGGGGACTCGGAAAAGTCGAGCTTCATGCTGACGCCCGCGGGGTAGACCGTGCCGCGCAGCGTCATCCCCGGCGGCAACTCGAAGGTGACCTCGGTCGGGACCAGGAAATCCTCGGTGACCTTGTGGGCGTTGACGTGCCACGGCTCACGGATCTGGACTTCGACCGCCAGTTGCGCGTTGCCGCCCTGCGGCACGTTGGACAGCGAGACAAAACCGGACGCGGTAACCGGTTCGGCGAACGGATCCGGCGCCAGATCGATGGCGCGCGCATCCGTAAATGGTTGCAGCGCCGACACGGCCAGCGCCAGGAGGACCGCACTAAATCGTTTCATCATAATGAGTGTCGGGAGATGGGTGACGGGTCGCACCGGATCCACACCACTTGTACACCGGGTGCGGCGGGGTTCGCCCCGATCATAACCGCTGGCGCCCGGCCGCGCAACCGGCCGCCGCGTCCTCAATCCGGGGCGGCCTGCGCCATGCGGTCGAGCAGATAGGGGGCGAGGCGCTTGTGGATCGGCCGCACCAGCTTCCACAGGTAGACGCTGCGCCTGCCGTGCACGCGCGCCATGGATACCACGGTGAGCGTGTTGGGGTTGGTCTTGCGCTCGAGCATGTAGGAAATGAAGAAGCGGATTCCGCCCCGGTACCCTTCGAACACCACCTCGTCCTCGTCGCGATAGATCTCCCGGGCGCCGAAGTGGTAGGCGTTCTCCGCCACGCGGTCGATATTACGATAGGTGTTGTAGACGAGCGGCGCGCGGTAGGCGTCCATGTAGTCGTTCTGATAGGAGGCCAGGTAGCTCGTGGACGGCACCGGGATGGGGACCACGTCGTGCGTGCTCGCGACCCCCGCCATGATGAAGATCCCGACGAGTCCCGCGAAGGCGACGATGACCGCTATCGCCACGAACGCCCTCAGGATTGTTCCGACCATGATTCCTCCCGCTGCGATGGCGCTGGCGCAGAGTATGGGCACAACCCGCTGTCCCCGTCGAGCGTCATGTGCGCAATCGCGGTCAGCCGCGCACCAGCCGGGCGAAGAAGGCCAACGGAATCAGCCCGAACCAGAGCGCAAACAGCAGGCCGTTGAGCAGCACACCGTCCATGGGGCGCGCGGATTCCGGGCGCCGGACCGCCGCCAGGGCTGTAACCGCCAGCCACAGCGCGTGCGGGACCGTGACCAGGTAGACCGCGCCGTACAAGCCGGACACGATGCGGTCCTGCCAGAGCAGGATGCCGCCCAGGCTGGCCGCGATCGCCGCCGCCGCCGCGATCCCCGCCGCGCCGCGGGGGCCGAATACCACCGCGTAGGTTCGCCGCCGCACCGCTTCGTCGGCGCGAATATCGGGGATGCCGGCGAGGGTGCGAAACGCCAGCAGGGCGCAGAATGCCGGCATGGCGATGAGCCAGGGCAACGGGTCCGTGCGCGCGCCGCCCTGCGTGACCCATCCGGTCAGCGCGGGGAAAACGCCCAGGCCGAGGGCCGCGCTGATCTCGCCCAGGCTGCGCTGGCACAGGCGCACCGGTGGCGCGCTGTAGCCCAGCCCCAGCGCGAGCCCCAGCACCAGCAGGGCCAGCGTGGGCATGCGCAGCGCGTGCGGCGTGAGTGCCAGCAGCAGACCCGAGGCCGCACCCAGCGCGGCGATGGCGATCGCCGCGCCACGCACCACGGCGTCGCGGGTCATGGCGCCGGTCACGAGGGTACGCGATCCGCCCGAGAAGCGGCCCGGGCTGCGGTTGACGATGTCACCCGGATAATCGAAGTGCTCGTTGGTGAGCGCGGCCGCGACGTAGATCAGCAGCAGTGAAGCGCACGCGACGAGCGCGCGCGGGAGATCGAAGGCGCGCGCCTCCAGCGCGCCGGCCGCCGCTCCCGCGCCGAACATCAACACCACGAAGGGCATGTACTCGGCGCGCACCGCGCGCACCCACGCCGATATTCTGGAAACGGGCACGCCTTTGATCCTCCGGTTGCGCCTTGCCGTCAGCGTTTGACGGCCAGGGTCAGTCCGTCCCGCAGCGGCAGTACCACGCGCTCCACGCGCAGGTCGCGCGCAACGTGCTGGTTGAAGGCCACGATGGCATGGTCGTCCTTCTCGCGCGGATCCAGCACCTTGCCGCTCCACAGCACGTTGTCGGCCAGCAGCGCGCCGCCGGCGCGTACGTGCGGCACGCACGCCTCCCAGTAGCGGATGTAGTTCTGCTTGTCGGCGTCGATGAACACCATGTCGAACGGCCCTCGCAGGCCGGCGAGGGTCTCCAGGGCCGGGCGCAGTTCCAGCGTGATCTTGGCCCCGTGCGCGCTGCGCGCCCAGTAGCGGCGGGCGATGGCGGTGGCGCGGGGGTCGACGTCGCAGGTGATGACGCGGCCGTCCGCGGGCAGGCCCTCGGCCAGGCACAGCGAGCTGTAGCCGGTGAAGGTGCCGATCTCCAGCACGCGCCGCGCGCCCATCAGGCGCGCGAGCAGGCGCAGGAAGAGGCCTTCGGAATGCCCCACCATCATCTGCGGGCTGTCCATGCTGGCGCGCGTCTCTTCCGCGAGCTCGGCAAGCAGGGCTGGCTCCGGCGAGGAATGTTCCGCGGCGTAGGCGTCGATGGCTTCGGAGACGATCGGGATCATGGCGGCCTTTCCGCGCGGCGGGAGCCGCGCCGGTAACCGGGAGCATACGCGACCGGGTGCGCGCGGGCAATTGTTCCCGGTGCTGGTTGCGCCGCCGCCGCGCGCACATTACTATGCCCGCACCATGCAGGTGTTGTATCTCATTCGCCACGCCGAGACCGGATTCAACCGGGTGGGGCGGGTCCAGGGGCACACCGAGTCGACGTTGAGCCGGCTGGGTCACACCCAGGCGCGCCGCACCGGCGAGCGCCTCGGCTACGTGGACTTCGTGGCCGCGTACGCCAGCCCCTCCAGGCGCACGCTGCAGACCGCACGCATCGCCCTGGGCGACCGCGTGGACGTGAACGCGCGCGAGGGCCTGCGCGAGATCAACCTTGGCGCGTGGGAGGGGCTCAAGGCGAGCACGCTGCGCAAGCGCTACCCGCGCCAGGTGCACCTGTGGTTTCACAAGCCCAGCGCGGTGCGCATCGCGGGCGCGGAAACGGTGGCGCAGTTCCGGCGGCGCGTGGTGCGGGAGATGAAGGGAATCCGCGAGACGCACCCGAAGGGGGAGATCGCGGTGGTGACGCACGGCGGCGTGATCTGCGTCTATCTGACCGCGCTGCTGGGCATGAAACTCGATGACCTGTGGCAGTTCAAGATCCGCAACGCGTCGGTGACGCGGGTTCTGTTTCCGCAGGGCCGCGCGCGCGTCGACCTGCTCGGCGACATCCACCACCTCAACGGCGCCTTCCGCGAGATTCCCAACCGGCCGTTCCGGCTGTTTCCGTAGGCACACGTTCCCGTCCGTAACCCGCCTCAGTATCCGATCTCTTCCAGCGCGCGCTCCACGTGAACCAGCCGCTCGCCGGCGGCGACGCGACGCGCGTCGCACAGCGACTTCAGCATTGCCAGCGACGCCGCGTCGTCCACGTCGTACCAGGGCGGGGTCAGCGCCAACGACAGACCGGCCTTGTGTACCGCGTCGACCGTGCGCGCGAACACCGCCGCGCTGCCCCAGGGGATGTCGCGAAACAGCGCCGGCGCGATGGCGCGCAACCCCACCAGGTAATACCCGCCGTCCAGCGCGGGGCCGAGGACGACGTCGCGATGCTTGAGCAGCCGGAAGGCGCGCTTGACGTGGGTCAGGGGAAGGTCGGGGCTGTCGGAGCCGATGATGACCGCGCGGGCGCCGGGGGACTGCAGCAGCGTCTCGAAGGCAGCCGCCAGGCGCTCACCCAGCGCCTCGCCCCGCTGTTCGGCCACCGGCCAGCCGCGCGGGAGCACCGGGGCCAGGTCCGCGGGGCTGCCCCCGGAGACGAACACCGTGGGCCGCAGGCGGGTGCGCTGGAGCCTGGCGGTAAGGTCATGTAAAAAAGCAAGATAGAGCTTGGCAGAGCCGTCCGGGGTGAGCGGCGGGACGAGCCGGGTCTTCACCGCGCCGGGCACCGGGACCCGCACGAATATGCCTAATTTATTGTAATACATTGTGTTATGGCTCCGGATCGCACCCGGGAACGCCCGACTCTAACACGCCCGGGCCCCTGCCCGCAGCCGCGAAACCGGGCCGTTCCCGACCCCGCGATCCACGTTGACACCCCGCCGGGGTTCGCGGTAACTTGAGCACGGAGATCTTTGTGAAATTGGTTACAAAGACCCCCCGGTTCCAGAATCATCCCAAATTCAACGTCCGCGCTAGCGACACATGACGCTTGCCCTGAAATACGTCCCGGTGCTGGTTCTCTTTGCGCTCGCGCTCATGATCCCGTTGATCATGCTCGGGATCGCGGGCGTCACCGGCCCACGCCAGGGCAGTCCGCGCAAGTTCACGCCCTTCGAGTCCGGCGTGGAGTCGATCGGCGACACGCGGCACCGTTTCTCGGTGCGATTCTTCCTGGTGGCGCTGCTCTTCATCATCTTCGACATCGAAGCCGTCTTCATTTATCCGTGGGCCGTGCTCTTCCGTGAACTCGGTTTATTCGGACTGGTTGAAATGACGATATTCCTGACAGTTCTGCTCCTCGGACTGTTCTACGTGTGGAAGAAAGGGGCGCTGGAGTGGGAATAAACCAGGACATGATCAATCCGGTCACCAAGGACGAGACCGGCATCATCACCACGCGCCTGGACGACATGGTGCGCTGGGGACGGAAGAACTCGCTGTGGCCGCTGCCGTTCGGAACGGCGTGCTGCGCCATCGAGTTCATGGGCGTGGTGTCGAGCGATTTTGACATCTCGCGTTTCGGCGCCGAGCTGGTGCGCTTCTCGCCGCGCCAGTCGGACGTGATCCTCGTCGCGGGCACCATCAACTACAAGCTGGCCCCGGTGCTCAAGCGCATCTACGACCAGGTGCCCGAACCCAAGTACGTTATCTCCATGGGCGCCTGCGCGTGTTCCGGCGGTTTCTACGACAACTATGCGACGGTGCAGGGAATCGAGCAGTTCATCCCGGTGGATGTGTTCATCCCGGGCTGCCCGCCGCGCCCCGAGGCCATCCTCGACGCCATTTTGAAGCTGCAGGAACGGATTGCGAAGGAGCCCGTAACCAAACGCGGCGTGCCGCGCCGTCACGAGGTCGTGGACAAATTCCGCGACAACCAGGACTAGGAAGCCAGTGGCAGACAAGCAGAGCACCCAGCACGACGCCATCGTCACCGCCCTCAAGAGCCGGTTCGGCGAGGGCATCATCGACGTGGACCGCGCGTTCGGCGACTGCACCTTCGTGGTGAGCAAGTCCGCCGTGCACGACGTGCTCGCGCACCTCAAGGACGACCACGGCTTCAACATGCTCATGGACATGGCGGGCGTGGATTGCATGAACCTGCCGTCGTACCGCGAGCGATTCGAACTCAACTACATGCTGTACTCGGTGCCAAACAACGTGCGCGTGCGCGTGGAAGTGCCGGTGCCGGAGCTGGACATGGATGTGCCCACCGCCACCGACCTGTGGAAGTCGGCCAACTGGGCGGAGCGGGAGGCGTTCGAGATGTTCGGATTCAACTTTGTCGGGCATCCCTGTCTGAAGAGATTGCTGACGCACCACGAGTTCAAGGGGCACCCGCTGCGCAAGGATTACCCGGTGATGGCGGGGCAGTGGTGCTCGTCCACCTCGGACATGACCGAAGAACTGAACGAGCCGAAATAGACCATGGCCGACCCGAAGACATTCAACATCGAGGACTTCGTCCCCCGCGACGGCCAGGAACGCCCGCGGTATTCGGCGAAGGACTTCGACGGCGACGTGGACCCCTCGCGCGACGACTTCAACGAGGGCCTCACACTCCCCGACATCAACACCCAGCCGATGTTCATCAACATCGGGCCCACGCACCCGGCCACCCACGGCACCTTCCGCGTGTACTGCCAGCTCGACGGCGAGACGGTGGAGAAGGCCGGCGTGGACATCGGCTACCTGCACCGCGGTTTCGAGAAGATCGTCGAGATCAAGCAGTACAACCAGGTCATCCCGTACACCGACCGCCTCAATTACTGCAGCGGCCTCACCAACAACGTGGGCTACTGCAAGGCGGTGGAGCGGATGATGGGCCTGGAAGTGCCGCCGCGCGCCATCATGATCCGCGTGATCATCATGGAGATCCAGCGCATCATGGACCACATGATCTGCTGCGGCGCCAACATCGTGGACATCGGCGCGCTCACCAACTTCTGGTACTTCTTCAACGCGCGCGAGAAGCTGAATGACCTGCTGGAGGCGCTCACCGGCGCCCGCCTCACCTACAGCTACACGCGCGTGGGCGGCCTGGCGTGGGATCTCCCCGATGGCTGGCGCGACAACGTCAAGACCGTCCTCAAGGGGATCCCGAAGGCCATCGCGGACGTACGCGGCCTCACCCAGAAGAACCGCATCTTCCAGGACCGCACGCGCGGCGTCGGCGTGATCAGCCAGGAAGACGCCATGAGTTTCGGCTGGACCGGACCCACGTTGCGCGCCACCGGCGCCGACCTGGACCTGCGCAAGGTGCAGCCGTACTACGGCTACGAGAACTTTGACTTTGACATCCCGGTGGGCGTGAACGGCGATGTGTTCGACCGCATCCTGTGCCGTATCGAGGAGATGGACGAGAGCCTCAAGATCATCCACCAGGCCATCGACATGATTCCCGACGGTCCGGTGATCGTGGACGACAAGAACGTGGTGCTGCCACCCAAGCAGAAGGTGCACACCTCCATGGAGGCGCTCATCAACCACTTCAAACTGGTGATCGAGGGCGTGAAGCCCGCGCCGGGGCGCATCTACGACGCCATCGAGACGCCCAACGGCGAGCTCGGCTTCTACATCATAAGCGACGGCAGCGGCCACCCGTACCGCATCAAGGTGCGCCCGCCGTGCTTCTACGCGATGAACACGCTGAAATTTCTCATCGAGGGCGGCATGGTGGCGGACATCGTTGCCATCCTTGGCGGGCTCAACGTGATCGCGGGAGAGCTGGACCGGTAAGACCCATGTCGCACGGACACCACGCCATCGTCAGCACCGGGAAACCCTTTGCGTTCTCACCCGAGAACGAGAAGCGCTTCCAGGAGCTGCTGCCGAAGTACCCCAGCAAGCGCGCGGTGGTTCTGCCCGCGCTGTGGCTGGCGCAGGAGCAGGAGGGACACCTCACGGTGGAGTCCATGGAATACGTGGCGAAGAGGCTGGAGCAGACCGCGGTGAGCGTGTTCGCGGTGGTCGAGTTCTACTCCATGTTCAAGACCGAGGCCATGGGGAAGCACCACATCCAGATCTGCCGCACGCTCACCTGCGACATGCTCGGCTGCGAGAACCTGCAGGCAGTCATCCACAAGAAACTCGGCATCGGCCCCGGCGAGAAAACCGCGGACTGCAAGTTCAGCCTGGAGATGGTGGAGTGCCTGGGTTCGTGCGGAACCGCGCCGGTGATGCGCATGGATAACCGTTACTGGGAGAACCTGTCGGTGGAGAAACTCGAGCGGATCATCGACGCCTGCAAGGCGGGGCGCGATCCGGCATCGGAAGATACCGGCCGCTGAAGACGAAGAACGCGATGTCACACACCATCATCAGCACGCGCTTCGACAAGAAGGACAACCACACGCTGGCGGGTTATCTGGCCAACGGCGGCTACCGCACGCTCCCCAAACTGTTCGGCATGAAGCCCGACGAGGTGATCGAAGAGGTCAAGCGCTCCGGGCTGCGCGGCCGCGGCGGCGCCGGCTTCCCGACCGGCATGAAGTGGAGCTTCGTTCCAAAGAACACCGACAAGCCCAAGTACCTGTGCGTCAACGCCGACGAGGGCGAGCCGGGCACCTTCAAGGACCAGCTCATTCTCAAGTTCGACCCGCACGCGCTCATCGAAGGCATCATTGTGTGCTGCTACGCGGTGGGGATCAAGACCGCCTACGTGTATATCCGCGGCGAGTACGACTTTCCGATTGCGCGCTTCAGCGCCGCAGTGGCGGAGGCGTACGCGAAGGGTTACCTCGGCAGGAACATCCAGGGCTCCGGCTTCGACCTCGACGTGGTGGTGCACCGCGGCGCGGGCGCGTACATCTGCGGCGAGGAAACGGGCCTCATCGAGTCGCTCGAGGGCAAGAAGGGTCAGCCGCGTCCCAAGCCGCCGTTTCCGGCGGTGGTGGGTGCCTTTGGTTGCCCGACCGTGGTCAATAATGTCGAGACCATCGCCGCGCTGCCGTGGATCATGGAGAACGGCGCCGCCGCCTATGCGGCCATCGGCACCGAGAAGAGCAAGGGGACCATGCTGTTTTCCATCAGCGGCATGGTGGAGCGTCCCGGCGTGTACGAGAGCGAGTTCGGCGTGAACCTGTGGGACTTCATCGAGAAGTCCACCGGCGGCATCAAGGGCGGCAGGAAGCTCAAGGCCGTCATCCCGGGCGGTTCGTCGTCGGCCATTCTCACCGCCGAAGAGGCGCGCAACGTGAACCTGGATTACGAGTCGATCGCGGCGGCGGGCTCCATGGTGGGTTCGGGTGCGATCATGGTGCTCGACGAGGACACCTGCGTGGTACGCGCGCTCGAGGTGGTGCTGCGCTTCTACGCGCACGAGTCGTGCGGACAGTGCCCGCCGTGCCGCGAGGGAACCTACTGGATGTACCAGCTGGTGAGCCGCATCCGCGCGGGCAGGGGACGCCCCGAGGACATCGATACGCTGCTCGCCATCTGCCCCGACATGACGGGGCGCACGGTGTGCGTGCTGGCGGACTCGGCCGCCATTCCCACGGCCAGCTACATCAAGAAATTCCGCCCCGAGTTCGAGGCGTACATCGACAAGGCCAACCCGCCCGAGCGCAAGCTGATGCCGGGTGGCGTGAACCTGGAAGCGGGGGCGCACTGATGCCGGTAACGCTCACCATCAACGGCAAGCAGGTGCAGGCGGCCGAGGGCGCGCTGCTCATCGACGTGTGCGCCGAGCACGGCATCGACGTGCCGCACTTCTGCTACCACCCCGGGCTCGGCCCCGACGGCAACTGCCGCATGTGCCAGGTGGAATTTATTACAGAGCGCGGCGGGCGCCTGGGTATCTCGTGCAAGACGGTGGTGAGCGAGGGCCTGGTGGTGGACACCAACAGCGCCGCGGCGAAACGCGCGCGCGCGTCGGTGGAGGAGATGCTGCTGCTCAACCACCCGCTGGACTGTCCCATCTGCGACAAGGCCGGCGAGTGCACGCTGCAGAACTACTACATGGAGCACGACCTCCAGAACAGCCGCCAGGATTTCACGCGCTTCAAGAAGGAAAAGGCCAGTGACATCGGGCCCACGCTCATCCTCGACCAGGAGCGTTGCGTGCTGTGCGACCGCTGCGTGCGTTTCCTGCGCGATGTCGCGGGCGAAGAGCAGCTCTACATCGCCGGGCGCGGCCACGAGGCCTACATCACCACCTTCCCGGGACAGGAAGTGACGAGCCCGTACTCGATCAACACCGTGGACCTGTGCCCGGTGGGCGCGCTTACCTCCAAGGACTTCCGTTTCGACTCGGCCACCTGGTTCCTCAAGAACACGAACTCGGTGTGCACCACGTGCGCCCGCGGCTGCAGCATGCAGATCCAGAGCAAAAAGGGTCAAATATATCGCATACGCCCGCGGCACAATCCGGACGTCAACGGCTACTGGGCGTGCGACGAGGGCCGCTTGAACTACCAGTTCGTCAATCACGACCGCCTGCAAACCCCCGCCCTGCGGCGCGGTGGCGAGATACTGCCGTGTTCGGGCCAGGAGGCGGTGTCGGCCATCCGCGAGATGCTGGGCCTGCGGCCGGCCGGCAAGGCGGACGCGGCCACGGCGCGCAAGAGCGTTATTCTGCTCTCCGCCACGGCCACGCTGGAAGAGATGTTCCTGTTCCGGCGCCTGGGGGCGGAGTGCCTCAACGCGACCGTGCTGGTGGCGCGGCACGTGCCCGACGGCGTCACCGACAAGATTCTGCGCCGCGCCGACCGGCACCCCAACACAAAGGGTGCCGAGATGCTCGGCCTGCGCGTCATCGATCTCACCGCCGGCGCGGACGCGTCGGTGGTGACGGGCGCACTGGGCAGCGACGGCGTCCTGCTGGCGGTTGGATTCAATACGCACATCTCGCCGGCGCTGGACGCGATCCTCGCCGACGCCAAGCGCATCGTGGCCTTCTCGGGGTGCGCGTCGGTGCTCACCGAGCGCGCCGAGATGGTCTTTCCGGGCCTGACCTTCGCGGAGAAGGACGGCCTGGTGGTCAATTTCGAGGGGCACGTGCAGCAGCTGCGTCCCGCGATCGACGCAAAGGGCGAGTCGGAGTGGCGCATCGCGGATGCGCTGCTGTCTTCGCTGCTCGGCGTGAAGCCGCACGAGTCGGTTGCGCACGTGCGCAAGGCAATCATGGACGTGGTGCCCGCCTTTGCGGGCGTGGACCTGAACAAACTGGGAGCCACGGGAGCGCGTGCCGCCGCGCAGCCGGTGGCGGGGTGATAGAAGTACCAACATGACACCCAACTGGGTTGACTTCGCCATCATCGGCGGCAAGGCCATCTTCATCTGGGCTTTTGCGCTGTCGCTCATACCGGTGCTGATCTGGTTCGAGCGCAAGGGCGCGGCCTTCATCCAGGACCGCGCCGGTCCCAACCGCGCCGCCGTCCTCGGCATCCGCCTCGCGGGCCTCATTCATAATATCGCCGACGTGGTCAAGCTCCTCATGAAGGAGATGATGATCCCCCCGCAGGTGAACCGGACCTACTTCATGATTGCGCCGGTGCTCGGGTTCACGTTCATCCTCACCTCGTTCGCGGTGATTCCCTGGGCGGACCATTTCCTGGTGGCGGGGCGCAACATCTCCATGCAGGTGGCGGACCTCAACGCGGGCATTCTCTATATCCTCGCGGTCACCTCGCTCAACGTGTACGGCATCGTGCTGGCGGGCTGGTCGTCCAACAACAAGTTTGCGCTGATGGGCGGGCTGCGCTCCACCGCGCAGATGATCAGCTACGAGATTCCGCTGGGGCTCGCGCTGGTGGGCGTGTTCATGGTGTTCTCCACCGTGCAGCTCAACGAGATCGTGCGCGGCCAGGGCGACCTGCTGTGGGGCTTCCTGCCGCGCTGGGGCGTGGTGGTGCAGCCGCTGGGCGCGATCCTCTTCATCGTGGCGGCGTTCGCCGAGACCAACCGCAACCCCTTCGACCTGCCCGAGGGCGAGTCCGAGATCGTGGCCGGCTACCACGTTGAGTACAGCGGCATGCGTTTCGCCCTCTTTTATATGGGTGAGTACGCGGCCATGGTGCTTTCCGCCGCCATGATCACCACGCTGTTCTTCGGCGGCTGGCAGATTCCGTGGTTCCCGACCGAGACCATCGTGGCGCATGCGCACGTGTGGCTCAAGGTGATGCTGGGCGTGGGTGGGGTGGGCGCGCTGGCCTTCGCGGTGATCATGTTCATCTGGGCACGCCGCATGCGCGTCGGCGGCTTCGGTGACATGCGCGACCAGGAGGGCAACGTGCTGGGCACACTCAACATCCTGGTGGGTGTGGCCATGTTGTTCTTCCTGTTCAAGGTGGCGGGTATGAATTCGCTCCCCGAGTGGGGCGCGCGCACGGTAACACTGGTGGCGCAGATCAGCGCGTTCGCCGTGAAGACCATCTTCTGGTGCTGGGTGTTCATCTGGGTGCGCTGGTCGCTCCCGCGCTTCCGGTACGACCAGCTCATGCGCCTGGGGTGGAAGAACATGATCCCGCTGTCGTTCGTGAACATACTGCTGACGGGTCTGGTCCTGATCCTGATGGGCAAATAAATGGCCATCCTGTTCTACATATTCGCCGCACTCGCGGTGCTGGGCGGACTGCTCATGGTGAGCCTGCGCAACCCGCTGTCGGGGGCGTTCTCGCTCATTCTTTCGCTGGTGTCGCTGGCGGGCCTCTTCGCCATGCTCAACGCGGAGTTCGTGTTCATCCTGCAGGTGCTGGTTTACGCCGGCGCCATCATGGTGCTGATCATTTTCACCATCATGCTCCTCAACCTGAACAAGGAGGAGCTGGAAGAGCCGCCGGTGGCGTGGATGCGTTTGATCTTCACCGCGCTGGTGTGCGCGGTGGCGGCCTTCGGGGCCATCAGGATCTTTGGCCACGTCGAGGCACCCAAGATAGAGATGACCGCCGACTTTGGCAGCATCGAGGGCGTCGGGCGCCTCATGCTCTCCGACTTCCTGTATCCGTTCGAAGTGATTTCGCTGGTTCTCCTGGTGGCCGTGGTGGGCGTGGTCCTGCTGGCCAAGAAAGTGATCTGAATGGGCGCTGTCACCTTGAACCACTATCTGTATCTCAGCGCCATCCTGTTCTTCATCGGGGCGTTTGGAGTTTTGTTTCGCCGCAATCTGCTGGTGATGCTGATGTCGGTGGAACTCATGCTGAACGCGGTGAATCTGTCGTTCGTGGCCTTTGCGCGCCATTCCGCGGGAACGATGGACGGCCACGTGATCGCCTTCTTCGTGATGGCGCTCGCGGCGGCCGAAGCCGGAATAGGACTGGCGATCCTGGTGATGGTGTTCCGCAACCGCACCACGGTGCAGGCCGACGACCTCACCCTGATGCGCGACTGAACCATGGGAAAGACGCCTGAATGAACTCGTTGCTCTGGATCATTCCGATCGCACCCCTGGTGGGTGCCGCGCTCAACGGCCTGCTCGCGCTCGCCTACGGCGGCCGCGAGAAGGGCCCCAGCGAGCGCCTGGTGTCGCTCATCGGCTGTGCGGCCCCGCTGGTTTCCTTCGCGGTGGTGGTGCGGCTGTTCCTGGCCATGCGCGGGATGGCCCCCGAGGCGCGGATCTTCGAGAGCACGCTGTTCACATGGATCGCCGCCGGCCCGGTGCACATCGACTTCGCCTACTGGGTGGACGCGCTCTCCATGACCATGCTGCTGGTGGTCACCGGGGTTGGATCTCTGATCCACATCTACTCGACCGGCTACATGCACGGCGACCGCGGCTTCGCGCGCTTCTTCAGCTATCTCAATCTGTTCATGTTCGCCATGCTCACGCTGGTCATGGCGAAGAACCTCCCGCTGCTGTTCGTGGGCTGGGAGGGCGTGGGGCTGTGCTCGTACCTGCTCATCGGTTTCTGGTACAAGGACATCGCCAACGCCGCGGCGGGCAAGAAGGCGTTCATCGTCAATCGTGTGGGCGACCTGGCCTTCCTGATCGGGATGTTCATCCTGTTCATGGCGACCGTGAACCTCGGCCAGCCCACGCTGGATGTTCCCGAATTGCGCGCGCTGGCCGCGGTGCACCACGAGGCCTTCGGAGCGGTCGCGGTGGCCGCGTGCATCCTGCTCTTCGTGGGCGCGTGCGGCAAGTCGGCGCAGATTCCGCTCTACGTGTGGTTGCCCGACGCCATGGCCGGTCCGACGCCGGTCAGCGCGCTCATCCACGCCGCCACCATGGTGACCGCTGGCGTGTACATGATTGCGCGTTTGAGTTTCCTGTATGAGATGGCGCCCGCCGCCTCGGCGGTGGTGGCGGTGATCGGCGCGGCCACGGCCATCTTCGCGGCCAGCATCGGCTTTGCGCAGCGCGACATCAAGAAGGTGCTCGCGTACTCGACCGTGAGCCAGTTGGGCTACATGTTCCTCGCCGTGGGCGTGGGTGCGTACGCGGCGGGCGTGTTCCACCTGGTGACGCACGCCTTCTTCAAGGCCTGTCTGTTTTTGGGCGCGGGCTCGGTGATCCACGGTCTCTCCGGCGAGCAGGACATGTTCAAGATGGGCCAGCTCAGGAAGCACATGAAGTGGACCTGGCTCACGTTCCTGGTGTCGTCGCTGGCCATCGCGGGCATCCCGCCGCTGGCGGGCTTCTTCTCCAAGGACGAAATCCTGTGGAGCGTGTTCAACGCGCACACCGGTCCCGAGTGGTTGCCGCGCGTGCTGTGGGTGGTCGGGCTGGCCACCGCGGGCATGACGGCGTTCTACATCTTCCGCGCGGTGTACCTCACGTTTTACGGCAAGGACAACGTCTCCGCGGAGGCCAAGCACCACCTGCACGAATCGCCGCCCGCCATGACGGTGCCGCTGATGGTGCTGGCCGCGGGTGCGGCGGTGGTGGGTTTTCTGGGTGTGCCGGCCGCGCTGGGCGGCGCCAACGTCTTCCACCACTGGCTGGAGCCGGTGTTCGCCGGTCACGCGGGTGGCCACGACATGGGCGTGGGCGCGTTGTCGCACGGCGCGGTGACGGTTGCGGCGGCGGCGGAGAGCCATGGATCCACGACCCTCGAGCTGATCCTGATGGTGGTCTCGGTGGTGACGGCGGTGGCGGGGATCCTGTTCGCGCGCACGCTCTACGTGCAGATGCCGGGCGCCGCCGCGGCCTTCACATCGCGGCTGGGCGGTTTCTATACCCTGGTCTTCAACAAGTACTACGTGGACGAACTGTATGAACGCGCCATCGTCCGCCCCGGTTACGCCATTTCCGACAAGCTCCTGTTCCGGTTCATCGACACCGGAATCATCGAGGGCATCGTGAACGGGCTGGGCATCACGGCGCGCCTGTTCGGCGCCACCTTCCGGCTGCTGCAGTCCGGCGTGGTGCGCACCTATGCGTTCTTCATGCTGATCGGGTTCCTGTACCTGGTCTATGCACTGGTGAGATGACGTGGACATTCTGAGCCTGGTGACATTCCTGCCGCTCTTCGCCGCCGTGGTGGTGGTGCTGATGCCGCGCGGTGCGCATCGCGCCATCAAGGGCTTCGCGCTGCTGGCGTCGATCGCCATGTTCGCGGTATCGATCAAGCTGGTGCAGGGCTTCGTGGCCAACCCGGACATGCAGTTCGTGGTGGACGCGCCCTGGCTACCGTCGCTGGGAATCTCCTACCACATCGGTATCGACGGCATCAGCCTGTTCCTGGTGATGCTGGTGACCTTCATCACGCCCATCACCATTCTCGGCTGCTGGAACACCATCGAAGAGCGCGTGAAGGAGTTCTTCTTCTGTCTGCTGTTCCTGGAAACGGCCATGATCGGGGCCTTCGTGGCCCTGGATCTGTTCCTGTTCTACATCTTCTGGGAGGCCATGCTCATCCCGATGTACTTCATGATCGGGATGTGGGGCGGGGAGCGGAAGGTCTACGCCACCATCAAGTTCTTCATCTATACCATGGTGGGATCGCTGCTCATGCTGGTCGCGATCCTGTACGTGGTGCACCAGAGCCGCCTGCAGACGGGGTCGCTCTCCTTCGACTACGGCGTGCTGCTGGCCACCTCGTTCTCTGCGCCGCAGCAGTGGATCCTCTTCCTGGCCTTTGCGCTCGCGTTCGCCATCAAGGTGCCGATGTTTCCGTTCCATACCTGGCTGCCCGACGCGCACGTGGAGGCGCCCACGCCCGGCTCCGTGATCCTGGCCGGCGTGCTGCTCAAGATGGGCACCTACGGCTTCATCCGCTTCGCCATGCCGCTGTTCCCGGAGGCCGCCCTGCGCGCGGTGCCGTGGATTGCCGGCATCGCCATCATCGGCATCATCTACGGCGCGCTGGTGGCCATGGTGCAGAAGGACGTGAAGAAGCTGGTTGCGTACTCGTCGGTGTCGCACCTGGGCTTCGTGATGCTGGGGCTGGTGGCGCTCAACACGCAGGCGGTCGAGGGCGCCATCCTGGGCATGATCAACCACGGCATTTCCACCGGCGGGCTGTTCCTGCTGGTGGGTGTGATCTACGAACGCCGCCACACGCGGCTCATTTCCGAGTACGGCGGCATCACCCGGGTGATGCCGGTCTACGCCACCATCTTCATGATCGTGACCCTCTCGTCCATCGGGTTGCCGCCACTCAACGGCTTCGTGCACGAGTTCCTGATTCTGGTGGGCGCCTACCAGGCCAACCCATGGTGGGGCATCCTCGCCGCCACCGGCGTGGTGCTGGGCGCCATTTACATGCTGTGGATGTTGCAGCGCGTGTTCTTCGGCGAGATCACGAACGAGAAGAACAAGGGCCTCAAGGATCTCTCCCTGCGCGAGATCTTCGTGTTCCTGCCGCTGCTGGTGATGATCTTCTGGATGGGCATCTACTCAAAGCCGTTCGTGAGCCGCATGGAGCCCGCGGTGACGCAGTTCGTCGAACAGATGAATGCCTACCGCCTGGGCATGGACGCGCGTGACGGGGCCGTGAACGAAGCGGCGCTGGTTGCGCCCGCCAACGACAGGACGGAAGAAAACTGATGCCGATGTTCACCGCGGAGATGGCGAAGCTCCTGATGCCGCTCTTCATCATGACCGGTGGCGCCATGGTGCTGCTGGCGTGGAGCGCGGTTTCCATCCGCACGGCGCGCGCACAGGGCTGGTTCGCCGGCCTGGTGCACGTGGCGGTGCTCGCGAGCATCGTGCCGCTGTGGAACGCCGATGGCTGGCCCATGCTCAACGGCATGCTCATCGTGGACCGCTACGCGCTGTTCTTCGTGGCGATCTGCACCATTTCCTCCCTGGGAACCATCATGGTGTCGGGCAACTACCTGCGCCGCTTCGACATTCTGCGCGGCGAGTACTATGCGCTGCTGCTGCTGTCGCTGGCCGGCATGTTCGTCCTGGTGACCGCGTACGACTTGATGAGCGTGTTCCTGGGCCTCGAGCTCATGAGCCTCGCCATCTACATCATCGTGGGCTTCCGCCGCCGCGACCTGCTGGCCAACGAAGCGGCCATGAAGTACTTCCTGCTGGGCGCCTTTGCGGTGGCGTTCTTCCTGTACGGGATGTCGATCCTGTACGGCCTGCTGGGCACGCTCAACTTCAAGGCCATGGTGATCGCGGCGGTGGACGGGGGACTGGTGAAGTCGCCGGTGTTCCTGTTCGCCATCGCGCTGGTGCTGGTGGGTTTCGTGTTCAAGGTTTCCGCGGTGCCCTTCCACATGTGGGTGCCGGACGTGTACCAGGGCGCGCCCTCGCCGGTCACCGGCTTCATGGCGGGCGCGGTGAAGGCGGCCTCGTTCGCCGCGTTCCTGCGCCTGTTCTACATGAGCTTCTTCACGGCGCGCGCGCAGTGGGTGGACATCATCATCGTGCTGGCCATCGCCACCATGACGCTGGGCAACGTGGTGGCGCTGGTGCAGCGCAACCTGAAGCGCATGCTGGCCTACTCGAGCATCGCCCACGCCGGTTACATCCTGGTGGGCATGGCGGCGCTGGCCATCGACAACACCCGCGCCGCCTCCAGCGTGATGTTCTACCTGCTGGTGTACAGCTTCATGACCCTGGGCGCGTTCGCGCTGGTGACCGCCGTCGAGAACCGCAGCGACTCGCGCGGGCTCGAACTCGAGGACCTCTCCGGCCTGGGCCTGCGGCGGCCCATGATCGGTTTCGCCATGGCGGTGTTCATGTTCGCCATGGCCGGCATCCCGCCCACCGCGGGCTTCTTCGCGAAGTACTATGTGTTCAGCGCCGCCATCGACCGCGGGCTGGTGGTGCTGGCCGTGATCGCCGTGCTCAACAGCGCGCTCTCGCTCTACTACTATCTGCGTGTCATCGTGTGGATGTACTTCAAGCAATCCAAAGACGAAACCCCGGTGTTCGACGACTGGGGCGTGCGCGTGGTGCTCATCGTCTCCGTGCTCGCCGTGTTGTGGCTGGGCCTGGGACCGAGCGGTGTCGTGCCCGGCATCGAGACCGTTCTAGGCTGGACCAGCGACTCGCTGGAGCGTATCGTCAGCCTGCGCTAGAGATCCCCACGTTTTTGGCGGCGCGACTGTCCGCCCCATCCCCTCCGGCGTCCACTCCGCAGCACGGACTGGCGCTTTTCGGAAATCCACCTACACTATGAATAGACGGTAACCAGGAGGAACAAGCGTGAAGACCGCCCGTCCCGATGTCTGGCTCCGGGGTCCCATCTATGGCATCCCGGCGCTGCTGGTACCCATCGTCCAGGCGCTGCTGCAGGCGCGCGAGGACGCCCGCGGCGCGGCCGGCGGGCTGACCCGCGAGCAGTTCCACGCCCGCCCCGCCGGGGTCGCATCGCCGGCATTCCACCTGTTCCATGCATCGCACGCGCTCGACCGCCTGATGACCTACGCGCGCGGGGAGGCGCTGCACGATTCCCAACGGGCCGCGCTTGAGATCGAGCGCGGCGGCAACGTGCTCGGCGACGCCGACGAGCTGCTGGAGCTGTTCGATGCCACCGTCGAACGCGCCATCCGCCAGATGCGTTGCACGCCCGAGAAATCGCTCCACGATGAACGCCGCGTGGGCGGCGCGGCGCTGCCCAGCACCGTGCTGGGCCTGCTGTTCCACGCCGCGGAGCACACCTCCCGCCACGCGGGCCAGCTCATCACCACCGCGCGCATCGTGTCCCACCCCCACGGGTAACTGTCTACGAATCCCCTTTTCCGGCCAACGATATCGGGGCATACTCAGGCCCGCCAGCCACCTCCGAACCCGGGTGAAGTTTGCTCATGCCCTCAGCAGCACACATCCGTTTCCTGTTCGTCCTGCTCCTGCTGGCGGCGCCGGCGCTGCTGGCCGCCCCCCCCGATCCGGACCGCTACGACGCGCTGGCAGACTCCCTCTTCACCGCCGCTGCCTACGACTCGATGCTCGCTCTCTCCTCGCGAAGCGTGGAGGCCGCGCTGGCCCGCGGCGATTCCGTCATGCTGGGCCGCATGCTGGTTGCGCGCGGCCGCGCGCGCGCCATGCTGCGCATCCCGGGTTCCCGCGCCGACTTCGACCGCGCCGTGCTGGTTTCCCGCACGGTGGGCGATTCCACGGGCTGGTCGGCCGCACTGGGTCTGCAGTCGCTGATGGCGGCCATCGACGGGCGTTTCGACGAGTGCATCGCGCTCAACGAACAACGCAACGAGATTGCGCGCGCCATCGGGTCGGTGCGCGGCTTGGGCTGGGGACACACGCTCATCGGGTATGCCTGCCTGATGCAGGGCAAGCTGGAGCGGGCGGAATTGGAATACCGCGAGGCGGTCGCGAATTTCCAGCAGGCCGATCGTCCGCGGGATGAACTCGAAGCGTTGATCGGGCTGGGGCGCGTGTACAACTCGTCGGGGCGCCTCGAGGAAGCCCGGAGTGCCTATCACGACGCGCTGGACATCGCGCGCGAACAGGGCGACCGTCGGCAGGAGGCGGACTGCTGGAACAACCTCGGCGGCCTGGAGCTGGAGCGCGGGGAACTGTCGCGGGCGGCGGAGTACTTCCGCCGTTCGTACGATCTCAAGCGCGCCGAGGGTTCCTACGACGTGTCGTCGCCCGCGGTCAACGTCGCGCTGGCCAACACGCTGGTCGGGCACTACGCCGCCGCCGAGTCCGTGCTCGTCGACGCCATCCAGGACGCGCACGAATGGGGCTTCAAGATGATCTTCAGCGACGTGTACGGCACGCTCGGGCACCTGCGCATGGCGCAGCACCGGCCGCGCGGGGCGGCGGTCTACTTCCGGCGCGCGGTGGCCCGGGGCGACACCGGCACCGTCGAGGCGCGCCTCGACGCGGCGGCCGGCCTGGCAGCGGCGCTCGCCGCCCAGGACAGCGTGGCGGCCGCGCTGGACGTGCTCGAAGGCCAGAGCCCCGGCTTCCTGGACGCGCCGTCGTCCGCGGCGCGTGGTGACGGCCTGATCGAGTGGTCGCGGTGCCTGCGCGCGGCCGGAGATCCGGTGCGCGCCGAAACCATGGCCCGTGCGGCGCTGGCCGACGCCACCGCGCGCGACGACCCGGGTGGCGCCGTTCTCGCATCACTCGAGATCAGCGCGGCGCGCCGGGCAATGGGGGACCCGGAGGGCGGGTATGCGTGGTTCGACCGCGCGCGGGCCATGTACTCGGAATCGTCGGGGAGGAGTGGCGAGTACCAGTGGCGCGAGGCGTTCCGCGCCTCGCTGGCACCCCCGCTGGTGGCGGGGGCGGTGGCCCTGCTCGAGTGGCCTCCCGGCGCATCGCGCCGCGAACGCGAAGGCGTGTTGTTCGACTTCCTGCAGGAGGTCCGCGCGCGCACCCTCATGGAGCGCATCACCGATCCCCGGCGCGCGGACGAGGGTGCGAATGTCGTGGCCATGGTTACCGCCGCACAGCTGCAGCGGCAGACGCTGCGCCCCGGCGAGTGCCTGCTCGACATTTCCGCGGGCACCCGCAACGTGTTTGTCTTTGCCGTGACGCGGGACTCGCTGCGCCTGTGCGTAATTGATGACGCCGACGGCATGATCGAACGGCGGGGAACGCGCTACTGCTCGCTTGCGGGTTCCCCTGGGGCGCGGGATATCACGGCGGATGCCACCCCCGCCGAACTCCTCTCCGGCGTACGCGACATTCTCGACGGTGTGTCGTCGATCATTGTGATTGCGGACGGGTGGGTGGCGTCACTCCCGTTCGCCGCGCTCTCGGTGGACGGAGAAGCCCTCCTCATCGACCGGTACGAAATCAGCGCCGTTCCGGCGGCGTCGCTGCTCCACGACCTGCGCGCCCGCCCGCAGGAGTCCCCGCTGGAGGGCGTGCTCGCCTTCGCCCCGGTGGGTGCCGCCCTGCCGGGCGCACGGCGCGAGGTCCGCGAGCTGGCACTGCACTACGCCGGCGTACAGGCGGTGGATTCCGCGCTCGCGGGAGCTGCGCTGGCGGAACTGGCGCGGGAACGCGGGGTGGTGCACGTGGCTTCACACGTGGACGTCAACGGCGAGCGTCCGTGGCACTCCGGCATCCAGCTAGGGCCCGACGGCCGGGACGCCGGCTACCTGCGCGCGTCCGAGATCGTCCGCGACGACTTCCGCGAGCGGCTGGTGGTCCTCTCCAGTTGCGAGTCCGCGCTCGGGCGGGCCACCCAGGGCGAGGGGGTTCTCGGTATCACCACCGCGTTTCTCGGCGCCGGCGCGCGCTCGGTGGTGGCGACGCTGTGGAAGGTGGACGACCGCACCACGTCGGATCTCATGCTGGCGTTCTACGACGGCCTGAAGGCGGGCCTCCCGGCCGGCCGGGCGTTGCGCGCCGCCCAGCTTGCGGTGCGCCGCGAGCACCCGTCACCCTTCTACTGGGCGGGCTTCGTGATGGTGGGGGACGCCGCCGTCACGGTGCATCTCACCCCCCGCCCCCGCCCACACATCCTTATGGTATCATTGATCTTCGGCGTGCTGGCGCTGACCGGAACCGTGATTGCGGGATTCCGGCGGAGATTATTCTTCCGTATGTGACGAAACCCGTATCCAACTGTCCTACCTATGACTGAGCGACCGACCCGACCGGAGAGGGAACTGCTGGATCTGGCCCGCACGCGGGCCGGCGATCCGGAGGGAAGGCGGGCCGCGGGCGAGCTGCTTCGCCGCCACCGCCAGTCCGTGTACGTCTGGTGCCACCGCTACGTGAAGGATCACGAACGCGCGCTGGACATGGCGCAGGATGTGCTGCTGCAGGCGTACGAACGGCTCGATCAGTTCGAAGGACGCTCGGCCTTCTCGTCCTGGTTGTTCGTGATCGCGCGCAACCGGTGTCTCAACGAAATGAGACGGGATTACTGGACCGAGGATGAGGAACTGGACCTGCTTCCGGACGAGCGCGTGCGCTTCGACGAATCACTCGACGAGGCGTCGCGTGCCGACCGGCTGCTCACCATGATGAACGAGGTGCTCGATCCGGTGGAGCGAAAGGCGGTCTGGCTGCGTTACACGGAACGGATGCCGGTGGAGACCATCACGACCATGCTGGGCCTGGACGGACGGTCCGGTGCCCGCGGCCTCCTGCAGCGGGCGCGCCGCAAGCTGCGGGTCGCCATCGCGAAAGAACACGGTGAGGGAGGAGAGCCAGCATGACCACGGCGTGCCTGTCCATTGAGGAGATCGCGGGCCTGGAAACGACGGACGCGGGAGACCCGGGCCGCGCGCATGTTGAATGTTGCGCGCGCTGCGCCGCGCTCGCGCTGGAGTACGCGGAGTTCGTCCGCGGCAGACCCGATGCGGGCAGCGATGTCGGCGATGCCGGCCGGCGTCTGGCCGCGTTCATCGCGGAGCGCATCGAGCGCGACCCGGTCGAGACGTCAGGCACGCGGCGGCTTCCGCGCCGCTGGTTCGAGTTGTCACCGCGTCGCGGCCTGGCCTACGCCGCCGCCGCGGCCCTGGTGCTGATTGCGGCGGTCACGGTGATCCGCACCCAGCTCGCCCCCGAACAGATGGTCCTGCGCGGCGCCGGGGATGGCGACCAGCTCGCCACCTACACCGTCGCCGCGGACGGATCGATTCCGCTCATCTGGGCGCCGGTGGATGGCGCCGACGCGTACCGCATCACGATTCTGGGCGAAGACCTGGTCGAACTGGCCGCCATCGGGCCGGTGGGTGAGAACACGTTCGTTTTCGCGCCCGCGGAGCACGCCCTTCCCGCTGGACGCTATTTCTGGGAAATCACCGCGCTGGTGGGTGGTGACCCGGTTGCAACCGTCGGGCCGGCGCCGCTGTTCGTGCGCTGATCGTTCCGCACGCTCCCTCTCATTCCTTCGCCGCGGCCTCGCGCCGCTGGTGCTTCTTTCTCCATTTGTAGGGTTCTTCGAATGCCGGCCTGGGCCCGGCTTCGGCAGCGCGCAGGATGCGGTCGGCCAGGTCCGGGAAGCCGTTGTCGCCAAAGTGACTGATGGTCTCGTACGCAAGCCCCATGGCGAGGAGTCTCTCCGCCAGCAGGTCGCCGTCGATGAAGATGTGCGCGAGGCGGCGGTTGTAGCGGTCGCGTCCGTCGGTGGCCATCTCCACCACGGAGGCCCGCAGCACCAGCACACGCGTCGATTCCGCGGCGGCCGGACCGAAGGGCTGGTCCTCGAAGATGCCCACGCCGGGGTCCGCGGTCTCGGGGGTGTCGATGCCGAGAAACCGGATGGGGGCACCGTCTATATAGAATGTGTCCCCGTCGTCGAACTGGATGTGGGCCACGTCCACCACGGTCGCGCCCGGATAGGACGGCGCGCGGGTCTCGCGGCCGCTGTCCCGGCAGCCGGTGGCGGGCAACAGCACGGCGAGGATGCCCGCCGCAAGACCGCCGCGTGTCCGCCAGGTTAGGTTCATGCGCGCATCTTGGCTCAACCGGCGCCGGCGTGCAACCGCAGCCGCGCAGAAAGAGGTTGGCCACCCGCCCCGCGGTTGTGTATTCATTCCTGAACTGTTCGTCCCGGACTGTGCCCGCATCCCCCCGGGGACGGTCCGCCGGCGGGTGCAACCGGAGCGATGGCAAGAAGTTGCGTTTACCGAGCGCCTGATTGTCTGTTATACTCCACCACCATGTTCAAACTGCCTGGAGTGACCCATGCCACGTCATGACATCACCGTGCGCGTCGCCGGCGAGGGCGGCGAGGGCGTCATCAGCACGGCGGAGATCCTCACCCGCTCGGCGGTCGATTCCGGCCTGGAAGTATTCACGTTTCGTTCCTATCCCGCCGAGATCAAGGGCGGACTGGCCATGATGCAGGTGCGCATCGGCACCGACCCGGTCCGTTCCATCGGCAGCGGCACCGACATTCTCATGGCCTTCAACCAGGAGGCCTTCGACGTGTGGGGCGAGCGCATGGATGCCGGCGCCGTGCTCATGTACGATCCCCGGCACTGTTCCGTCCCGGAGGACTACCCGTACACGCGCATCGAAGTGCCGCTGCACGACACGGCTATGAAAGAGACCGGTGCGCGCATCTCCAAGAACATCGTGGCACTGGCGTCGATGATCGGCGCGCTCGACATCCCGCCGCAGTTCGCGCGCGCACTCATCGAGCGGCGCTTCAAGCGCAAGGGCGAGAATGTGGTCGCCACCAACCTGAAGGCGTTCGAGGCGGGGTTCAGCATGCTTCGCGACGACCCGCGTCTGGCCGGTTTCAAGCTGGCGCCTTCCCGGACCGGTTCCAAGCCCGAGGGACGCGTGATCCTCTCCGGCAACCAGTCCCTGAGCCTGGGTGCCATCGCCGGTGGTTGCAGCTACGTGGCCGGCTACCCGATCACGCCGGCCACCCAGGTGCTCGAGTTCATGATGAAGCACCTGCCGGCGTTTGGCGGCAACGTGGTGCAGGCGGAGGACGAGATTGCGGCCATCGCGTCCTGCCTGGGTGCGTCGTACGCGGGTGCCAGGGCCATGACCGCCACGTCCGGGCCCGGGCTCGCGCTGATGAGTGAGCTGATCGGCATGGCGTCGATTTCCGAGATTCCGGTGGTGGTGGTGGATGTGATGCGCAGCGGTCCCGGAACCGGCATGCCCACCAAGACCGAGCAGTCGGATCTCATGTTTGCCATCCACGGCAGCTCCGGTGAGGCGCCGCGCATCGTGCTGGCCGCGACGGATATCGCGGACTGCTTCCACCAGGCGGTGAACGCGTTCAATCTGGCCGAGCGATACCAGATGCCGGTGATCCTGTTGAGCGACCAGTCGATGGGATACCGCACCCGCACCGTTGGCACGCCGGACCTGTCCGGCATCGTGCGGGAAGACCGCGCGGCCCCCACGGCCGCGATGCTGGAGGACTACAAGCGATTCGCGGACACCGACAGCGGCGTGTCGCCGATGGTGCGGCCGGGGACCGAGAACGGCATGTACGTGGCCACCGGTCTCGAGCACGACGAAGCGGGGGCCGCCAACTACACCCCCGAGAACCGCAACAAGATGGTGGCCAAGCGCTTCCGAAAGCTGGAGACGCTGGCGCGCGAACTGGAAGCCAACGGCAACGGGGTCAACGACGACGGCGGTGGCGCACAGATCGGCATCATCGGCTGGGGTTCCACCGAGGGACCCATTGTCGAAGCGCTCAAGAAGGCACGCGGCGAGGGCATGCGCATCGCGCACCTGCACCCGCGGGTGCTCCACCCACTGCCGACGCGCAAGATCGAGGCGTTCCTTGCGCCGCTCAAGAAGGTCATCGTGATCGAGGAGAACCACACCGCGCAGTTTTCGCGTCACTTGCGCGCGAACGTGCGCTTCAACGGGGCCGAAATCGTGGACGTGAACCAGTGCAGCGGGCTGCCGTTCACATCCGACCAGGTTTATGCGGCGCTCGCCGAGCACCTCTAGGCATCAGAATCGAGGAACCATGACCCAGACGATCGCGCTCAAGCCCAAGGACTACAAGAACGACGTCGAACCCATCTGGTGCCCGGGCTGCGGTGACTTCGGGGACCTGGCCGCGTTCACGCAGGCGCTCGCCGCCATGCAGCTCGACCCCAAGGACATCGCCATCGTTTCGGGTATCGGCTGCTCGGGTCGCTTCTCGCACTTCATCAAGAGCTACGCCTACCACACCGCCCACGGCCGCGCGCTTCCCACCGCGATCGGCGTCAAGGCCGCCAATCCGGACCTGAAGGTGTTCGTGGTGGGTGGCGACGGGGACGGGCTCTCCATCGGTGGCGGGCACATCCCGCACGCCGCGCGCCGCAACCCCGACATCACCTACATGATCCTGGACAACGCCATCTATGGACTCACCAAGGGGCAGGGCTCACCCACCTCGCCGCTCAACATGGTGACACCCACCACACCGTTCGGCCTCGAGGATCCGCCGCTGGACCCGTTGCGGATGTTCCTTGCCTACGGGGTCAGTTTCGTGGCGCGTGGCTTCTCCTCGGACGTCAAGGGTGTGGCCAGGCTCATCCAGGCGGGGGCGGAGCACCGCGGCTTCGCGCTCATCCTGCTGGTATCCCCGTGCCCGACCTTCAATCAGATCGTGACCTTCGATTTCATGAAGAGCGTGGTCGCGCCCATTCCCGATGATCACGACCCCACGGATCTGAGCGCCGCCTTCCAGCTGGCGTTGAGCAAGGAGAAGTTCTACACCGGCGTCTTCTACCGCAACGACGGACTGGCCACCATGGACGCCAAGCTGGAGCACCAGCGCCGGCTCACGATGGACAAGCAGCCCCGGACGCTCGAGGCGCTGTTCGCCCAGTTCTAGGCCGCCGGCGGCCGCCGTCCCGATCTGCAACCCCGGGGTACATATCTGTCTCAAAAGTTGACACTTCCGCCCCTCCCCGGGCGGGCCTCCGGAGCCTCCAGGGGCCCATCCCAAGGCCCCCGCGGCGGCCCCCATGTGAAAGACTTCGCTTGACAAGACCGTTGATAAATCGCTAATTAAGGAAGCCCCGATATTCCGGTCCATCCCACCGCGGCCCGGAAGCCCCATGTGAAACAGCGTAACTGGTTGATTGGCACGGGAATTGGTACGTCTACCGTGCGGAGGGAATATCACATGCTGCGTCCGGCTGTTGCCGCCCTGGGATTTACCGCTCTTCTGCTCGCCTCGTGGACCGTCGGGGTCCACGCCGACGCGTCCAACAACGCCTACTCCGCCGAGGTGGATGTACGGCTCTCGACCGTCCGCAATCTGATTACCGCCAGGGACTACGCCGCCGCCAAGACGATGGCGGAGGAGATTACCGCCACCAGCCCGGCGCTGCCCGAGGGCTGGATGCTGCTCGGCTACGCGCGCAGCGTGACCGGCGAGTTCGACGCCTCCAACGCGGCCTACGACGCCGCGCTCGAGCACGGTGCCGACCGCCGCGAGGTCATGGTGGCCAAGGCGTACAACTGCCGCAAGCTCGGTGATGCGGCTTCGACGCGCGAGTGCTACCGCGAAATCGTGAATCTCGACCCGGAGAACGTGGACGCGTGGATGCAGTTCGCGGCCTTCGAGGCCAGCGTGGAGAACTACGACGACGCTGCCGAGTGCTACGCGACCGCGCTCAGCATGGACCCCAACAACATCGACATCATCGAGGCGGTTTCGCGCGTGGAAGAGAAGCGCGGCAACACCGCCCAGGCGGTCGCCTGGCTGGAATCGGGCCTCAGCCTGGAGCCCACCAATACGCGCCTCCTGAAGCGCCTGGTGGTCATCAGCCTCAATTCCCAGGACTACACCCGCACGGTGGGCTATGCGGACCGCGTGCTCGCCATCGAGCCCGACGACGCCACGGTTCAGCGCAACCGCGCGCTCGCGCTCTACCAGAAGGGTGACAAGACGGAAGCGATCGAGTCGTTCGAGAAGGTGGCGGTGCTCGACGGCAAGATGGACAACCTGTACGGCCCGATGGCCGACTGCTACCGCGCGGCGGGCCGCGATGGTGACGCGCTGCGCGTGATCAACGAGGGAATCGAGGCGGGCAGTCAGACCGCGTGGCTCTACAGCGTGTGGGGCAAGATCCTCGAGGACCAGAAACGTTTCGACGAGGCCATCGACAAGTTCAACCGTGCGGTGGCGGCCAACGATCAGCTCTGGAGCGACTACGCGCGCAAGCAGATCGCCCGCCAGAACCAGCTCAAGAAGCGCGAGGCGATGATCGCCGCGCAGAACGGGATGTAGGGAAGAGGACGTCAGAGGCCCGCGGGCAACCGCGGGTATCTTGCTCCCCCGGCCGCCGGCCGGGGGAGCTTTTTTGTTGCAACGGGTTGCGTGGTTGCCCACCCCTCCGCCCGGTTGCCGCCGGCGGCGGTTTCGGAATAGCCGGTCCTTGTCGAACGATTCTCTTGGAAATTATTATGTTTGACGCCGCCGTGGGTCTCGGTGTACACTTCCCCCGCTACAGATGAATACCGGACCGGCCTGAAGTCCACGGCGGTCCGGGATTGGTGTGCACCACTGGCGATGTGCCGGATATGAGGACGGCAACGGCGAGCCACAAACTTGGGGCGTACCTGAAATAAAGCGAACCGCAGTCTCCCTGGTTCGAAGTTTCCCAGCCGTATTACCGAGGCAGTGATGCTTCTCCAGGGTGGAACCTGCCGCGGCCGCGTTTCGTTGCCGCAGCGTACGAGGTCTTCTTAAAGACGAGGTCTAAGGAGGAGGAGTATGAAGGCTGTTATCGCGTTTCTTCTCGTTATGATGATGGCGGTGCCGGTGCTGGCCGGTGCGCCGGCAGACGGCACGTACAAGTCCAGCGACATCGGCGGACTGATGTACCCGGGCCGCTACAGTGAATCCTGGTTCCCCACCAAGCTGTCGGTGGACAACACGTTGCACGAGCAGTCGTGGGATGGCGCCACGCTCGGTACCCAGTGGCAATGGTACTGTCCGTGGGTCGTCAATGCCCCGACCCTGCTCGTCAACACGGTCAACGGCAGCGGCAACGGCCAGAAGATCTGGACCGTGACCTACACCGGCGGCACCTGCTGGCTGGATGGCGGCGGCCCCTGGGCCGGCGGCGATCCGACGTACACGGCGAGCATTCTCACGTGGACGGCGGTGGTGACCGAGACGTACTCGAATTTCGCCGAGGTGGGAACCGTGCGCACGCACGCCGCGTCGGCGCAGTTCAACAACTATCCGGACGGCTGCATGTCGCTGCAGATCGAGAACACCGAGAAGATCGGCGACACCGACAGCGGTACGCTGCCGGCGGGTTATCCGAACTTCTGGTACTGGGCCCCGTGTGCGGATATCGGCACGACCGGTCCGGGCGAATGGGGCGACGTGGATTCCATCACCTTCACCATCCAGGGCTGCACGATTGCGACGGAGCAGAAGTCCTGGGGTGCGGTGAAGTCGCTCTACAAGAAATAGCACCTGTTGGAACGTTCCGGCGCGGCGCTTCTCCGCACGCGCATCTCGTTGCCCGCCCGGAACGGAACCACGGTTGAAGGTTGTGTATCGGCTCGACCGATTCAAGGAGGACGCAGGTATGAGGAATGCGATTTTGATTTCAATTTTCACCGCGGTGTTGGTGGTGGGTTCGGTGGCCGTCTACGCGGGTCCGCCCGCCAACGGCACCTACAAGTCCACCAACCTTGACTTCGACGAGGGCCGCGAGGCGTCGTCGTGGGCCGCGGGCAACTTTGTCGGCGTTGGCAACGTGCTGCACGCGGAGTCCTGGGATGGCGCGACCTTTGGAACCGACTGGAAGGTCCTGTGCCCGCAGGTCGCCAGCGTGTTCCTGGTGGTCGACCTCGTGGTTGGCGGCACCGGCCAGCGGATCTACCAGATCACGTATGCCGGCGGCACCATCGTGCTCGGTGGCACCGGCCCCTGGGCCGGCGGCGACGCGCAGTACACCGGCCTGATCGACACCTACACCGAAGTCCGCACCATTCAGTACGTTGGTGGCGCGGTGGTGGGTGCGGTGAGCAACCACGCCGTCAGCGCGCACCTGCAGGGTTACACCGCGAGCTGTATGACGTGGGGTATCGGTAACGGCGTGTGGCTGGGCAACGGTGTCGCACCCGCGGGTTACCCGGATTACCGCGACGCGGCCTGCGCCAGCGGCGGCAGCGGTCACTACGGTGATATTCGCGATCTGACAATCTCGGTTCAGGGATGCGCGGTGGCGACTGAGCAGTCCACCTGGGGTGGCGTCAAGTCGATCTACCGGGACTAGGTCCCCGGTTCGCACGCGTTCCTCGAGTCGTTTTGCCGACACGAAGGGGATTCTTGTTCCTGCACGGAACAAGGGTCCCCTTCCGGTTTTCGGGGAGCTCAGCCGAAATGGCGGAAGATTCTCTCGCCCACCCGAACGGTCCATGATTCCGGCATGGTGCGGAAGACGCGCGTGAACACGCGGTACTTGAGCGAGTCGCTCTTGACCACGCTCATGCCCTCGGCGGGGGGATCGAAGTAGTAGGGCAGCGCGACCTGGGTGGTGCCCCAGCGCTGCTTGAACTGGTTCAGCCCCGCGTTGTCACCCGCGGTGCGGCCGAAGTCGTAGCTGTGATCGCCGGCCAGCACCGCGTCCTCGATGGTCTTCCAGAACAACGGATACAGTGCCACCAGATCGCGGCGTGTCTCGTCCACGCCCTCGTACTTGGCGTAGGTGACGCCGTTGTAGCGCATCATGATGAGTCCCGCCACCGGGGTGCCCTCGTGTTCGGCCAGGTAGAGCATGGCGCTCGGATTCTGTGACAATCGCTCCAGGATGGTGGCGAAAAGCAGGCGTGGCTGCGGCGGAATGCCGTGACGCCGCCGGTTGCGCACGTAGAGCGTGTAGAAGGCCTCGAGATCCGCCGTGTCCGTGGCCACCCGCGCCTGCACGCCGAGCCGGATCCCCTTGGTGATCGTCTGCCGGACGGCGGTACGGCTGAACGTCTTCTTTACCGCCTCAGCATCCCCCGCGAGTGGAATGAGGTAGTTCCAGAAATGCCCGCTGGGGGCGAATCCCTCCGCCGGGGTATCCGACCCGTCGCGCAGCGCGGGCAGACCCCGCATCTCGTAGAAGGCGGCGCTCCTCTTGGCGCGCATGGCGCGGGCTTCGCCGGTGAGTGCGCGCGCGGTTGCCGCGTCGTCGGCCAGCGCGAAACACACGTCGGAAAAGGGAAGCGTCGAAATACGGTTGCCGGTGAGGCGGCTCTCCACCGCCACCAGCGGCAGCACGCCGGTTACGCGGCCGTCGGTTTCGTGCAGCAGACACAGGGAGGGATAGCGCCCGATCTCGCAGACGATGCGGATCCAGGCGGAGGTGTGGTACACCGTCGCCCGCGGGTGGGACGCCACGTAGGCGTCCCACCGCGGGTCGGTCCATGGTTCAACGGCGTGCAGCGGCACCGCTACGCGTAGTACTCCTGGCCCAGGTGGGTGATGAGTTCCTCACCCATCGCGTGACGCAGGTTGTTCTTGAGCTTCATGAGCTGGATGAACAGGTCGTGCTCGGCGTAGAGGCCGGGCGCGGTCTGCGGGCTCTTGAAGTAGAACGACAGCCACTCCTGGATGCCGGACATGTCGGCGCGCTCCGCAAAGTCGAGGAACAGCGCCAGGTCGAGCACGATGGGTGCGGCGAGAATCGAATCGCGGCACAGGAAGTCCACCTTGATCTGCATGGGATAACCGAGCCATCCGAAGATGTCGATGTTGTCCCAGCCCTCCTTGTTGTCGCCGCGCGGCGGATAGTAGTTGATCCGCACCTTGTGGAACATGTTGCCGTACAGGTCCGGGTTGAGCTGCGGTTGCAGGATGGACTCCAGCACCCCGAGCTTGCTCACTTCCTTGGTCTTGAACGATTCCGGATCGTCCAGCACCTCGCCGTCGCGGTTGCCCAGGATGTTGGTGGAGAACCAGCCGCTCACACCCAGCATGCGCGCCCGGAACCCCGGCGCCAGGATGGTCTTCATCATGGTCTGGCCGGTCTTGAAGTCCTTGCCGCAGATGGGCACGCGCATCTCCTTGGCCAGCTCGATCATCGCGGGGATGTCGACGCTCAGGTTGGGCGCGCCGTTGGCGTAGGGCACGCGCTCCTTGAGGGCGGCGTACGCGTACACCATGCTCGGCGAGATGGCCGGATCGTTGTTGCGCAGACCCTCTTCGAATGCCTTGACGGTCTGGTGCACCGGCTTGGCCTCGAGGTAGACCTCGGTGCTGCCGCACCACACCATCACCATGCGGTCGAGCTTCTTCTCGGCCTTGAAGCGCTTGATGTCCTCGCGCACCTGGTCGGCGAGCTCCATCCAGTTCTTGCCCTTCTTGACGTTGGGTCCGTCGAGCTTCTTGACGTAGTTCTTGTCGAACACGGCCGTCATGGGCGTGATCGCTTCCAGCGGTTCGCGCAGCTGGTTGAGCAGCTCCTTCTCCAGCACGCCCGCCTTGAGGGCGGCCTGGTACGCGTTGTCGGGAATGGGATCCCAGCCCGCAAACTCGATCTGGTCGAGCTGGGCGAGCGGGATGAACTCGTTGATGTGCGGCGAGCGGTTGTCGGTGCGCTTGCCGAGCCGGATGGTGCCCATCTGGGTCAGCGAGCCGATGGGCTTTGCGATACCGGCGCGCACGGCTTCGACGCCGGCGATGAACGTGGTGGCGACGGCACCCATGCCGGGCATGAGAATGCCGAGCTTGCCGGTCGCGGGACGAATGGTCTGTTTCTGCTTCATGAATCTCCTCCGATAGGGTCGCCCCGGGGGGCGGCAGGTTGGGAACCGCCCAAGAATACGTCGGGGCTGAATATAATTGAAATTTATTCGAGTTATAGTTAGTATAAGAAAAACTTATGGAAATCCGGCAGTTGCGATACTTCCTTTCGACGGCACGGCTGGGCAGCGTCGTGGCCGCCGCGGCAGAGCACTACGTCACCCAGCCCGCCATCAGCCTCCAGCTCAAGAAGCTCGAGGAGGAGATGGGGCAGAAGCTCTTCGTGCGCCGGGGGCGGCGGCTGGTGCTCTCCGAGGCGGGTGCAATGCTGGCGGTCCGGGCCGAGGAGGTGGTGCGCGGCCTGGAGCGCATGGAGGCCGAGATGCGCGGGCTGCGGGGTCTGGAGAGCGGGACCCTGCGGGTGGGGAACACCGACGCGGCCAGCGTCTACGTGCTTCCGGACGTCTACCGCGCGTTTCACGGGGCCCACCCCGGGGTGCGCATCGAAATCATGGTGGGGGACACGCAGCGCCTGCTCGACGCGCTCGCCGCCCGGCGCATCGAGCTCGCCACCGTCACCCTCCCCGTCCCGCACCGGGGCCTGTCCATCCGGCCCATCTATCGCGAGGAACTGGTGGTGGTGGTCCGTCCGGACGACCCGCTGGCCGCCCGCCGCGGCGTCACCCTGAAGGATCTGGTGGGGCACGGTGTCATCGCGTATCCGGCGGGTTCGATTACGCGCCGCATGATCGACGACGCGTTCTCCGCGCACGGCGAGACGCTGCGTGCGCGCATGGAAATCTCCAGTCCGGAGGCGATGAAGCAGCTCGCGCAGGCGGGGCTGGGTGCCAGCATCCTGCCGCGTCCGGTGGTGGCGGCGGAACTGGAGCGCGGCACGCTCAAGACGGTCTCCGTTCCCGGCGCCCACTTCGAGCGCGAGATCGGCATGGTGCACCGCGAGGATGAAGCGCTCTCACCGGCGGCGGCCGTCTTCCTGGAGATGGTGGCGGCGCGCTTTCGCGACGTGGGATCGCAAAAGGGTCGATAAAACCCCGCCGCCGTGGCAGAATGTCCGCTCGGCCCCGGGCCGCACACCCCATGAGCCAGCTCCAGCACGAACTCGACGTCGCCCGTTCCCTCGCCCGCGAAGCGGGGGGGATTGCGCGTGCCTTCTACGCCAAGCTCACCGAGAGCGATGTGGACGAGAAGGGACGCAACGACTTCGTCACCGTGGTGGACCACGAAGCCCAGCGGGTGATCGTCGAGGGGCTGCGCCGGGAGTTTCCGGACGACTTCATCGTGGCCGAGGAGACGCTCGCGCCCGGCGTGAACGACGGTCGCGAGGAGAGCGCGCGCCGCTGGTACATCGACCCGCTGGACGGGACCACCAACTACATCCACGCCTATCCCCACTTTGCGGTGACCATGGCGCTGGCCGTCGAGGGTCGCACGTCGGTGGCGGTCACCTACGCGCCGCTGCTCGACGAGATGTTCACCGCCATTCGCGGCCAGGGCTGCCGGCTCAACGACAAGCCGGTGCACGTGAGCCGGCTGCAGGATCAGAACCGCATCCTGCTCGGTACCGGCTTTCCGTTTCGCGCGCGCCACCTCCTGGACACGTACCTGCAGTCGTTCGCGCACTTCTTCCACCACGCGCGCGGTATCCGCCGCGGCGGATCGGCCGCGATGGATCTCGCCTACGTGGCCGCCGGACGTTTTGACGGGTTCTGGGAGATGACGCTCAGCCCCTGGGACATCGCCGCGGGCGTGCTGCTCATCGAGGAGGCGGGTGGCCGCGTCACCGATTTCTTCCTCGGCGACACCTACCTCGAGAGCGGGCACATCATCGCCACCAACGGCCTGCTGCACGACTGGATGGCGGACGGGATCGCGCAGATCTTCCCCCGCGACGCCGACTACAGCAAACGTTCATGAACAGGGAACGGATCTCCCCCGTCGCCACAGGTGGTGGCTGGCGCGACGTTGCCATCGTCACGGTGGTCGCGTTGCTGGTTCGCCTCGCCTGTTTCTTCATAAACTCACGCGGCAATCCCGCCTTCGACTACCTGATCATGGACTCGATGTACATCGACCGCTGGGCGCGCGCGCTCGTGGCCGGTGACCCGGGCCCGGCGGTCTACTTCCGCGGACCGCTGTACCCGGCCGTCCTCGGACTCATCTACAAGATCTCCGGCGGCAGCCACGCCGCGGCCGTCATCTTCAACCACATCTGTGGTGCGGTGACGTGCGGGCTCATCGTGGTTCTGGCCCGGCAGTACTTCACGCGCGCGGTGGCCCTGGTTGCCGGTTTGGTGGCGGCGTTCTACTGGCCCCTCATCTACTTCGAGGGCGAGATCCTGGTGGAGCCGCTCTTCATTGCGCTCCTGGTGCTGTCGCTGTGGCGGCTGGCGCGCGCGGTGTCGGCGCCCACCCTGGTGCGCATCGTGGTGGCGGGCGCATGCCTGGGGCTCTCGGCGCTGGCGCGCCCCACCGCACTCGTGCTGGTGGCGGTGGTGCCGGTGGCATTCCACGCGTCCGGGCTTCGCGCCCGGGCGTGGCTGCGCCCCACGTTGCTGTTCGCCGTGGCGGTCATCGCCGTGCTGGTGCCGTCAACCGTCCACAACTACCGGGGCTCGCACGCGCTGGTGCCGGTGGCGTGGTCGGGCGGGTTGAACTTCTACATCGGCAACAACGCGGAGTCGGACGGGCGCAGCGCCTTCATCCCCGGCGCGGTGTCACCATGGATGGGTGGCGGGGACGAAGCCCTGGCCATTGCACGCGATCAATCCGGCCGTGAACTCACCCCGGCGCAGGCGTCGTCGTACTTCTTCGGCCGCGGTGTGGACTACCTGGCGTCCGAACCGCTGGACGCAATGGAGCTGCTGGCGAGCAAGCTGTACACGTTCTGGGAAGGGCCCGAGCGCTCCAACGAGAAGTACATCTACTTCTTCTGGAAGCGTTACGGCCTGGGGCGCGTTCCCATGCCCGGATTCTGGCTGGTGGCGCCGCTGGCCTTCGTGGGCATGGTGGGGCTGTGGCCGCGGCGGCGGGAGCTGGCGCTGCCGTACGGGTTCGTCGTGGCGTACATGCTCGGAGTAGTTGCGTTCTTCGTGGTGGCCCGACTGCGCCTGCCGGTGGTGCCGGTGGTGATCGTGTTCGCGTCGTGGGCGGCGCTGGAGCTGGTGCGCGTGGCACGAGAGGGCGCGTGGAAGCGTCTTGGCATCGGCGCGGCTGTGTTCGCCGCCGCATTTGTCTTCTGCAACGCGGGATACCCGCGCTTCGCCGCGCAACGGCCCAACCACGATATCGTCTCGCACTACACGCTGGCGGGGGCCATGATGGAAGGGGAGGACACCGACGGCGCGCTGCTTGAACTGGCGCGCGCGCGGATCGCCTTCGAGCGCGCGCCCACGCAGCAGTACGTGGGCATCGCCCAGGACGTCTACTTCAAGCTCGGCACCCTGCTCTACGAACGCGGGCGTTGCAAGGAGGCCGCCGACGCGCTGGGGCGGGTGCTGCCCGGCGATCCGCGAGCGGCAGCCGCGCGCGTGATGTTCGCCGACTGCTGCGAGAAGACGGGGCGCTTCGCGGACGCCGCCAAGGCGTACCAGCTCATCCTGCGGCGCGCACCGCAGGACGAAGCGGCACTCGCCGGGCTGGTGCGCTGTCTCGAGGCGACCGGCGACTACGCCGAGGCCGCGCGCGTCCGTGCTCGGCTGGGGGCCCTGCAGAATTGAGTTCGGCGGCGTCGAGCGCTTGTCGCGCGCCTTGACCGTCATCGCGCCACCCTGCTACGCTCATGCACCCCATTGCTGAGTTCTCGGAGGTCAGTCCGAAATGAAAGACAATTCCGGTCCGGTCGTCCTGGTGGCGGTCGGCATCGTGCTGTGCGGCTGGTTCGTGGGGCGCGGGTTCACCAACGCCCGCACCGCGGACCGCTACGTGTCGGTGAAGGGCGTGTCCGAGCGCGACGTGCGCGCGGACATGGCGCTGTGGCCCATCCGTTTCAGTTCCACCGACGACAACCTGGCGCGCGCGCAGCAGAAGTTCGACGAATCGCGCGGGGCGGTGGTCAAGTTTCTCGCCAGCCACGGCATCGATGCCGCCAGCGTGGAGCTGCAGAATTTCGACGTGACCGATGTGCTCGCCAACCCCTACCGCGGGGCGGGGGAGGTCACCAGCCGCTACATCATCACCGGGACGCTCATGGTCCGCGTGGATGATCCCGCGCTGGTGCAGGTGGCGAGCCAGGACCTTGGCTCGCTGGTCTCGGCCGGCGTGGTGTTCTCGTCCCAGGGGGGCTATGCCTCAGGCCCCACGTTCCTGTTTACGAAGCTCAACGACCTCAAGCCGCAGATGATCGCGGAAGCGACCGCGAGCGCGCGCGAGGCCGCCGAGCAGTTTGCCAAGGACTCGGGAAGCGGCCTGGGGGGTATCCGCCAGGCCAACCAGGGGATCTTCCAGATCCTGCCGCGCGACCGCGCGCCGGGTGTCATGGAGGAGTCGCAAGTCAACAAAACGGTGCGTGTTGTTTCGACCGTCGAGTATCTGCTCGAAGATTGAACGGCGCCGCCAAAAAGGAGTGTGTTTGTCAAGATGAAGAAACTGATCCTGTCGATCTGCGTGTTGAGTCTGGTTTCCATCGGTGTGTCCCAGGCCAGTGCCGCCAAGTGGGCGGGCGTCAAGGGCGGCATCAATATGGCCGACTTCGGCGGCAGCGATGCTCCCGACAACACCAGCATGCGCAACGCCTTCGCCGGCGGCGCGTTCTTCGGCTGGGGCATCAACGAGCAGTTTGGTATCCAGATCGAAGGGCTCTACATGAGCAAGGGTGCCAAGGGCAAGGATGACAGCGGCGGCACGCCGGTGGATGCCACCGTGAAGCTCGACTATATCGAATTCCCCATCCTGTTTGCCGTGCGGTTCCCGGCCGGTGAGAAGCTCGCCTTTGACATCTTCGCGGGACCCACGCTGGGATTCAACATCAAAGCCGAGTACGAAGCCGGTGGCGAAACACAGGACGTCAAGGACGAAACCGAAAGCTTCGAGTTTGGCGCGGCGTTCGGAGGCGGCTTCTACTACATGCTGGAGTCGTTTTCGATCCTGGCGGACGTGCGCTACGGCATCGGTGCCACGACGACTCAGAAGGATTTCGAGGGACAGTCTTACGACGTGAAGAACAAGGGGATCGGCATCATGGTGGGTGTCGCGTTCCCCCTCGGTTCGAACCAGTAAGATTCAGCCGCTGCCGCACGGCGGAGAGGTGAACTCATGAAACAGTTGCTGAGTATCATCATCGTCGCGCTGCTGGCGGGGCCCCTGGTGGGCCCCGCCGTGGCGGCGGATGCACAGTGGACCCTGGGTTTCAAGGGCGGCCTCGCGCTGTCCGACCTGGGTGGTGATGACGTCATCGACTCCGAGCTGGGCAATCGCACCGGTTTCGCCGGCGGCGTGTTCGCCCAGGTGGACGTTTCGCCAAACTTCGGAATCCGCCTCGAGGGTCTGTACCATATGAAGGGCGCCAGCGAGGACTCGGCCAATGCCTCGGCAACCTTCAAGTTCGACTATATCGAGTTTCCGGTTCTGCTCGTCGGCCAGGTGCCGGCGTCGGAGAGCGCCGCGCTGAGTGCGTTCGCGGGGCCGGTCTTCGCCTTCAACACCAGCAGCAAACTCGCCGCGTCGATCGGTGATTTTGGCGGCTCGGTGGACATCAAGGACTACATTGCCTCGTTCGAGTTCGCCCTGGCCTTCGGCCTGGGCGCCTCGTTCGACGTGGGGAGTGTGTCCATCGAGGTGGATGGTCGCTACCAGCTCGGTCTCACGACCGTCGACGACGGCCTGGGGCAGGCCCTCCTGCTTGCGCCGGGCGACCTGGACATCAAGAACCGGGGATGGGTGTTCATAGCCGGCGTGGGATTTCCGATCGGCGGGTGACGGCGGTGCCCGGCCGGTCCCGCCCGGCCCCGGAAATGAGCGCAACTCGACCCAGCCAATCGCGTATTATTACCGTCTATAACAGCCACGGCTGACCGGGTCCCCGCCACCCGGGTGACTGGCCCCAGGGAGTCCCGCAAGAACTCAGGACCCCGGGGCCCCATACCATTTACAAGCAAGGTTGCCCGTTATGCCTTCAACCCCCCGCCGTGATACGTTCTATCTATTTATAAAACAAGCACTTACTGTGCTGGCCGTGGCCCTGCTGCTGGCCGGCTGTGGCAAGAAGGGAGACGCCGGCCAGGCCCAGGCCGGCGGTCCGGGGGGCGGCCCCGGGGGTGCCGGCGAGGCTCCGGTGCCGGTGGCGGTTGCTCTGGTGGGCAGCGGCGAGATCGCCAGCTATTACACCGCCACGGCGACACTGGCGGCCGAGAAGGAAGCCACCATTCTCTCGCGGGTCTCCGGCGTGGTGCAGAAGCTGTGGTGCGAGGAGGGCGACGTGGTCCAGGAGGGGGCCGAGCTGCTCCTGGTCGACAACGACGAGTACCGCTACCGCTACGAGCAGGCCCAGTCGGCGCGCATGGACCTGGAGGCCAGGGTGGCGCGGCTGGAGCAGATGCGCGAGCAGGAACTGGTTTCTCCGGAGGAGTTCGAGACGCTTTCCAACAACCTCGCCGCCGCGCAGGCGGCGGAGGGCATGGCCGAGCTGAACCTGTCCTACACCCGCGTCACCGCGCCGTTCACCGGCCGCGTGGTCGCGCGCAGCGTCGACGTGGGGCAGAACATCAACGTGGGGACGCAGCTCTTCGTGCTGTCCGACTTCACGCCGCTGCTCGCACGCGTGCACGTTCCGGCCAAGGAGTTCAACAAGCTGCAGGCCGACCAGCCGGTGGATCTTACGCTCGAGAGCAACGGCACACGCCTGCGCGGGCGCATCAAACTGGTGAGCCCCGTGATCGATCCCAGCAGTGGCACCATCAAGGTCACCATCGAGATTCCGACCTATCCGCCGGGCGTGCGCCCGGGCGACTTCGCGCAGGTGAGCATTGTCACCGAACGGCGCGTCAACCGTACGCTGGTTCCCAAGGTGGCACTGGTGAACGACCGGGGCGAGCAGGTGGTGTATGTCTCCGCCGATAGCACCGCCGAGCGTCGCGTGGTGGAGATCGGGTTCCAGGACGACAGGAACGCCGAGATTCTCACCGGCGTGACCGAGGGCGAACGCGTGGTGGTGAAGGGTCAGCGCACGCTCAAGAACGGCGCGGCCATCAAGATCCTGGACAACACCGAGGCGGCCCAGGTGACGGACTCCGCTGTCACCCGGGATGGTTCATAGATGCGCTCACTGATCGCGATGGCGGTCAGGCGGCGGGTGACCGTGGTGATGGCCGCGTTTGCCGTCGCAGCGTTCGGGATGGTGGGCTACGAGCGCCTGCCCATTGAGCTGTTCCCGGACATCTCCTATCCCTCCATCACCATCCAGACCGATTTCCCGGACACCGCGCCGCCCGAAGTGGAGTACCTGATCACGCGCCCCGTGGAGGAAGCGGTGGGTGTGCTGCGCGGGCTCAAGTCCATCCACTCGGTGTCGCGGCCGGGCGCCTCCGAGGTGACGCTGGAGTTCGACTGGGACTCGGACATGGACATGCTGTCCATGGAGGTCCGCGAGAAGCTCGACCGCATCATTCTGCCCGACGAGGCTGAAAGCCCCATCGTCCTGCGCTACGATCCGTCGCTCGACCCCATCATGCGCATCGCGCTTTCCGGAGACGGCGGGCTCAACGACATGCGCAACCTCGCCGACCGCAAGATCAAGCTCGACCTCGAGACCCTCAAGGGCGTGGCCGCCGCCCAGGTCAAGGGCGGTCTGGAGGACGAGATCCAGGTGGACGTGGACCAGGAGCGCCTGGCCGCCATGGGCATCCCGCTGGACCGGGTGCGCGAGGCGGTGGGCGTGTCCAACATCAACCTGCCGGGCGGATCCCTGCGCGGGCGTGACTCACACTTCATCATCCGCACCCTCAACGAGTTCGACACCGTCGAGGAGATCGGGTCGGTGATCGTCGCCGAGCGCGACGGCGCCGCGGTGCGCCTGCGCGACGTGGCCAGTGTCACCATGGGCTCCAAGGAGCGCGAGGAGATCACGCGCTACAACGGCAAGGAGTGCGTGGAGATCGCCGTTTTCAAGGAAGGCGACGCCAATACCGTCACCGTGTCGCGTCTGCTGCGCCAGCGCATGGATGAGTGGAAGAAGAAGCTCCCCGAGGGCTATGAGCTCTCGTCGATGTTCGACCAGTCGCACTTCATCGAGCAGTCGATCCGCGAGGTGCGCAACTCCGCCATCATCGGCGGTATCCTGGCCATCATCGTGCTGTTTCTGTTCCTGCGCGAGGTGCGCAGTACGGTGATCATCGCGCTCTCCATCCCACTCTCGGTCATTGCGACGTTCATGATCATGTACCGGCTCGACATCTCGCTCAACGTGATGTCGCTGGGCGGGCTCACGCTGGGTGTGGGCATGCTGGTGGACAACTCCATCGTGGTGCTCGAATCCATATTCCGCAAGAAGAAGGCGGGCCTGTCGCTGGCGCGCGCCGCGCTGGAAGGCGCCGACGAGGTGGGTGCGGCGGTCGCCGCCTCCACCGCCACCACGGTGGCGGTGTTCCTGCCCATCGTGTTCGTGGAGGGCATCGCTGGACAGCTGTTCCGCGACCAGGCCATGACGGTGAGCATCAGCCTGCTCGCGTCACTCGCGCTGGCGCTCACGCTGATTCCCATGCTGAGCGCGCTGGGCCAGCCGGTGCGCAAGGCCGACGTCGAGGGGCCGCCGGTTCTCACCGACGACTCCGGCATGGACGAGGCCGGCACCAGACTCACACTGGGCGCGTTCTCGCGCGTGTACGACCGCATCGTGAGGGCGGCGGTGGGTCGATCGCGGGTCACCCTGTCGGTCGCATTCGGGCTGTTTGCGGTGGTCATGTTCTCCACCCGCTTTCTCGGCACGGAACTGATTCCGCCGCTCACCGAGGGCGAGTTCTTCTTTGAAGTGAAACTCCCCGAGGGGAGTTCGCTCAACGCCACCGACCGCGTGGTGCAGGAGATCGAGCGCGTTGCCGATCAGGACGACCGCGTGGATCACAGCTACGCGCGCATCGGTAGCCGGCTCATCGCGGGCGGGATGTCCGTCAACGCACTGGGTGAGCACTTCGGACAGGTCAACGTGGCGCTCAAGGACAAGAGCAACGATATGGTGGAGGAAGCGGTGGTGAACGAAATGCGGGATCGCTTTGCCGCCATGCCCGACGTGGAGGCCAAGTTCGGGCGCCCGTCGTATTTCAGCCTGAAGACGCCGATCGAGGTGATCCTCTTTGGAGAGGATCTGGAACTCCTGCGCGACTACTCGCTGGATCTTTCGCGCACGCTCGAAAACGTGCCCGGCCTGGTGGACGTGCGATCCTCGCTCGAGGCGGGGAACCCGGAGCTGCAGGTCATCTTCGACCGCGACCGCGTGGCCGCGCTGGGGCTCGACCTGGGGACGTTGTCGCAGACGTTGCAGGGCCGCGTGCAGGGCGTGGTGCCGACGCGATTCAAGGAGGCGGATCGCCAGATCGACGTGCGCATCCGCAACCAGGAGTCGGACCGGACCTCGATTGCGGACGTGCGCAACCTGGTGCTGCCCGCCTCGGACGGCTCCTCCATCCGCCTGACTTCGGTGGCGGACGTGCGCGTCGACGAGGGCCCGGCGGAGATCCACCGGTTGCAGCAGCAGCGCGCCGCGGTGGTGAGCGCCAACCTCGAGGGCCGCAGCCTCGGAGCCGCGGTGGGAGACGTGCGCACGGCGCTGGCGGACAACCCGCCGCCCACCGGCATCACCTCGGAAATCGGCGGCCAGAACGCCGAGATGCAGGTGTCGTTTGCGAGCCTGCGCTTTGCCATCCTGCTCGCCATCTTTCTCGTGTACCTGGTGATGGCGGCGACGTTTGAATCGTTCATCCATCCCTTCATCGTGCTGTTCACGATTCCGCTCGCGCTGGTGGGCGCGGTCATCGGGTTGCTGGTGACACGCACGGAGATCAGCGTGATGGTGCTGATCGGTGCGGTGCTGCTGGTTGGCATCGTGGTCAACAACGCCATCGTTCTGATCGACGCGATCAACCGGCTGCGGCGCGTCGGGATCGAGAAGAGAGAGGCTGTGGTGCGCGCGGGGCACATCCGGTTGCGCCCCATCCTGATGACCACGCTCACCACCGTGCTCGGCCTGATTCCCATGGCCATCGCGTGGGGCGAGGGCGCCGAACTGCGCTCGCCGCTCGCGATCACGGTGCTGTTCGGGCTGGCCATCAGCACGCTGCTGACCCTGGTGGTCATTCCCGCGGCGTACGTGGCGGTGCCTTCAAAGGTGACGGTGGAAACGCAACAGAACGCAGGTGTGTCATGACACTTCCGGAAATTGCCATCAAGCGACACGTCACCATGCTCATGATCATCGTGAGCCTCGTGGTGATGGGCACGGTTGCGCTGTTCCGGCTGCCGCTCGCCTTCCTGCCGGACTTCGAGCAGCCACTGATCTTCGTGCAGCTCCCGTATCAGAACGCGTCGCCCGCGCAGGTGGAGCGCCTGGTGGTGCGCCCGGTGGAGGAAGCGCTGGGTTCGGTGGGCGGCCTGCGCAACATGTGGGCGCACATCGACGACCAGGGCGCGACCATCGGACTGGAGTTCGACTGGTCGCAGAACATGAAGGTGGCGCGCACCGAAATCTGGGAAAAGATCGACCGCACGCGCCGCGACCTCCCCGACGACATGGGCGACATCCAGGTGTCCAACAACTGGGACTCCCGCGAGTCCGATATGCCCATCATCGAGGGACGCCTGTCGTCCAAGAAGGACCTGAGCGAGAGCTGGGACCTGCTGGAGCGGCGCATCGTCAAACCGCTGGAACGCATTCCAGGCGTGGCGGGCGTGCGTCTGGACGGCGTGAACCCGCGCGAAGTGCGGATCAACCTCAACGTCGCCAGTCTGGAAGCGCACGGTATGGACGTGCGCGACGTCATCGATCTCCTGCGTTCCTCCAACTTCGACCAGTCGCTGGGCAAGGTCACCGACGGCGACTCGCGCTGGTCGTTGCGCACGGTGGGGACGTTCACCTCGGTGGAGGAGATCGAGAACCTGGCCATCCGCGAGGACGGCCTGCGCCTGCGCGACGTGGCCGACGTGCGCTATGAGGAGCCGCCGCTGGAGTACGGCCGTCATCTCGATGGCGACTTCGCCATCGGCGTCACCATCACCCAGGAGTCCAAGGCCAACACGGTGGAGGTGTGTGACGCGGTCGACAAGCGCATTCAGCAGATGAACTCGGATCCGGAGCTGGAGGGCGTCAACTTCCTCACCTGGTTCAGCCAGGGCAAGGAGATCAAGAAGACGCTCGGGGACCTCATGTACACGGGGATCTTCGGCGCGATCCTGGCTGCGCTGACGCTGTACCTGTTCCTGCGCCGGGTCTCCACCACGCTGGTCTCGGTGGCGTGCATTCCGTTCTCGTTGATCGTCGCCTGCGGCTTCATCTGGGCGCGTGGCGGCTCCATGAACACGCTGGCGCTGCTGGGACTGATCGTCGCCATCGGCATGCTGGTGGACAACGCGGTGGTGGTCATCGAGAACATCTTCCGGCACCAGGAGGAGGGCGAGGACACCCGCACCGCAACCCGCCAGGGCGCGGCGGAAGTCGCCGTGGCGGTGACCGCGGCCACGCTCACCTCGGTGATCGTGTTCCTGCCGCTCATCTTCAACAAGCCCAGCGAGATGAACCTGTATCTCAAGGAGCTGGGCATCAGCGTATGCATCGTCATCCTGGCCTCGCTGTTCATCAGCCAGACGCTGATTCCACTGGCGACGTCGTGGTTCATCCGCTCCCGGCCCAAGCCCAAGACGCGCACCATGCTCAGGGCGGAATCCCTCTACAGCCGCACGCTCGTGTTCAACCTCAAGCACCGGTGGCTGGCACCGGTGGTGCTGGTGGCGGCGCTGGCATCCGCGTACATCCCGTTCACCAAGGTGGACAAGAACTTCGACACCAGCGAGAGCGAGCTGTTCGTCCAGGTGAACTACGACTTCAGTGAGAACCTGAGCCTGGAACACAAGGAAGACTTCGTCGACAAGCTCGAGGCGGCGCTGGAGCCGCACCGCGATGAACTGATGGCGCGCTCCATCTACAGCTTCTGGAGCGATCGCTGGACCATGACCCGCATCTACCTCAAGGAGGGCGAGGCCGACGAGGAGAACATCGCCGAGGTGCGCAAACGGTTGCGTACGATGCTGCCGGAGATCGCGGGCACCAAGTTCGAGATCATGGAGAACAACCAGTTCTGGAGGCAGGATCGCGGCAAGCGCATCGCGCTGCAGGTGGTGGGGGAGGATTCGGAGACGCTGCAGGAGATCGGCGAGGAGGTCAAACGGCGCCTCGAGGACATACCGGGCCTCATCGACCCCTTCGCGGGCGGCTGGCGCGGCGATCGCGAGGGTAACGAGGAGATCCACGTGGAGATCGACCGCGACATGGCCTCGCGGCTGGGTGTTTCCCCCATGCAGCCGGCGCAGGTGGTGGGGCTGACCTTCCGCGGTCAGCGCCTGCAGCGGTTCCGGACCCCCGACGGCGAGCGCGAGATGCGCGTGACGCTGGACGAAAAGGAAACCGAGTCGGTGGCGCAACTGCGCAACCTGCCGCTGTGGACGGCCGCGGGGGAGAAGATCCCGCTGGCCTCACTGGCGACGTTCACCCAGAAGGAAGGCCCGACGGACATCAACCGAGACAACCGCCTCACCAGCCTGTGGTGTGGCGCGCGCTTCGAAGAAGGCACGCGCGAGGAGTACATGCCGCTGGTGACCGCCGCCATGAACGGCGTGTCGATGCCCTATGGATACTCGTGGACCTTCGGGCGCTGGGAGGAGCGGCGCAAGGAGAAGACGCAGGAGTTCCTCACCAACCTGCTGCTGGCGCTGATGCTGATCTTCGTGGTGATGGCGTCGATCTTCGAGTCCGTCAGGCAGGCCATCACGCTGTTGCTGGCGTTGCCGTTCGCGCTGGCGGGCGCGTTCTGGACGCTCTATATGACGGGCACCGACTTCGACCAGCCCGCGGCGGTCGGGCTGCTCTTGCTGATCGGCACCGTGGTCAACAACGGCATCGTGATGCTGGCGCACGTCAACCACTACCGCGGCGTGGGCATGACGCGCTACGACGCGTTGCTGCGCGGATGCCGCGAACGCCTGCGCCCCATCATGATGACCGCCTTCACCACCCTGGTGTCACTCATTCCGATGGTGGTTCAGAAACCGTCGCTGGGCGGCGTGTATTACTATTCGATGGCGCTGGTCATCATGGGCGGGCTGCTGCTGTCGACCTTCCTCACCCTGATCCTCCTGCCCACCACCACCACGCTGGTCGAAGACGGCACCAACTGGGTGGGCCGCATGGTCCTGAAGCTCCTGGTGCTGCTGCGCATCCGCAAGCCGGCGGAGGCGCTGGCAGACTGAGTCCACGCGCCACGCGCCCCGTCAACAGGCGCCCGGTTTCGCCGACTGCATGCGCGAAGCCGGGCGCTTTGACGTTGTACTCGGCCATCTGCTAGCGTTACCCCCCCATGTCCCGATTCCGTTCATTGATGCGCGACGTGCTGGATGCCATACGTGGCACCGAGCAGGACTACACCCGCGGCAGTATTCGCCGCGCCGTGGTGCTGCTCGCCATTCCCATGATCCTGGAGATGGCGCTCGAATCGGTCTTTGCGGTGGTGGACGTGTTCTTCGTGGCGTCTCTGGGCGCGTCCGCGGTGGCCACGGTGGGCATCACCGAGTCCATCATCACGCTGGTCTATGCCATTGCCATCGGACTGGCCATGGGAACCACGGCGATGGTGGCGCGCCGCGTAGGGGAGAAGAACCCGCGCGAGGCCGCGGACACGGCGGTGCAGGCGGTCATCGTGGGCGTGGTTGCCTCCATCCCCATCGCGCTGGTGGGACTCTTCTTTGCGAAAAAAGTGCTGGCGCTGATGGGAGCGGATGCGTGGAGCATCGAGCACGGGTACCGCTACACGGTGTGGATGCTGGGCGGCAACGTGGTGATCATGCTGATCTTCGTGTGCAACGCCATCTTTCGCGGCGCGGGCGACGCCGCAACCGCCATGCGGGTGCTGTGGGTGGCCAACGGCATCAACATCGTGCTGGATCCGGCCTTGATCCGCGGATGGGGCCCGCTGCCGCAGATGGGCATCGAGGGCGCCGCACTCGCGACCAACATCGGCCGCGCCATCGGCGTGGCCATGCAGTTGTTCATCCTGTTGCGCGGCGCCAAACATATCCGTGTCCTCGCCGTCCAGGTGCGCGTGAACGCCGCCGTGATGCTGCGCCTGGTGCGGGTGTCGCTGGGGGGAATCGGTCAGCTGATCATTGCCACCTCGAGCTGGGTGGGACTGGTGCGCATCATGGCCACCTTCGGCAGCGAGGTGCTGGCCGGGTACACCATCGCGGTGCGTATCATCATGTTCACCTTCATGCCCGCGTGGGGGTTGAGCAACGCGGCGGCGACACTGGTGGGGCAGAACCTGGGCGCGCAACAGCCGGAGCGGGCCGAACGCTCGGTGTGGATGGTGGGCTGGGCCAACATGGCCCTGCTGGGTCTGGTGGGCCTGGGCTACGTTCTGCTCGACCAGCCCCTGGTGCGTATCTTCACCGCGGAGCCCGGCGTGGTGGCGGCGGGTGCGGAGTGCCTGCGCACGGTGTCGTACGGCTATCTCTTCTACGCGTGGGGGATGGTGATGGTGCAGGCGTTCAACGGCGCCGGCGACACCGTGACCCCCACCCGTCTCAACCTGGTGTGCTTCTGGTTGATCGAAATTCCGCTGGCCTACCTGCTGGCCATGGTGCTGGACGTGGGCGCGTCGGGGGTATACTGGTCGATCGTAATTTCGGAGTCGCTGCTGGGGCTGCTGGCCATATGGTTCTTCCGCCGTGGCGGCTGGAAACAGAAACAGGTGTGATGACCGCGAAGGCGGCCGCCTATTCCCAGAACTCGAAGTGGCCGATGCCCACCAGGGTCTGCTGGTAGTTGATGACTTCGTAGACGCCGGTGGCGAAGGGGCCGCTGCCGGTGTCGAAACCGCGTCGCACCTGGCCGTCGAAGTAGGTGTAGCCCCCCGCCGAGTTCTGCACCACCGCGAAGAAGAACTCCGAGCCGCAGGGCGTGGTGCTGTCCAGCGCGCTCACTTCGTAGCGCAGGCCCTCGTCGTGGCGACGGTTGGCCGGTGCCGTCCACACCATCACCGTGCAATCGGGTGAGGACGACGCCAGCGCGGTGTCGATTTCGACGCAGCGGACCACGTCGGCGCCCGTGTCCAGCCGGAAGATCACCCGGCGCAGTCCGTCGTCGCACCGGCTCAGTGGCGCGGCCCCGTCCACCGGGTCGCTCTCGCACCCGGAGGCCATGAGCAGGCCCGCCACCGCGGGCCCAATCGCCCATCCCCATGCTGGTGGCCGGTATCGCACCTTCTCAGTGTATGGCTCCGCGGACCCGGGCGCAACGCATACGCAAGAGTGTTCGGTTGACACCGGCCCGGCCGGGGGTGCGCTTGCGCGGTTGCATCCGCGTTGCATTGAAAACACGAAGCCCCCGCGATCACTGCGACCGCGGGGGCTTTCGTGTTGGCGTTCAGGCGTTGAACGTCAGGGTTTCGTCAGCGGCAGCGCGCCTTCCAGCGTCCGCGGAAGAAGCCGCCGTCCACCTCGTCGCTGGTGCACCACGAGCCACCCAGGGCACCCGCCACGTCCAGCTGGCGCGAGTACCACACGCCCTCGAACCAGCCGTCGGCCCGGCGCGCGCTGGTCGCGGGGAGCATCCCGTAGTGGCCCTTGAGCAGGCCCTGGAAGCGGCCACCCTCGGTGACCCACTTGCCGAAGAAGACGTGCTCGTTGCGGCCGTTGACACCGTAGACGCCGCGCAGGTAGCCCATGTGCATGCCGTTTTCGCTCACCCACTTGCCGCGGAAACGGCCGTCGATGCGTTCGTCCTCCACCGGCTTCCACTGGCCGGCCAGGAATCCGCCGGCACAGTCGCCCGGCGCGCGCATCAGGGTGTTGAACGCAACCGCGTTGCCCGCGTCGTCCACCGTGACCACCCGGTGCAGGTTGGCCAGGTCCTCCTCATCGATGGTGACCGTCAGCGGTCCCGTCTTGAACGTCACCGAGATGGGCTTCTCGCAACGGCGGTCGTTGACCGTCGCCAGCGAGACCGAGTCGCAGCGCATGGGCAGCAATTCAACCAGAATGCCGTCGTAGTGCGGGCGGGTGTGGGAGATCCACTCCACGCACTGGCGCGTCGTCCGCGGCAGCAACTCGTCGTGTGCATCGAAACGAATGAGGCGCTTGACCACCACCACCGCGTTCTCGGCGCACAGGCCGCCGGTCCAGTCGGTGGAAAAGTCGATCAGCGAGTCGGCGCGCAGGTTGCCCCACGTGATCATCAGATAGTGATGCTGCCGGCGATGATCGGTGCGGGTGGTGTCGACGTCGTCGTCCACCTCCATGTCGCCGAGCGGGCCGTAATCGGCTGCGAGACCCGCTTCGTCGAACGCGGGCGCCTCATCGGCGGTGTTGAAGCCTCCGTAGGGATCGTCGAGGTTCTCGGTCTGAACCCGGGACGACAGGTCGTTGGCCGTGTCGGTGTCGGCGGCGTTGTCACATCCCGCCGCCACCCACACGACAAGCATGGTGAGCATGAGCAGGCTGAAGAATGTCCGGGTGCGTTTCATGGAGCCACTCCTTCCAAGGGTTTCCTCGCCGGTGTTCCGGCACCGGGGCGCTTTGCGAATTTGGTGGCGGCCGGGTGAGGCACGCCGTCACCCTGAATTGGCAATGCGCATGCCGCACAAGGGGGTTGCGCCGCCCGTCGGCGTAAGATAATGTGCTGAAAGCAGTTCAGCGCGGCGGCGGGGGCCGCCCGGGGCGCGCCCGGCCTGCCCGGGTGCCCCGTCAGGTACACCGGGAGGGGACACGTGTCCCCGGCCGTACAGGCCCGCCGGCACCGGAGGCGGCGGTTCCACGATCCACCATGACCGCAAACAGCCCGCGCAAATTCTCCCTCGATTCTATCACGGCGGCCGTGGCGACGTTGTTCGCCATGGCCATCGTTGCCAGTCCGCCGCCCGACCTCGACCTGTGGTGGCTGATGGCGGTGGGACGCCGCATGGCGGACACCCACGCCTACATCTACGCTGACCCGTTCACTTTCACCGTTCCCGGCGCGGCGTGGTCGCCGCAGAGCTGGTTGTCCGCGCTGGTCTACTTCGGTCTGCACCAGCTCGGGGGCATGACCGCCATCGGTGTGCTGCGGGTGGCGATGGCGGGGGCAATTGCGGCGCTCGTGTTTCGCGCGCTGCGCGCCGGGGGTGTGGCGTGGGCCATGGCTGCCCCGCTGGTGGTGGTGGCGCTGGTGACCGCGCACGGACGCTTCACCGACCGCGGTCAGCTGTTCGAGTATGTCTTTCTGGCCTGGCTGCTCGTGTTCCTGCTCACCGCGCATGAACGCCGCGGCCGCGCGTTCTTCGTGTTGCCGCTGCTGGTGCAGCTGGCGTGGGTGCAGTTTCACTCCAGCTTCCTGCTCGGTCCGGCGCTGGCGGCCATCTTCTTCGCGGGCGAGTGGCTGGCCGGCCGGCTGCCGTTTGCGCGGCCGCTGCACCGCCACGATTACCGCCGCGCGGCCCTGCTGGTGGGGGCGATGCTGCTGGTGTGCGTCGTCAACCCCAACCCGCGTGCGTTTCTCATCCAGCCGTTCGATACGAGCCAGCACGAGTTGATCTCGCGCTTCACCCTGGAGTGGAAGTCGCCGTTCGATGCGGCCATCGCCGGCGCCGGTTTTCATCCCTGGTACGAGATTCTGCTGGGGGTCGCGGCGCTGGCGCTGCTCGCCAGCCTGCCGCGCGTGCCGCTCGCGCCGCTGTTCATGATCGCCGCCACCGCGTGGCTCTCGCTGCAGTCGCACCGGTTTCGGGTGGAATTCGGCCTGGTCACCGCGGTGATGGCGTCGGTGATGCTGGTGCGTTCGTCGCTGGTGACGGGGTTTGCCGTGCGGCGGCTGCCGGCGGCGACGTGGCGGATGATCGGGCTGGGGACGACGCTGCTGCTGATTGTGCTCGCGCGCGGGCTGCTGGTTGCGAAGCCGGCGCCCGACCTGTTGCCGCAACGAGCACTTGCCTTCGTGGTCGACGAGAACGTCGCGCACCGGCCCTATCACACCATCGGCTACGGGTCGTACATGCTGTGGCGTCTGTATGGCGAGCGGCAGACGTTCATCGACGGGCGCAACTTCGATGCCGGCGTGTACGAGGACTTCCTGCGCGGGCAGACCAACGCGCCCGCGCTGCGCGGCGTGATCGGGAAGTACGGGGTGGATTCGTTCATCATCCCCGCGCCGGAGCGCGCCGACGCCGGCATGCACAACGTGCACAAGTCGCTCATCGTGTGGCACGACACCTGGGACCTGGTGCACATGGACGAGCAGGCGTTCGTGTACGTGTCGCGCGCCGCGGCGGACTCGACCTGGCTGGGCACGCACGCCTACCGTTCCTACCACCCGATGACGTTTGCGGGCGAACGGCATACGCCGGAAGCGTTCGACCGCGCCATCGCCGAACTCGAGCGCCTCACCATGGAATCGCCGGGGTACCTGCGCGCCTGGATCGACCTGGGGCTGGCAAGAATGTCGCGTGGCGACACGCAGGGAGCAATCACAGCGCTGGAAAGCGCCCTCGCCCTCGACCCCGCCAACACCCCCGTCCGCGACCTGCTGCAGAAGCTGCGCGCGCCCCGCTGACCTGGATAGACTGGGGCGGGCACGAGACCGCTCCTCCGCTCATGGTCCTCGCGCGAGACATTTGAAATCGCGCTGCGGAAATCGCGTCGGACCGGCCTCGCGCCCGCCCGGAAGTCTCTACTGTCGGGGGGATGTGTCGTCGACGGCGTTGTGCCAGGGCGGGTCCATCGCGCAGCGGAAGCCCACGTACAGCCAGCGCTTGCCCTGCTGGGTGCTCTCGCGGTTGGCGCAGCGCAGGTACTTCTGAAAGGTGTTCCACGAGCCCCCGCGGTAGACGCGGCGCTCGGTGCTGAACACCTCGCGGCGGTCGGGGACACCCTTGGGGAGCTGGTCGTCCGGTCCGCGCGGATACGCCTCGTAGTCGCCATCCACCCACTCCGCCACGTTCCCGGCCATGTCCCAGCACCCGTAGGGGCTCACCCCGGTGGGGTAGTGCATGATCTGCAGCGGGTGCTCACCGTTGTTGGCGTGGGTGCGGTTGAAGCCCTCGCCCCAGGGGTACGTGCGCCCGTCCGTCCCGCGTGCGGCCTTCTCCCACTCGGCCTCCGTGGGCAGCCGCTTGCCCACGAACTTCGCGTACGCAACCGCCTCCTCCCAGGTGATCGACACCACCGGGAAACCGTCCTCGCCGATGCCGTACTTGCGGTCGATCCAGCGCGACGGGGCCTCGGTGTCGGTGGAGTCCAGGAACACCTTGTACTGCGCGTTGGTGACCTCGTGGACGTCGATGTAGAAATCGTCCACCCACACCCGCCGCTGGGGGAATTCGTCGACGTCCGCCCACTTGAGGACGTCGTCGGCCGTGCTGCCCATCAGAAATTCGCCGGCCGGCACGAAGACCATGCCCTGCACCGGGGGAATCGCATCCGGCCGGGCAACGGCCGTGGAATCCCCCTGGGTGCGCGCCGCGGCCACGAGGGCCAGGCAGAGCACCGGGATGGATAGCAAGGCGAGAACAGGTCGCATGTTGTTTCTTGGGAAGCACTGGGCCCGGCTGCCTCCGGCAGGGTGAGGCTGGCCCTTTGGCAGACTCTACGACCCGCGGCCACGGCGAGTAAACCCTTAATCGCTTCTGACGTTATGGAGTCGGAACCCATTCCGGCCTCACCGCTTGCCGGAAATGATGCGGGCTCCCGGTGGGGGGAGCCCGCGATATGAACATCGATAAAAGGGTCGGAAGGCAGCGTGCTTTTAAGGGCCCGCCGCCTTCCTCTGGTGGGGACCGAAGAAGGCGCGATCTTGGGGGATTGGACTAGGGACTCGCGCCGTTTCCTCTTCCTGTTGGCTTTGCGGATCAATTCTGTGAAGCCGATACCGTCCGCCTCAACCCATTGGTATCCGAACGGTTGCCGCATGTCCTACCCGTCGGTACCGGCTTCGAGAACCAATATAGGAGGGGGCTTGCTATTCGTAAAATAGAAAATGTATATTGTAATTATCTATAAAAGCTATGGCTACCATCAACCTCAACCATCTCCACTACTTCTTCGAAGTGGCCCGGCGCGGCAGCTTCACGCGGGCCGCGCGTGAACTCCTCGTTTCCCAGTCCGCCCTGAGTGTTCAGGTGCGGGCGCTGGAGAACGCGCTGGGCGGGACGCTGTTCGACCGGCGGCGTAACGGCGTGGTGCTCACCGACGCCGGCCAGCGGGCCTACGAGGTGGCGGAGCGCGTATTCGCGGAGGTGGACCGCCTGGTGGCCGACTTCCAGAAGACCGAGCCGGTGGTGTCGGCCTCGGTGACCGTCTGTACCGTGAACAGCATCGGGATTTACGTCCTGCCCGACCTGCTGACGGCGTTCCGGGCCCACGCGCCCGAGGTTCGTATCCGCCTGGACTTCCGCGAATCCGAGCGCGCCATGGACCAGCTCTACCAGGGCAAGGCGGACATGGTGGTGGTGCCCTGGGAGCGCGCCTACCCCGACCTCACCGGGGTCCCGTTGACGCGCAACAAGATGTTCCTGGTGGCGCCCCCCGACCATCCGCTGGTCAGCGCCGCGCGGCCGGTGCCGCGGGACCTCGAGGCCTATCCCTTCGTGGGATACAGCGAGGGCATGCACACACGATCCATGATCGACGCGCTGTTCCGTCGCATGTCGCTCAAGATCGAGTACTCGGTGGAGTCATCCAACGCCGCCACCATCAAGCAGATGGTCATCGCCGGCATGGGCCTGGGGTTCCTTCCCGAAACCGCGGTGGCCGCCGACATCCGCCGCGGCGTCCTGGCGCGCCTCGACGTCCCCCCGCTGGTGATGAGCCAGGATGTGACGCTGTACCTGCGCAAGAACCGCACCCTGCCGCGTGCCGCGGGAGAGTTCGCGGACTTCCTGCGCGACTACTTCGCCCCCGGCAAGCGGGTGGCCCGCAAGCGCGGCGCCTAGCCCCGCCCGGGGCGGAAAACGCCCCGCCGCGGACGGGCTCCTGGGCTATAATGCTCGCGATGCGAATCGTCCACACGGCAGACGTGCACCTGCGCGGCGAACGCGAGGAGCGCTGGAAGGCGCTGGATGCGGTGCTCGCCGTGGCGGCCGATGCCGGCGCCGGGGTGGTGGCGATTGCGGGCGACCTGTTCGACCGCGACGTGGACGCGCCCGCGCTCAAGACCAACCTGCGCCGCGCTCTGGAGCGCTTTCCCGGCACCGTCGTCATCATCCCCGGCAACCACGACGCGCGCGGTATCCGCGCCGGAGATTTTTTTGGCGACAACGTGCGCGTTCTCGCCGGTCACGACACGGTGGCGGATGTCGGCGGGATCCGTTTCGTCGGGCTCCCCTACGAGGATGTGAGCATCGACGGAACCCTCGCGCGCCTGCGCGCGGCGTCGCGCCAGCGCGCCGACGGCACCAACGTGCTCCTCTACCACGGCGAGTTGCTCGATTTCTCGCCGGGGGGCGGTGCCTTCGGCGACGAGGACGACCGCGAGTACATGCCGGCGCGTATCGCCGATATTGCCAGCCTCGGTTTCGACTACGTGCTGGCGGGGCACTTCCACAAGAACCACGACGTGCGCGCCTGCGGCGACGGCTACTTCGTCTATTCCGGTTCGCCGGTGGCGATCACCCGGCGCGAGACCGGGCGCCGTCACGTGACACTGCTGGACCCCGGCGCGGCGCCGGTGGCGCACGTGCTCAACACCCACCATTTCGAGGAGGTAGATATCCGTCTCGCGCCTTCCGAGGGTGAGCATCCCCTGGTGCGCATCGAGAAGCGTCTCTCCACGCTCGACATGCACGCGCGCGCGCTGGTGACGGTGCGCGGTTTCGTGGATCTGTCGCAGGTAGGGATGACAGAGGTGGAGTTCCAGGCCGCACTCAAGGAACTGTGTGCGCGCTTCCCGTGCGAATCGGTGGAGACGGGGTCCTGCAACGATGTCGGCGCCATCATCGCCGGCGATCTCTTCAAGCGTTTCGACGCGCGCCTCGAACGCACCGCGCTGGGGGAAGACGATCGCGCGCTGGTGCGCGAGATGACCATTCGCGCCATGATGGAGGTGCCGGATGCACGTTAAGCGGGTTTGCATCAGCCGCTACGGCCCCCTGCAGCCGCTCGACGAGACCCTCGCCCCGTTCACGGTGATCCACGGACCCAACGAACGCGGCAAGACGTTGCTCATCGACGCGCTGGTGCGCATGTTGTTCAAGGACGGCCTCAAGCGCTCGCACTACAAGTTGTTCGGAAACCTCACGCGCGTGGACGAACGCCCGGAAGGTTTCGTGGTGGTGACCACCCACGCGGGCGAGACCAAGATCGGTGCGGAGGAATCGCTGGCGGATGTTGCGCCGGTGGCGATATCGCCGGAGGACTTCCGCAACGTGTTCCTCATCCGCGACAGCGACCTCGCGCTCAACGACGAGGAGGCGTACTACGGCCGGGTGAGCGAGCGCCTGTGTGGCACGTCGTCCACCGCCATCGACCGTCTCAAGGATGCGCTCAAGCGCATCGGGCGCCTGCGCAGCGCAAGCCCGGACAGTCCACTCACCGTCCGCAAGGACCGCGATCAGAAGCGCATCGGCGAGCAGGTGACGGCCGCCGAGCGGCTGATCGACCGCATGGTCGAGCTGGGCGGCGCGCTGGAACGGGACGGATTCGACGTGTCCTCACGCCGCCTGGCGGAACTTGCGGAGGTGCGCGAACGCTGCGAAGGGGAACTGCGCACGCTACGCGCCGCGGAAACGCGCACGCGTCTGGAGAATGCACGGCGGGCGGTGGAAGAGACGCGCGCGGATCTGGCCACGTTGGCGACACTGGCCAACGCGGATGACGCGCAGCTGGCGGCTTGGCGCGGCCTGCTGGTCAAGCGCGAGTTGCTGGAGAAGGATCTCGCCGATGCGGTTGCCCGCGGTGAGGAGGTGCGCGCCGCGCGCGACGAGGCGATGTCGGCGTGGGAGTCGATGCGCGCGGCGGCGGCGGGGGCGGAGGCGCTTCGCGACCGCGCGCAGGGTGAGTTGCGCCCTCTGCTGGAAGCCTGGCAACTGGAGCGCCGCGACCGCGAGCATGCCGAACACGCAACCCGCGCGCTGGTGGCGGTGACGGTGGTGTCGAGTGTTCTCGGCGTCGCGGCGGTCGTGTTCGCGCTGCTCTTCCAATCCCCCATCGCGGTGGGGGCGGCGGTGGCGTGTGTCGCCGCCGCGGGGTGGTGCGGGGCGCTGCTGGTGCGCGGTTCCCGGACGCGCGCGGGGCTGGTGCGCAGAGAAGCGGAGTTGCTGGCGGTGGCGGCGCGACTGGGGCTCGCGGCGGGTTCGGTGGCCGGGGTGGAAGAGGCCATCGACGCGCTGGAACGCGATGCCGCGCAGGCGGTGGAGCGGGCGCGCGACGCCGAGGTGCAGGTACGCCAGCGCGAGTCGGACGTCGCCGCGATCGAGCGCAACGAGGCGGACCGGCGCGCGGGCATCGCCACCACCCACGCGGCGCTGGAGTCGCTGCGCGCGGCCAGCGGATTCGAGACGGTGGAACTGCTGGAGGTGGCGGTGGAGAAGCGGCGCGGGCTGGAGAACGGGATCGGCGCCCGTCTCACCCTGTTGCGCGGCTGGATTCCCGCCGCGCTGCGCGCCGCGGACCGGGACGGATTCCTGCGGGTTTGCGAGGCGGAAGCGATGCGAGGCCTGGAGGCGTTGCCCGCCGAAGTGACCGAGGCGGATCCCGACGCGGTGGCCCGGGCCGAGGCGGAGCTCGTGCGCATCACCGACGACGAGCGTGCGCTTCGGCAGCGTCTGGAGAAGACCCGCCGGGACCTGGACGCCATCAAGGTCCGCATTGCGGACCTCGGCGTGCTGGAGCCGCCGGTGAACTGCCGCACCGCCCGCGAACTGGAAACGGCACGGCTGCACCTGCTGGAGTTCTGCGAGTCCGTGCAGCGCGACGCGCGGCTGGCCAAGGAAGCCATCCGCATCGTGCAGGAGATCGAGGCCGAAGAGGACGAGAAGGTGGGTGAGCTGTTCGGGGAGGGAACGCTGGTGTCGCGCTGGTTCCGCGACATCACCGGCGGGCGCTACCGGGCGGTGCACCTGGAGGACGGCGAGATCGTGGTGGAGCTGGCGGACGGCAAGCGGCTGCCCGCACGGGCGCTGTCGGGGGGCGCGTTCGACCAGCTTTACGTGGCCATCCGGGCCAGCATCGCGGAGCGGATGCTTCCGGATACGAAGGGTTTCTTCATTCTGGATGATCCATTCCTGAAAGCCGACCGGGAGCGCATGCGCTCGCTGATGAAGATGCTGCGCAATCTGGTGGGGCGTGGCTGGCAGGTGATCTACGTGACCGCCAAGGACGAGGTTGTCGAGGCGCTGCAGGCGGATATCGCGTCCGGCGCCGTGCATCTGATCGAGCTCGAGCGGTCGCTCTTTGCCCGCGGGGTGCCGCGCGCCACCACCCGCATCCCCGACGCGCCGCGGCTGTTGTGATCCTCCCGCGCGAGAGCGCGATTGACTCCGGCCGGAATTCGCGCTAAATTATTACGGAACAAATCGTTCCTCTGATCGTCAGACCCCCCTGTCGTTTACCAGCGGTACTACATGCACGCACGAAGACTCTTCATCTGCGGCGTGATCCTCCTTGGAGCGCTCGCGCCGGTGCCCTATGCCGTGGACACGGCGTGGTCGGTACCCAACCCCGGCCTCGACTGGCGCACGCTTTCCACCGAGCACTTCGACGTCCACTACCATGCAGGCGCGGAGTGGACTGCGCAGGAAGTCGCGCGGGTTGCCGAGGAGATCTACCCCTTCATCACCGGGGTGTACGAGTACGAGCCCAAGCGCTGTCACTTCGTGATCCTCGACACCGAGGACTACGCCAACGGCGCCGCCTACTACTACGACAACAAGATCGAGATCTGGGCCACCAACCTGGAGTTCGGGCTGCGGGGAACGACCGACTGGATCCAGAACGTCGTCACCCACGAGTTCACCCACATCGTCGCCATCCAGGCATCCATGAAGATGCCGTTGCGCATTCCCGCGTTGTACTTCCAGGCCGTCGGTTTCGAGACCGAGAAGCGCCCCGACGTGATCACCGGCTATCCCGACCTGATCATCTCGTATCCCATCACCGGCACGGTGGTACCGGCGTGGTGGGCCGAGGGAGTGGCGCAGTACCAGTCGCCCGGCAGGCGCTATGACTGCTGGGACACGCACCGCGACATGATCCTGCGCATGGCGGTCACCGAGGACCGAATGCTGACCTACGACGACATGGGGTTTCTGGGGCATCGCGGGCTCGGCAACGAGCAGGTCTACGACCACGGCTACGGCCTGGTGCGCTACATCGCCGCCACCTACGGCCCCGAGTCGATCGACAGGATCAACGAGCGCCTGGGTAAGTTCTACCGGCTCACCATGGACGGCGCCATGAAGGACGTCACCGGCAAGGGCGGCAGGGACATCTACCGGGACTGGGTGGCGTCGCTCAGCGCCCTCTACGACCGGCAACTCGCGCCGGTGAAGCCCGGCCTG
>Ga0224505_10000052_pt1 | contig 88356 bp, 53 predicted proteins | sample SF_Jan12_sed_USG_FD_169102 | JGI IMG/M metagenome (GOLD analysis project Ga0224505, IMG submission 169102) | Sediment microbial communities from San Francisco Bay, California, United States - SF_Jan12_sed_USGS_4_1 | ecosystem: Environmental > Aquatic > Marine > Sediment | place: USA: California...
GCGAAATCCCGTTCGAGGCCGATATCGCACTCGACATCGGCCCCGACCTAACGGCGGCCTACCGCGTGCCGCAGGGCGAGCTGACGGCAACGCTCATCCAGGATCCGCGCCTCGCGCCGGACGGCGAGCGCATCGCCGCCTCCGTGTTGACGAAGATCTACGTCAGCGAAGACGGCGCGCCGCGCAGGCTGACCTCGGGCGATGCCTGGGAGTACAAGCCGACGTGGTCGCCGGACGGGCGCTGGATCGCCTACGTGACCTGGGCTGCCGACGGCGGCGGCCATGTCTGGCGCATGCGCTCGAACGGGCGGGGCAGCCCCGAGCGCCTGACGCGCGCACCGGCCTTCTATACGGACCTCGTCTATTCACCGGACGGCGCAATGCTATATGCGATGCGCGGCAACGAGTTCATGCGCAACCAGACCTTCAGCGAGTTCGGCGGCCTGCGCATCCCGCTGGAGCTGGTCTCGTTGCCGGCGGACGGGGGTGCTGCGACGGTTATCCTGTCGGCCAACGGCGCGCGCCGGCCGCACTTCGGCGCAGACCCGGGGCGCATCTTCCTGTCCGGCGAGAAGGGCCTCTTCTCAGTGCAGAAGGACGGCACCGACCGCCGCGAGGAACTCGTCGTCAACGCGCCGCGCGGCAACCAGCGTGACGAGGAAGAACCGACCGCGGAACAGATCGTCGTCGCCCCGGACGGGCGCCATGCGCTGGCGCTGGTCGCGCGCCAGGTCTGGCTCGTCGCGACCGCGGCCAACGGGCCGAAGGCGCCGGTGGTCAGCGTGCGCAGCCCCGCGTTGCCCGCGTACCGGCTGACGGACATCGGCGCCGATTACTTCGGCTGGAGTCCCGATGGCAGCGAGGTCTGGTGGGCGATCGGGCACACGTTCTACAGGCGGCCGCTCGCGAGCATCGACCTGCACGCGGATGCGGACAAGGACAAGGCCGACGACAAGAGCACCGACGACGCGGCCAGGGAAAAGGACAAGAAGCCCTTCGTGCCGCGCGACGAGGACGCCAGCGTCGCGGCGACGACGATCGAGGTCGTCGTGCGGCGCGATACGCCGAGCGGCACGGCGTTGCTGCGGAACGTCAATGTCATCGCGATGGACGGTAACACGACAGACGCGATGGACGCGGTGCTGGAGGGCCAGGACATCCTGGTCGAGAACAACCGGATCCGCGCGATCGGCGCCAGCGGCAGCCTGGACGTACCCGGCGGCGCCGAGGTGATCGACCTCGCCGGCCGCTACGTGGTGCCGGGCTTTTTCGACACGCATGCCCACTGGGAAATGCGCACCGACGACGTGCTCGAGCCGCACAACTGGACGCTGGCCGCGAACCTCGCCTACGGCGTGACCTCGGGACTCGACGTGCAGACCGCGAGCCACGACTATCTCGCCTACCGCGATTTCATCGAGACCGGGCAGGCAATCGGCCAGCGCGCGTTCATGGTGGCGCGCGGCATCTTCGGCGAGACCGACTTCCAGTCCTACGACGAAGCGCATGCGTTCCTGCGCCGCTACAGCGACCACTATCGTACGCACAACATCAAGTCCTACCTGGCCGGCAATCGCAAGCAGCGCCAGTGGGTCGTCCTCGCATCGCAGGCGTTGAAACTCATGCCGACGACCGAGGGCGGCGCCGACCAGAAGCTGAACCTCACCCACGCGATCGACGGCATGCACGGCAACGAGCACACGCTGCCGGACTCGCCGCTCTTCCGCGACGTCGTCGAGCTGTTCGCGCGCACGAAGACAGCCTACACGCCGACGCTGATCGTGCAGTACAACGCGGAGAGCATGCGCGAGTATTACTTCACGCGCACGAACGTGCATGACGACCCGAAACTGGCGCGGTTCTACCCGCACAACCGGCTCGACGAACTCACGCGGCGCCGGCCCGGCTGGCAGCGCGACGAGGAATTCCGCTTCAAGGAGGCGGCGGCCGATGCGGCGAAGATACAGCGTGCCGGGGGGCTGGTCGGCGTTGGCGGTCACGCCGAGCTGCAGGGGCTCGGCTACCACTGGGAGATGTGGTCCTACGCCGCCGGCGGCATGCGGCCGGTCGAGGTGCTGCGCGCTGCGACGATCGACGGTGCGCACATCGTCGGCGTGGCCGAGGACCTCGGTTCGATAGAGGCCGGCAAGCTCGCGGACCTCGTCGTGCTGAACGGCGATCCGCTGGAGGACATCCACAACACGGCGGACATCTATCGCGTGATGAAGAATGGGCGGCTCTACGATGGCGACACGCTGGACCAGCTGTGGCCCGAACAGGCGCCGCTGCCGCCGTTCTGGTGGTGGAACGAGGACGACACGCGCTACGCGCCGGCCGACCCGCGCCGGTAGGCCGGGCTGTCGCCCGCGGGGCGGGCTCCTACAAGGCGCTTTTTCTGTAGGAGCCCGCCCCGCGGGCGACCGGTCTCGCGAAAAATATATCTGGCAAGTTTTTGCTACTCCGCCTCGGCGAGTTCCTTCATCTTCGCCAGCGCAGCCGTGAAGAACGTGCGGCGGCGCTCGATCGTGGTCCTGGCTTCCATTTCGCTGCTTTGCGAGATGTCCCACATCATCGTGTAAATCAGCCTCGATGTTGTTTCCGTGACCGGGCGAGCCTCCATGAAGCCGTGGTACAAGGTGTAGTACTCGCCCTCTGTGACGGGCTGCGTGTAGCCGTAGGAAAGATCCGTCTTCGCAACCATCGGCTCAACGACGGTTCCGCGCAGCACGCGCACGGTACCGATGCCGCCGTCACCCTGGGTGATCTCGCAGTCGAGGCCGGCCCACTCGCTGATGTCGCAGTAGCCGCCGACCCTGGCCCAGACCTCCGCCGCGGGGCTGTCGATTGCGATATCCAGTTCCAGGCGATAGTAATTCGGCTCTGCCAGGGCGGAACAGGAAGCCCCGAGGGCCGCGAGAGTAAAAAGTAAGAATCGCTTGCGCATGATCGGTTCCTTGCAAAGAGCTACGGCTGTGTCCGTCACGATACCCGATTGTCAGGAGGTCCTCTCGCAGGACGGCGATCCTGCTGTCGTGGGAGCGGGCCCTGGCCCGCGATGGCCATGCAGGCCGTCAATACGGCTGCCTGCAGCCGGTGCCTGCTGCAGGAGCGCGCCGCGCGTCAGTGGCCGCCGAAGCGCAGGCGGAAGCCGCCGTTGACGACGAAGCCGTCGGTCGGTGCCCATGCGTCGACCGTCCAGCGGCCGTCGGGCGCCTGGGCCGGCAGGACGAGCGGGTCGTAGTCGGTCTGGCGGACGTCGAGGATGTTCTCCAGGTTGAGGAACAGGCTGGCGTTGCCGAGCACCAGTTCGCCGAGCACGCCCAGGTGCAGGTAGGAACGGCCTTCCGAGCGATAGGGATTGTTCTCGAGTGGCTGCGATCCGGTGTAATAGGCCTCGATGCCGACCCGGCCCCTGTCATGCTCTTCCCACATTGCGACCAGCCCGACGGCGTGGCGCGGGGTCAGCGGCACCGCCCGCCTGCCGTCAACGGACGATGCCGGCTCCGACGCGTCCAGGTAGACGTAGCTGCCGGTGAGCGTGAAGACCTGCCGCCGGTAACGAAGTAACAGCTCGGCGCCGCGGGTGCGAGTGGCGCCATCGACGTTGACCAGCCGGACCCGGTCGGTGCTGCCCGAGGCATCCGGGTCGAACTCCTCGAGCCGCACCGCGTGCGAGATGTTCGACGCGAACAGCGTCAAGCTGGCCTCGATCGCCCCGAAAGAGCGGCCGGCATCGAGCGAGGCGGTGTCGGCGGTCTCCGCCCGCAGCCCGGCCAGCGGCTCCAGTCGCGACAGGCCGGCTTCTTCTATCTCCTCGACGAACGGCGTCGGCGCGAAGAAACCCTGCCCGAGTGAGGCGCGGATCGTCCACGGTCCCGGCCGGTACAGTAACGAAAGCCGCGGGCTGAGCCGGGACCCGTATTCGCTGTGATCGTCCCAGCGGGCGCTGCCGGCCAGCGTGACATCGTCGCGCAGCCGATGCTCTACCTGCATGAAGGCACCGGGTACGCGGTAGGTATAGTCGAATTCGGGAAAGCCATCGGAGCGGTAGGCATCGGCCTGCCAGGCGAGCCCGGCCAGCCACGAGGTCCGGTCCGACTCGATTGCCAGGGCGGCCTCGGCGAGATACGTATCGTGCCGGTCGTCGTCGAGCACGGTACCGTAGCGATGCTCGTGTTCCTGTGTCATTGCCGAGGCGCGAATGCGAGCCGTGGCCCGCTCGCCGACGGGAATGTCCGCCACCAGGCCGGCATCGAAGCGCTCGCTGTCCTGCGTTTGCGAATACGCCGATCCGTCCGGCACGGTCCGTCCCGGCAAGGTGCCGCCCTCACGCTGCTCGGTCATGGCCCCGGCGGTCAGGAACACCGTGGCGCCGTCCTGCCCGTCCCAGCTCAGGCGCGGGCGCAACGTCCAGCGTTCGTAGCCGGGCATGTCGATCCAGCCGTCGCCGTCCAGGTCCGTTCGCTCCTGCCGGTGGTGCCCGCCGACGATGGAATAGCTCCAGGCGTCGCCGACCGGTGCCGAGGCATAGGCCGTCAGGTCCTGGCCGTCGCGGCTGGTCAGGTTCACGAGCAGTTCGCCGATCGGCTCGTCGCCCGGTCGCCGCGATACCAGGTTGATGACCCCACCCAGCGCCGACGCCCCGTACAGCGCCGATGCGGCGCCCTTGATGATCTCCACCTGGCCGAGATCGGTCGGCGGTATCTGCAGCAAGCCGATCGATGCCAGCTGACCGCCATACAGCGGCAGCCCGTCGGCCAACAGCTGCGTGTACCGGCCCCGCATGCCCTGCATGCGTATGTTCGCCGCGCCGAGCGCGGGCGACGTGACCTGAACGCGCACGCCCGGCGTCTCCGCGACCAGCATCGCAATGTTGCCGGGCCGCATAAGCAGCTTCTCTTCGATCTCCTCGCGACCGATCACCTCGACGCGGATCGGCTCGTCATCGGCCCGGCGCCCGGAGCGGGTCGCCTGTACGATGATCTCCTCAATTTCCTCGTCTTCCGAGTGCTCCTGCGCCGGCGCCCCCGCCGACAGCAGCGCCGCGGCGATCGCGATGCAAGCCCTGACGGGGATACGGAGCAGCAGTTTCAGCATCGTGCCGAGCAGTAGTTTCCGTTGCCCCAGGCGGGCCGCGAACGTGCCACCAGCGGGCGTGCCGTCAACGGCCAGGGTCCTGCTCTCCGGCGACGAGGCCGGGCACATGCCGCAGCGTGCCGAACCCGGCTATCAACCCTTTTCCTCGTGCCACTTACCGAGGAGCGCCGCCTCCGTGGCCAGGTCGAAGCCGCCGCGCCACTCGCCCGCTGCGACATTCGGCAGGTCGGCGACCATGTCTCTCGCCGTATCGCCGATCGGCCGGAACGTCAGCCCGGTCGCGAGGGCGCGGTCGTTGTTGACCTGCATGAACGGCATCGGGCCCACGCCGTACCAGGGCGCGTAGCCCGGAACCTCGTCTACCTGCGCGCTCAGCCATTCCCAGTCCACCCAGGTCAGGGCGGAGCTCGATCCCAGTGCATCGCGGATGGTCTCGAGCAGCGGCCGCGCGCGGTAGGGCTGCTCCGCCCCGACCGCGTTGTAAGGACCGCTGCCGCCGTCCTCGAGCAGGCGAACCATCCACGCCGTCATGTCGACCGCGTCGATGTATTGCACCGGAAGGTTCTCGTCCGCCTCGGGCACCAGGATCTCGTGGCCGGCCAGCATGCGGCGAAGCCAGTGCCGCAGCCGCTCGGTCGGGTCGCCGACGCCGGTGATGATGCCCGGGCGCACGTGTATCGCGTTGTCGCCGAAGACCCTGGTGATCTCCTGCTCGCACAGCGCCTTGCGCGCACCGTAGGACGGGCCGTAGGGTGACTCGGACTCGTCGTTCGGGTCGTCCATCGTGGCGGCCGGCGCTGAAAACTCGTCGTGCTCGACGGTCAGACTGTCCCCGTACGCCGAGATGCTCGATACGAACATGTACGTGTCTACATGGCCGTGCAGCAGCTCGGCCGAAAGCCTCGCGTGGCGCGGGTAGAACCCGGAGTTGTCGATGACGGCATCCCAGTCCCTGCCTTTGAGCGCGTCGAGCTGACCGTCCCGGTCGCCGAGCAGCGTCTCGACGTTCGGAAACAGCCCGGGTGCTGTCTGGCCGCGGTTGAACATCGTGATTCGATGGCCGCGAGACTTTGCGTAGTTGATCTCGTGCGGGCCGATGAAGCCGGTGCCGCCGAGCACGAGAATATCGAGCGGCTTCGGCGCGAGCTCTTGCGCGAAAGAAGCGCCCTTGAATGCCGCGACGGTACCGAGGGCCGTTGCTGCGCGTATGAAAACACGTCGTGATGTATTCATCTGTTCTGGCTCCCGGCGATCCCCGTCGCCCGTCTCGCTACGATCGCCCAAGTATTGCGCAAGTATGGCCCAAGTAAGGCAGGCTGCCAGCCAGACAGTGCCAACAACCGGGAATTGCGGTCAACCAAGGCAATGGAACCCGTCTCCCCGCAGTGCCCCGCCAGCCCGAGTGCCAACCCGGTGCGCATGCTGTAATCTCTACAGGGGGCCGTACGCGACCAGCCTGTCCGGCTGGTGCGCAGAGGTCGATGCGACGAACCCTGAGGGCATGCCATGTCCAGGCAGCGCATACAGCTACTGGCCGGCGCAATCGTCGTTATATTGATCGTGCTGTTCGGATTGCGCGGTATCGATACCAACGACACCGGGATCGATGATTCGCCGGCGCTCAACGAGCTTGCGTCGATCGCCGACGCCGAGATCGCCGACGAGGCCCGCACCGGGGACTGGCTCGCCTATGGCCGCACGCATTCCGAACAGCGCTTCAGCCCGCTTACTGACATCAATCGCAGCACGGTCAGCGACCTGAAGGTCGCCTGGTATCTCGACCTGCCGCAGGACGTCGGGCTGGTTTCGACTCCGCTGGTCGTCGACGGCGTTCTCTATTTCACCGGAACGATGAACGTCATCCGCGCGGTGGATGCGACCTCGGGACAACCGATCTGGGAATACGACCCGGACGTTGCCGGGCACATCGGCAGCAGGCGGCAGGTGGGCTGGGTGCACAACCGCGGCATCTCCTTCTACAAGGGCCGTATCTTTGCCGCGACCTGGGACGGGCGGCTGCTGGCGCTGGATGCGCAGACCGGCGAGCTGGCCTGGAGCTCGCGCACGTTCGATGCCGACAGGCCGCTCTATATCACCGGCGCGCCCAAGGCTTTCAAGGGCAAGGTGCTGATCGGCAACGGCGGTACCGAGGTCGGGCGCTCGCGTGGATTCGTCACCGCGTACGACGCGGATACCGGCGCGGAAGCCTGGAAGTTCTATGTCGTGCCCGGCAACCCGGCCTACGGTTTCGAGAACGCCGCCATGGCCATGGCGGCGGAAACCTGGACCGGCAGCTGGTGGGAACACGGCGGAGGCGGCAACGCCTGGCACGGGTTCACCTACGACCCGGAGTTCAACGCCGTCTACGTCGGCACGGGCAACGGCTCGCCCTGGAATCGCAGGATAAGGAGCCCCGGCGGCGGAGATAACCTGTTCCTCTCGTCCATCGTCGCGCTCGATGCGGATACAGGCGCCTACCTGTGGCACTACCAGACCACTCCCGGCGAGAGCTGGGACTTCAACAGCAGCATGGACATCGTGCTCGCGGACATCGAGGTCGACGGCAAGCCCATCAAGGCCATCCTGCACGCGCCAAAGAACGGTTTTTTTTACGTGATCGACCGGGCGTCGGGCCGCCTCGTATCGGCGGAGCCCTTCGCCCGGGTCACCTGGGCCACGCACGTCGATCCGGAGACCGGCCGGCCGGTCGAGACACCGGATGCCCGCTACGAAGACGGCGAAGCCGAGATCTGGCCGAGCGCGCATGGCGCGCACAGCTGGCAGGCCATGTCCTACAACCCGGTGACCGGCCTCGTCTACCTGCCGACGATGAACCTGGGCGGCCGGTTCGTCGACATGGGTCTCGATGCATCGTGGCGCATGGAAGAGTTCATCGGCGGCACCGGCGTGGGGCTGTTCGAGATCCTCGTGCCGGACGACATCGCCCCCGGCATGCTGCAGGCCTGGGACCCGGTGAAACAGGAACCGGCATGGAGCGTGCCGCAGGAACATCCGTGGAACGCGGGCACGCTGACGACCGCCGGCAACCTCGTTTTCCAGGGACGCTCCGACGGCATGTTCCTCGCCTACGACGCGACGACGGGCGCAGAACTCTGGCGTTACGACCTGGGCCTCGGGATTTCCGCGCCGCCGATCACCTACAAACTGGATGGCAGGCAGTACGTCGCGCTCCTCGTCGGTTACGGCGGCAGCTACACGATGGGATTCACGCCCGGCCTGCCCGACGAGGGCTGGGCCTACGGCGTGCATAGGCGTCGCCTCGTTGCGTTCGCGCTCGACGGTGACGCGAGCCTGCCGCCGCAGCCGCCGCCCTATAAGCCCGAGCCGCTGGTTTACGCCGACTTCCCGCTCGACGAGTCGATCGTCATGCAGGGCGCCATGCTCTACGGGACCTACTGCGGCATCTGCCACGGCGGCGGCGCGGTGGCGAACGCGATGGCGCCGGATTTGCGGGCCTCGGCTGTCCCGCTCGATGCGACCGGGTTTGCCGAGGTCGTGCGCGAGGGTTCACGCGCGAATCGCGCGATGCCGCCCTTTGCGGCGCTGACCGACGAGGAGTTGAAAGCGATCCGCCACTACCTGCGCTACGTCGCGCACCGGGATGCGGGCATTACATCGAACTGAGCAACGAGCGTACTCGACGGCCAGAAATCCACATCCGACGGCTACCACGCAATGACGTACCCCTCGCGCCTCGGATCGGCTCCGCCCATCAGCACGCCCGTTTCCGGGTCGATCATGATCGCGTTCATGCCACCGACTTCCTGGGTCCACGCCGGCAACGCAGTGACCCGGTGCCCGCGCTCCGACAGATCCTGGCGAACAGAAGCGTCGATGCGTGATTCCGCTCGCAGGTCGAGTCCCGCATAGGTTCGAATTCGAGGGGCCTCGATCGCCTGCTGCACGTTCATCCGAAAGTCGACGATATTGACGAGGGCCTGCGGAATCGTCTGCCAGATGCCTTCGCCGCCGGGCGTCCCGATCGCAAGCCACGGCTTGCCCCCCTGAAACACAATTGTCGGGCTCATGCTCCACCGGGGGCGCACGCCGCCGCGGATCCGGTTGATGCTGTCCGGGTCCCGGTCCATCCAGTTGATGCCGTCCACCGACACCAGACCCGTATCGCCAAGCACGACCAGCGTACCGAACAGCGCGGTACCGCCACCCATCGTCGTCGTGAAGCTGACGACGTTGCCGTCCCCGTCGACGACACTGATATGAGTGGTATTGGCCTGCTCGACCTGGCTGCCCGGCACGTCCTTCGCCGCTCCCATGTCGATACGCGCCCTCTGTGACGCCACGTATTTCTCGTCGAGCATCCGATCGCGGGGATCGCTGTAAAGCCTGGGGTCGCCGATCCAGGCGGCCCGGTCCGCACGCACCAGTTTGAACGTCTCGGCCAGTACGTGCAGGTAGTCTGCGCTCCCGTAACCGAGCGACCCGAGATCGTAGCCCTCGAGTATTTCGAGCGCCTCGAGCATCACGACGCCGCTGGTGTTCGGCGGCGCCGAGCACACGTTCAATCCTCGGTACGCGGAGCAGGCCGGGTCGGCCCACTCGGCGCGGTAGGCGGCGAGATCCTCGCGCGTGGTCAGGCCTCCATGGAGGGCGTGAAAGTCCGCAATGGCGGCGGCTATCGAGCCCTTGTAGAACTCGTCGCGCCCGGCGCGGATTGCAGCTCCGCGCCCATCCTCATCTCGCGCGTCCGCTGCCGACACAACGGCGCGCATGGTTCTCGCCAGGCCGGGGTTGCGGTGTATGTCGCCGGGACGAGGAACCTCGCCATCGCGCAGGAACAGGCGCGCCGATTCCGGGTACTTGCGGAAATGATCGGCGGCAAACCCTATCTGCTCGACGAAGAAATTCGTGTACGGGACCCCCTGCTCGGCGTACGCGATCGCGGGCCGGAGTACGTTGTCCCATCCCATGGTTCCATACCGGGCGAGCGCCTCCGCCCACGCATCGAAGCTGCCCGGCACCGTGGCCAGGTGCAGTCCCGAGCTCATGTCTGCCGCCTCGAACCGCTCCAGGCTCGCGGCTGCCGGCGCGACGTCGGACGCGTTGAGCGCATCGAGCCTGCCGCTGGCGGAGTCGTAAACGAGCATGAACGCGGAACCGGCCATGCCCGACATCATGGGTTCGACGACGTTCAGCACGGCGGCCGTCGCGATCGCCGCATCAACCGCGTTGCCCCCGCGGCGCAGGACGTCGAGCCCGGCTTCCGCCGCGAGTGGATTGTTCGCCGCGACCATGCCCTGGGTGCCCATGACTACCGGACGGTGAGCCGGATAGCCGGTATCGGCGCCCAGCGCGATTCTTCCGGCTGCAAGCAGCAGGGCAGCGGCCAACAGTTGCCAGGGCTTCGGCAATCGAATCACCGGGGTCGACATTCCGATAAACCTCTGCGCGTCGGAGCGATATAGGATCCGCCGCCTTCCCGACGGGCGCAAGGTCCGGGTCGAAGGACCGGTCAAATGAGGGCAGGGCAAAAACTGCCGCGCAGTTCTTACTCCGACCCCAAATACGCGATTATCGATTTTCTGGGGCCGGGGAAAACGGCGTCGCCATTTTTACTCTGACCCCAATTATCTTCTCCAGCCGGACGGCAGGCCGCGGGGAGCGAGAAACGGGTTAGACCGTCGGGCGGACGTTCGCGTTCAGCCGGAACAGGTTGGTCGGGTCCCAGCGGTTCTTGATCTCGACCAGGCGGTCGTAGTTGCCGAGGTAGTTCTCGTCCACTTGTTTCTGCGTCTCGTCGATCAGGTCGTTCGTGTAGAAGCCCTGGATGTGCGGTTCGATCGCCTTCCAGGTCTGTTTCAGCCAGGCGATGTGCTCCTGTGGATCGGAATCGATCGGCCAGTCGATGATCAGCAGCGGGATGTAATTGACGTTGCGGTGCGGGAACGCGGTCGCGTTCGGTGCCACGCGGTTTATTGCGCCACCGGCGTGCTGCGTCGCGAAGACCGTCGTGCGGCCCTCGCGTGCTTCGAAGCTGCGCACGATCGTATCGATGAAGTCCGGCGAAAGTTCGGACAGGAACCCCGACTTCGTGTAGGAGCCGATCGCGCGTACGTCGTTCACGTCGCCGGATTTCTGCAGCGCGACGTAGTCCATCGCGCCGACGGTGTCCACCACGACGGTGCCGGCGCTGCGGATTTTCGTCAGTATAGGGTCCATGTCGCGGTGCGGGCCGCAATAGCACACCGCGAGCGTGATCAGGCTGTTAGCGGGGCTGCTGCCGACCATGAGCATTTCCAGCCCGAGTTCGTCCGGCGCCTCCAGGCTGTAGTCGGCGTAGAACTCGAGCACCTGGCGTGCTTCATTGATCGGGAAGCCGACGATGCCGCCGATGACTGTGCGGTCCATCTCGTGCAGCTGGAATTCGAACGAGGTGACGATGCCGAAATTGCCGCCGCCGCCCCGCAGGGCCCAGTACAGGTCGGGGTTCTCGCTTGCGTTCGCACGGCGGAACTGCCCGTCCGGCGTCACGAGTTCGAAGCCCCGGACGTTGTCGATCGTCAGGCCGTAGCGCCGGGCGAGCCGGCCGAAGCCGCCGCCGAGTGTCAGGCCGCCGACGCCGGTGTGCGAGACCGTGCCGGCCGTCGTCACGAGCCCGAACGACATCGACTCGTGATCCATGTCGCCCAGCAGGCTGCCGCCGGACACCCGGGCGATCTTCGCCTTCGGGTCGACGTGCACGTGACGGTGAGTGCTCAGGTCGATCATCAGGCCGCCGTTACAGGTCGACTTGCCGGAGTGGCTGTGCCCGCCGCACTTGACGGCGGTAAGCAGGCTCGACTCGCGCGCGAAGTCCACGGCTTTCTGCACGTCGGCCACGCCCCTGCACTGCGCGATCAGCGCCGGATGCTTGTCGATCGACGCGTTGATGACATGCCGCGCGCTCTCGTAGGCTTCGTGGCCCGGCAGCAGCAGGTTGCCGCGCAGGCTGTCGGCGAGTTCCTGCACCGCGGCGCGCCCGAGCGTGATCTCTGCGCCATCGCCAGTGATGGCATCGATATCCGCTGCGACCTTCGCCGAGGGTCCGAGCAGGGCGGCGAGACCGTCCCTGGCCGGCAGCGAGGCGGCAACCGCGGTTGCGAGTGAATTCCTCAGAAAGCGACGTCGGTTCATGCCCATACCCCTTGTTGTTCTCGTTATAGGAACCTGTGCCCTATACAGATAGCACATCTCGGGCAACAAAGCGGGAAACCGAGCGGCAAAGTATCGCTATCGCCTGCCGGTTCGGGTTGCCGTCTTGCTATTTTCCGGACCCGGAACCGTCAATTACCCGAACCCAGCTTGCACCACCGCGCCTGCGCAGATAGGTCTCGACGACGCGCTTGTGCTCTTTCACCCACCGGATGCGTTCCTCGAGTATCCCGATGAGTTCATCGGGCGTTGGTTCGATCTCTGCGTCGTCGTCGACGTGCGCGCCCCATCGCCAGACCATGCCCGTGTACTCGTTCACGGCCTGGTAGAAATCCCGATCGTCCCGGATGTCTCGTAACTTCACTGCCCGGTAATCCTTCTGCGATTGAACAAGGCAACAGGAGACCGCTCCGCCGAAAGTATGCGGCGGAGAAAAATACGGTCCTGAAGGATGGCTTACGTTACTGGAAAAATCGTGCGGGTCAAAAGGAAACATTTGTCACCATCGCAAACCACTGAATTGGTTTGCGCCGATCCGGGCAGGGCCCGGGCGAGCCGGATCGGCCGCGCTCCAGGCTCCTTTTCACCATGACCGGAACCGCACGGGGCGGAATGTCACAGCGTTCTGCTCTGACCCGGACAACCGATGCAGGCGCGGCGTGCCCATACGGCATTCGCAGGTCGGCATTCGGGGGACAGTCACCACAAGCTTACATAACTCCCCGGGGCATCCCGGGGGGCGGTCGAAATAACCAGTAGTTATGCCCGCCAGCGCCCGCGCACCGCGCCTCCCTGGCCCGGCGTCCGCCGCCCGGACAAGTCCGTATGGCGTCTGCTACAACGGGCGCGCAGACTAGTGCCATGGACTGCAACGAGATTGTGGAGGCAGGATCATGATGCCTGTTTCGCGCACGTTTCCTTTGGCCCTGTTGGCCGTTTTGCTGGCTCTCGCCGGCTGCGGCGGCTCGTCGTCGGGCTCCCCCGATCCAGGCCCAGGCCCGGCTCCGACAGGGCTCCTGCGACTCGTCTCGGAACCAGCCGAGCTGGAGGCCGCGATCAAGGACGGGCTCACCACCTTGCGGCCGGCCCTGTTCGCCGAGGGCATGCCGGCGCCGGCCACTGCTCCGGCGGCGGACGGCAATTTCACCGGAACCTACACGCAGGAAAAGAACGTCGACGAGTTCGACGTCGTGCGCTACGACGGCGAACATCTCTATATCGCGCCGCGCCGCTTCATGGCCTGCTGCTTCATGCTCGCGGCCGCCGACGGCACCACGGTAGCGGGCGCCGCGGCCGGCGACTCGATCCGGATCCTTGCGACCGATCCCGCCAGTGCCTCCGCGAGCGTCGTGTCGACGATCCCGCTCGAGCAGAACCTCTCCGTGCAGGGCCTGTACGTATCGGACGATCGCCTGTTCGCGCTTATCGCCGAGGCCTACTACGGCAGCTACGGCGATCGCTGGGCCAGCATCGCGATCTGGGCGCCGGAGAAATTCGGCTTCCGGCTCTACGATGTGGCCGACAAGTCGGCGCCGGTGCTGGAGACCGACGTGACGATGGACGGCGTGTTCGTCGAGAGCCGCCGTATCGGCAACGTCGTCTACATCGTCAGCCGCTATGCGCCCGAGCTGATCGGGCTCATCTACGCACCGCAGTCCGAACAGGAGCGCGCCCACAACGAGGCGCTGCTCGCGGACGTGTCGCTCGACGACCTGCTGCCGACGATCACGATCAACGGTGTCACGCAGCCGCTCGTCGATCCTGCCAACTGCTACGTGCCGAACGACGATCGGGTTTTTCCGTACCCGGTGATCACCAGCGTCACTGCCGTGCCGATCGGCAATCCCGGCGCGTTCGTCAATACCTGTTACAACGACGAGACCTACGGCGTCTACGTCTCCGAGAACGCGCTGTATTTCCCGCAGATTTTGAGCCACCTGCTGCCGGACGACACGCGGACGCGCATCCACAAGTTCGCACTCTCGGGCACGAGCATGACCTATCGAGGTTCGGCCGACGTCCAGGGGCAGGTGTGGCGCGGCGGGCAGGCGGACTTCCGCATGAGCGAGACCGGCGGCGACCTGCGTGTCCTGACGTCCGATTACACGGCGAGCAACACCGACTTCGTCGATCACCTGCTGTACATACTGCGCGAGTCGCCGACGGATCCCGTGCTCGACATCGTGTCGAGCCTGCCGAACGCCGCGCGGCCCGAGCCGATCGGCAAGCCGAACGAGCAGCTCTACGGCGTGCGTTTCCTCGGCGATCGCGCCTACGCCGTGACCTTCCAGCAGGTGGATCCGCTGTACGTGCTCGACCTGTCGAACGCGGCCGATCCCAGGATTGCAGGCGAGCTCGAGGTGACCGGTTTCTCGGACTTCCTGCACCCGGTAGGGGACGGTCTCCTGCTGGGTCTCGGCAGCGGCGCCGGCGGCGGCGTGAAGCTCGAGCTGTTCGACGTCAGCGACATCGCCGCGCCGCTGTCACGGGGTTCGGCGACGATAGGCGGGCAGGGCGCCTGGAGCGAGGCGCGCTACGACCGGCACGCATTTACCTACCAGGCCGACATAAACGGAGTCGATCGCTTCACGATCCCCGTGAGCCAGTATTTCGACGATAGCGGGACGTGGCGTTACGAACTCGGCCTGCACCTGTTCGAGATCCGGGACAAGGCGACGCCGGCGCTCGCCTCGCTGGTCGAGGCCGGGCGCCTGCTGCCGCCGGCGAGCACCGATTTCCCATACGCCGACCGGAGCCGGGCTTTCCTGCACGACGACACCGTCTACTTCGTGCAGGACGAGACCGTCTGGGCAGCTTTCTGGAGTTCGCCGACCCTCGTCAACGGGCCGTACTGACCCCGGACTGGCGGCCCGGCTCTTGCCGGGCCGCGGGGACGGTCAACGCGCGAGCCTGCTGCGCGAACGAAGCGCCGAGCGGCCGAGACGCAGGAGTCCGGTCAAGCCGAGAAACAGCAGCGACAGGAAACCGAGCACGCCGCCACCGGAGTCCCGCCGCTGTGTCGGCTGGTCGCTGGTGAGGATCACGACCGTGGTCGTCGGCAAAGAGCCGAGTACGGCACCGCCCGTCGGGTTCGACAGCTCCACCGTGAAGCTCTCCGATGCTTCCTCGAGCGAGTCATCGATTATCGGGATCAGCGCGAGTTTCGGCTCCAAGTCACCGTCGGCCCAGGTCAGCGTCACGGGACTTGCGGTGAAGTCGGACCCTGCAGCAGCCGTGCCCGAGACCGGCGTCAGCGTTACCGAGACGGCGCCCGAGGCGTAGTAGTCCCGCACGACCTCGACCGTCACGGATCTGGATTCCAGGGTCGTGTACCTCGACTCGAGAAACCTGAGTTGGCCGAAAGGACCGCCGTCCGCGGCAATCTCGATGTCGGCGCTGGTCGTCCCGAGGCCCGCCCCGCCTCCGGGGGCGCTCAGGGTGATGACGAACCGCTCGGGTGCCTCGGTCGCCCCGTCGGCGAGTATCGGCACGCGAATTTCCTGTTCCGAGACGTCACCGTCGTTCCAGGCAAGGGTCCCGGTAACGGCCGTGTAATCCAGGCCTGCGGTAGCCTTTCTGAAGTCGGCCTCTGCCGTGCCGTACGCCACGCTGACGCTGCCGGACGAACCGCCGCTGCGGCGCACTCGCACCACGACCTCTGCCGCTCCCTCGGCGGTCGAAACGGGTTCCTGCGCCGACAGGCCGAGGACCCCCGGCGACGCGCCGCCGCCCGTGCCCAGCAAGCGGACGACAAACGCCTTGTTCGCCCGGTGTTCCCCGCCTGCTGCGAGGACGCTGCCGTCGTCGCGAACGAGCATGTCGTGCACGAGGGTGTCGGTGCCCGTGTCGGACCGCAGGTCGATCAGCGTCGAACCCGCGCTGCCGAACAGCACATCGAGTTCGCCGCTGGCTTGCAGCCGCATGATGGATGCGCCGCTGACGCCGGTGCCGGCGACCGCGACCGCACCGCCGGGCGCCGCGGCGATTGCCGTGGCGTCTTCCATCGCGGCCGGCACGCTGCCGGCGACGAAGCCCGGGTCCGCCTGGCCATCCTCGAGCAGGCGCGCGGCAAAGCCCCGCCCGGCGGCACTGCCGGCGAGCAGCAGGCGCCCGTCGGCCTGGGACGCCATCGCGTTGCAGTAGGTCGACGTGCCCGATGGCGCGTCGACGTTCGCGATGCCGGAGGTGCCGAAGGTCTCCTCCAGGGCCCCATCCGCGGTCAGCGCGACGACCTGGCAGCCCGCTGCGTTCGACGCCGTTACGCGGTAGGCCCCCGTGCCGGTACGCAGGATGTGCGTCCGGGCGCCGGAACCGTCGCTGGAAAAATCGAAGGCATTGGGCCCCTCGAAGATGCCCGCTGTGGCGAAAGAGTCGTCGAGCGAGCCGTCGGGCAGCAGCCGCAGGACGAACAGGGTCTGAGCCCGCGATCCGGCGATGACTATGCGTCCGTCGGGATCCAGCACGACCGACCTGCCCATGTGACTGGTGCCGTTGCCGAGAGCGTCGACCTCGACGATACCGTCCGTTCCGAACGTCGTGTCGAGCGCGCCATCGGCCTGCAGCCGAAATGCGACCAGGGATGTACTCGCATCAAACGGTGCGACTCGGCGACCGACGGCAACGACCTGGCCATCGGCCTGGCGCGCTATATCGAACACCTGCACGTTATCGATCGGCGGTTTCAAGAAACCCGGGTCGACCAGCCCGGTATCGGTTACCCGGTTGACGAAGTTTGTGATGTCGAAGGAGTAGTAATAGTAGTAGTAGTAATTGAGCCGCAGCCCGCCGCCTCCCAGCAGAGTCGAGCCCCCGTCGTCCGGCTGCAGCGACCAGGCCGGGCCGTTGAGGATCGGCCCCAGCCGGCCCAGGTCGCCGAAGCCCGGGTCCAGGTCGCCGGTGGCTGCCAGCGCCAGCGGCGATACCAGGGCAGACGTGAACGTCGCGGCCGGTCCGAGGCCCGTCGTGATCAGCGGTATCAGCTTTGCGGGTTGTTTCTTCACGGAGTGTTCCCCTTCCAGATCCCCGGTTACAGTGGTGTGCAGGCGACCGTCAGCTTCGCGCCTTTAGTCTGGGTCCGGCCCGATTTCAATGGGATCACGGGCGCATCACGAATCGATCTCCGGGATCGCTCCTGACGAGGAAACCGCCGGAAGCGGCCGGCTGCCGCGCAGGCCGGCGGCGCTTCCCGCCAAGGATCGTGTGGCACGGCCCCGGCCTCCATGGCTGTTCGCTGCAGAAATTCTGTAGTTTTGGTGCAGCGCGCAGGGGCCGGCCATGAGAGATTGCCGGGTCGGAGAAAGCCGTGTCAGTATCGCGGCCTTGGGCGTGAGGGCTCCCATGGACGAATCCGGCGCTACCGGGGACCTGCAGACCGCGCTGCGGCACGCGGCCGCCCTATTGCGAATCGACCCCGCTGCGGCGGCCGCGCAGGCCCGCGCCATACTGACCGTGATCCCGGACGAACCGCATGCCGGCGTCCTGCTGGCGGCAGCGGAGCGCCGCTCGGGACGGGTCGACCGGGCCATCGACCTCGCGTCCGCCGTCGTCGCGAGCCACCCCGGGATGGCGAGCGCCCGGGAGGAGCTGGGCCTGGCCCTGCTGGCCGCCGGTCGATGGATCGAGGCGGAGGCCGCTCTCACCCGGGCCGTCGGGATCGACGATCGGCTGGCCACCGCCTGGGTTGCGCTGGCCGATCTGCGTGGCAATTTCCGGGGCGAGGCCGGCGACCGGCTGGGGAACGCCGCGCTGTACCCGGGCCAGGCCACGGCCGGCGCGCTGGAACTGGCCAGGGCGGCCGATGCGCTGCTGACGGACGACCTGGCCACAGCCGAACGGCTGTGCCGCGAGATCCTGAAGCGGGAGCCACGCGACGTCGCCGCGATCCGGCTGCTGGCAGACGCCGGTGTCCGGCTCGGCCGTCTCGACGAGGCCGAAGAGCTGCTCAGCTACTGCCTCGAACTCGCGCCGGATTTTCACCTGGCACGGCACAGCTACGCTCACCTGCTGCTCAGGAAATTACGTTTTCGCGAGGCGCTCGCCCAGATCGACAGGGTTCTGGATGCCGAACCCAATCGCCCGTCCCACCTGCTGCTCCGGGCCGCGATCCTCTCGCAGGTCGGCGAGACCGCGGCGGCAATCGACATCTACGACGCCATGCTGCGGCAATTCCCGGGCGAGGCCAGGCTGCACCTGGGCCGGGGCAATGCCCTCAAGACGGTCGGGCGCAATGCCGATGCAGTGGCCGCTTACCGGACGGCTATCGACTCGCAGCCAGCATTCGGCGAGGCGTACTGGAGTCTCTCGAACCTGAAGACTTTCAAGTTCGACGATGCAGATGTCTCACGCATGCGCGAGCTGCTTGCCGCTGACGACGTCTCCCGGGAGAACTACTTTCAGCTGTCCTTTGCCCTCGGCAAGGCGCTGGAGGACAGGGGCGAGTTCGACGAATCATTCCGACACTATGCGAACGGCAATGCCGCGAGGCGACGCAGCGTGCAATGGGATGCGGACGAACATCATGCCGACATCGAAAGAGTCAGGTCTTTTTTTCAGCCAGGATTCTTCGAGTCGCAACGCGATGCGGGCAACCCGTCGCCGGCGCCGATCTTCATCGTAGGATTGCCGCGCGCGGGCTCGACCCTGCTCGAGCAGATCCTCGCGAGTCACAGCCGTGTCGAGGGCACGATGGAACTCCCGGACATCATGGCGATCGGCCGGCGGCTCGGTGGCGGCAAGAAGGACGACCGGGCAACGCGCTATCCCGGGGTCCTGGCGACGTTCGCGGCCGCCGACTTCGAGGCTCTCGGCACCGAGTACCTCGAGCGCACCGCCGTGCATCGCGCCGAGGCCCCGTACTTTATCGACAAGATGCCGAATAATTTCATACACGTCGGCCTCATCCACCTGCTGCTCCCGAACGCGAAGATCATCGATGCGCGGCGCCACCCGATGGGCTGCTGCTTCAGTGTCTTCAAGCAGCTGTTCGCGCACGGCCAGAACTTCAGCTACAGCCTCGAGGACATCGGCCGCTACTACCGCGACTACCTTGCGCTGATGGCTCACTGGGATGCGGTATTGCCGGGCAGGGTGCTGCGGGTCGAATACGAGTCGATGGTCGAAAATACGGAGGCCGAGGTCCGGCGACTGCTCGCGTATTGCGGCCTCGACTTCGAACCGGCCTGCCTGGAGTTCCACCGGACGGAGCGCGCCGTCCGCACGGCGAGCTCCGAACAGGTGCGCCAGCCGATCTACGCGAGCGCCGTCGAGCAGTGGCGCAACTTCGAGGCCCACCTCGCGCCGCTGGCGAAAGCCCTCGGGATGGACATGTAGGAACCCGCGCCACGGGCGATTGCCGCGATGCATGGCACCGGTCGCTCGCAGGGCGATCGGGTGCAGAGCCACTGGATTGCGATATCCTGTGACGTCTCGATCGCTCCGGTGAATCGGGTCCGCGACAGCTCACAATGCCACGTCCGTGCAGGTACGCCTTGCCCTGTTGTTCCCTGCACCGTTATCCGCTGCGGGAGCGTCAGCCGAGCGGCTCACCGTCGTGTCGATCGTCACGGACAGCCAGGGCGAGAGACTGCAGAGGACAGGGGAAAGTCACCGCCACCCCGGGTTGCGGTCGCCGTCCCCGCAATGACGAGGCGAGACCAGGTATGCCGGCAACCCACACCAACCAGCGTCGGGGCGCGCCACGCATAGTGATCGTCGGAGCAGGATTCGGCGGCCTATGGGCCGCGCGGCGGCTCCGGAAAGCCAACGTGCTCGTGACCGTGCTGGACAGGAACAACTATCACCTGTTTCAGCCCCTGCTATACCAGGTAGCAACGGCCGGCCTTGCGCCATCGGACATTGCCTGGCCGATCCGCGGCATCCTCCGCAGGCAGAAGAACGTGACGGTACTGATGGACCTCGTTACCGGTGTCGATACCGCCAGGGGTGAGGTCGTCACCAGAGGCTCACGCCTGCCTTACGACTACCTGGTCCTGGCCACCGGGGCGCAGCCCGCGTACTTCGGGCACGACGAATGGATGACATACGCGCCCGGCCTGAAATCCATCGACGACGCAACGTCCATACGCCGGAGAATTCTCCTCGCCTTTGAACAGGCGGAGATGGAATCCGACGCAGCGGAGCGCCGCAGGCTCCTGACCTTTGTCATCGTCGGAGCCGGGCCGACGGGCGTCGAGCTGGCCGGAACCATCGCGGAGCTGGCGCAGCGTGCCCTCGCGCGGGACTTCCGTCGCATAGATTCGCGCGCAGCCCGCATCGTCATGATCGAGGCCGGGCCGCGCGTGCTGCCCGCGTTCGGGAGCACGTCGTCCGCGTATACCCTGCGCGCGCTCGGCGAACTCGGTGTCGAGGTACGCCAGGGACGCGGCGTGACAGGTTGTACGGACGACGGCGTTACTGTAGATGGCGAGACCATACGTGCGGCGACCGTCCTGTGGGCGGCAGGGATACGCGCGACCCCGGCGGGGCAGTGGCTCGGTGTCGCCACGGACAGGTCCGGACGCGTGCCGGTGGAACCGGACCTGTCGGTGCCGGCTCTGCCCAATGTCTTCGTAATCGGCGACGCGGCCGCGGTGACGTCGAAAGGCAGGCCCGTCCCGGGCGTGGCACCTGCCGCGAAGCAGCAGGGAACGTACGTCGGCGAGCGCATCCTGCAGAAAATACGTGGTGAGCCGGACGACGCCCCGTTCGTCTACCGCGACTACGGAAATTTCGCGACCATCGGGCGCAAGGCCGCAGTCATCGAACTGCCTTTCGGGACCATTCGGGGCTACTTTGCCTGGTGGGTATGGGGCCTGGGGCACATCTACTTCCTGATCGGCGTGCGCAGCCGAATCTTCGTGGCCCTCAACTGGCTGCGCCAGTACTTCACCTACGGGCGCGGTGCCCGGCTTATCACCGGGACTGCGACAGACTCGGCAGGGCGCGATCAGATGCATGCCGGCCGAGCGCCCGACCCCCGGGCTCCTGCGCCGGTACCAGGCAATAAACGGTCAGATTCAAACACCAGTTTGTAAGTGGATGCGGCTCCCGGTTTACTCGCCGAATTTCGCCAGCACTACGCCATAGACTTCCATCGAATCCCAGAGATTCTGCAGCCGGATGTTCTCGTTCTCCGCGTGCTGATTGTTGTCGTGGTTGGCCAGTGGCAGCGAGATGATCGGTGTCTGCAGCACGTCGTCGAACGCGTACAGCGGCAGGCTCCCGCCCGAGGTCGGTGTGACGATCAGGTCGGGCCGGATCTGCCGGAGCAGCGCGATCATGCGCTGCGACATCGGGTCATCGAGACTTGTCCTCAGCCCAGGGTACGCATCTTCGGACCAGTCGAGCCTGGCGACCTTTGCATGCCCGCGCAGCACCTCGGGTGACGGGTCCTCGTGGACGACGTGGAAGCCCTGCTTGACGAGGTGCGCTTCGATCAGCTTGCGGACTTCGTCGGGCTGCTGGTTCGGTACCAGGCGCAGGTCGAGAGAAGTCGTCGCAGTCGACAATACGATGTTGCGGCCCTTCTGCCCGATGCCCCCGGCGACGATGCCGCGCACGTTGATGGCCGGCAGCATGATCAGTTCCTCGAGCCGTTTCCCGTCTCCCTCCGGCGTGTGTACGGCGAGTTCGTCCCTGAGCAGAGACTCGACATCGGGCATCGCGGCGATTGCTGCGCGCTCCTGCTCTGTCAGCGGCGCGACACTGTCGTAATAGCCGTCGACCAGGATGCGCCCGGACTCGTCCCGCATGCTGGTCAGCAGGTAGGACAGCATCATGATCGGGTTCGGAGCCCAGTTGCCGTAATGGCCGGAGTGCAGCGGCCGCGAGGGACCGTAGGTCGTGATGTCGACGTTCATGTCGCCGCGCACGCCGAACACGAGCTGTGCGCGCCTCGACTGGTGCATCGGCCCGTCGCAGAACAGCAGCACGTCGGCATCGAACAGCGCGCGGTTTTCCTGCAGTACCCGGGTGACGGTCGGCGAGCCCTGTTCTTCCTCGCCGTCGAGCAGCAACTTGATGTTCACCGATGGCTCGATACCCGCAGCCCTCATCGCATCGAGTACGTGCAGCAGGGCGACGATCGGCATCTTGTCGTCGCCGGCGGACCGGGCATACAGCCGCCACTCGGGGTCGTAGCGGCCGTCAATGCCGGCCAGGTCGACGACCTGGCCGCCGGCCGTCAGCGGTCCGTCGCGTAGCGTGGGCGAGAACGGTGGCGATGCCCAATTCTCTTCCTGCACCGGCTGGCCGTCGAAGTGCGCGTAAATCAGCACCGTTTCCACCGCGCGCGGATTCGGGAGCTCTGCGTACACGTAGGGCGCGCCGCCGGCGGAGAGTATGCGGGTTTGCAGGCCGCGGGCCTCGAGCAGGCCGACGATGTACTCCGCGTTGCGCTGCATGTCGTCGAGGTCGTCGGCGACGTTGGGCAGCGACAGGAGTTCGGCGAAATCTGCAACGATCCTCGCCTCGTTCTGCTCGCGGTACTCGCGAACGACCTGTGCGACAGCCTCGGCGGTCCACGGCGTCGCGCGCTGGGCCGAAACGACCGATGGCGTCAGGACGATCGATACCGCCAGAAGGCCCGCAAGGTGTCTGACGGCGACGGCTCGCTTGTTCATCGAAACTCCTTCAAAAACGAGGACAACCAGGTTCGCAGCGGCCCTGACCTGGCGCCGCGGTCACTGCCAACGGAACGTACTGCAGCGGAGATTGTGCCTCAAGCGGGCCGGCACGGCACCGTGAGTCGGTCGCGCCCGTACCGAGGTCGAAGCAGGTTTCCGGGGGTATCGGTTACACCCCCGGATGCGCCAGTCGGTTAGACTGCGGGGCATGGCTGGACTGATCGTCTACTATGCCCACCCCGGGCATAAATACTCGCACGTGAACCGGCACATGGCGCGTGCCGCCGCGAACCTTCCAGGCATCACATTCGTCGACCTGTACCGTGACTACCCGCGCTTCGACATCGACGTCAGCCGCGAGCAACATCGCCTGCTGGCGCACGACGTCATCCTGTTCCAGTTCCCGCTGTTCTGGTATTCGACGCCGTCGTTGCTCAAGGAATGGCAGGACCTGGTGCTGGAGCACGGTTTCGCCTACGGCGCCGGCGGCGACAGGCTCGCGGGCAAGGTCATGATGCTGGCCGTATCGGGTGGCGGACCGGAGGACGCCTACACACTCCAGGGTTACCAGCAGTATCCCCTGCGCACCTTCCTGACACCGCTCGAACAGACCGCGCGGCTCTGCCGGATGTGCTTCCCGGCGCCGTACGTGCTGTATGCGTCGCTGAAGGCGCCGGCCGCGGGACTTGTCGAACCGCACGTGAACGGCTACCGGCGGCTGCTCGAGGCAATTCGCGATGATCGCTACGACTTCGAGCGGGCAGAGCGCCTGGATGTTGTTCGTTTCGATGACCTCCCGATAAGGGAAGAGCCCTGACCGTGGACAGCGTCCTGCTCCTGGCAGTCCTGTTCCTCGTCGCCGGCGTCATCGCCGTGCCGATCGCGACGCGACTCGGACTGGGTTCCGTGCTCGGCTACCTGATCGCGGGTATCGCGCTCAGCCCTCTGCTGCGGCAGCTGCACGTCGACGTGGTCAGCATCCAGCATTTCGCGGAGTTCGGCGTCGTCATGATGCTGTTCCTGGTCGGTCTCGAACTTGAACCGCGGATGTTGTGGTCGATGCGTAACAGGCTGCTGGGTCTCGGCGGCCTGCAGGTCCTCGTCACGGCCGCGATCATGGCGTTTATCGCGATGCTGCTGGGACAGCCGTGGTCTGTCGCGCTCACGGTCGGCATGATCCTGTCGCTGTCTTCGACCGCCATTGTCCTGCAGACGCTGAACGAGAAGGGCCTGATGCAAAGCGACGGCGGCCAGTCCGGTTTCTCGGTGCTGCTTTTCCAGGACATCGCCGTAATCCCGATGCTCGCGTTCATCCCGCTGCTCGCGTTGCCCGAATTGGCCGCCATGCACGGTGTCGGCAGCGGCGAGGGTCACGCGAGCCTCAGCCTGGTCGGCCAACTGGACGGCTGGCAACAGGCCCTGGTCACGGTCGGCGCGATCGGGCTGGTGGTCGGCGGCGGCAGCTACCTGACGCGACCGGTGTTTCGCTTTATTGCTGTGGCGCGCCTCCGCGAGCTGTTCACTGCATTCGCGCTGCTCCTCGTGGTCGGTATTGCGCTGTTGATGCTCCTGGTTGGCCTCTCGCCTGCGCTTGGCACGTTCCTCGCAGGTGTCGTGCTCGCGAACAGCGAGTATCGCCACGAACTCGAGAGCGACATCGATCCGTTCAAGGGGCTGCTGCTTGGTTTGTTTTTCATTACGGTGGGCGCGGCGATTCGCTTCGACCTGCTGTACGCCAACCTCGGTGAGGTTATGGCGCTCACGGCGGGTTTGATCGCAGTCAAGGTCGCGGTCCTGTATGTGCTGGGCAGGGCTTTCGGCGTCGGAGGCGCCGACCGGTGGCTGTTCGCGCTCGGGCTCGCCCAGGCCGGCGAGTTCGGCTTCGTGCTGCTGTCGTTCACGGTCGCAAACTCCGTCATCCCGGTGGCACTTGCCGACCAGCTATTCCTGGTCGTCACACTGTCGATGCTGCTGACGCCGCTCCTGTTCATCCTGTATGACCAAGCGATCGCACCGAGATTTGCCGTTACGCAGGCGCGGGAGGGAGATCGGATCGAGGAACAGGGCAGCGTGATAGTTGCCGGGCACGGGCGCTTCGGAGGCATCATCAATCGCATCCTGCTGGCGGCGGGTTTCAAGACAGTCGTGCTCGATTACCGGTCGGACCAGCTCGAGGTGCTGCGCGCCTTCGGTGTGAAGGTCTACTTCGGCGACGCGATGCGGCCGGACCTGCTGCACGCGGCCGGCATCGACGAGGCGAAGTTACTGGTTATTGCGATCGACGAGCGGCAAAGCGCAACGGAGCTGGTGCGCTACGTGACCGGGAACTATCCGCATGTGCACGTCGTCGTGCGCGCCGTCGATCGCCACCACGTCTACGAACTCTGGGCCGCCGGCGCCCGGGATATCATTCGGGAGACCTTCGATAGCTCGCTGCGCGCCGGCCGTTCGGCACTCGAGGCGCTCGGCGTGCACCCCTACGACGCCGAAAGACAGGTGCGGGGTTTCGTACAGAACGACCGCGAACAGATGCTCGAGCTCGCATCCGTGTTCGATCCCTCGATCCCGGCGCACGAGAATCCCGCATACGTCGAGAAAACGAAAAAGTACATGCAGCGTTACGAGGAAGTCATGCGCGGCCAGAGCGCCGCCTTCGGCAGCCGGCTCGATCGCGGCTGGGTGCCGCCGACACTCGAGGACATCGAGGCGGAACGGGCGGCGGCAGAGGCTGCGCAGCGCGGCGGTGGTTCCGCTCCCGGCAGCTGAAGCACTGCGGTATCGCGCCGACAAGAGCCTCGTTCCGCACTACCCCGAGCAGATTACAACGACCCCGCACAGTCGTTCGGGATCGTCGGCGACCGCCGCGGCGCGGCGTGCCGCCATCTGGCCTATGGCCCGCTGAAGCAATCCCACACGCCCGGCGTGCTGTACTTCCGGGCATGGTTGACGAGCAGTGCCGCGCAGGCTTCGCTTTCTTCCACTGTCATCTCATACAGCGTGCCGGCCGGCGCGCCGAGGGTGTAATTCTCCTTGACGACGTCGCAGCCCTCGGTCCGATAGTGCTTCAGCTCGAACCGTGGCCCGTCCGGGCCATTTTCATGGTTGAACAGGTACATTCCGGACGTGCCGCTGGCGCAGGCGCCCGGCACCGGCAAGTCCGTGTTGTTGATCGGCGGCATCATTTCCTCGAGCTGGACCGCCGTCCAGCACGGGCAGAAACCTGTCGGCGGCTCGTTGCCGGTCGGGCCATCGTCGGCGGGCGGCTGGAGCAGGCAGGGCATCGGCGGATCGCCTTCCCTGCGCTTGCGGTCGTAATTCTCGAGCAGCTTCCGATCCGGCCGGCGCAGCGCCTCGGGGTCGCCGCCGGGCGCCCGGCTGTCCGCGTCGTGCGCCTCGCAGAAGGCAACGCAGAGCCCGTACAGGCCAGGGGTCGCATCCTGCAACGTATCGCACACGCTTTCCTCGGCGGGTGTTTTCCCATCCGGCGTTTTCGAATACGCCGGTTGAGCCAGGGTGAATAGCGCGACCACCGAGAATCCCGCCACCGCATGCATCAATTTTTTCATCGTCGAGTTCATCGCCGGTTTCCAGGGCTGGTGCGGAGCCCTGCGGGCAACATGCACAGCCAGACACTACTGAACCCAATGATGCAAGCGACAGGCCGGTCGCGGCGCCAACCGGACATAAACACGGGAACTCGTGAAATCCGTTACCAGAACCGTGACGTGGCGCACGTGCGGCGACACTTATGTCAACCGTGCCGCCGGCGGGCTCGACTGCGCCCGGCGCCGAGTGTAATCAAATCCGACGCGTCCCTGGCGCCCCCGGCGAATTCCTCGCAAGCAGATAGCGCGGCAGGGTCGAAACGCCCTCCCGATCCGGGGCCGGCGTTACCGCCGGCCTGCAGGGAGGCGCATGCGACATACGCGCTCCCGGTGGTCAGTCGAGATTTTTCGTGCGTATCGTCCAGGACTCGTCCCGGCAGAGCACGCAATCGTCCCCAACGAACCAGCGACCGGCGTCCTGGTCGCCCCTCAACTGCCAGTCGAGCCAGGCGACGGCGACCTTGCCGAAAGATCCGCCGTTCGGGGTGCGGAAGCTGCCGGCGTGTCCCAGCCCGTGCTGCCAGGCACGAACGGCGGGCAGGTGCCCGATCGACTCGAAATCGTCGTTCGAATTCCGGAACGCGACGTCCCGCTCGTCGCCGGTGATGTACGCGATCGGTGCATGCAGGTCGGCAAGGCTCGCCTTGGTCGCCTCCGCGCCGATGAGGACCCGACCGCCGTCCGCGGGGTACGTACCGCTGTTCCAGATCATCGATGTCGTCGTGCGTGGGTCGGCGGAGGCTATGATGGCTTGCAGGCCGCCACAGGACATGCCCATGACGGCGATCCTGGCCGGATCGAGCCGGCCGAAATACGGCCCGCCGTCGCGTTCGGCCTCGGCGACCGCCCAGTCCATCGCCTCGATGAGCTGCCGCCAGTGCGTATCCTGTGGCCGGTCGCGCGGGTCGGGCGGTGGAGTTCCTGTGGCGGCCGGCGGCGTGACGGTTCCGCCGCTCTCGACCTGGCGCGGACCGATGGGGCCGATGGCGATGACGAAGTACCCGTGCGAAGCGACCTCCGTCAGGAAATAGCGAAACCGGTTGCCGACGTTCGCACAGGCACCGTTGGCCCAGACGACGATCGGCAGACGATCGGACTCGGCGAAAGGCGCCAGGTCGACCGGCCGGTAGATCGTGTGCGTGTGCAGCGACGAATCGACGGTCATCGTTGCCCGGTAGGCGCCGCTGCCGCCGGCGTCTGCGGCGCGAGTGGCCGCCGCGGTGACCTCCGGGTCTGCGGGCGCTCTTCGCTGGGTATCCTCCGGAGTCTCCTGGGCGCAGGCAGCGTGAGCCATCGAGGCGGCGAGAACCAGGGCGGCTGCGAGTTGTCGACGCCGATGCAACATTCTTATCTTCCTCCGGAGTGTTCGGGTGCCGGGGCGGCGGGGCCGCCCGCGGCGATTACTCCCGGGTCCGCCTCCGCCGGGACAGGTCCTGCCCGGCGCGCGCCAGCCACGCCAGCACCTCGTCACGGTGTTCGTTCAGCCTGGGAGGCGGCTCGTCGACGCCCGGGCCGTCCTCGGACATCAGGAAACCGGCGTTGACGATCTCGACCGCCGCGCGGTCCGGCAATCCGTCTATTTCGAGCGGCAACTTCACGCGGCGGCTGTCGAGATGCGGGAAACGCGCCGCCTCGCCGACCTCGCGCGCCATGCCGCAGGGGATGCCGATCGCGCTCATCTCCGCTTCCCAGTCGGCGGCCGGCCGGGTCGCGAAGATACCGCTCAGCTCGTCGTGCAATACCTCCGCATGTGCGCGGCGCTGGTCCGGCGTGGCGTAGCGGTCATCCTCCAGCCAGTCGCGGCGGCCGAGGCAATCGGCCAGTGCCTCGAACTGGCGCTGCTGCACGACGCCGAGCGAGACCATGCGGCCGTCGCTCGCCACGAACACGCCGGAGGTCGGCTGCCCGCTGTAGCCGACGTTGCCAGTCCGCCGCAGCGCCTTCCCGGTCACGAGCAGCGGCACGATGGCCGACGTCATGAAGGCGAGCGTCGCATCGAACATCGCTACGTCGATGAACTCGCCCCCGCCGGATCGTTCGCGGCGCAATAGCGCGGCCAGGATCGCGAACGCCGCGGTCTGGCCGGTCAGCGTGTCGACGACAGGAAAACCGACGCGTACCGGCGGATCGCCAGGCTGGCCGCCGAGGCTCATCATGCCGCTCGTCGCCTGCACGATGTTGTCGATCGCGGGCCAGTCGCGGTAGGTGCTCTCGGTCTGGCCATAGCCCGACACCGAGCAGTACACGATCTCCGGGTTCAGGGACTCGACTGCAGCGTAGTCGAGCCCGAGCCGCAGCATGACTCCGGGCCGGAAATTCTCGAGCAGGACGTCCGACCTGCGGACAATCTGCCGCGCGATCTCCAGGTCTCCCGGATCTTTCAGGTCCAGTGCGATCGACTTCTTGCCGGCGTTCACGCCGATGAATGCCGGTGCCATGCCGTCGTAGCGGCGATCGTCACCGTAGTAACGCATCGCGTCACCGCGCGTCGGCTCCTCGATCTTGATGACCGTCGCGCCCAGGAGCCGCAACAGGTGAGACGCGAACGGTCCGGCCATGACGTGGCTGAAATCCGCAACGACGATGCCTGCCAGGGGTTGCGCCATCAGGGTGCCCTCCTGCACTCCACCGTGCCCGTATCGGTGATACTGGCCTTTGCTGCCTGGTACACCGATAGACCATCGATGCCGTACGCGTCGAGCGCTTCTGCCGTCCGCCTCGCGTAACGCTCGTAAGTCTCGGCAAATCGCCGCTGATCTTCTGGCGGAATCGCCGTCAGCGTAATGCCCTGCGCCCGCCCGTACTCGGCGCCGGTCGTTACTGCCGCCAGCGTGCGCTCGGCCAGTGCCTGCTCCCACACCGGCACCCCGCGCAGGAGTACGTCACGGATGTCCCCCGGCAGGCTGTTCCACTTCCGCGTGCCCATCGCCCGCGCCGGGTAGGCTCCGCGCGGTACCTCGAACTCCGCGTAGTAGTGCGCGACTTCCGCAAAATGCAGCGACAGGAACGTGTCGGTCGGCGCTATCACCCCGTCGATGATGCCCTTCGCAAGGGCCGAGTAGACCTCGCCCATAGGCATGCTCACGGGGTCCACGCCGAACTCGCGGAGCACCGGCAGCAGCTCCGTCGGCGCGCGAATGCGCAGCCCCTCCATGTCCGCAAGCGAATGTACCGGCGTGTTGCGCGTAAGCAGTCCCGGCAGGTTGCCTCCCTGCACGGCGAGCACTTCGAGACCGGCGAGTTCCGCCGCGAACTCCGGGCTCTGCTCAGCCATGCACCGGTAGAGGGCGACCTGGTTCCCGACGGTCCTGACGCCGCTGTAGAAGCCGGTCTGTGTGCGGAGCAGGTGCGCTCCGCCCTTTGCATAAATGGGCGTGATCAGCCCGATGTCCGCGACGCCGTGGCGGAGTTCGATCATCGACTGGTCCGACGACAGCAGCGCGCCGGACCAACTCGGCCGGATCCTGAGTCGGCCGGCGGCCTCGCGTTCGACGAACGCCATCCAGTCGCGGTCGGCGAGGCTGAACGGATGGTTGGGGCTGTAAGGCGAGGCGTAGACGAGCTCGATCACGCCGCTATCGCTGTCCGCTGTGCCGCCGCAGCCGGCAAGGAGACAGAGCGTGAAGATGGCAGCTCTCATGACAGTCCGCGCTCGAGCAGGAAGTTCTCGACCCGTGCGACCATCGCATCGTGATCCCAGTTGGCGGCATCCACCATGTCGGCGTCGAGCATGAGGACCGGGACACCCGCTGAGCGGAGGCTTTCGCCGACGAACAGAGTACCGCTTTGCGACAGGCGGTTGCCGGAGGGCTTCAGGATCACGGCCGCGTCGATGCCGCAGCGCTCGGCTTCGCTGACCATCCAGCCGTTCATCCAGGGCGGGAGATGCAGCACCTCGTTCAGCGAGCAGATGCGGCTGGCCAGGGCCTCCAGCGGACTGTCGCGAAGATCGCGGATGTACTGTGGCCCGGCGAAGGGCATGTACATGGACCACACGAATACCGCGCCGCAGCGCTCTTCGAGCGCCTGGTAGAAACCCGGGTCGTGCCACAGGCCGGCCCCGATCCACATGAGCCGGAGACGCTCACGGCTTGCACAGCCGATGCCCGCCTGGACACGGTGCAGCACCTCGTCACGAAACCGGCGGGCATGATTCACGGCCCAGTCGGAGCCGCGGTGCCACTGCGGAATCATCGTATTGGACATCTGCTCCGCGATCGACACCGGGCACGGCCGGGCCGACCCGACCAGCGTGGCCGCCTCGGCGATGTACGACTCCTGTTCGTTGATGCGCTCCATAAGGCGGCGGAAGCGATCCATGTCGAAGCGCCTGGCCGTCCGTGACTCGAGGAACCGGATCAGGTCGCGCATCTCCTCGACCATCAGCGCGATGCGCGCCGGCTCGTAGACCCGTTCCCAGTCCGTACGGGAATGCCGGAACCAGTCCGGCTCCTTGTGCTGCCAGGCCGGTGCCTCCATCGCGAAGAACTCGGTGCCGAGCGCGTCTGCCCACTGTTCGAATACGCGCTGGATGCAGTCGCAGGTGAGCCGCGCCACCAGCGCCGTCGGCCGCGGCAGGCCGCCCCAGGGAGCCGTCCCCGGGTCGTTCGCGAGCGTGCAGGCGAGCCCGAGCGAGCAGTAACGGCAGGTATTGTCGGGAAAGCCGAGTTGCGAGAGCGTGTTGAAGTACTGGCGAGACAGTTGTTTCGCCGATATGTAGGCCGACCACCACTGGTTTGCGATGACAGGGATGTCCATCGCGTGGAAAATTTCGTGCGGCGTGTCGGCCTGTGCGACGACGAACGGATCGCCGTTCTCGACGACACGGCGCTTCAGGTTTGCCCCGAATTCCTTCTGGTACGCGGTTGCCACCGCCGTGCAGGCGAGGTCCTTGCGGCTGCGCTTGCCCGTGCCCGCGTTCACTCGAAGACTCCCGCTGCGGCCAGCTCCGCAACGACGGCGGCGGGCAGTCCCGCCAGTTCGCGAGCGACGAGTTCCGAGTGCTCGCCGATCGACGGGGCTCGAAACGGTTCCGGCTGACGCCCGGACAGCGTGACCGGCGTTCGCATGTGACCGAAGGGGCCGAGGATCGGGTGCTCCAGCGTCACCAATGCGCCGCGTCCGGCAAGCCCGGCATCGCCCTCGATCATGTCCTCGACGTCCTGCACGACGCCCGCCGCGATGCCGGCCGCCTGCAGCGCGAGGACGGCGTCGATGTCCTGCCGGGCCGAGGTCCAGGCCGCGATGTCCTCCCCGCCGAGCAGCGCGTCGAGCCTGGCCTGGTCCTCCGGCGTGAACAGGCTGACGGCAACCCAGCGGTCCTGGCCCGCCGCCGGGTACACGTCCTGCCGGAATACGCCCCCGTCCTCGTTGCCGCGGCGCTGTGGCTCGGCGCCGCGCTGGCTCTCGAAGATCGCGTCCTTCATCTGCTGCACGCAGACCTCGTACATCGACGCATCGACGTGCGCGCCCTGACCGGAGTCCTTTCGCGCAGCGAGCGTCGCGAGGCCCGCTGCCGCCATGACGAACGGCAGTATGACGTCCCCGTAAGGCACGGAACCCGGCACCACGGGGTCGCGATCCGGCCAGCCGGTCAGGTAGGTCCTGCCGGACAGCGCGCCGCCGGTGCCGTCGACGCCCCATTCCTCGGCCAGCGGTCCGGTCTGTCCGTAAACGCTGCCCGAGATCATCACGAGCCCGGGCCGGCGCCGCGACAGGCTGGCGAAGTCCAGTCCGAGCCTGGCCATCGTGCCGGGCGAGAAGTTCTCGACGACGACGTCGGCCCACTCGAGCAGCGGCGCCAGCACCTCGGGGGCGCGCGGGTGCTTCATGTTCAGGGCGAGGCTCTGCTTCGAGGTATTGAGGTGCGCGAACCAGGGCTTGTCGTCCAGGTTGCCGGGCCGGGAGGCGCCGACCTGGACGTCGAGCCGGCTGAGGCATGGCCGCAAGCGGCTCTCGACCTTGACGACGTCCGCCCCGAGATCGCCGAGCGTCTTGGTCGTGATCGAGCCGACCAGCGCCCACGAGAAATCGAGCACGCGCAGACCGGCGAGCGGACCGCGTCCGCCTGCCCGCGCGTCGCGCCCGGCGCCGCCTTTAGTCCCGGCTTCGATCCGGACGAAGCGCCCCGGCTCCGCCAGCCCGTCCCGCTCGCGCCAGAATCCGCGCTGGCGGAGATGCGGATCCGCGAGGACGTCGGCCGGTGCCGCCACGACGCAGGCGTTGATGCCGCGGCGCCTGCCCTCGGTCGCGATGTCGTGTTTCGTGCGCGTTGCGAAGAATGCGGCAATCGCCCGTTCCCACCCGGCACGCGTCGCCGGATCCAGCGTCGAACGGTTGTAGCTCAGCCAGTCGACACCCTTGAGCGGATTCGGGCAGCCCGTCGCGTCGATCCAGTCGGACAGCGCCCGGTTCGCGGGCGCCCCGAAGCGACCCGTCATCAGCGTGTGAAAGCACCAGCCATCGGCGAGGGCCCAGATACACCTGACCCTGGCCAGGCCGTAGTTGAGGGCGCTGCCGGCGCGTTGCAGCTTGCGGCGGTCGAACTGCCATGCCAGCGTGCCGCTCACGTTGCGATTGAAAGCTACTTCCTGGATCGACACGTCGACATGCCGGCCCTTGCCGGTGGAAACCCGCTCCCAGTGAGCGGCCATCATGCCGGCCGCTGCGACCATGTCCGCGTGGAACGTGCAGGCGTCGCGCGCTTCCTTGACGGGGCGGCGATCGGGGTCACCGGTGAGCCGCAGCGTGCCGCCCATGGCGGAGGCTACGAGTTCGCCGCCGCGCCATGCCGAGCGCGGACCGCCGCTGCCGAAAGTCGTGACGGAGGCGTGGATGAGCGCCGGGTTGTGCCGCTCGACTGCCCGGCGGTCCCAGCCCTGCTCGGCCAGCAGCTCCAGTCCCAGGTCGTCGATAGCGAACTGGCAGCCCTCGGCCAGCTCCGCTGGCTGCCCGGGGACGATGACGGCGCCCAGGGATTCGAGCAAGCGCGCCAACGGGCGGGAGGCCATCCGCCCGAGAGCCAGCACGCGCTGTCCGTCGAGCGGCATCATGCGGCGAGGCTCCCGAGGAAACGGGCAATGTCGTCCTGCGGGTCGTCCGACAGGTCCCAGCGCCGGCGGGCCAGGACGAGGGTCGCGATGCCGCGCGCCTCGAGCGCGCGGCGGCACGCGGCGACGTCCCAGGCGATCGCTTCGTCTTCCTCGTACAGCCAGAACACGACGGCGCCGGCGCCGCGCTCCTCGACCGACGCAAGGATGTCGGCCGCACGGTCGTGGAAGCTGCGCGGGCCGACCGGGTTCGCAGCGCACTGCCTCCCGATGCGCTCCGCCGGGTCGCCGCTCACGGCGCGCAGCGGAGACCCGAGCCGGAGCAGGTTGCGATCGCAGGCTTCTCCTGCGACCGACCAGCCCGCGGCGTCGACGGCCAGGTGCAGGCCGTCGTCAGGCGGAGACGAGCCCGCCAGCAGGACCTGGCCCGCCGACCCCGGGTTTGCGAGCGCGCTTCGGCGGGGCAGGGACTCGGCCGGGATGAACAGGCTGGCGCGGGCGACGCGCTCGTAGAACGGGCTGGCGAACGAGCGGTCCGCGTCGATCGACAGCAGGATCCGGCGACGCCGGTCGGCCGCGTCGATTCCCGCGGCAAGGTCCTCGTCGTCCAGGCCGAGCTCGCTCGCGAGCCGCCGGACCGCGGCGACGGTCCACTTCTCGCTGGACGGCCGCCGTATCCGCGCCGTGTCGAAAATGAGCGGCCGCGGACCGCCGATCCTGCCCTGGCGCTGCAGTTCAGCCAGGTAGTAGTAGAGACGCTGCGAGGTATCGTCGCCGCGCGTGAAGACGACGCTTTCCATGAAGTCGTAGCGGCCATCGGCCCAGTCCTCGACGATGCAGCGCGCCCAGCCGGCAAAACTGTCCTCCAGCCAGCGATCCGCCCACGGCGTGCGTCGGTCCCGCTGCCACGGCAAGTGAGCCGCATGGAACGGCGGCGCGGCGAGAATGTCCTCGGGGATATCCAGGCCGACGTAGCCTACCGGGCGCTGTGCGGTCCTGGCCGCGACGAGCGGGTCCGCGAAGAACCCGGCGGTGTCGAGGTTCACGGTTTCCATCATCGCAGCAGCCCCGGCAGCCACAGCACCATTGCCGGAAACAGGATCAGCAGCAGCAGGTGAAACAGGTCCGATACCAGGAACGGGATGACGCCCCGGAAGATCTGCCCCAGCGACACGTCCGGGGCGATACCCTGGATGACGTAGAGATTCAGACCGATCGGCGGATGCACGAAACCGATCTCCATCGCCCGCACGAGGAATATCCCGAACCAGATCGGTGACAGGCCGGCTTCCGCCACGATCGGCATGACGATCGGCGTGGCCAGCAGCATCAGCGCCAGGCCGTCGAGGACCGAGCCCAGCAACAGCAGCGCGGCGGCGACGAGCAGCATGCTCGCGACCGGGCCCAGGCTCGCTTCGACCGCCGCGCCCGCGACGGCATCGGCGACGCCGGTCACGCTGATGAAAACCGAAAATATCAGCGAGCCGATGATGACCGCGAAAATGAGGCCGCTCGTTACCAGCGTGTCCTGCAGGGCCGAACGCAGCACGTCCAGGTTCAGCCGGCGACGCCGCCGGCACAGCAGCAGTGCCCCGACGGCGCCGATGGAGGCCGCCTCCGTCGGCGTCAGCCAGCCGATGGCGATGCCGCAGATCACGAGCAGGACCAGCGCCAGCAGGTCCCACACGCGGCCGATTGCCGCGAGCCGCTGGGCCCAGTCCGAGCGGTCCGACGGCGGCGCGGCCTCGGGCCGCCAGGCGGAGACCAGCCAGATGACCACGAAATACAGGCCGAGCTGGGTCAGTCCGGGCACGATGGCCGCGGTGAACAGCCTGCCGATCGACTGTTCCGCGATGATGCCGAACACGATGAGCGCGCCGGAAGGCGGGATCATCTGTCCGAGCGTGCCGCCGGCCGCGATGCAGCCGGTCGCCAGCGAGTCCGAATAGCCGCGCTTGCGCATCTCGGGCAATGCGACGAGTCCCATCGTTGCGGCGGTCGCGAGGCTGGATCCGTTCACGGCGCCGAAGGCGGCACAACCGCCCACCGATGCGAACGCCAGCCCGCCCCGGCGATGACCGATGAGCCGCGCGGCCGCGTCGAAGAAATCCCGGCTCGCATTCGCGGCCGAGCAGAGGTGCGCCATCAGCAGGAACAGAGGCAGGGTGCCGAGTTCGTAGCGGGTCAGCGTCTCGACGACGATCACGCCCGCCTTGATCAACGCGGGTTCGAGTCCCAGGATCACGCCGAGGCCGACGAAGCCGACCAGTCCCAGTGAGATACCGATAGGCATGCCCGCCAGCAGCAGGACGAGGAGTACGGCGACGCCGCTGATCCCTGTCTGCAGCTCCGTCATCGGCGCCTCGATCCTGCGATGACTCGCCGCGCGTACAGCAAGGCGGTAGCAAGCATGCTCGCCGCAGCGACGCATCGTAGCGGCAGCCAGGGTATGCCGACGAGCTCGCTCTGCTCGGCCGCGCCCCACATGTCACCGATGATCCACAGGCTGCCGGACGCCAGCGCGAGGAAAAATATCGTCCCGCCGACGGCGTTGAAGGTCTTCAGGGCCGTGCCCGAGGTTCCACGGGCACGGGCCAGCAGGACCCGGACCTTGGCGTGCGAGCGACTCAGGGTCGCGACGACGATGGCGGCAGACGACGACAACAGGACCGCCGCCTGCACGATCTCGATCGCGCCCGGGAGAGGCAGGCCCGTGTTGCGCCCGATCACCGACGCAAATTCGACGAACATCGCGGCCAGCAGCGGCGCGCCGCCCGCGACGACGAGCCAGGCAGGAATCTTCCGGGGCTCGTCCCGTTCGTCGCGCGGCAATTTGTGTGCGGGTTCGTTCATTGGCAATACATCCACGCGTCGCCAGCCGGTTCGAAGTGCAGCTCCGGCAGGCCCGCCGCCTGCGTGATCCGTTCTACGTATGCAACGACCTCTCGGGCGCGCGCGCCGCTGGCGAGCACGGGGCGTCCCGGCGCCTCGACGTGCACCGGCACGATGCCGAACTGCAGCCGCTCCCCCGGCGTCCACGAGACGCGGCCGAGCATGGCGTTGGTCGCCTCGGGATGGAAGGGCGCCAGTTCATAGGCCGGGTCAGGCTCGAACCCGAACAGCTCCCGGCGCCGCCGGGCCCAGGCGGCGCGTTCCGGGTGCGCCTGGTCGGGCGCCAGCGCTCGCGTTACCACGCAAGCGTTGCCCAGCCCGTGGAATATCGGTTTGCCGCGGTAGACCTCGATGCCCTTGACGATATGCGCGTGATGCGAGGCTACGATGTCGGCACCGCAATCCACGGCAAGGTGGGCGAGCGGGCGCTCGTACGCTGCGAGCGTGACCGGCGTGTGCACGATGCCCTTGTGCAACGCGACGATGACGATATCGGCCCTTGCACGGGCTTTGCGGACATCGGTCCCGAGCACCCGCCGGGCGTCCGCGCCGACGCGCTGTAAGGGTGCGAGCGGCGCGACCGGCGACCCGTCTTCGGTCTCGATGCGCAGGAAGGCGCAGCCGGCCCTGTCGTCGCTCGCCCAGGAGGCCTCCGGCCCGACACAGTTGTAGCTCAGGATCGCCACCGTGCAGCCGTCGAGCGGCAGGTACGCCGGGCTGCGCGCGTATTCGAGATCGGGCCCCGCGCCGCAGGCCGCGAGGCCGGCATCGGCCAGCGCGCTCAGTGTGTCCTCGATGCCGGCCGCGCCCTGGTCGGCGATGTGATTTCCCGCCAGCGTCACCGCGCTGAAACCGTTACGGCGCAGCGCGGCGATCGCCTCGGGCGCCGCACCCGGTGCCGGTACGTCGCCGGTCAGCTCGGCGCCGCGAGTCGTGTGCGGCACCTCGACGTGACCGATGGCCAGGTCCACGGATTGCAGCGCGCCGGCAATGCCGCTCAGCCAGTGATCCGGGTCCGGCGCGTCGAGCACGAGGTCGCCGGCCAGCGCTATTTCGTAGGGCCCGCGTCGTTTTGAATTGTTGACAACATTGTTTATCATCTCGGCTCTTTGAGCGCCCTTCGTTGCGGGCGTCCCGACCCGAAGCACGTTCTGAATCCAGGCACTATGTCACCAACTCCAGGCAAACGGCCTGCTGGCAAGCAGGCGAAGCGCATGACCACCGACGAGCTGATGGACTGGGCGCGTGAAAACATCCGGACCGGCCGCTTTGCGCCGGGGCAGCGACTGATCGAAAGTGACATCATTCGCGAAACCCACGCAAGCCGGAACAAGGTTCGTGACGCGCTGCAGCGACTCGCGACCGAGGGACTGGTGGCGATCGAACCGTTTCGGGGCGCATCGGTCAGGTCGATAAACCGTGACGAGGTCCGCCAGATGTACGAGGCGCGCATGGCGCTCGAGGGGTTTGCCGCCCACCAGTTCGCAGCTGCCGACAATGACGAACTCAAACAGGAACTGAAACGAACGCAGCAGGAAATGAACGACTGGGTAAAGCGCGGTGATCACGAACACTTCGCAAAACTGAACAGCAAGTGGCACAAGATCATCATCGACGGATCCGGTAATCAGTATTTTCATCAGTTTCTTGCTCGTCTCACGATACCTTTGTATCGACTGCTGTTCCTGACCTTCTATTCGAAGGAGCGCATCGCGGTCGCGAACGATGACCACAAGAAGATCACGAAAGCGATAGTCGCCGGCAATGCCGACGAAGCGGAAGCGTTGATGCGCGACCATGTGCGCAATGGCCTTAAGGCGCTGCTGGAGTTGGACGCGCGGCAGCTCTGAGCGCGCGCGGTCGGCTTCGAGAACCCGCTGCTCATTTGCCAATCCCGCCGAGCAGGCGCGCGGGTTCGACCAACGGCAGCTCGATCCGTGAACCGTCGCCTCCGCCGTGATGCACGGTGATCTTCGGCGGCGGATCTTCCGCTATGTCGGCAAGGTTCCTTTGCCGCAGGTCGGCCCCGGCGATGGCGAGACGTATTCGATGTCCGCTCTTGAAGACCCACGCATTCGGCAAGAGTGCGAAGCGCAGCCGCGCCGGCACCCCGGGGACCATGGCGCGTACGTCGGCCTCGAGGCCTGAGTGAAATGGCAGCCCGAGGTAGTCGAACGGCGGCTCCGCGATCGCGCGGTGGGAGGCGGCCAGCCGGCCGAAGGAGACGACGGTCACGAGCCCATCGGGACCGACGTCTTCGACATAGGCGAAGACGTTCGCGTCCTGCCGGTCGACGGAGATCTCCAGATCTGCGATCGGGTACCCCACGAGCGCAAGGTCTTCTTCGAGTGGCGGACCGGTGAACACGATGCCATTCGCGTCCGGCGAATCCGGCCAGAAGGAGAAGTACTCGGACTCGCCCAGGTCGTAGCGGACGCTGAAACTCGTCTCGCCGCCCTCGGCGGGTTCGTCCCCCGGCAACAGGGCGGCATCGGCAAGAAACCAGGGCTGCCGTTCGATGCCCCGGCCGGGCAGGCTGTCCGATCGTATCCAGCCGGCACCGGCATCGACGTTTTGCAGACGCCACCGGTACGGAGGCTCGTCATCCAGGCCATTGTCGATGCCCTTCAGGTGGAAATCGAAGAACCGCCTGAGCTCGCCGGCAAGATCGGTCTCCGGTAACGGGCGACAATGCGTGCCCGCGCCGATGAGCATGCGCGACTCGATGTTGGCCGCCGACTTGATGACCTGGTCCGTAGGCTCGTCGCTCCAGTTGCCCCAGAAGTAGAACGCGACATCCGAGTTCTTCAGTGCGTTCAGGTAGGTGTAAGGGCCGACTTCGTTCCAGAAGCGGGTACCGGTGTATGACGATTCGCTGTCGCGATACGGCATCCCGTACCAGAGTCCGGCCATCGGCGTATTCGCGGCATGCTGCGTGACGGCCTCGGCGAGCAGGCGGCCCTCGTTGTCTTCATCAACCGGGACCGAAGCGAGATCGTATTCCGGCGGCTCGTCCGGCCGCGTATTGAACTGGGCCGTGATGCCGCCCTTCCGCACGAACTCGTACTTGTCGAAGTCGGTGGCGCCGATGAACACGGCCCTCAGGGACGGCGGCACGGTCGTCGCGACCTGCATGGTCGATCCGCCGAGATAAGAGCAGCCCGTCATGCCCACCTTGCCGGACGACCACGGCTGGCGTGCCAGCCACTCGACGAGGTCGTAACCGTCGTACGCCTCGGTCCGGTCCTGGAAGCCGCGCCGGTGGCCAAAGGACGCGCCCTTGCCCCGGATATCGGCAACGGCTACGACGTAGCCGGCCTCCGTCAGCTGTTTCAGGCCGAGCCGCTCGCTCCGGCCGGTCTCCTCGATGCTCCCGTCGGCGTTGTAGAACCGGGCACGATAGGGCGTGAAGGCAAACACGACCGGCAACGGCTCCTCCACGGCGCGCCCGTCGACGGCGGGCCGATACACGTTCATGGCGAGCCGCGTGCCGTCGCGAACCTCGACGTAAAAAGAATTCCGCACGTAGTCGACATATGGCCCATTGCCCGCCGGGCCGGCGCCCGAGCACGCGGTAGCCCACAGCACGGCCGGCACCACGAGCAGCAGGCCGACACGCGGCGCCGGGCGCCGAGCCCGATACCTGCGAACGGAGGCAACACGGTTCATCAGTGTGGACAAGGGCGGCAACACGTTGGTCTCCCCCGGGGTCAATCCCACCCATGCGCGGCTATGCTGCGGCGCCTATATTATTGACAATTTCATCAACAATTGAAGGTAGCCGCATACGGACCCGATTGCAACCTCGCGCCCGGTGCCGGACTGAATGGTTTCCGCTGCAGTTTATTCCCTCTTGCAATCGACGCTGAGCGGGGATATCGTCCGGTGTTGACAAAATTGTCAATAATCTGACCGCGCCTCGCGGGACCGGTCAGGGACCAGTGAAAGGGGGAGGGTGAGTCATGAATTCTCGAGGCCAGAATCCGGCGGCCAGGCTGCCGCGGGCGATCCCGGCGTATCTGAAAGGTCTCCAGCTTTCGGCCTGGGCCTTTGCCGCCGCAGTCACCACCATGACGGCCGTTACACCGGCCGCCGCGCAGCAAGACGAAGAAGAAGAAGCGCTGCAGGAAATCGTCGTCACCGGCAGCCGCATGCGCGGCGTGGACACGCCGGTGGGGTCGTCCGTCATCAGCATCGACCGAGAGTACATGGACCAGTCGAATGCCGTCTCGGTAGACCAGCTGATCAAGGAGATACCGCAGGCGTACAACCTGGGCGTATCGGAATCTTCACGCGGCCAGCCGGGCGGCAACGGCAACATCGTCTACGGCAACTCGGTAAATCTTCGCGGTATCGGGCCGTTTTCGACGCTCGTGCTGATCGACGGGCACCGGGTAGTCACCAACTCCCGCAACGTAGACCCGTCCGTACTGCCGACCCTCGCACTCGAACGGGTCGAGGTCGTCGCCGACGGCGCGTCGGCCGTCTACGGTTCCGATGCGATCGCGGGCGTCGTCAATCTCGTCCAGCGTCGTTACGTCGACGGCGGCCAGGTCATCGCCCGCTACGCCGAGGGCGACGAATACGACGAACACCGCATCGGCCTGTCGTGGGGCACGACGTGGGAAAAGGGCCAGTTCTTCGCGGCCTACGAGAATGGCTCACGGTCGGAACTCAACGGCCTGTACCGAGACTATTTCCGGGCCCTCCAGCCGGCGGCAGATTACCGCACGCCACTGTGTGACCCGGGCAATATCGTCATAGGCGGAGTTTCTTACGCGATACCGGAGGGGGGCGTCAGCGCCGCAAATGTCGGCGACCTGCAACCGGGCACGCGGAACCTTTGCGAAACCCTCGAAACGCAGGATCTGCTGCCGCTACAGGAATACGACACGGCTTCGTTTACGTTCAACTACAAGTTTACCGACGCTACCGAGGTGTTCCTCGATGGTTATTACGGCAATCGCGACTTCGATCGGTCGGTCGGATACAGCAACGGCAGCCTCACCGTCCCGAACACCAACGCCTTCTTTGTCGACCCGAGCGGAACCGCGCCGGCAAGCGTGACCGTGCAATACAACTTCCGGAATGACCTGCCGACGGACAATTCCGGCGGGCACGCCGAGAGCTGGGGACTGACGACCGGGCTGAAGCAGGACCTGCCCGGTGAATGGTCGTTCGATGCCCTCCTCAGTTACGGCGAGAACAACGAGGTATCGCAGACATTCCGCGGCCTGGACTCGCGAGGGCTGGCGACCGCGCTGGCGAGCAGCGACCCCGCCACGGCCTTCGACCCGTTCGGCCTGCATCGCACATCCGCGGCGGTGTTGGCAGAGGTCAGCGACCAGATCTTCCTGACCGACAACACCGTCGAGTTCACTGGCTTCGAGGCTTCATTCAGCGGGCCGGTGGCCGAACTGCCTGCCGGCACGATGCAGGTCGCCCTGGGCTACGAAAGGCAGGACGTGTCGGGCGTGCCGCTGACCGCGCGCGGCAATCCCGGAACCGAGTACTCCTGCGTGCCGTGCACCGTCGGCGGAGTCAGCGCCCTCGAGCGCACGGTGGACTCATACTACGCCGAGGTCCTCGTGCCGATCGTCGGCAACAACTCGTCATCGGGACAAAGCGTCGACGTCCGGGTCGCATATCGTTATGACGATTACAGCGATGTCGGCAGCACCAGCAATCCGCAGTTCGGAATCTCCTGGCAGCCGAACGATACCGTAACGTTGCGGGCAAGCTACGGAGAGTCCTTCCGGGCGCCGTTGTTCTCCGATCTGTTCGGCAACTCGTCGGCGATGTTCGTCGAGGCATTCGTCGATCCGACGATCGGCGGCGCGCCGCGCCAGGGCGTGTTCCAGTCGGGCGGCAACCCGGACCTCGTGCCTGAATCCGCGAATACCTGGTCGGCCGGCGTCGATTTCAATATGGAGTGGCTCGACGGAACGACCTTCAGCTTTACCTATTTCCAGGTCGATTACGAGAACCAGATCGCCCAGTACCTCGGCGACCGCAACATCCTCCAGAGAGAGTCCGAGTTCGAGGGAACCGGAATCATCCTGCGCGACCAGGATGCGGCGGACCGTATCGACGATCTGTTCGCCCAGGGACTTACGGTGGCTCGCGGCGTACTGCCGAACCCGGTGACGCTGTATGTCGACGGCCGGCCGAGCAACCTCGGAAGGTCGGAAACCGAGGGGCTCGATTTCACGTTGCGCACGGGCTGGTCGACTGACGGCGGCAGCCAGTTCCTGGCCGACCTGAGTGGCGTTTATACGCTCGACTACAAGGTCTCGATCACCCCGACCGGAACCCTGCTGGACAAGGACAACCAGATATTCAACCCGCTCGGGACACGTGCCCGCGCGAGCCTGTCCTGGAACTACGGACGTTACAGCGCCAGGGCGTTGTTGAACTACATCGGCAGTTACAAGAACACGCTAACGTCGCCGACGCAGAGCGTCGACGCCTTCACGCCGCTGGACCTGAACGCGTGGGTCGAACTCGGCGACCGGGACGGCCGGAGCATGCGCGACGGCTGGGTGCTCGGGCTGGAGGTAAGCAACGTGTTCGACGAGGACCCCCCCTACGTCAACATCGCACCATCCGGCAACGGCAGCGGCGGATACGATGCGACTGCCTCGAACCCGGTCGGCAGGCTGTTCGGCGTCAACGTAAAGAAAGACTTCTAGACGGCGCACCGGTTGAGTGTCCGCCGCAAGCCGGCCAGAATGGTTCGCCGCGGGCCCGCTTCGGGTCTCGGCTTCGACTGTCCGCTTGCGAGGGGAGCCAGCGCATGCATCCGGTGACAGCGCCCGAACTCGAGTCGAAGCGACTGCCCGTTCGAATTCCGGTAAACCCGGCGCAGCACCTGCTTATCGCCGCGTTGCTGCTACTGGCTGCGAGCTGCAGCGGCCCCCCCGGACATACGGCGGCGCCCGGGGCGCCCGATGCGTCGGCCCGGCCCAACATCCTGCTCATCGTGGCCGACGATCTCGGATACGCCGACCTCGGCGCTTACGGCGGCGATATCCGGACGCCGAACATCGATGCGCTGGCCGCCAGGGGCGTGCTGTTCACCGCGTTCCACACGGCGCCGTACTGCGCACCGAGCCGGGCGATGCTGCTGAGCGGCAACAACAACCACGTCGCCGGCGTGGCGGCCCAGGGTCTCGAGGGCCTGCTTGACCACCCCTTTCCCGGCTACGAAAACGGCCTGTCGGACCGGATCGCGCCGCTGCCGAGACTGCTGGCAGACGCCGGCTACCACACCTACACGGTCGGCAAGTGGCATCTGGGTCTCGACGCTGAGCACAGCCCGCGCGCGGTGGGATTCAGCCGTTCCTTCAACCTGCTCGACGGCGCCGGGAATCACTTCAACGGTAACGGTTACCGGGAAGGCGGCTCGACCTATCGGGCAGACGGCGAGATCGTCGACTACCCGGACGGCCGCTACTCGACGGAGTTCTACACGGACAAGCTGATCGAGTTCATAGACTCGAACAAGGACGACGGCCAGCCGTTCTTCGCCTACGCGGCCTACACGTCCCCGCACTGGCCCCTGCAGGTACCGGACGACTACCTCGACTTGTACAGGGGCCGTTACGACGACGGCTACGACGCCCTGCGGGAACGCCGGCTGGAGTCACTCAGGCAGGCAGGCATCGTCCCGGCCTCGGTCGAGCTGCCGCCCCGCAACGCTGCGATCACGCCTTGGGAAGAGCTGGACGCCGATACAAAGCGGCGGGAATCGCGCAAGATGGAACTGTATGCGGCGATGCTGGACAACCTCGACGATCACGTGGGTCGCCTGCTCGACTACCTCCGGCAGAACGGGCTGTACGACAACACGCTGATCGTATTCATGTCCGACAACGGGCCGGCCGGCGAGGACTTCGCGAACACCGGCTCCAACCGCGACTTCATCCGCGCGCACTACGACAGTTCCTACGAGAGGATGGGCACGGCCGGGTCGTTCGTGTCCTACGCGCCGCCGTGGGCGGAGGCCGGTTCACCCCTGTTCCAGCGCTACAAGAGTTTCACGCGCGAGGGCGGGATCGTCGCGCCGCTGATCGTCGCCGGGCCGGGAGTGGCCGTACCTGGCCGCATCGATTCGAGCTACCTGACGATCATGGACCTGGCGCCGACCTTCCTGGAAGCGGCCGGCGCGAGGTACCCGGACGATGGCTCGGTGCGCCCGATGCTGGGCGAGAGCATGACAGGACTCCTGCAGGGGACGGCGAACGCCGTGCACGACGACGACTACGTCACCGCGTTCTACCATCGCGGCCGCGCATACCTGCGCAAGGGGGCGTGGAAGATCTCCAATCTCGAGGCGCCCTTCGACGAATCGGCCATGGAGCTCCACAACCTCGCCGAGGATCCGGGCGAAACCGTCAACCTGGCCGAGAGTCACGCGGAGAAGTACGCGGAGCTGCTCGAGGACTGGCGGCGGGAACGCAAGCGCCTCGGCATCCTGTTGCCGCAGGACCTGTAAGCAGCCGGGGGAATGCCGGGAGCCCGCATGATCCGTAGCTCCGTCCCGACGCGCCAGCAGCCACGCTTACGCGAAGCCGGCGCGGTCGTCAGCCGCATGAAATTGCCGTAACCTTCGCGGTCTGCATAACTGGAGACCGACATGTCGAATCCATTACGTCTGGCCGCCCTGCTGCTGGTCGCGACGTTCGCCGCCTGCGGCAGGCAGGAGGCAACCGAGCCGCCGCCCGGGGTCGCTGCACCCGCGGACCAGCCGGCGCCGGTTGCTTCCAGCGCAAGCCTACTGCCGCCGGAGCAACAGCTGGCGCGGGACATCCTCGAGCAGCTGATCGAGATCGACACGACCGACTCCCACGGCGACAACACGGCCGCGGCGCAGGCCATGGCGGACCGGCTGCTGGCGGCGGGATTCCCGCCGGAGGACGTGCAGGTGCTCGGGCCCGTCGAGCGCAAGGGCAACCTGGTGGCGCGGCTGCGCGGGCGCGACTCGGGCCGCAAACCGCTGCTGCTGCTCGCGCACATCGACGTCGTCGCCGCCGACCCGGCCGACTGGACGCTCGATCCGTTCACGTTTATCGAGCAGGATGGCTACTTCTACGGCCGCGGCACCTCGGACGACAAGGACGAGGCGGCGATCCACATCGCGAACCTCATCCGGATGAAGCAGGAGGGTTACCAGCCCGACCGCGACATCATCGTCGCGCTGACGGCTGACGAGGAGGGCGGTGAGCACAATGGGGTCGACTGGCTGCTGAAAAACCATCCCGGGCTGATCGATGCGGCGTACGCGCTGAACGAAGGCGGCGGCGGTGCGCTGAAAGACGGTATCCGCGTATCGAACAACGTGCAGGCGAGCGAGAAGGTCTACCAGTCGTTCGTCCTGGAATCGACTAATCCTGGCGGGCACAGCTCGCTGCCGATGAAGGACAACGCGATCTATCACATAGCGGATGCGCTGACCCGGCTCCGCGACTACGACTTCCCGGTGACGCTCAACGAGGTGACGCGGATGTTTTTCGAGCGCTCCGCCGATCTCGAGGAGGGTGAGCTCGCCGCCGCGATGCGCGGCGTGCTGCAGGACCCGCCGGAGCCCTCGGCCGTCGCCTACCTGTCGGGGACACCCTATTTCAACTCGCGGCTGCGCACGACCTGCGTCGCAACGAGGCTCGATGCGGGCCATGCCGAGAACGCGCTGCCGCAGCGCGCCCGCGCGACCGTCAACTGCCGTGTGTTGCCCGGCGAGTCCATTGACGTCGTCGAGGACACGTTGCGCAGCGTCATCGCCGACGAGCAGGTGACGATCACGCGGGTCGCGCCGGCGAAGCCCTCGCCGCCGTCGCCGCTGACGCCAGAGATCCTCGGCGCGATCGAGGCGGTCACCGAGGAGATGTGGCCCGGCGTGCCGGTCGTCCCGACGATGAGCACCGGCGCGACGGACGGACTGTACCTTCGCAACGCGGGCATCCCGGTCTATGGCGTCTCCGGCCTGTTCGGCGACATAGACGACGTCCGCGCGCACGGCCAGAACGAGCGCATCCTCATCCGCTCGTTCTTCGAGGGGCAGGAATTCCTGTACCGGCTAACGAAGGCGCTGAGCCGCGAGGACGTGAAGTAGGCACTCTGACGCGAGGGTCGGATCCACTCGGGAACAGGATCCGACCTTTCGTTGCAGGCGACGCCGCCGCCGATCAGAAACGCACCGTCACCGTGGCGGCCGCCGACTGCTCGTCGTAGTCGCTGTTGAGCCGGCCGCGGTACTCCAGCGCGAAACCGGCGCGCTCGCCGCTGTAGGAAACGGCGCCGCCGAGTATCGCGCTGGTCGGATCGAGCTTGCGGCCGTCGAGTCGCAGCAGGTTGCCCGGCGATCCTTCGTACGCATAATCGATGCGCCGTTCGTCGATATCGAAGTCGTGGTTGACGCCAAGCAGCAGGTGCCAACCGAACAGACCCTCGCCTGCGGGACGAAGCTGGCCGAGCGTCACGCCTGCCTCGCCGAACAGTGCCTCGGTGCCGCGTGCTTCGATCACCTGGTTCAGCGTCCCGGCGCCGGACTCGGCGTAGCCGTCCTCGTCGAGCCGGAAGTACTGCAGCGTCCCGTATGGCTCGATGCGCCAGGAACCGAAGTCGAACAGCCAGCCGCCACCCGCGAACAGGCTCAGCGCGTCGCCTTCGTGCGTGCTCTCTGCGATCCGCGCGTCGCCGGCGATTTCGACCAGCCGCCGCGTCTCGAAATCCTGGCGGTTGTAGGTGACTCCGCCTTCGAGGTACGCGCGCTCGCCGAACCAGCTCGCATACAGGTTGCCGAAGCTCCCCTCGACCGAGCCGCTGGCATAGGCATCGGGCATCTCGAGGTCGGTATCTGCCCGGCCGCCGCCGATACCCAGCAGGAACGAGTCCGTGACCCGGAAGTCGTAGCCGGCCCCGAAGGCACCGGTGTCCTGCTCGAACGCGGTGTAGCCGTCGACCGCGCTGTAATCGCCGCGCGAACCCAGGCCGAGCAGCCAGGCCTGCGACCGGACGCCGCCCGGGCCGGATGCCGCCGCAGCCGTCGCCTGTCCCGACGCGCCCTGCAGTGCCGCCCAGTCCGGGATGGCGCCGAAGGCCGGCATGGGCAGCGCCGTCGCCGAGCCGAGCCCGACGCCGAGGTAGCCGTTGCTGCTGGCGAAGACCGCGAGGCTGCTCTGCATCGTTGCGCCCGGCCGATCCTGGCGGTACAGGTCGCGGCTGTTCCGCAGGTGGCTCTGCAGCAATGCGGTGCCCTGCTGGATGAGCCTGGTCGCGCCCTCGTTCGCGACCTGGTGCGCGTCCGGGCTGTAGCTCTCCAGCGCGCGGTCGAAGCCGGCCGACATTGCCTGCAGGCGGCCCAGGTCGTCGCGGAATTCGCCGCTGGACCCCGGGGCGATCGTGTCGAGATTGGCCGCGATGCGCGCGAGCAGCGGGTTCGACGCAACCGAATCGAAGGGCTCTGCCACGGCGACCAGGTCGACGCGCTGCGGCTCCGTTGCCAGCTCGAAACGGAGCAGTGGTGTCGATCCAGGGATCGTTACGTCGGCAAATTCGCCCGTCACGCTGCTCGCCGAAACGAGCTCGTACCGGGTTCCGTCGACGATGTAGGACTCGCCTATCCGGCCGACCTCGATCGAGCCGTCGAGGCTTACCGCGCCGCTCGCCGCGAACTGTCCGTGGCGGCCGTCGCTGTAGACGAGGGTGCGGAACTGCCCGGTCAGGGAGAACGCGTAGTCGCCGTCGACTTCCAGTTCGCCTTCCTCTATCCACAGGTCCTCCATCGTGGACAGCGTGGGCAGCCAGTAGGCGCCGGGGCCGGTCTTGCCGGTTTCCTCGAACCCGTCCGGCGTGCTGTCGAAGCGACCCGAGTCATGCAATACAAGCGTGTCGATGCCCTCGCCGGCGAGCGGATCGATCAATTCGCCCGATACGCTGACGATGACCGGGTTGCCGTACAGGTGCAGGACGTCGTCGCCGTCGCCCAGCGCGACGCTGCCAGTGGTCATTGACATGGCGCCGAGATGCAGCGTGTCGTTGCCGTCGCCGAGTTCGATTGCTACGCCGTCGGATGCGACATCGTTATCAATAACGAAGGCCGATAGCGTGCCCAGGTTACGCACAACGTCATCTCCCTCACCGGTCGAGATGCCAATGGCCAGCAGTGCGGTATCGGTATTCGGGTCGCCCCCTTCGGCGACGACCAGCAGGTTGCCGCCATTGGTCACGAGGTCCGCGCCGCCGCCGGTACGTATACCAAAGGCCTCCGCGCGGAACGGGTCGACCGGAGTGCCGACATCATCACCCGGCACGGCGCCGACGCTAACGGCGAGTTCGTCTTCCGGCAGCAGGCGCGCGCTGACGCCGATCGAGCCGGCGTTGGATATCGTGTTTGCGCCCTCACCGGCGTCGATGCCCCAGGCCCGCACGGTCGCGCTGCGCGTGCCGGAACTCGAGTTCGTGGAGGCGGCCGCGCTGACTTGCACCCGGCCGGTCTCGTGGTTCGTGATCGTGTCATCGCCGTCACGCGTGTGTATGCCCAGCGCCTCGGCCTGGCTGGTCGCCGCTGCCGTCGCGGCACCGCGGATGGCCAGCACCTGCGTGCGCGCCTGTGCGATCGCGCTGACGTCAAGCACGCCGGCGTTATCGATCCGGGCATCGCCGCCGCCGAGATCGACGCCGGCCGCCCGCGCAATAGCGGTGGATCCGGATGCCCCGTCGCGCACGGTCGACAGTTCATAGATCTCGAGCGCCTCGAGCGCGAACGGTATGCTGCTGTCGAGCGTGAACGTGCCCGTATCGGGATCGAACTCGTTGACGAACGCGACGTAGTCGGGGTCCTGTGCGAAACGGACCCAGCTATTGACCAGGTTCTCGCGCGGCTCGCCGATGCGGGTCGCGTCGACGAAGGTCGCCGACCCGGGACCCTGTTCGGCACTGACCAGGGACACGGTATAGGCCTGGCCGGCAGCGACGCCGGTCGGCAGCGCGTCGTCCAGTTCGAATCGGCCGCTGGCCGCGTCGAAATTCGTCACCGTGGTCGTCGGGACGGATAGCGTGTACGGGTCGTCGACCGCGACCAGCGGATTGTTCTGATCGTCGACCGGTAGCGAATCGGCCAGCGTGAACACGCCCTGGTCGAATGCGGTCACCACGCTTGCGAACGCGTCGGTATCGGCGCCCGGGAACCGGATCGTCGTGCCGATGACCCGTGCCGGATCGAGCTCGGTGGCCGACGTATCCTCGAACTGGTTGGCGCCTAGCTGGCCGTCGATGGCGGTAACGTCCGATGCCAGCCGGACGAATCCGAGGTCGGAGCCGGGGAGCTTGAGTTGCTTGCCGGCCAGGTCCGCCTCGGTGCCGGCGAGCGCGCCGTCGACGAACACGGTCGGGGCCTCGATGGCGGAGATCGTCGACTGGTCGTCTGCGGCGAGGACCTCGCTGGCCTGCGCATAGGACGTCGCTACGGCCAGCGCCTCGACACTGACGTCGCCGGAGTTCGTCACGTCGTGGCTGCCCCCGGTTCCGGCGATTCCGGAAGCCATTGCGGTGTTCAATACGCTCGCGCTGGCACCGGTCTCGGAGTAGCCGGTGAAGTCGGATACCGCGCTCGCCGCGCAGGGGGCGGGCGGACAGCCGGAGGCCGGGTTTGCCCCGAGCCCACGCGGGATCGCCATCGCCGTGACGGCCAGCTGGCCGGCGTTTTCGACGCTGTCGTTGCCGTCGCCGGCATCGATGCCCCTGGCATCGCTGTCCAGCGCGACGTCGACGACGTTCTCGACCCGGTTCTGCGTGATGAAGAAGAAAGGATTGAAGAAAACTACGTTGCTGGTTGCGCCGAGTATCGACGCTTCGGCTGTGCCGGACACGTCGATCGCACCGCTCGTTCGGAGCGTGTCGTCACCGGTCCCGCCCGACAGTCCGGTCGAGCTTGCACTGCCGGCGAAGACGAGTTCCTGGTCGATGCTGCCGAACCACGTGAACGCACGCTGGGCAGCGCCGATCGATGCCAGCGACGCAACGCTCAGCGCGCCGGTGTTGTCGATCGTGTCGTTCGAGCCGGCGCCGCGCATGCCCATGGAGGCTGCGCCGGCCTCGCCGCCGGCCTCGACCGCGGTCCGGCCGGAGTAGTTGAGGCTCAGCGAACCGAAGTCGATCGCCGACATGGCCGAAACATCGATCAGGCCGGTGTTGGTCAGCACGTCGGCCCCGGTTGCTTCTGCAGAGAACAGCTCGTCGCCGTCCATGCCGATGGCCAGTACATTGCTATCCGTACGGACGTTCGCACGGATATTGTTGGCGATCGTGATCGTGCCGGCCTGCGTCGCATTGCTCGCGTGGACGCGGAGTTCGCCGGTGTTCGTCATCGTGTCGTCACCGTCGCCGCCCGACATGCCGGCGGCGCCGGCCTGGCCGGCCGTGCGAGCCTCGACGTTGGCACGGCCACCGACGGTGGCGCTGCCCGCCAGGATATCGGGACCGCCGCCCATGGTGTCGAACAGCGTATAGCCGGTGCTGGCAGGCACGCCTGCCGGCAGCGGTTCGCGCAGCGTCATGCTGCCCGTGTCCGGGTCGAAGCTCTCCACGAGCGCGAACAGCGGCGGCGCATCGGCCTGGTCGATCCGCAGCCATTTCCCCACGATGGATTCGGCCGAATGGCCGATGCGGCTCGAATCCGTGACGACGTTCGTGCCGATCGCCGCGTCGCCCGTCAGCTTCGAGCGGGCCTGCCGCCCGACGACGACCAGCAGCGTGCCGTCGTTGGTGAGGCTGTCGTTGCCCGCGCCGGCGGAGATGCCGCGCGCGTCCGCACCGAGGTCGATCCCGACCCGGCCGTCGACATACCCGCCCCGACCGTAGGTGCGCGTCGCGACGCCGACCTGCGGCGCCGCGGCAACGAGAAAATCGCCGCCGTGCACGACGGTGTCGTCGCCATCACCGGTGTCGATGCCGGAGACCTCCGCCGTCGCAGCAGTTCTCGCATCCGAATAAGCCGGGCCGCTGCCGCTGACCGTCAGCTGGGCGACGCTGACGAATGCCTCGCCGACGACGGCCGTCGAACCTGCCGTAGTCACCACGTCGTCGCCGTCGCCGCCGTCTATGCCGCGTGCGACGACATCGCTGCCGGCCGTGTTGCGGGATATGGCCAGCGTGTCCGCGTCGCCGTAACTGGAATCCGCGAGCGCGACCGTGATGCCCTGTATCACCGCACCGGCCGACGCGTTGACGCCCATGTTGCCGAGGGCCTCAACCGTGTCGTTGCCGGCCTCGCCGCTGATGCCGCGCGCCGTCGCGCTGCCGCTGGCCGCGGAATTGGAAATCGCGCCGGCGTAGGCATCGCCGAAAGTCGCGTCGGCGAATGCGACGCTGACGTTGGTTACCGTCAATACCGCTCCGGCATCCGCAGCCACCGTGCCTCGGTTGATGATGTGGTCATTGCCGTCGCCGCCCGTGATCGCAAGCGTATTCGCCGCTCCCTCGGAGGCTGCGGCCGAGGCCGTCGTCGCCGACGCGTCGCCGAACCAGCCGGCGTCGGCGTTCGCGTGTGCGATTGACGTCACGCTGCCGTTCGAGCTCACGCGGGCGACCAGGCGCCCGTCCGGGCCGACCTCGATCGTGTCGTCGCCGCTGCCGCCGTCCACGCCCAGTGCCGCCACGTGCCGGCGGGCCGATGCGTCGGAGACCGCGCCGCTGGACGCGTCGCCGAAGAAGGTCGAGGCGGCATTGGAGTTCGACGTCGAGGTGACGTTGCCGTTGGACAGCGCGGTAACCTCCGCGCTGCTATCGATAAATACGCCGTCCGCGCCCGCGCCGGCCAGGATGCCGGTCGCGACCGCGGTAATGTCGACGGATGCGTCGGAGACCGTCGCGCTGGACGCGTCGCCGAAGGCCGCATCTGCGTTCGCCGTCGAGGTCGCCTGCACGTTGCCGCTCGTGATTGCCTTCGCCGATACCGGCCGGCCGAGCCGGATCGTATCGTCGCCGCTGCCGCCGTCGATGCCGAGCGCTTCTGCTTCGATTCGCGCCGACGCATCCGAGACGCCCATCGTCGACGCGCTGCCGAAACCGACGTCGCCGTTCGCCGTCGATACGGAAACCACCGATGCGGCCGCGGCGGCCGTGACGTCGAGGTCGCCGCCCATGCCGGTCGCCTCGTCGAGGACCGTGCTGACGATATCTGCGTCGGCGCCGCCGTCGATGCCGATGCTCCGTGCCAGAACAGTGGCCGAGGCGTCGGCAACCGACGTGCCCTGCGTGCTGCCGAACACGGCCAGCACGTCGGCGCTGGCGGAGGAGCTGCTAGAGCCGCTGGCCACCGCGCTCATTGCGATGGGTGCCCTGACGGTGATTGTGTCAGCGTCGGTCTGACCGGCCGCGAGTTCCGCGTCGCCGCCGCGCATGCCGATCGCCTCTGCCAGCACCGTAGCGCGCGCGTCCGAATAGGCCTCGCCGCTGCTGGAGCCGGCGATGTTGAGACCGCTGTTCGTCGAGGACACGCCCGACGAATCGGCATGCGCGGTCGACGTGAGGTCCAGGATCGCGCCGGCCCCGATGGTGTCGTCGCCCAGTCCGCCGTCGATACCGATCGCGAGGGACGCGGCCGTGGTCTCGGCCCGCGACTGCGCGTGCTGGTCGTTCTGTCCGGCCGACAGGCCGGTGACCGTCGACGCACGAGCCCTGCTGTATACGTTGCTCGATGCCTCGACGCTGAACAGACCCGTCGCGTCGATCGTCTCCTTGCCTTCGCCGCCGTAGATGCCGCGCGCGAAGGACTCCGCCGTCGACGAGCTGTTCGCCGCCGCCGTCTGGCTCGCGGTACCGAGCGACGCGATGTTCAGGTTCAGGCTGGATGAACTCGACCAGGCCAGCGAGTCGGAGCGGACGTTCAGGTCTGACGAATTGTTGAGCACGTCATCGCCGGCACCGCCGTCGATGCCGCTCGCTATCGCGGTCGCGCGCGAGGCGGCGCTGGCTTCCGCGCTGCCTTCGGACGCGCCGAGCGTCAGTGACACGCTGGTCGTCGTGGAGCTTGCGGTCGCCTGCGCGCCGGAGTAGGCGTTGACGAGTCCTGTGTTCTCGACGAAATCCGATCCGTCGCCGCCGGCGATGCCGGCGACGTTGGAAACCGCGTTCGCCGAGGAGTCGGCGCTCGCGCTGCGTATCGAACTGCCGACGGCGAGGCCGACGTCGACCGTGCGGGTCCGCGCCCTGGCCTCGGCCAGCGGCCCGGATGCCGCGTCGATGTCGCCGGCGACACCGGCGTTCAGGATGCCGGAGTTGACGATGTGGTCGTCGCCTGCGCCGCCGCTGAGGCCGAACGCGCTCGCCTCGGCGAGCGCCGCGGAGTTGGAGGACGCGGCGGACTCCGAGTAGCCCGCCGAGATGCCGACGCTCACCGTCGTGCTGCCGGCTTCGGCCGTCGCCATGGGGTCGGCGCCGATCCTGCCCGCAAAGATTTGGGCCTCGTTGGTGATCGTATCGTCGCCGCCGCTGCCCTCGATGCCGGCCGCGATGGCGCTCGCCGTCGCCGACGAGTCTCCCAGGCTGATCGAGTCGGATGCGCCGACGCCGAAGGACACCGTGACCGTCGTGCTCGTGGCCTTGGCTGCGGCCGCCGAGACGGCGTTCACCAGGCTCGCATTGGTAATCGTGTCGGCATCGTCGCCGCCGTCGATGCCGGCCGCGTAGGACACACCGAGCGCGGACGAGTCGGCGACGGCCTCGTTCGTGCCGACGCCGATGGATCCGGCGCCGGACACCGACACCGAGGTCGCCGTCGCGCTGGATAGCGCCCCGGTGAAGATGCCGCCTGTCGAGGCGGTTACCGTGTCTTCGCCCGCGCCGCCGTCGAGGCCGACGGTTCGCGCAGTCGCCGTGGCCGAGCCGTCGGCCATGGACCTCGACTCGGCGACGCCGCGCGCCGCGACCGCGAGCGAAACGCTGACGCTGGTCGCGTCGGCGTCCGCGTCGCTGACGAGCGCGATCGAGCCGGTGTTGACCAGCTCGTCGTCGCCCGCGCCGCCCGCGACGCCTTGTGCAGCGGCGCTCGAATCCGCCCGCGCTTCCGCGATCGCGGCGCCGCTGGCCGAGCCGGTACCGGAAAGGGTCACGCTTGCCGCGACGCCGACCGCATTCGCGTCGGCATCGACATCGGCCGTGATGGGGGCGCTGTTGACCAGGTAGTCGGAGCCGTCCCCGCCTGCGATGCCGGTCGCGGCGGCGGTCGCGATCGTGTTCGCGCTCGCCAGAGCCTCTCCGCCGGCATCGCCGGCGATCGTGCCGGACACGTTGAGCGTCGCGGCGATGCCGAGCGCATAGGCGTCGGTCTCGTCCTGGTTGACGCCCTGCCGGAGCAGGTCGATGGCACCGGTATTGAAGATGTCGTCGTTGCCGGATCCGCCGTCGATGCCGACGGCGCTCGCGCTGGCGGTCACGTCCGACTCGCTCATCGCCGCCCCGTTGGTCTCGCCGGACATGCCGCCGGCTACCGTCAGCGACGCCGAAATTCCCTTGGCCTTTGCGGCGGGCAGCGCCGTAATCGTCCCGGAGTTCGTGATGACGTCGCGGTCATCGCCGCCGTCGAGGCCGGTTGCCACGGCCTCCGCTGTCACGGCGGCGCGGCTCGCCGCGGCGCCCTCCGTCTCGCCGGTGGCCACGCCCTTGATGGCGAGGTTGCCCGACACCGTGAGCGCAGCCGCCACGCCGAGCGCGTCTGCATCGACCACGTCCTGCGTCATCAGGGAGATGTTGCCTGCGTTCGTCAGCGTATCCAGGCCGCTGCCGCCGTCGATGCCGGTGGCGTGCGACTGGGCCGTCACGCTGGCATCGCTCGCCGCCTGGCCCTTCACGTCCGCCTGCTGCGTGCCCTTGAAGGTGACGGCAGCAGCTACCTCGACGGATGCCGCAATGCCGGTCGCATCGCTTTCGGCCAGCACGGTCATGTCGCCGTTGTTGCCGACCACCTCGCCATCCTCATCGACGATGATCTCGCCGTTGCCGATGATGTCGTCGCCGGCGCCGCCGGAGACTCCGGTCGATATGCTGACGGAGCGTGCGCTGGTGTCGCTGAGCGCGGCACCGCTGACGTCCGCCTCGGAATTGCCGGTCACGGTGACCGAGGCTGCGACGCCGACGCCGACTGCGACGCCGATCGCATCCGATTCCGATTTGATATGCAGGGTGTCTGCGGTGTTGGCGATCTCGTCGTCCCCATCGCCGGCGCCTATTCCGAGTGCGTCCGCCGCGGCCAGCACGCTACCCTTGCTGAGCGCCTGTCCCTCGATGTCGGCCTTGGAATCGCCCTTCACCGTCACGGCGACGGCCGCGGATACGGCAGCCGCCACGCCGGTCGCGTCCGCTTTCGCATAGACCGACTCGAGATTGCCGCTGTTCTCGATGTAATCGTCGTCTGCGCCGGCGCGGATGCCGGCGGCGGAGGCTTGCGACGTCACGCTCGTGTCGCTGACCGCCTGGCCGGATACGCTGGAGTCGGTGTTGCCCTTGTAGGAGAAGGAGCCGGCGATGTCGACCGACGCGGCGACGCCCAGCGCGTTCGAGAGCGCCTCGACGCGGCCGATGTCGGCGCTGTTCCGTATGATGTCGCCACCGCCGCCGCCGTCGAGTGCGACGGCGTCGGCCGTCGCCGTCACGCTCGCGTCGCTGACGGACTTGCCGCTGACCTCGACGTTCTCTGCGTCGCCGTTTATCGCAAGCCCGCCGCTGATGCCGAGGGCTGCGGCGACGCCCGTCGCCGTCGAACCGGCGTGTATCGTGCCCAGCGAGCCGCTGTTCGTGATCGTGTCGGCGCCGTCGCCGCCGCCGATGGCGATGGCGCTTGCCGCCGCGTTGGTGCTCGAATCGCTCAGCGAGGATCCCGAGATGCTGCCCGAGGTGTCGCCCTTGTACGCGAGCGACCCGGAGACGCTCAGCGCCGCGGCGACGCCGGTCGCGCTTGCGTTCGAATACACGAGCGGGAGTTCACTGGAGTTCGTCAGCAGGTCGGCCCCCTCGCCGCCGTCGATCCCGACGGCCAGCGAGTCCGCCGAGACGCTGGTATCGCTGGCTGCCGCGCCGGTCACGTCGACTGACGCGTCGCTGTCGATGCCGACGCCGGCCGCGAGGCTGACGGACGCCGCGACGCCCGTCGCCCCGCTGCTCGCGATGATGCTCGACAGCACACCGCCGTTCGTGACGTCGTCGTCGCCGCTGCCGGCGGACACGCCGGCCGCCACGGCTGATGCCTCGGTCGCCGCGCCGGTCATCGCCCGGCTTTCGACGCTGTCCGGCGCCGTATCGCCGCCGTCCTGCTGTTCGTCGGACTCGGCCTTGTAGGTCAGGTTGCCGGCTACCGACAGCGACACGGCCACGCCCGTCGCCGTCGATACGGAGGCGACCGACGCCGTGCCCGTGTTGTCGATGTCGTCGTTCCCGTCGCCGCCGTCGAGGCCGCTGGCCGACGATCTGGCGGCAACGCCCGCGTCGGCGAGCGCGGCGCCCGTTACGTCACCTTCCGGCTCGACTTTGAGGCCGGCATTGAACTTCTGGCTCACTGAGACTGCGACCGAGGTCGCATCGCTCATAGCCAAGGCGCTCAGCGCGCCGGTGTTGTCCATCGTGTCCGCGCCGTCGCCGCCGCCGATGGCGGAGGTTTCTGCATACGCGTCCGAGCGCGTGTCACTGAACGCCTGCCCGGTGATTGCGCCATCGGCCGCGCCCTGGGCGGGCTGCGGTTCCTGTCCGTCGTCCTGCTGCTCGCCCTGGTAGGCGACCTTGCCGGCGATGCCGAGGCTGACCGAGACGCCGACCGAGGATGCGCTGGACTGTGCCGTTACGGCACCCTCGTTCGCGATGGTATCGGCGTCTGCGCCCCCGTCGATGCCTGTTGCCGTTGCGTGCGCGCCGACACTGGCGTCGCTCAGCGCCGCGCCGCTGACCGCGCCTTCGGGCGCGACGTCTATACCGACGTTGGCGGCCAGGCTGGCGCTGACGTCGACCGCGGTGCCCGTGGCGTCGGCGAACGAGGCGATACCCGCCGCGTTGTGGATCCGGTCGAGCCCCTCGTCGCCGGCCAAGCCGGCCGAGCGTGCCGCCGCAACGGCGCTCGAGTCGCTGACGGCCGTACTCGAGACGTCGCCGCCGCCCGCGCCGGTCTCTTCGGTGGCGACCCGGCCCGAGACCGAGAGTCCGACAGCGACGGCCGTGCTCGTCGCACTGGAGACCGCGTTGATCGTTGCAAGGTCGCCGGCGTTGTCGATCCGGTCGTCGCCGGCACCGCCGCTGACGCCGGTCGACTCCGCGGCGGACCGGGTCCGCGCTTCGCTGACGGCGCCTCCCGCGGTGACGTCGCCGCCCATGTTGAGGCTGGCCGACAGGCCCACGCCGACGGCCGTCGCCGACGAGGTCGACAGCAGGTTGATGCCGGCCAGGTTCGTGATCTCGTCGCCGCCGCCGCCGGCAGAAACGCCGATAGCTCGCGCGTCCGTGTCGGCGCCGGCGATACTCAGCGCATCGCCCGCGTCGACACCGCCGGTCACGCTGCCGGCGAAATCCAGCGACGCAGCCACGCCCGTCGCGCCGGCGTTCGCCCAGGCTTCGATCCCAGGGCTCGTCGCCGCGAGCGTGAAGATCGTGTCGTTGCCGTCGCCGCCGTCCACGCCCGTCGCGGTGCTCGTAGCCGCAGCCCCCGCATCGCTGACGGTGCCGCCGGTCGTGAGACTGCCTTCCTTGCTGACGCCGAGCGACAGGCTGGCGCTCACCGCCGTCGCTTGCGACGTCGAACTCACGCCGATTCGACCGATATTTACGATGTCATCGTCGCCGTCACCGCCGGAGACGGCCATGCCGGAGGACTCGGCGCCCGTTCGGAAATCGTTCAGAGACGCCCCGGGTTCGACGTCACCGCTGACGCTGCCGGCGACGTTGAGTCCGAACGATACGCCGGTTGCCCCCGCCGACGATACGACGCCGAGCTGGCCGCGGTTGCTAATGCTGTCGGAACCGTCGCCACCCTCGATACCCGTCGCTGTCGCGAAGGCCACGCTCGACCCGTCGCTCAACGCCGAGCCTGCGGCCACGTTGCCGTCGGAGCCGACGGCAATCGCGACGCCGCCGGTGATCGCCAGGGACGATGCGTTCGCAAGAATCGTGAGGTCGCCCGTGTTGTCGATGCGGTCGATACCCGCGCCGCCATTCAGCGCCGTGGCAGCGGCGCTGGCGTCGGTGCCGGCCGCGAGCAGTGCATCACCGGGAGCCGCATTCGACAGCAGTTCGCCGTCGGCCGTCAGCGACGCTGCGGCGGCGAAGGCCTGGGCCGTGGCCTGCGACGACATCGCTGCCGTCGTGACGAGAGTGTCATCACCGTCGCCGGCATCGACAGCGTCGGCTTCGGCATCGGCGCCGACCGAGATATCCGCGCTCGAGCTGCCGCTCACCGAACCCTGTGCGCTGCCGCCGAACGCCTGCGCCGTTGCATTCGTGACTACGGGCGCAAGCACGGCAACCGTGTCGTCGGCTCCGAATACATTCACGCCGGTCGCCGCCGCCTTGGCGGTCACGGCTCCGTCGAAGTCACCGCTGCCGAAGATCGGCAGGTCGATGCCCAGGCCCTCTGCAAACGCGAGGACCTCCAGCGGGCTCAGTACGCTGATCGTATCCTCTGATTCGGTGCCCGGGATGCCGATGCGGACATCTTCGGCGTGCATCGGATCGGCAGCTCGTGCCTCGACGGCCAGGGCGGCCGGCAGGCAAAACAGAACGATCCGGGCGACGGTTGTCGCCCGGCGATTGCGGGGCTGGGTGGTGAACATTGACCTGTCCTCTGTGTCGGCAGCCGACCAACCGGACAGGTGCGGCGGAAACCCTCGCGCCGGTCCGGTAAGGCCGCCGGCGGTTTTCGCATTGTTTCAGTCAGGCTAGGACCGCCGATGCTGCACTGCAATACGTACTTGATGCAGCGCAAGCGGTGGACCGGGACATCCCCGGGGGGCGATGACCGTCATTTGCTCGCGCGCCTGGTGGGCATTCGGCCGGGAGCGGGCTATAACTTAGGGCAGGATCCGGACCAGGCCGGGGAGGCAGGCATGGACGAGCGCAGGGACCCACAGGCTGCGGCATTCGCCGCGCTGATCGTCATCGCGCTGGCGGGCCTGCTGCCGCTGCGCGCGACGGCCCAGGGCCATCCGCAGGAAGTGCTGGACCTGCTTGCCGGCTACGACGCGCTGGCGATGAAGGTCCGGCCGCTGCAGGACCGCGTCGTCGCGGCGGCATCGTCCGGCGACGGCAGTGCCGGCTTCAAAGCGGAGGGCGTGCCCGTACGCGCCAAGGCCGCGGCCGACACCGCGTCGACCGACACGGCAGCGGAGCAGCGCGTTTCGGAGCGGCTCCGCCACAAGGACCGCGCCGTGCCGACCGGCGACGACTACGCCCGCGTCAGGGCCCGCCTCGCGGCGCTGGAAGACAAGCTCAGGGCAGAGCGCGCGCGGATCAGCAGCCCGGGCTTCGGCGTGCCGCCGAACCGCGTCGATGACGACAGCGGCGCCGTACGCTTCGGCGACGCCCGCCGCGGGGCGAGGCCCCCGTCGTCGTCGGCAGAGGGTCGGCCCGGGGCTGTCGATGCCGAGGCGCTCGCCGATGCGCAGAAAACGTTCGCCGCCTTGCAGCGTGAGATTGCCGGCCTGGAGCGCGAGGTGGAGACGCTCGAGCGACGATAGGCGCCGCATACAGGCTGCGCGAACGAATGCGGCAGGGCGCGCCGCTCCCGTCAACGCCGACTATTGACGCCTGGCGTCAGCCCGGCCGCGCGCGGCGCAGGCCCATCACAAGGGCATCGAGGAGATCGAGCAGGATGCTGTAGCGTATTTTCCGGACCAGGGACGCGCGAATCCTGCGCTTGGACGCCGCGTGCGCCGCTGCGTCGAGCGCTTTGCAGGTTTTCGCGAGAGCCTCGGCGCGCGGCAGCAATTCGGCTGGCTCGACCAGCTCGTCGAAGAACCCGGCGTCCAGCGCGGAATCGGGATCGAAGTCTTCTGCCAGCGTCACAGCCCGCTGGCAGGCGGCAGGGACCAGTCGATGCCTCAACATGGCCGCCGCCACCCGCGGCATCGTCAATCCGATGGCCACCTCGTTGGCGGCGATCCGGAAGTCGCCGCGGCAGCCGATGACGTAATCGGCGCCGAGCATCAGGAACACGCCCATCGCCAGGGAGTGGCCGTTGCAGGCCACGATGACCGGGTGCGGATAGCGGAGGACCCGCGCGGGCAGCGCATAGCCGGCGTGGAGCATGCGCAATGCGTCGATACCCCCGCGCCGCATCACGTGCAGGTCGAAGCCAGCCGAGAACACGGACTCGCGGCCGGTCAGGATAACGGTGGCCCGGTCGGATTCGGCGCGGTCGAACGCCCGGTTCAGCTCGCCGAGGACCTGCGGCGCCAGTGCATTGCGTTTGCCGTCGTCGATGCGAATTGTGGCGACGCCGTCATTGAGTTCGTAGCGGACAGTTTCGCCGGTCATGCCTGCCGATCCCTGCCGTCTCGGCCGATCAATGGCTGCCCCTGGCATCCAGCGCGCCGCCATCGACGGCCAGAACCGAGTGCAGCAGCACACTGGCGCCGTTCGCCATGTCCTCGGCCGATGTGTACTCGCGCGGCGAGTGACTGATGCCGTCGACGCTCGGCACGAAGATCATGCCGATCGGTGCGATCTGCGCCAGGTCCTGTGCATCATGGCCGGCGCCGGACGGCATGCGGCGGTATGACAGTCCGAGTTCGCCCGCCGCTGCCGCGATGATGTCACGCATGCGCTCGTCGGTCGGGGCGGGCTCCGCTGCAAGGTCGATCTCCTCGAAGCGAATCTCCGCGTCTCTCGCAGCCGCGATGCGGTCGGCCTCCGCGACGATGAGCTCGTAGACTTTTTGCATCTTCGCGGCCTCGAGGTCGCGGATCTCGAGGCTCATGGTGACCTTGCCCGGCACGACGTTCGGCGCACCGGGGAAAGCCTGGATACGGCCGACGGTGGCGACCTGCCGGCCCTCGAGCTCGGTGGCGACGCGGTTCACGGCCAGCGTGAGCTCGGCCGCGGTGACCATGGCATCGCTGCGCCGGTTCATCGGCGTCGTGCCGGCGTGGTTGGCCATGCCCTCGACGACGACGTCCCACCAGCGGATGCCGACGATGCCCTCGACGACGCCGATGTCCGTGCCTTCCTCGTAAAGGATGCCGCCCTGCTCGATATGCAGCTCGATGTAAGCCGCGAGGTCGCCAGGCTTCCTGGCCGCCTCGTCCAGTCGGTCCGGGTCCCCGCCGACGCGGCGGATACCGTCGCGTATCGTCAGCCCGCTGTGCGGGACGACGTTCATCGCTTCGTCCGTGAGCTTGCCGACCATCGCACGGCTGCCGGTAAGGCCGCCCTCCTCGTCGGTGAAGCTGACGACCTCCAGCGGGTGGCGGGTCTCGATACGGTGCTCGTTCAGCAGTTCGACGACCTCGAGCGCGCCGATGACGCCGACGTCGCCGTCGTAGTTGCCTCCTCCGGGTACCGAGTCGATGTGCGAGCCGATCAGTATCGGCGGCAGCCCGTCGTCGCGGCCGGCCCGGCGGCCGATGAGGTTGCCGGCCGTGTCGATTCGGACGTCGAGGCCGGCCGCCCGCATGAGTTCACTTATATATACGCGTCCGGCTATGTCGGCATCGCTGAACGCGACGCGGCTTACGCCGCCCTCGGGGTTCGCGCCGAACTGGGACAGCGCCAGGATCCTCTGCTCCATGCGTTCCGGGTTTGCGACGATGGGTTCCTGCCCGGCAGCGGCTCCCGCAGCGCCGGGAATCGGCCCGGCTGCAAGGATGGCGAAGAGGCAGGGAGAAATTGCTTTCATGGCACAGCATCCGTCGGCATTTCGGCCAAGCATAGCAGCCGCAACGCTCGCGTCACTGCGAACTTCGCAGCGGCCTCAGGAGGCGGCAGCCTTCTTCCCTGCTTTCCTGATCTCCGCGAGCACGATGCGATCGTAGGCGAAATCCGGGACCCGGCTGGCGACGAGAGGCATGAATTTCGCGTCCATCGTGGTCCTGTACACCAGCTTCGGCTTCCTCGCCGTCAGTGCTTCGACCATCGCCGCTGCGGTACCGTCCGGCCCCGGCGACTTCCTGTAGACGTCGACCATGTAGGCGTGGAAGTCGTCGGCCAGGCGCCGATAGTCCTCGGGGTGGCTGACGCTGTTCAGTTTACCGAAGGCAACCTCGCCGAAATCCGTGTCGACGCCGCCGGGCTCTATCGAGACCACATCGATCCCGAGATGCCGCACTTCCTGCCGCAAGGCCGTGCTCATACCCCTCAGCGCATGCTTGGTCGAGGCGTACCAGCCGAGGCCCAGCGTCGAAATGTTGCTGAGCAGCGATTGCGTGATGACGATGCGGCCGGAGCCTTGCCTGCGCATCTGCGGCAATACCGCCTTGATACTGCGCGCAACGCCGAACACGTTGACCTCGTACTGGTACCTGATCTCCTCCATGGGCACGGCTTCGATCATGCCGTAAGAGCCGTACCCGGCGTTGGCTAGCAGCGCGTCGATGCGGCCTTCGGCCTCGGTGATCGCGGCGGCGGCGGACTGAAGATCTTCGTCCCTCGTCACGTCGATCCGGAGTGTGCGAGCACCTCGGGCAGCCAGGTCGTCCATCTTCTCGACGCGGCGCGCGCCGGCATAGACCGTCCATTGGCCCGTATCCAGCAGCCTGTGCGCCGCAGCCTTGCCGAAACCCGATGATGCGCCGGTAATCAGTACGACTTTGTTCACGGTCTACCTCCGCCTGGTCCGTCGTACCGAAAGGATAGGGGAAATCGGGAAGGACAGTGACCATAACCGGAACGGTCATGGTCGCTGTCCCCCTCGATGGACACCCGGCAATGGCCGGGGCGTCCCCGGTCCGGGATACCCCGGCCAGCCGGGCGAAGTGCGGTCTACGCCGCCTGGTCCTTTGCCATAGCGTGTACGTCCGCCGCGCCGAGCCGCTTGCCGCCGATGGCCCAGTCGCCGCCTTCGAACTCCTTGATCCGCACCCAGGTGACCGGCCGCATGGCCTCTCCCTCGACCTCGATCATGGCCGCGGTGACCTTCTCGATCAGCTGCTCCTTCTGTTGCGGCGTGAAGACGTTCTTGATTACATCGATTGTTACGAGTGGCATTGCATTCTCCTTCAGGTTGCCAGTTTGGATTTAAGGTGTTCTATGAGCTCGCCCATCTGGCCGGCCGGGCTGAACTCGATGGCTTCGTAATCCTCGTCGACCCAGACCGTGTGGCCCGGTGGCCAGTAGTAGACTTCGCCGGCCCGGACGACCTCTTCGTGGCCGTCCCCGTAGCGCACGTGGATCGATCCCTTCAGTACGGTGCCCCAGTGCGGGCACGGGCAGAGACCCTGCGGCATGCCCTCGAGCAGAGGCGTGGCGTCCGCGCCTTTCGGAAAGCGGATACGCGCGACGTTGATGTCGCCCCAGTCCTCCGCCTGGATGCATACGCCGCCCGCCTCGAGGCGCGTCGGCAATTTGGTCCGGGTCTGTTTCATATTTGTCTCCTTGCTCGCCTTGCGGCTTTCCTGCCGCCGGTGAACGCATTTGTACGCGCCCCCATCCGCCGGAGCTTGGAGACGGTGTGAAGAATTCGTGGATATTTATGGGCACCGGGGGCGGGCTGCTTTATTCTCGGCGCCATGATTTACAGGTTCGGCTCCTTCGAACTCGACCTTGGCAAGGTCGAACTGCGCTCGGATGGGCAGCCGCACCCGCTCGAACCGCAGGTATTCGCGCTGCTCGCTTTCCTGGTCGAGCACCGCGAGCGGCTGGTCTCGAGGGACGAGATCTTCGAGAAGGTCTGGGACCGGCGCGTGGTCAGCGACTCGGCCCTCAGCAGCCGGATCAAGTCGGTACGCAAGGCGCTCGGTGACGATGGCAAGAGCCAGCGATTCATAAAAACCGTTCATGGCCAGGGGTTCCGCTTCGTCGCCGACGTGCGCGTCGAACGCGTCGAGCGCGATGGAGCCGCGGCCGTGGCTGCCGGCGGCGCAGAGCCGCCGGCCGATGCCGTCGTGCCGGCCGCGGAGGCCGACTCGGCGTCGCGCCCGTCGATCGCCGTGCTGCCCTTCCGCGTGATCGGGGATGCGGGGGCGTACGGCACGATCTCCGAGGGTCTGCCGCACGAACTGATTACCGAACTCGCGCGCCTGCGCTGGCTGTTCGTCATCGCGCGTGGCTCGTCGTTTCGCCTGCGAGACCAGGACCTCGATGCGAGCGAGGCTGGCCGCCTGCTCGGTGTTCGTTATTGCCTCACGGGCACCGTCGAGGTCACCGGCCAGCACCTCGCCGTGACCACGGAACTGGTCGACACCCGGCGCGGCGACCTCGTCTGGGCGGAGCGCTATACCGGTTTCGTTGACGATGTCCACGCGGTCCGCGCCGAGATCCGTTCGAAGATCCTGACGTCGCTGGAGATCCAGATTCCGTTGCACGAAGCGGCCGGGGCGCGCCTGCGCAGTACCGCGGATCTCGATTCGTGGTCGGCCTATCACCTCGGCCTGCAACACCTGTATCGATTCAATCGCAAGGACAACGCGATCGCGGCCGAGCTGTTCGGACGCGCGGTGTCGCGGGACCCCGAGTTTGCGCGTGCGTATGCGGGCCTGTCCTTCGTGCACTTCCAGGCCGCGTTCCTGCGACAGACCGAGGACATCGCCGGAGAGATCGCGCTGGCGCGCAGTCTTGCGCAGCGCGGCGTCGACATCGACCCGCTCGACCCGTTCGTCAACTTCACGATGGGGCGCAGCTTCTGGCTGGAGGCAGACCTGGACCGCGCCGCGGCGTGGCTCGAACGGGCGACCTCACTGAGCCCCAACTATGCCCAGGGCATTTACGCACATGCCTGGACCGAAACGATGTCCGGCCATGGCCGCACGGCGCGCGGGGAAGTCGACCTCGCGATGCGCCTGAGCCCGCTCGATCCGCTCTACTATGCGATGCTCGGCACGCGCGGCTTCATACACATGGCGCAGGGCGAAGATCGCGAGGCCGCCAGCTGGGCCGAGCGGGCGGCGCGCTCTCCCGGGGCACACGTGCTTATCGCCATGATCGCGGCTGTCGCCCAGGTGCTGGCAGGCGACGAGGCGCGTGCCAGGGCCTGGGCGGACAACGTGCGGGCACGCAATCCGCTGCTGACTCGCGAGGATTTCTTTCGCTCGTTTCCGCTCCGGCCCGAGTCGGTCCGGTCGAGGGTATCGGCGGCGCTCGAGAAGCTGGGCTTCTGAACGCCAGGGACCGCATCGGATCCAGGAGGAACTCACCGCGATGTTCGCGGAATGGAATTCGGATAGATATGGGGATGGCATCGTCCATGAATCGCCCACAGCGGTCCTCGACGCCGCGAGAGCCGCATCGAGCGAGCAGCAGGCGCTCCCGGTTTAGCAAAACGACACGGATCCAGGTGAACGCAGGGTCATAGGCTGGATGCTGTCATCCACCGAAGTCAGTCAGACGCCGGTGTCCGGCGCTGCAGGCAATATCATCGTGCCCGTCGAATCGAGAAATTCTAAACTGACGGGTCTGTCCATCTTCGAACCAAGCAACGTGCCCTTCGAACGCCGCGGCGACTGAAGACTTGCGGTCATTGTCCCTCGTCGTCGGCGGGAACTCCCTGGGGAACCGGGCGCCGGGCAGGATCGCGACCAAATCCACGTTCCGTGCTAATTTTGCTGGCCAGGCCGCGGTACGGGCGGTCGATTTCGAGGAATACGATATGACTCACCGGTTTTACGGCCTGGCGCTCGCTGCACTGCTGGTCAGTTCCGCATGCGGTCGTGGCGAGGACCAATCGGCTACGGCAGCTGCTGACGCACCCGCCGGGACGTCAGCCGGTACCCCGGCGGCCGACGAGCGCATGGCGTTCATGAGCTCGCTGTTCACCGGGGTCGAGCAGTACGAAACGTTCAATCGCCTCGCGGAGATCTTCCCGCATCACGTCATCGAGGCGAGTTCCGCGCCGTATACGTTCCCGGAAGGGGAGCGAATAGAGCTGCCGGAAACTTACGAGTTCGGTGGCGAGACGCGGGACACCCAGGCCTTCCTCGCGGAGACGGACACCGCCGCCCTGCTGGTGCTCTCCGACGGGGCGATCGTCTACGAAAATTACTGGCTGACCGGCGGGCCGGACGTGCACTGGATGTCGATGTCTGTCGGCAAGAGCTTCGTCTCGGCGCTGGTCGGCATCGCGCTTGCGGACGGTCTTATCGAGAGTATCGAGGACCCGATTACCGACTACGTCCCGGCGCTGGCGGGCTCTGCCTACGACGGTGTCCGCATCAAGGACGTTCTGCAGATGTCGTCGGGCGCCCGCTGGGACGAGGATTACAGCGATCCCGAGTCGGACATCATGCGCTTCGGCTACGCCTTCGGTACCGGCGCGTCGCTCGACGAGTTCACCGCGACCCTGGTGAGGGAGCGCGAGCCGGGAACCTACAACTATTACAATTCGACCGACACGCAGGCGCTCGGCATGCTGCTGGCCGCCGCAACCGGGCGCAGCCTCGCGGACTATGCCGAAGAGAGACTGTGGGAGCCGCTCGGCATGGAGCGGGCCGCCTACTGGATCACCGACAACCATGGCATGGAAATGGCCGCGGGCGGCCTCCAGCTCACGGCGCGGGATTACGCGAAATTCGGCCAGCTGTACCTGCAGCAGGGCAGCTGGCAGGGCAGGCAGGTCGTGCCGGCGGACTGGGTGCACGACTCGGTGACGCCGGATGCGCCGCATGTCATGCCGGGCCTCAACCCCGAATACCCGGTCGGCTACGGGTACCAGTGGTGGGTGCCGGCCGGCGACGAGGGCGAGTTCTCCGCGATCGGCGTCTATAACCAGTTCATATTCGTCAACCCGACGAAACGGATGGTCATCGTCAAGCTCTCCGCCAACAGCGGCTACGGCCTGACCGACGACGATACCTCGTGGCGGGAGATGGAGAGCTTCGAATTGTTCCGCGCTATCGGCCAGCGCGTCGCGGAAGCCACACCGTAATTCCACGCCAGCCGACATCGCCGGTCTGTGCTTCGGGAGCAGGTGGTTTTCCTGCCCGAGGATCACCGGCTCGCGGTTCGAAGCATGGTGAAGGAAATGGTCAGCCGCAACTCGATGTGGCGCATGAGCGTGGCGGCGCGACCCAACAACCGCCGACCGGATTCAACGTGATGATGGATGAGATGGCGGCCGAGATCGACCGGGAAGCCGGTGCAGCCAATCCCTGGTCCTGGCGCTTGCCGGTCCCGGGCCCAGCGGCCGGGCAGGAACTCTTAAGAACGATCGGTTATGGGGCTCGCGCCGAAATGCAGCCAGGCGAGGCGCCGTTGACCGCCGGCTGCCGCGTCCACCGGGACATATGCCACTGTACTCATGCTGCCGACGCCCTCAGCGTGGATCAATTCTGAGATCTACCTAGCACAGGCTCCCGATTCTTCGGTAAGACCGGAGTGTCTTTGGCGGACCAGCTTCCTAGTATTACATCGGCGGATTTTCCGTGAATGCAGGTGCGCGTCATGAAATACACCCAACCAGGAACAGTAAACGGCGGCCGTTATGGCCTGTTCTCAATATCCCGCGATCGCGCCGGCGCATCCGGGTGGCGCAAGAGGCTGGCCCGCAGCCTGAGCGGTCCGGCGGTAATTTCCCTGCTGCTCGTCTCCGGCTGCGGTGGCGATGGCGGTGGGTCCGCTCCGCCGCCGCCCCCGCCGCCCCCGCCAGCTTCGATCGATATCGTATCTGTCGGTCCGGTCTCGGCCATCGGCAGCGTCACCGTCAACGGGATCCGGTTCGATACCGGGTCATCGAACGTCGTGATGGATGACCAGCCGGGTAACTTCCTGGACTTGCAGGTAGGCATGATCGTATCAGTGCGCGGCACGTTGACCCCCTCGTCGGGGGCGGCCCGCGCGAATGGTATCAGCTACGTCAGCGACGCGAATGGCGTGGTAACCAGCATAGACATGGCAAGCAACAGCTTCGAGGTGCTCGGTCGCACGATCCTGGTGGACGAGATGACGATGTTCCACAACGTCACGTTCGACACGCTTGCCGAGGGTAACGTCGTTCGAGTCAACGGGATGTGGCGCAGCCAGGAGCGAATCCAGGCTACGCATGTCGAGCGGATTGCGAATACGCACACGCCCGGCATGATGATGGAGGTGAAAGGCATGATTTCGGGCCTGGACCCGGGCACGCAGCACTTCTTCATCGGGACGCAGTCCTGCGACTACTCCGCGGCTACACTGGAACTCGGTGGCGCCACGCTGGAGAACGGGCTCTACGTAGCCGTGTCCGGTAGTGAGCCCATGATGTCGAACGGCGACCTGCTGCTCGACAGGATCCAGGCAAGGGACAGGGATCAGGATCGCGACCGCCTGTGCAGCTCCGACTGCGACTTCGAGCTCGAGGGCTACATCACGCGTTTCGTTTCTCCCGCGGATTTCGACGTCGACAACATGCCGGTTTCGGCGACGAGCTCGACGGTTTACGTGAACGGTACGGTCGATACGCTGGATCTCGATGTCAGGGTGGCTGTGGACGGAACGCTCGACTCCTCCGGTGTACTCATTGCCGAGCGGATCGTGTTCCGGCTCCCGTCGGTAATCGAGATCGAGGCCGATATCGAGGACATCGATGCGGCCGCAGGTACACTGGTGCTGCTTGGTGTCACGGTGGCGACCAACGAGTCCACCTGGTTCCATGACGACAGCGCGAGCGACGTTTGGGAGTTCGGACTGGGCGACCTCGCGGTCGGCGACCGGGTCGAGGTCCGGGCGTACCTTGACGGCACCACGGTCACGGCAAGCCGACTGGAGCGCGAGGACGCCGATGACAGCGTCACCCTGAAGGCACCGGTGGACGCAATCGCGCGGCCGAGCATCACGCTGCTGGGGATCACGGTGATCTCGACCGACGGCACGGTGTTCCAGAACGAGCTGCAGGAGGTCATCGATGCGGACGCGTTCTTCGGATTGGTCAGCACCGACAGCATCGTCCGTGCCGAAGGCAGCTACGACGGCACGGCGATAACGGCCAGCCAGATGTTCCTCCGGGACTGCAGCAGCGATTGCCTGTAAGTTACACGGTCCGGGGACGGGCTCCGCCGGTCCCCGGGCCTGACCCGCCGATCCCGGCGGATTCCCTCAGGCAGGGGAGCCCGATCCCCGGTCAGCCAGCAGCGACTCCCCGCCGGGCCGATTCCCGGCACGCCGGGAGAAATGAAGGGCGCGGGCCTGCTGGCGCAAGCCCATTACACTGGTGCAGACTCGCCCTGGCTCGTGAAGATCGCCGGCCGGCACCGGCTGCAATACGGCGTTGCAGGCGAGCGAAACATATACGGGGAACCGAGAGTGCGCAAACGTCTTTGGGCTGTGCTGGCCCTGCCCGGGTTCATGATCGAGCTCGAGGCCTGCACACAAAGGCAGGCACCGCGACCCGTGGGTGACCGAGATCCCGGGCACAGGGTTGCGGTCAGCGTTCCCTTTAACTGAGGAAGAGAACATGCGGAGGTCGCCGGTGAACACCCCTGCTGCAGCGCCGAACACGGGCTCTCACCGCGAGTTGCGCGCCGAGCTGGCTGCCGCGTTCCGCATGACGGCCCGGCTCGGTATGCACGAGGGCGTCGCCAATCACTTCAGCTGCGCCGTCTCCGCCGATGGCCAGCAGTTCCTGATCAACCCGTTCGGGCGTCACTTTGCCAGCATCCGCGCGAGCGAGTTGCTGCTGCTCGATGCCCGGGACGCGAGCGTCATGACGCACCCGAATGCGCCCGACCCCACGGCATGGGCCATTCACGGCGCAATGCATCGCAAGCTGCCGCAGGCTCGCTGCGTGCTGCATACGCATTCCAAGTATGCGACGGCGCTTGCTGCCCTGGCCTCGCCCGAGCTCCCGCCCATAGACCAGAATACGATGCGATTTTTCAATCGCTACGCGGTCGACCTGGACTTCGACGGAATGGGCCTCGGGGACGAAGCCGAGCGCCTGGCGACGAGGCTCGGCGACAGGCGGGTACTGCTCATGGGTAACCACGGCGTCATGGCGGTGGGGCCGACCGTGGCCAGGGCATTCGACGACCTCTATTACTTCGAGCGCGCCTGCGAGACCTACCTCGTCGCCCTGGCCACCGGGCGCCCGCTGAACGTGGTCTCCGATGCCGTGGCCGAAAAGACCGCCAGGCAATGGGACGACTACATCGAGCGCATCGGGCTCGCCGACGCGCACCTGCGGGAACTGCGCGAGATTCTCGATCGCGAGGAGCCGGACTATCGCGAGTGACCGGCGGCGAGGCTGCGCTTCGCCGCTCTGCCGCAAGACGCACGGATCGAGAGCGTCTCGCGCGGCCGGGTCGCGTATACGTTAGAATGCCCGCAACCCGCCGGCAAGAACAAGCAAGAAGGGGAGATCGCATTGAGCGCGATACGCGGTGAATTCAGCTCCAGGCTCGGCTTCATACTCGCTGCCGCGGGGTCCGCGGTCGGCCTCGGCAACATCTGGGGATTCCCGACCCAGGCGGCCGGCAACGGAGGTGCGGCATTCCTGGTGGTCTATCTCGTGCTTGCCTTCTGCCTCGCGTTTCCGGCGTTGATGGCGGAGCTGATCATCGGGCGGCACGCGAAGGCGAATGCCGTCACCGCGCTGCAGGGAATCGCGAACAACGGGTTCACGCGCCGACTGGGCGCTACGACCGGCTACGTCGGTATCCTGACGGCGAGCCTGATCCTTAGTTTCTATGCGATCGTCGCCGGCTGGATGCTGGCGTACACGCTGGCGGCCCTGGCGGACATGGCGGGCGCGTACGACGTTTCCGGCTGGCTGACGGGCTTTACCGTGAGCCGCAATCTCGTTTTCACCGGCATCTTCATGTTCCTGACGATTGCGATCATCTGCGGCGGCGTCAGGGACGGCATCGAGAAGTGGTGTACACGCCTGATGCCTGCGCTGATCGGTATCCTGGTGCTGCTCATCGTGTACGTGATGACGCAGGAAGGCGCCGGCGAGGGTGTCCGCGCGTACCTCGTGCCGGACTTCAGCCGCGTGACCGACCCGGCACTGATCCTGAGCGCCATGGGGCAGGCGTTTTTCTCGATGTCGCTTGGCGTTGGCACGATGCTGATCTATGGTTCCTACGTCAGCGATCGCGAGAACCTCGTGTCCCTGGGTCGCTCTGTGACGCTGTTCGATATCGGCATCGCCGTGCTGGCGGGCTTGCTGATCATACCGGCGATGTACGTCGCCCAGCACAACGGCGTGCAGATCTACGACGACGCCGGCAGGCTGATCGCGGAGGACCGGCTGATCTTCACGGTGCTGCCGGCGCTGTTCAATTCGATGGGCGTTGCCGGGCTGCTGGTCGCGTTCGCATTCTTCGTACTGATGCTGGTCGCGGCGCTGACCTCGTCGATCTCGATGCTCGAGGTGCCGGTCGCCTACGCGGTCGAACACCACGACATCGATCGCAAGCGCGCTACGTATCTCATCGGCGGCGCCATAACGCTCGTGAGCGTGCTGATCATCTTCAATTTCGGCACGCTGTTCGGCCTGACCATCGCGCTCACGACCCGTTACAGCCAGCCCATGCTGGGCCTCCTGATGTGCGTGTTCGCGGGCTGGATCTGGCATCGCAGCACGGTGATCGCCGAAATCAGGAAAGGCATGGCTGACGCAGACCGCAGCCTGTTCTGGCGCATCTGGCCGTTTTACGTGGCTTTCGTCTGTCCGGCGGCGATCCTCGCGATCTTCATCCAGCAGCTTCGGTAGGGAGAGCGGGCCGGATGCCGGTGCCGGCCGGACTCGCTCGCCATGCCTGTCAGTTGACGAATCTCTCCAGCACGGCCTCGCGCAGCAGATCGGGCGGCAACAAACCCTGCTCGAGAATGAAGTCGTGGAATTCGCGCTGGTTGAAACTATCGCCCATGCGCAGCTCCACTTCGGTGCGTAGCCGCATCAGGTTCATGTAGCCGAAGTAGTAGGCGATCGCCTGGCCGGGCGCGCGAAACGAATACCGATCGGCTTCCGAGTTCGCCATCGGCAGCGACAATGCCGCCTGCTCTACCATGAAATCGACTGCCTGTTCGGGCGTCAGCTGCCCGGTGTTGATCATGGGGTCGAGGAACATGCGCGCGGCACGCATCAGCCGGGTGTAGAGGTTGAAGAGCTGCGCCTCCTGTGGCAGGTGCTCGTGCATGATGGCTTCCGCGTACAGGCCCCAGCCTTCGGCGTTGGCGCTGTTGAATGCGAACAGGGCCCTGGCGAGCGACGTGCCGTTTTCGACCAGGCTGGCGAACTGGAGCTCGTGACCCGGTCTGGCCTCGTGCACGGTCAGTGCCCAGGTGATGGCATCGTGGCTCCAGTCGTCCATGACGGCGTCCTCGCCCATGGCCGGATTGCTCTGGACGAGGACAAATTCGCCGTACTGACCCGTGTTGTTAATGAGCTGGGGCGGACTCATGAAGGATGCGGGGATAGCGGCCGACTCTGCTTCCGTCGCCATGCGAATCGACGCCTCACGTTCCGGCAAGGTGATGATGCCTTCCCGGCGGATGATGTCCTCGATCTGGGCGAGCCTGTCCTTGTACACGGCCAGTAATTCGTCCTGGGGAATCTGTTCCTCTTTCAGCCTGCGTATGACCGAGACCAGTTCCTTGTCCTCCCAGCCGCGCTGATCGGCAATACGTACCGCAAGGGCCTTCATTTCGCTGCGTATGAACTGGTATCCGTACTGCGCTTCCCGGATCAGCTCCTCCGGGGTCGCGCGCACCCCGAAGTTCATCAGGTTGTTCGCATAGATCTCGGGCGGCAGCCGGTTGCCCGGGCGGGCGCGGGGCAGCATTTCCGTTTCGAGCCAGGTCGCGTAATCGGCCAGCTGGGACTCGAGTTTCGCGAACTCCTCTGCCCAGCCGCTGACGCCGGCGCGCTCGAACATTGCCTTCACGCCCGCCACGTAGCGCGTCGCGTCGCCGAGATCCTTGTCCAGCTCTCCCTGGTAAGGGCCGAGCAGGCCGGCGACGCCGAAACGTTCGCTGCTGCGAGCTTTCGCGAGCTCGGTGATCGGCGTATAGCCGGGCTCGGAGCCGTTGTACTTGCGCAGCCGCTCCAGCGCCTTCGGATAGCGCGCCCTGTCATTCCGCGGGTCCAGCAATGCATTGAAACTGCCGAAGATCAGCCGGTGAACGTTGTAGTACGGCAGCATGTAGTCGTGATCAAGGCGCCGCGTTTCGATATCGTCGTTGATCGACTGGATCAGGATCTCGAGATCCTGCCGGACCTTGGGATGCGTTTCGTCCGCGAGTCGCTTGTTGAGCTCAACGAGCAACTCGCGATCTTTCCCGTCCCGTCGTTCACGCACTTTGGCGTTCAGGTCAATGACATCGGCGTCGAATTCATCAAGGCCGGCCCTCGCGACGCCCTCCGGCCGGAACGCGGCCTGGGCACGCAACACCAGCATCGCGTTCCTGTCACTATCCTCAATCCAGTCCGCCTGTGCAGCGCAGAGCACGAGCAGGCCGGCGGCGGTGGCGACAAATCGGCGGGTATTCAGCATGGCAGTGTCCTTCCGGAATTCGATGCGGGGAGCTTAGCAGCGGCCCGCTTGGTCGTCACCGCGCGCCGGCAATGCGAGCGACTGCCACAGTCCGTCCGTGTCACTCGATCGGCCAGACGGTGTTGCCGAAATTGTGCTTGATCGACGCAAGGACCAGGCTGGAGCTGACGTCCTTGACGCCGGGGAATCGCAGCAGGTTCTTCATGGTCAGCTCGCCGAAGTGATCGATGTTCCTGGCGGCGACCTTCAGCAGGTAATCGTACTGGCCGGAGATCGCGACGCACTCGACGATCCAGGGTGCATTCCGGACCGCCTTGACGAAAGCGCTGGTGTCCGCCTCGGAACGCTGGTCCAGGTTGACCTGCACATAGGCGACGATTTCGAGACCCAGCCGGCGATGGTCCAGCAGGGCGGAGTAGCCGGCGACTACGCCGCCGGCCTCGAGGTTGCGCACACGACGCAGGCAGGGCGATTCCGACAGGCCGATTTTTCTCGCGAGATCCGAGTTCGAGATACGCCCGTCGGACTGCAGGGTGGCCAGTATCTTCCGGTCCGTCAGGTCGAATTCGCTCATTCGTTTCCCCTTTGCCGGGCGCGCGGGCGCCACCGGCATGGTCGTCGCATCACTGCGCGCAATCTTTTGCGTTGGTTCGCTTCAAGATTAGCAGAAGCCGTCCTAAATCGGGCAAAATGCTCTGTACGTCTTGGCAAAAATGCCTCTTTAACTCGTCTAAAATTGCTCCAGGCTTGCGTGCGTGGGGGCGGACATGTACCTGGATGGCGAGAACCTGACGGTCGACGAACTGGCCGAGGCGGCGTATCGAAACGCGCCGGTGGAGATATTTCCGGAACAGGCTGCCCGGGTTAAGGCTTCGCGCGACCTGCTCGACGGCTTCGTCGCCTCCGGCCGCATCATTTACGGCGTGACGACCGCCGTCGGCGGCTTCGTCAACTGGCTGATCCCCGAGGACCGCGCCGAGGAGCTGCAGAACAATATCCTGCGCGGCGTGGCCACGAATATCGGCGCGAATCTCGACGACGTGTTCGTGCGCGCGGCGATGCTCTGCCGCATCAATTCGCTGGGTCGCGGTGTGTCCGCGATCAGCCCCGAGAATTTCGAAAAATACGTAGCGGTCTACAACGCCGGCATCGTTCCCTGCGTGCCGGAACAGGGCTCGCTCGGCGCGAGCGGCGACCTCGGCCCGCTCGCGCATATCGCGCTGGTCGTCACCGGCGCGTGGCGCGCGCGATACCGGGGGGAAGTCGTGCCCGGGGCGGAGGCGCTCAGGCGGGCAGGGCTCGAGCCGGCGCGGCTGTCCTACAAGGAAGGCCTCGCGATGATCAACGGTACGTCGATGATGGTCGGCGTCGCGGCCCCCGTTCTCTACAATGCCAAGCGCCTGCTGAAGCAATCCGCACTGATCGCCGCGCTGTCGCTCGAGGCGCTGCGCGGCAAGATCATGCCGTATCACCCGGCCGTGCACCGCAACAAGCCTCACCCCGGCCAGGTCAGGGTCGCCGACACGATCTGGACGACGCTGGCCGACAGCAGGATGGTCGTCCACGACGAAGAGGTGGACGCCTGGCTGTCGTCGATGCGAAATGGGCAGCCGCAGGGCATGGACCAGCAGATCGAAGATGCCTACTCGTTACGGGCCGGCGCGCAGATACTCGGCCCGTCGGTAGACGCTCTGTGGCAGGCCGATCGAACGCTGCAGATCGAGATCAATTCGACCAACGACAACCCCCTCGTCATCGTCGAGGAGGGCAACGCTTTCCACAACGCGCATTTTCACGGGCAATACGTCAGCCAGGCGATGGACCACGTCTGCATCGCGCTGACCACCGCCTGCAACCTGCACGACCGGCGCATCGACCGGTATCTCGATCCGTTTCACAACAACGGCCTGCCGCCGTTTCTCTGCAGGGAAAACCCCGGCATCCGCCACGGCCTGATGGGCAGCCAGTACTGCGCGGCCTCGACCATGGCCGAGATGCGCTCGCTGTGCCACCCGGTGTCGATCCAGACGCTGACGACGACGGGGGATTTCCAGGATCACGTCTCGATGGGCCTGGTCGCGGCCAGGCGGGCGCGCGACATGCTCCGGATCAGCTACGCGGTACCGGCCGTCGAACTGATCTGTGCCTGCCAGGCCATCGACCAGCGAGAAGGCGGCGCAGCGCGTCTCAGCACGGTGACGCGGGGGATATACGAGCGCGTGCGCGCGGTGGTCCCGTACCTCGACCATGACGAGTCGCTGACCGACCACATCGAAGCGGCCGCGGACCTGCTGAGGCAGGGCCGCCTGCTGGAGGCCCTGCCCGACGGCGACCTGGACTGGGATACCTGAAGAGGATCGCAGGCGCCGGCGTCATGATCGCCGCCCCCCGATGCGCAGCACGCGGTCCAGCCCGGGCAGCGCCTGTACCCAGTCGCGGCTGCGTATCGAACGCTGGTCGCCGAGTATCACCGAGCCGCGTATCGATCGGCTGAGCGCGCTCGCGTAGAGCCGCTGGTAGTAGGGCAGGCGGCCGGCATAGAACGGCAGGATCTCCTCCAGCGTGAGATCGGTATCCAGCATGTGAGCGAACCCGTCATAGAATCGGCCGATCGCGTCGACGACCGGCTGCTTCTCCGACAGCGTCTCCGCCGGCGAGATCGTCCAGGTCATGTCGCGCTGCAGGACACAGGTGCCGGCGAAGCCGGCGCGCCGTTCGTCCGACCATTCGTCGGGTGCAATCAGGCTCAGCGACCAGGTGCCGTCGATCCAGTAAAGAAAATTCTCGACGCCGACCGCCGGCTTGTACTTGAACGAGGCGGACAGCACGAGCATGGACGTGAAGAATTCCGCCAGCACCTGGCGCTGTGGTTTTGCGACGACGCCCCGGGGCTCGCTCCGGTACCAGTCGAGCAGGAAACCGTTGAGGCCCTTGCCCTCCGGGTTGCCGTCCGTCTTGAGCGCGACCGCGCGCTCGCGAGCTCCATGCCGTTCCAGTTCGCCCATGCCGCCCATGATAATCGGGAACGGGGACCGATGATCCGCCGCGTTTGAAAATGTCGGCAGGATCTCCGATTTCGGCGGCGGGCGCCTGCGCGCCGGACAAAAAAAAGCGCCGGCATGGGCCGGCGCTTTTACTGCTGCTATGAACTCGCCGTATCGCTACGAGGCTAGAAATCCATCGTCAGGTTGACGAAGTAGCGGCGCCCGAGCCAGTCGTACTGCGAATAGAACGCTACATTGCCGAGGACGTCGACTTCGTTACCCGTGCCGCGCGCCGTCATCCGTGGCGGCTCCTCGTCCAGCAGGTTCGAGACACCCAGCCGGGCGATCAGTCCATTGTCGAAGGCGTAGCTCGCCGAGAGGCTGTGGTAGATCGTCGACTCGGCGATCAGGTCGATATTCACCTGGTTGCCGCCCGAGTCCGATACCGTCGTACGGCCGAAGCTCGCGAAGTTGTCGGTCTCCCCGATATAGTTCATACCGTAGAAGATCGACCACTGATCCCGCTCGAGCGTGACGTACAGGTTGCCGACCGTCTCCGGGTGGCCGGCCTCGCCCGACAGGTCTTCTTCGGTCTCGTCGAACAGCGCGGTCGTGTCCTCGAAATTGACGGTCCACTGAGTTTCGACCGCCAGGGTGCCGACGGAGCCCACTTCCTGCGTCCATTGCGCCGCCACGTCCATGCCGCGGACCTGCTGCTTGGCCACGTTGATATAGCTGTCGCGGATCTCGAGGATCGCGTTCGGCAGGGGCGCGTCCGACGCGCTGCGGGTGAACTGGTCGCAGAGCGGCTCGTTCGGGAAGAACGGCGACTCGTAACAGCCCGCGACGATGCGCGACCCGCCGATCTTGTCGACCTCGTCCTCGACCAGGATGTCGAAGTAGTCCACGGACACGCTCAGCTCGGTAAAGTCCGGCTGCCAGATGACGCCGAACGTGAATGCCTCGGACGTCTCCGCCTTGAGCACGCCCAGTCCGCCGCCGGTCAGAACGCTCGGCCCGACGGTGGCGATATGATCGGGCGGAATGCCGTCCGCCGCGCAGTTGGCCGCGGTGCGCTCCGAAATGTTCCCCAGGTCCAGGTTGGTCTGCCAGTTGATGCATGGGTCCGCGTTGCGCGCCGATATGCTGCTGGTCTGGTTCGCGAGATAGAGCTCGTACAGAGCCGGCGTGCGGAACGACGTGCCATACGTGGATCTCGCGCGGAACGTCTGGGTCAGCGCCCAGTTCAAACCCACCTTGTAGGTGGTGTCGTCGCCGTAGGAATCGACGTCGGTATAGCGGACCGATGCATTGAAATCGAGGAAGTCGACCAGGGGCTTGTCCCGCAGCAATGGGATGTCGACCTCGCCGAAGACCGCGACGGTCGTGTCGTCGCCCGCCGTAATGCCGGCGGCATCATCCTGCCACGCGTTATTGGCCAACACGATCGATCCGGGCGTATCCAGGATCTCGTCGTAACGGTAGTGGAACCCGACGGCGAGGCCCACCGAGCCGGCCGGCATCTCGAACGCGTCGCCCGTGATGAAGCCGTCGACCGACCACTGCTTGTACTCGGTATTGCCGACGTCGACATCGAACAGGTAATCCTTCACGTTCTGCGGGATGTCCCCGGCCAGGAAGTTCGGATCGAGCCACTGGATATCGACGCATTCCCGACCGGACACTGGCGTGATCTCGCCCGCGCAGGAGCCGGTCCGGAAGAACGGGTATTCCAGTGCATCCGTCAGGACCCGGTCATTGACGTATTCGCCGTCGGACTTGCTGTATTGCAGGGACAGATCCCAGTTCCAGCCTTGCATGAAATTCTGCATCTCGCCGGTCAGGCCGCCGACGAAGCGCATGTAATCGACGGTGACCGACTGGTCTGCGTGATCCGTGATCGACAGCGGGCTCAGCCACTGCGCGCCGGTCCAGCCGACGCTGAACGGGTCGCTCGCGAATCCAAGGTCTGCCGAGTCGTAGTTGTAAATATAGGTCCAGATCTGGCGATAGCCGATGTCGATCGTCTCGCGCCGGCTCAGCAGAACCTCAGAATAGGCGCTCACGTTGTCCGTCAGCTCGTATTCGCCCTCGACGAACAGCGTAACGGTCTCGTTGTCAGGCACCAGCGTCTGGGTGCCGTGCAACGGGTGCTGCGCATCATAGAGCGAGTCCGACAGCGGGTCGCCCTGACGGATCGGGTACCAGCCGGGCGGCGTCGTCATGTAGTTGGGGTCGGTCGCGGGCGCCAGCGGCGGCAACCCGTTCGCCGACAGCAGGCCGTCGAAATCGTACTGCAGCAGGTACGGGGCCGGCCCGACATTCGTCGAACCGTCGGCCGTCACTTCCGATGCGTAGTCGTAAACCCAGACGTGGCCCCAGGGCAGGTCGTTACACAGGAACTTGCCGGTGCGCGGATCGATCAGGTCGGCGCGCTCGCCGGTATCCGGGTCGAACGTGTAGTCTTCCTCGCAATCGAAGAAGTCCCGGTCGCGCCGCTGCAGGATCTCGATCTTGTTGTAGTCGGCCGTGGCGCGGATGCGGCCCCGTTCGAAGGTCTTGCCCCAGGAGCCGCTAAGGCGGGTCTGTTCGCCGCCGGACTGCTGAGGGGCCGAGTAGAAAGCCTCGAAAGACGCACCGTCATCCTTCTTCGTGATGATATTGATCACGCCGGCGACGGCATCGGAGCCGTAGATTGACGATGCACCGTCCTTCAGGACCTCGATGCGCTCGATCGAGGACATCGGTATCGCGTTCAGGTCGAAGGCGGATACCGCGCCCTGCACGCCCGAGGGCCCGGCGCGGCGGCTGTTCAGCAGTACGAGCGTTCGATTGGGGCCCAGGCCACGGATCGAAATGGACGAGCTGCCGAGGCCGCCGTTCTCGACGAACACGGTCGACGATGCGGCGGTCACCTGCGGCGCGCCCGCCGCAACGGTTGTCGTCTGCAGCATCGTGGCGACGTCGCTGATGCCCCTGGCACCCGCCGATTCGGTCAAGACGACATCCATCGGCGCGGCGCTGGAAAAGGAATCGCGCCGAATACGCGAGCCGGTCACCACGATTTCTTCGACCTGCGCATCATCCGCCGCGTCCTGCGCGACGGCCGGCCCGGCCGGGTAGAGCGCCGCCATGACGGCTGCGGCCAATGGCGTCAGCGCCGGTGACACACTCGTCCTGGCAGGCTTCGTATGACGGTCTCGCCGTTTTTTCATTTGCAGTTCCCCCGGGCTTTGGCTTGAAAACGACAGACGCCGGTCAGAAGGCGGGCGTCTGGTCTGAGTACGCGCTTCCTATTTACTTGCACAAGACCAATAACATCAACGTTTGTGTGCACATAGCGACCGCCAGCACGAAAATGAATGGCATCGCAAAACTAATTCATCGGTGTGTCTCGGAAAGACAACAGTTGGCAGGGCGCCAGGTGCGTGCATATGAGGGTATATGCCGTTCCGGCATATGCGCAGCGGGCCTGGACGACGGCCTCGAAGGGCCGTAAGGACCGGAACCGGCGTTCAGGTCGGCGGGTAATCCGGCATGCCGGCCACGCGCTTCAGGTAGACATCGTGCGGCGGCAGCTTTTGCGGCGCGATATTCACCTTGTCCTGGATGCCCTTGATGACGCGCGTCGGGGGTCGGTCGGCGCCGAACCATTGATCGCATTCGGTCCTCAGGAAATCCATGCCGTACAGGATGGCCTCGTAGCTGGACAGCGTGAACACGCCGCCGGTGTCCACCGGGCTACGGTGGTCTCCCGGCAGTCCGCCGGACGGCAGCGGCGTACTCGGCTGGCCGGGGAAGAACTGGTCCTCGAAGTCCGCCTGCGAAGGCGGCTTGATGCGCCAGAAGTCGAGCTTGGCCTGCAGCCGGTCGTTGATCCGCTCGGGCCGCTGCACCTCACGCCAGAACTCGGTGTCCGTGCGGCGCGTCAGGCAATAGTGCATGTTGATGAAATCCAGGATCTCGTGGAATCGATTGGCGACGATCCGATTGAATCGCCAGGCCAGCGGCTCCATGTCGTCCCCGTACGGGAAATGTTCGGCCAGCATCACGGCCGCCAGCTCGCTGAGGTAAATGCCGGTGGACTCCAGCGGCTCGATGAAGCCGGCGGCGAGCCCGATCGCCACACAGTTTCCGACCCAGGATTTCGCCCGGTAACCGACCTTGAACGGCACGAACCGCGCCGGGAAGGGATCCCCGATCGGGCCGACGAAGGCCCGCAGCTCCTTCTCCGCCGCGTCCTCGCTGACGAACGAGCTCGCGTGCACGTAGCCCCAGGCGCGGCGGTTCTGCAGCGGTATTTCCCATATCCAGCCGGCCGATACCGCCGTCGCCTGCGTGTTCGGCCGCACGTAGCCCGGATAGTTGTGCTCGTACGGAACCTGGATCGCCAGGGCCCGATCGGCCAGCAGCCATCGGGAGCAGTCCACCCACTCGACGCCGAGCTTTTTCTCGATCAGCAGCGCGGCGAAGCCCGTGCAGTCGACGAAGATGTCGGCCTCGATGCGACGCCCGTCACGGGTCCGCACCGCGGCGATCCGCTGGCCGTCCGCCATCTCGACATTTACGACGTTATCGAGGTAGTGCTGGACGCCCCGCGAGGTGGCGATTTCGCAAAGATAGTCGGCGAACTTCAGCGCGTTCATGTGATACGCGTAGGGCAGGCGCGTGCCGAGTTCCCACCGGCCGAACATCTTCGGCGCCAGGCACAGGTCGCAGATCGCCGGTTGTGCCGAGATCGTCGCCGAGAACGGGATGGAGCGATCGCTCATCAGCCATTCCAGGGTCGACGTATCCACCGGGTTGTGCCGGAAGCGGCCGAAGGCGTGATAGTAGGATTCGCCGCGCCCGTCCAGCCAGCTGATGTACTGGATCGCCTGCTTGTAGGTTCCGTCGACCCGCTTGAGGAACTCGATCTCGTCGATGCCGATGGACGAAAGCACGTGCCCGATGCTCGGTATCGTCGCTTCGCCCACGCCGATGCGCGGCACGTCCGGCGACTCGATCAGGCTGACGTCGGCCAGCCTGCGTCCGTCGCGGTTCAGCACCGCGTCGAGATAGGCGGCCGCCATCCACCCGGCGGAACCGCCTCCAACGATCAGTACTCTGCGGGGTTTCATTCCGTCATTCCACCTTTCCGGGAGGGGCTTTCCGCTGCTCGCAAGACACGCTCAGCTGGGCGAAAAGCCTACCACAGCCCCGGGTTCCGCCATTGACCCCTGTTGCCGCCGGCGCCGTCGCGCAGGCTGCGGACCGCACTCACGCCGCCGCGTCGTCGGGAAAACAGGTGCACGGGATCCTGAACTGATCCGTTTCGAGGCAGGCCTGCGGGCTGCAGACCGTATCCGGGTGCAGCCTCTCGCCACAGCAGCACTTCTCGCCGCGCAGCACGTAGTCCAGGATCAGGTGAACCCGGTCCTCCGGGCCGGCATTGTGGACCGAGTGCGTGCGGCGGTTGTTTATCTCGTAGAGCGTGCCCTCGGGAAGGTTCCGCGTTTCGCTGCCGACGCTGAATCGGACCTCGTCGTTGGTGATTATGGGCAGGTGCACGCGGTGCGAATGCGCCAGCGAGAAGTTGCCGTCCTTGTGCGGCGGTATGTCCCCGCCGGCTTTCAGCCGCACGACATTGGCACGGATGAAATAGCCCAGCCTCTTGCCTTGCAGCAGCTCGCGTCCCCTGGGCGACGTCTCGTAGTAATCGGCCACCAGGCCCAGAGCGGGGCGTATCAGCGGCTCGAAGGTCTCCAGCGCGGGAAACCGGGTCGGGTGCGTGTGGCGGAAATCGGGATCGAACACGAGGTTGATCGTTTCGGTACTGCGGTGGACTTCGTAGCGCTGCTGCCGGTACGACTCCCGCTGCCACTGGTCCTCCGGGAGGCCGAGGACCAGAGTTTTCAACGCGCTGACGTCCACCTCTCCGATATACCGAAAATTACCCGGGAAATTCATCGATGCCGCTCCGAGCGCTTTGCCTTGCGCATTATATAGACGAACCCGCCGCGCACGCGCTCCTGTAAGATGTCCGCGTCTGCACAATCCAGGTAGTGCCCGAGTCAGTCCAATGATCGTTACCGAAAGTTTCGTGTTCATTCACATGCACAAGACCGGCGGGCAGACGCTCAATGACGTGATCACTCGTTGCATGCCGGACGCCCGCATGGTCGGATATCACTATCCGCGCAGCGAAGTTCCGCCGGAGCTCACGGATCTGCCGGTCGTCGGGATCGTGCGAAATCCCTGGGACTGGTACGTATCCTGGTATGCGTTCAACAAGCGCCCGAATATCCACAACCAGCTCTTCCATGTTGTTGCCGACGGCGGCCGAGCAGGCTTCAAGGAGACCATAAGCAGGCTCGTGAATCTCGGTGCGGATGGCCCGGGGCACGCGGCGCGCCGCGCGGACCTGGTCTCCCGTCTGCCCGAGACGCTGGACGGCAACCGCGGCGCCGGGTTGACCCGATCCAGCATTCGCGACCTCGCCGAGTCGGGCTCCGGCTATTACTCCTGGTTGTTCGACCGGATGATCGGCGCCGCGGGCGACGACAGGGCCTGCGTCGGCCGCTTCGAAAACCTGCAGCAGGACTTCGTGGCAATCATGAATCGCCTTGCCGTGCCGCAGGCCGGCGCACTCGGGGAGGCGCTGGCGGTACACAAGCGCAAGAATACGTCGCGGCACAGCCACTACTCCCATTACTACGACGACGAACTCCGCGATCTCGTTGCGACCAGGGATCACCGGCTGATCGAGGCCTGGGACTACCGCTTCGACAGCGTGAAGCCGGCTGGCGCCGTCTACGACTTTCCGGCGGACCTGTATGCGACCGGCAATCGCGGTTTTCGCAAGCTGCTGGGCCGGACGAGCAACTACCTCGGCTTGCACGATGGCCTCGATATCGGGCCGCTCAGGAGCCGGGTCGAACAAATCACCGAGGAGAAATGGCGGGAATCCGAGCGCGAGCGCCTTTTCGATGTGCACCGGGATACGGAGGCGCTGCTGTTGGTCCATTTCGAGGACCACAAGTACGTCGAGCCCGACTATCGTCCGCTGTACTTCGATTTGCAGGACGCGCTGCAGCCCGTCGTCGACTACATAGCGCGCTACTACCAGGACAACGGATTCGTCGTGCGGCTGCTGCTCGCGAAGCTCAAGCCCGGAGGCAGGATTCCGCCGCATACCGATGCGGGCTATTCGCTGCTGAACTGCCATCGCATACACCTGCCGGTCACCACGAACTACGGTGTCGTGTTCATGATCGGCGGGGAAGCTCGCCACATGCGCGCGGGCGAGCTGTGGGAGATCAACAACGGGACGGTGCATGCGGTCGAAAACCGCGGGACCGAGGACCGGATACACCTGATCGTCGACTGGGTGCCGAATCCCGATGGACGCCCGGTACGCGACGTGCTCGCGCCCGAGATCCCGGAGGGAATGGATGCCGATGCGGCGACGGCCGCGACGGCGAACGCGATGATCGCGCGGGCGCGCCAGCTGCAGCAGGCCGGCCAGCTCGACAAGGCAGAGTCGCTGTACCGGCAGGTGCTGCACTTCGACGAGAATCACGTTATTGCGAACAACCTGCTGGGCCTGCTGTGCCTGCAGGCGGGGCGGCAGGAGGAAGCCGTGCGCCTGATCGAGCGGGCGCTGGCCGTCACGCCGGCGGACCCGCAGGCGCACTCGAACCTCGCGCTGGCATTGAATGCCCTCGATCGCCACCAGGAGGCCGAGCGACACTTCCACGAGTCGCTGAAGCTCGCGCCATCGAATCCGAAGACCTACCTGAATCTCGGCAACGTGTACGTCAGGATGAGCCGTATCAAGGACGCGATCACGTGTTACCGGCAGGCGCTGGAGATACGGCCGGACCTGGTCGAGGGGCACTACAACCTGGGCAGCGCGCTGCTGCTGCTGCACCGGTATGCGGAAGCGGTCGAGAGCCTGAAGCGCTGTGTCGAGCTTCGGCCGGATCTCGCCGAGGGGCAGACCCGGCTGTTCCAGGCATTGCAGGGCCTGCAGAACCAGGAGCGGGCGACGCCGGGCTGATCTCGCAGCGCGCATTTGTCCGGGGTTCCGCTGCCGGGGCCCTCCGGCTCGATCCGGCTTATACTGGCGACCCTCGACAGGGGGGCAGCAGAACGGGAGCGACCGGATGCCACGTATCCTCGCGAAGGGGGACAATCTCAACGAGCTGAATGCGAATTTCGATCAGCAGCGCCTGCTCGAGCCCGTGTTTCTCAACAGCGTACCGAAGTGCGGCACGCACCTGGTGCGCAACATCATGCGGATGTTCGTGCCGGTGAACCAGCAGTACCACCGCGCCTTTATCCAGCACGCAATACTACGCGAGCACCAGGTGGCGTTCTCGCCGGCGATGCCGCACCTGAGCTGGGGGCACCTGCTGTTCTCGGACGACGCCGCGATCGTGCTGCGCCATACGCATCACATCGTGCAGGTGAGGGATCCCTACGACTGGGTGCTGGCCCGGGCCCGATTCTTCCTGTCGGACACGTTCCAGGGTTCGCTCGAACACCTGAAGGGCGGCAACGCCGGCGTCGAGGAAGTGCTCAACATGATGATCTTCGGCGTCCACGGCAAGGCTCCGACGCTGAACGAGATTTTCACCCACAACGCGGTGGCCTGGCTGGGCACGAATATCACGCTGCTGCGTTTCGAGGAACTGCTGCGCCATGTCCGCAATCTCGAGACCGACGAGGCCGAAGAATTCTTCGCAGGCCTGCTGCGGGCCTGCGGCATGAACGAGCTGCCGGCGGACTGGCGGGAGCGCGTCCGTATCGGGTCCGATCGCAGACAGAGCGGCACGGCCCGGGAGAATCTCGCCGGCGGCGGCAGGGACTCGATTCCCGACGAATTGCCGGACATGCAGAAGCGGCTGGTCGATTACGCGGTCCCGGGCCTCCGGAAACTGCTGGGCTACGGATAATTAGGGGTCGAACCGCGATTTCTTTTTTTTTCGAGAAATCGCGGTTCGACCCCTGTTTTCCCCTAGAGGCCGCTCGCGAGACCCGCGCCGCGCGGGTCGGTGGCGCCGGTGAACCGCGGTGAGCCGTCCTCCCCGTACTCGATCGCGAGGCCGTTCGCGTTGCCGATCGTGCCAACCTGCAGCTGGTGGCCCATCGCGGCGAGCCGGTCGCGGATTGCCTGCGGGATCGCTTCCTCGACGATCAGCGTGTTCGGCTCGAGGAACGCGATGCGCGGCGCGGCGATCGCGTCATTGACGCTCATGCCGTGGTCCAGCATGTTCATGATCATCTGCGCGATCGCCTGCGTGATCGTGTGTCCGCCGGGCGTGCCGATCGCGATGACCGGGCGGCCGTCGCGGAAGATGATCGCCGGCGCGTCGCTGGACAGCTTGCGGCGCCCGGGATGCGCATCCATCGGGTTACCCGCCGGCTCGAACGTGCAGTACCTGAGCGAATTGTTGAGCCAGAAACCAGTACCCGCCGGCATGATCTTCGCGCCGAACAGTCCGCCCAGCGTGACCTGCGCGGACACGACGTTGCCCCACTTGTCGGCGACGACAAAGTGCGTCGTGTTGGCGCTGTTCGCGCTGACGATGCCGCTGTAGTCGAAGTCGCGCGCGCGTTGCGGGTCGATCGAGTCCACCCGTTGCTGCCAGTAGTCGCGCGACAGCAGGCGCTCGTAAGGCGGTGGCTGCACGTCCGGGTCGCCCGAATAGGCGAGCCGGTCCCAGTAGGCCATTTTCGTTATCTCGGCGAACGTGTGCAGGTAGGCGAGCGAGTTGTGTCCCATGCCCCGGCTTGCGGCAAGGTCCATCATGCCGAGGCGCTCGAGCATCGGGAACGCCCCGGCCGGCGCGGACGGCGTGTAGACGTCGTGGCCGCGGTACTCGAGATGCAGCGGCGTCCACCACTCGGCGACGTGGGCTTCGAGATCGGCCATCGCGAGGAAGCCGCCGGCGGACTGCATCGCGTCATCGATCGCCTTGCCAAGTTCCCCGCCATAGATCGCCGCCGGGCCCTGCTTTGCCAGGATGCGCAGCGTATTGGCAAGTTCGCGCTGCACGAGACGCTCGCCGGCAGGCAGCGGCACGCCGTCCCTGCCGAATATCGACCGGGCATGGTCCGGGAATTCCCCGTACGCGTCGGCAATGAATCCGGCGATGCGCTCGTCGAGCACGAAGCCGTCCTCGGCCGCGCGTATCGCGGGCTGCAGGAGCTCGGCCCACGGCCGGGTGCCGTAGCGCGTATGCATGGCCTCCCATGCGTGGGTCGCGCCCGGCGTGGAGACCGCCTTGGCGCCGACACGATTCTCCTTGTAGTTCGGAGTCGGTGCGCGGTAGGCGTCGGGATCGACGCCGGCAGGGATTTTGCCGCTGGCGTCGAGATAGAGCGGTGCGCCGTCTGCGGCCGCGTAGACCATGATCGTGCCGTAGCCACCCATGCCGGACATCATCGGCTCGACGACATTCAGCGTCGCCGCGACGGCCACTGCCGCGTCGAACGCGTTACCGCCCGAGCGCAGGACGGACAGGCCCGCCTCGGTGGCGACCGGGTGGGCCGACGCCACGACGCCGTTCGCATAGGTCGGCTCGTCGGCCGACGCGCTCGCGAGCGTCAGGAATACGAGCAGCAATCCGGGCCAGGCAGGTCTGCGCATGACAGTTCTCCGTGGGTCTTTCAGCATCCGGCACAAAGGGTCAGTTGATCGTAACACCGGGGCGGGTCGCTCCTGCCTGCCCGCAACCGCGCGGCTATTCTCCTACCTCGGCGCGGATTTCTCCGGGCCCGTGCCGGTCGAATGGCGCCGTATGACCGGGAGCGTCAGCGTCGAGCGATGCGCGCCACCGTGATGGATCGTGATCTCCGCGACCTGCGACTCGGCGGAAAAGTGTTCCGACTCACCGGTCTGCAGGTTGCGTGAGAGGTGTGGCGCGAACGAGGCGGAGACCTGGGCGCGGATGCGGTGTCCCGCCTTGAAGGTGTTTGCGAGCGCGAGGTCGTCGAGCCGCAGCTCGTAAATCTCGCCGGGCTCGAGCGGCCGGCGCCCCGCGGCCGCATCCCGGTAACTGGCACGCAGCACCTCCGCGCCGGGGCTCCGCAGGTTGATCGCGCGCCCGTCCGGGTAGACATCCTGCAGGCGAAACCACAGATCGAAATCCCGGCAGTCACAGGACACGAAAACACTGGCGAGAGCCGTGCCCGCGACCGTCAGGTCCTCCGTCAGCACCTCGCTGTCGAAGGTCAGCACGTCGGCGCGACCCGCAAGCTCCTGGTAATCGTGCGGGCCCAAACTGTCGTAGGGGTCGGTCACCGGGCTTGCGGGATCCGCCGTGAAGCGGCTCGGGGTTGCGGATCCGGTCGGCTCGCAG
>Ga0224505_10000054_pt1 | contig 86852 bp, 72 predicted proteins | sample SF_Jan12_sed_USG_FD_169102 | JGI IMG/M metagenome (GOLD analysis project Ga0224505, IMG submission 169102) | Sediment microbial communities from San Francisco Bay, California, United States - SF_Jan12_sed_USGS_4_1 | ecosystem: Environmental > Aquatic > Marine > Sediment | place: USA: California...
CATTGCGGTTGGACGTGCCGGAGCGGGCGTGACGGTGCTGGAGCGATTCAGTCTCGGTGTCAACGTCCAGGCGGACCGCGATCGCTGGTTCCGCTTCGGGTACGCGGGTGTGGTGCTCCCGGCCATCGGGTTGGTGGAGCCCTACGGGCGGTTTCACTACGGGCGGCGCGACGACATTGACGACGACTTCATGCAGGTGACCGGTGGACTGCGCTACGGGGTGGACGAGGTGAAGCTCTTCCTGGAGGTGTTCGGAATCATCGAGCCGGGGTATGGAACCGGTGTGTGTTTCGGCGTCACCTTCTAGGCCTGAAAAGACGAGAACCCGGGATGGATCCTCGTCAACCGGACAGTCGCGAAAGAGGGAGAAAAAATCGACTGTCAGCGCAGAGGATCGACTCCGGGTTCCGTCCGTTCGATCCGATTTCTTTTATCACCGGCGGGTGGTGCAGGACTCCCGAACCATTCGTCCCACACCAGGATGTATCGTTAGGATTCAATCCTCCCGCCGGTGATGACTCTTCGTTGAGCGAAGAGAAGATTTCCGGTGACCGGCCCCTGTGGACTTACGCCCCCACCGTCCACATGGTGCTGTACCGTAAAGATGCCCGGCCACCGGAAAATGTGCTTTGCTTGTCCCGCGGGAAGGAAACGACATTCTCCGTGCCGGTACAATGATGCTTTATAGGGTACTCCTTGGGTATGGCTTCGGCAACCTATTTCTGGGACCGGAGGTACGCCGCCAGGTTAATCTCGCGGTGATCAATCTGCAGTTTGCGGCGTATCGACTGCCGGTGCTTGTGGACCGTCTGCGGCGAAAGGCCCAGGCCCTCCGCGATCTGCTTCGATGACCGACCCGCCCCGATCATCTCCAGGATGTCCAGCTCGCGCGGGGTGAGCTTGGAGATGTTGTTCTTGAACTGATCGATGTGCAACCCGGTGACCTTGTTGAGGGTCTGGGTCAGGCGGTCGTACTCGGCGGCGGGGATGGCCCGCTCGTCCCGCAGCCGGTTCAGCATGGGGAGCACCAGGTTCTCCACGTTGCAGCACAGCTCATGGCGGTACTGGTCCTTCTCCTTCTGCAGGTGCTCGAGAACCTCGTTGAGGGCGATGTTCTTGCGCACCATCTCCACGTGGTCCCGGCGCAGCTTCTCGGTGGTCTCGCGCAGCCGTTCGTCCGCCAACCGCACGTCGGTCATGTCGCGCGTGACCGCAAGCAGGCAGCGGCGGCCATCCAGCTCGATCAGTTCGGCAGAGACCACGCACGAGCGCGTGGACCCGTCCTTGATGACCACGTCCATGGGAAAGTCGCGCACGTGGCCCTCCCGGGCCAGGGTCTCGGCCAGTTCGCGCCTCCGCTGGGGGTCTTTCCAGATGCCCAGTTCGAGCGAGGTCCTGCCGATCACCTCGTTGCGTGCATAGCCGGTGATGCGCACGAAGCCGTCGTTGGCCTCCACGAACTCGCCCGTGTCCAGGTAGGAGATGGTGATGGAGTCCGGGCTGTTCTGGAACGCCTTCTCGCAGCGATCGTGGGTGCGGCGCAGTTCCAGCTCCACGCTCACGCGCTCGGTGATGTCGCGGTAGTTCATGACCACGCCGCGCACGTCCTCGTCATCCACCAGGTTCTGAACTGTGGCCTCGATGGTCCGCCAGCTGCCGTCCTTGTGGCGCGCGCGGATGGCGCCCACCCGGACCACGCCCATCGATTGCTTCACCCGCTCCAGCGCGCGCAGCGCCAGGTCGGTATCTTCGGGGTGGACGTAGGCCAGCGGGTTGGTGCCGAGCAGCTCGCGGGGATCGTACCCCAGCACGGCCGTGACGGACGGGCTGGTGAAGATGGTCCGGTTGCTCGTATCGACCACCTTGATTACGTCGAACGCGTTCTGGATGAGGGCCTTGAAGAGTCGGGCAACGCGCTCGGCGTCGAGCGATTCGTGGACGTTCGGGCTCATGACGCTCCGCCGATTTGGGTATAAAGTTGGTACGGATAAGGATACCCGGAACCGCGGGCGGAATCAAGCCTCTCCGACCTTGCGCCTTGTGTTATCGTAAGTTAAGGGGGTTGAACCCCATCTCGCATGGACAGGAATCAGGATACCCAATCGCTGCAGGAAGCCGCCGCCCGGTTTCCGTCTGACCCCGGCGTCTACGTCTTCAAGGACGAAGCGGGCCGCGTCCTGTACGTGGGGAAGGCGCGCTCGCTGCGCACGCGCATCCGCAGTTACTTCCGCGAGGGCGGTGACGGGCGCGCGCGCATCGAGTTTCTGGTTCGCCGCGCACGGGCGCTCGAGTACATCGTCACCGAAACCGAGCAGGAGGCGTTGATACTCGAGAACAACCTCATCAAGAAGCACCGGCCGCGCTACAACGTCGTCTTCAAGGACGACAAGACCTACGTCAACCTCCGCTTGAATACGGACCACGCCTTTCCGCGCCTCACGGTGGTGCGCCGGCCGCGCCGCGACGGCGCCACCTACTTCGGCCCCTTCGCCTCGGCGGGATCGGTGCGCCAGACCATCCGCACCATCGGCCGCATCTTTCCCATGCGCACCTGCACCGACGCCGAGCTGGCCAGCCGCACGCGCCCCTGCCTCTACTATTACATCAAGCGTTGTCCGGCGCCGTGTGTCGGGCGGGTGAGCGCGCAGGAGTACGCGGACACCGTCAAGCGCGTGACGATGTTCCTCAAGGGGCGCAACAACGAGCTGCTGAAGATGCTGCGCGACCGCATGGACCTGCAGTCCGCGGAGCGGCGCTACGAGGCAGCGGCGCGCACCCGCGACCAGATCCACGCCCTCCAGCGCGTCATCGAAAGACAGCGCATCACGTCGCCCCAGCGCGCGGAACGCGATGTGTTCGCCGCCCACCAGCGCGAGGAACGGCTGGTCATCCAGTCGCTGGCGGTGCGCGACGGCGAAGTGTCGGGGGGCGAGACGTTTTCGTTCGGAAGCGCGCTCGAGGACACGCCGGTGCACCTGGCGTCGTTCTTGAACCAGTACTACCAGGGCGGCGCGCAGATCCCCGACGAGATCCTGCTCGCCGGGGAGATTCCCGGCGCCGACGCGCTGGCAAAGCTGCTCAGCGACCGCGCGGGACGCGTCGTGCGCATCGTGGTTCCGCGGCGCGGCGAACGGGCCGACCTGGTCGCGCTCGCGACCAGGAATGCGCTCGTCGCGTTCGACGAGGGCCGGGGTGGCGAGCGCAACCACGAGCTCCTGGAGGACCTCAAGGAACTCCTCTCGCTGGAGCACTACCCGCGGCGCATCGAGTGTTTCGACATCTCCAACATCCAGGGCACGCGCGCGGTTGGTTCCGGGGTGGTGTTCATCGACGGTGAGCCGGTCAAGGGGGCGTACCGCAAGTACAAGATCCGCACGGTGGAGGGCTCCGACGACACCGCGATGATGCGCGAGGTGCTGGAGCGGCGCTTTTCGCGCGGGCTCAAGGAAGGCGATCTTCCCGATCTGCTGATGGTCGACGGGGGTCGCGGGCAGCTCAACGTTGCGCTCGACGTGCTCCAGCGCCTGGGCGCCGATGCGGTTTCCGCCATCGGCATCGCCAAGGTCCGCGGGGACGGTAATCGCAAGATTCGGGGCCAGGAGCGCATCCACCTGCCCGGGCACGAGGATTCGATCCTGCTGGACGGCGCGTCGCCGGCCCTGTTTCTGCTGGAACGCATCCGCGACGAGGCCCACCGCTTTGCCATTTCCTACCACCGGACGCTGCGCAGCCGCGCCATGGGGGAGTCGAGGCTGGATTCCATCCCGGGGGTCGGCCAGGTCCTCAAACAGCGGCTTCTGGCGGAATTCGGCAGCGTGGAGCGCATCCGCAAGGCCCCGCTGGACGTGATCGCAGCCGTGCCCGGGGTGTCCCGCCGCCGGGCCCAGGCCATCAAGGATGCGCTTGGCTGAGCCCGCCGAGCGTGGTAAGGGCTTGGAGGCCGTTGACTTTCCGGTGTTGGCCCCCTATGATGCCCGTGTCCTGGTGCCGCGTCCCCGCGGACGCCCGGCGCCCAGGACTCCCCCACCGGTCACCAGCGCAATTCTCATGGAACACGCCATCGCACCCGGCAGGTGCGTCGTGTCCCGAAACCGCGCCGGGGTTCACGGGCCCGGAGAGCGGGCGGCGAAGAGCCGCGTTGGAAAGTCTTCTGGAGGTTTTCGAGGTGAATTCGAGACGCGTACTCGCTTATGTCGCCCTGGCGGCACTGATCTTCGTCGTGGCGTGCGGAAACGACCCGACCACGCCGCCGCCACCGGCCAAACCGCCCCAGATTTCCACCGTGACCAGCTGGACGCGCACCCAGGGGCTTCCCAGCAACGACGTCTACGCCATCCTGGTGACCACCGAAGGCGAGCTGTGGATCGGCACGCAGGCGGGAATCGCCGTGTATCCCAGCATCACGTCGACCTCGCCCAACGACACCATCAACGAACTCAACGGCCTGCCCAACCCGAAGGTGCGCGCGATGACCGAGTACAACGGTTTCATCTACGTGGCCACCTGGGGCGGGGGCATCGGCATCTTCGACATGGCGGCAGACACCTGGAGCTTCCGCAACACGGCCAACGGCATGCGTGCGAACAATGTTGCGGACGTGGAAGCGTCGCCCACCGAAGACCGCGTGTACTGCGCCACCACCAACGGCGTGAGCATCTACAATGTCACCGCCAACAACTTCTCGAGCTTCATTCCGCCCAACCTGCTCGACCCGGTGGTCTCGGCGATCGGCGTTCGCATGAACGGGGCGCTGGTGGAGCGCTGGTACGGACCCCGGTTCGACTCCATCATTCCGCCCGGCGCCGCGGAGGACCAGCACGGCATCACGGTGTCCCGCGGCGCGAGCACCGTCATCAAGTACACCCTCGCCAATTCCGGACTCGCCGAGGCGCGGGTGAATGACATCTTTCCCGACAGCGACCCCGACTCCGTGTGCTGGGTGGCGTGCACGTCTGCGGGTCTCGCGCTCGTCGATCCCAACGCCAGCACCTGGACCTACGCCACGACGCAGAACGGACTGCCCTCCAACCTGGTTTATTCGGTGACCCGTGCCAGCGGCACCATATGGGTCGGAACGCAGGGCGGGCTGGCGCGCAGGCGCAGCGGCGGCAGTTGGCAGGGGTACGATCGTGGCGCCGGCCTGCAGGCGGACCGTGTGCGCCGGGTCTACAGCGACGACGGAACCCGCCTCTGGCTGGGCTTCATCGAGGGCGGCGCGGCGCGCGTCAACCCCGCCAGTGCGCAGTAGGCGAGCGTCCCACCCCCGCGCGGGGCTCAGGGAATCTCGAGGAACTTCGGAAAGCGCGTCAGGTTGCGGATGCCGGTGCGTGTGACCAGCACCGTATCCTCGATGCGCACCCCGCCCACCGGGTGGTAGTAGAGCCCGGGTTCCACCGTCACCACCATCCCCGCCTTGAGCCGGGTATCGTTCATGGCGATGCGCGGGGGCTCGTGGATCTCGAGCCCGAGACCGTGGCCGGTGCCGTGGAAGAACCCCTGCATGCGTCCCTTCGCCTCTCCGGTGGGAAACCCGCGTGTCTCGAAGAGGTCGAGGATCGCCCCGTGGATATCGCGCGAGCGGGCCCCGTGGCGCACCATGCGCAGCCCCAGACGCTGGCCGGCGAGGACGGTCTCGTAGATGTCCTTCACCATGTCACTGGCCGTGCCCTTGACCACCGTGCGCGTGATGTCGGCAAAGTAGCCGGTCGCCTCCGAACGCGGGAAGACGTCGATGATGATGGGCTGGTTGGCGCGAATCGCGCCGCCGCCGACATCGTGCGGGTCGCAGCCGCGGCGCCCCGCCGCCACAATGGTGTTGGCGGGGATGCACCCGCGCGCGAAGATCTCCGCGTTGAGCACCTGGCGCAGCTTCTCCGCGGTGAGCCGGCGCCCGCCGCTCATCACCCAGCCGCCGCGGATGGTGGCGGCGCGCAGCAGGTCGATGGCCGCCTGCAGGCCTGCCTCGGTGGCGCGCATGGCGCGCCGGATGTGGGCCACCTCGGCCGGCGTCTTGAGTTCGCGCTGGGGAAACAGGGGGCCGCGGGCCACGCGCACGCGCACTCCGTTCTCGCGCAGCCCCTCGACGATCCCGGCGGCGGCGGTGGCGGACACGGTGACGGAGCGGATCTTGAGTTCGCGAAAGACCTCCGCGATCACGTCGGCCACCCCTGGGATGCGGCCGGTGCGTTCCACGACGCGGGCCGTGTAGTGGGACAGCGACAGCACGCGGTGCGCGTTGGACCGCGACCGCGCCCGGCCGATTTCGAGATCGCTCATCACGTAGATGCGTTTCCCGGCCGCGGTGCGGATGAAGATGAAGGGGTCCGGGCAGTGAAAGCCGGTTGCATACAGAACGTCTGCATCGCTTTCGCTGGACGCGTATAGTAGAATCGTGTACGGCTTTTCCTTCGAACGGCTCACGGTGCCTCCCTGGTTGCCGTGATCATTGCAGCGCGGCAGGGTACTTGTAAAGACGCACATGACGACATCCGAAGCACGCATCGATCTCCACACGCACTCCAACAACTCGGATGGCGTTCACGCCCCCTCGGCCCTGATCGACCTGGCCAAGTGGAAGGGCATCTCCGCCATCTCCCTGTGCGACCACGACTCCCTGGAGGGGTACCCCGAGCTCGAAGCGGCGGCCCGTCGCGAGGGCATCGAGGTGCTCACCGGCGTCGAACTCAGCTGCGAGCACATCGGCCACGACCTGCACGTGCTGGGATACGGGGTCGACCGCACCAGCCCGCCGCTGCAGGCCCTGCTGCACGACTTTCGCGCCGCGCGCCAGCGGCGCGGGGAGCAGATCGTGGAGAAGCTGGCCGGGCAGGGAATCCGCATCGACATCGAGAAGGTGATGGCCAAGGCGGCGGGTGGCGCGCTGGGCCGCCCGCACATTGCGGCCGCGCTGGTGGAAGCCGGACTGGTGCCCGATTTTCCGCAGGCCTTCGCCAGGTACATCGGCGAGGGATGCCCCGCGTACGTCGAGAAGTACAAGATGCTCCCGGACGAGGCGGTGGCGGCGATCCACGCGGCAGGCGGACTGGCGTTCGTGGCGCACCCCGGTTACTACCTGGAGGACGAAGACGCGTTTCGAACCATGCTGCAGCGCGGATTCGACGGCGTAGAGGTCTACCACCCCTACCACCAGCCCGCGGTGATCAAGCGGTTGCTGGGAATCGCGAGCGACTACAACCTCCTGATTTCGGGGGGCTCGGACTTTCACGGCTTCGCCGGGCGCGACAACCTCGGCGAGCCGGCCGTTCCGTACTCGCTCCTCGAACAGATCAAGGAAGCACTCCACAAGAGGAAACCGTCATGATCGAAGCAGGCAAGAAGGCCCCCGACTTCACGCTCACCGCCGACGACGGCAGCGACGTCAAGCTGTCGGCGTTGCGCGGACGTCCCGTCATTCTGTTCTTCTACCCCAAGGCCGACACCCCCGGGTGAACGGCCGAAGCATGCGATTTCCGTGATGAGATCGCCGCATTCAAGAAGAAGAAGGCCGTCGTGCTCGGCGTGAGCAAGGACTCGGTCAAGGCCCAGGCGAAGTTCAAGGCCAAGTACGAACTCCCGTTTTCACTTCTGAGCGATCCCGACGGTGCCGTGTGCGATGCCTACGGCGTTCTGCAGGACAAGTCGATGTACGGGAAGGTATTCAAGGGCATCGTGCGCTCCACCTTCGTCATCGATGCCGACGGCAAGGTGGCAAAGATCTTCCAGCCGGTGAAAGTGGCCGGTCATGCAGGCGCGGTACTGGAGGAACTCTAACGGTCCCGGCGCCGGTGGAGCACGCGATAGCACAGGAAGATCTCGTCACCCTCGCGGCGCAGCGATTCCAGCTTGAGATGCTGGTGGCTGTCCTGCAGGAAGCCCTTGCCGTCCAGCAGTGACGGCGCGCCCATGCCGCCGATCAGGCGCGGCGTGATGGTCACGTAGAGCCGGTCCACCAGGTTCGCCTCCGCGAAGGCGAAGTGCACCTCTCCACCGCCCTCCAGCAGCAGCCCGCGCAGCCCGCGCGCGTGCAACTGCGACACGATCGCCGCCGGTGAGAGCCTCCGCCCCGGCAACACCACCACGTCCGCCACACTGCCAAAGCGTTTCACGCGCGCCACCGGGGCCTGCCGGGTGGTGAACACGATGCGCTCGGTTTGGTCGGTCTGGAAGAAACGGGCGCGGATGGGGAGGTCGAGCGCGCGGCTCAATACCACGTTCACCGGGTGTGGAGAACGCCCCGCCGCCACGCGCTTCTCGCGCAGGTCGGCGTAGCGGATCAGCATGGGCCAGCCGTCGTGGCGCACGGTCCCGGCACCCACGATGACGGCGTCCGCGGCCGCGCGCAGCTCGTCCATGAGGCGGCGGTCGTTCTCGCTGCCCAGGGCGAAGTGCTCCCGGGTGCGGGTCGTGATGCGCCCGTCGACGCTGACGGCCATGTTGACGGAGACGGTTGCGGCGTTTCGTTTGGGCATGATTATCGTGCGGGGCGCAGTTGAGCTTGCCGGCCCCCGCTCCTATAATACTCAACATGCCGGCCCCGATCATCGTCTTCCTGCATGATGCGCGCTACGACCGCGTGTACCAGGCGGTCAGCCTGCTGGCGACGGCCGTGCGCATGGGGCGCCCGGCGTACCTCTGTCTATTCTACGACGCGCTGGCGTCTCTGGTGGCGGGAACCTGGGACGACGTGGAAACGCTGCGCGCACTGGGCGACGACCCACCGTGGCGCGTCGCCATCGCGCTGGGGTTCGCGCGCAACGAGGGGCCGCCGCCCACGGAGATCCTGGCCGCGGCCCGGGCGGAGGGGTGCAAAGTCTTCGCGTGCAGCACGTCGGTTCGCATCATGGACCTGGATCCGGTCGACGTGGCCCCGAAGGTGGACGCAATCGTGGGTATGGCCACGATGCTGGAAGCGGCAGGGGAGGGCGCGGTCGCGCTGTATATCTGAACGGCCCGGAGCGTCTCGTCCGCGAACGGAACAACCCGATATCAGCCGAAGATGCGGCGGAAGCGTTCCACCGCTTCATTGATCACCGGTACCGGTGTGGCCGAGAACGACAGGCGCACGTTGTCCGTGAAGTGGTGCCCGAAGCAGGAGCCGTACACCGTGGCGATACCGTTCTCCATGAGCAAATCGTAGATGTAGTGATTGCGGGCTTCGCCGCTGAGATCACTCGGGATGATCCTGGTGAAGTTGGGGAACATGTAGAACGCGCCCGCGGGACGGTCGATGGTGATACCGGGCAGGTCCTTGAGGCCTTCGTAGAGCGTGTCGCGGCGGCGCCGAAACTCCTCGTTCATGGCCGCGATGGCGGCGCGGCTCTCCTGCACGTTGTTCATCGCTTCCGCGGCGGCGAACTGCAGGAAGGTGGTCACACCCGCCGTCTGCGTGTAGTTGCCCAGGCGCAGCAGTTTCGCCACCTTTGCGTTGCGCGTCACCGCGTAGCCGATGCGCCACCCCGTCATTGAGTACGCCTTGGACATGGTGAACACCGTGATGATGTTCTCCTGCGCGAGTTTGGAGAGCGAGAAGTGCTCGCCGTCATAGATGATCTTCTCGTAGGCCTCGTCCGCAATCACGAAGGCACCGTGGCTGGTGCAGATCTCCACGATGCGTGTCAGTTCATCCCGGGTGAACACCTTGCCGGTGGGATTTTGCGGATTGTTGAGATAGAAGAAATCGCGCCCGCGCACCGCATCATCGACGCGGTCGTAGTCCACTGAGAAATCCGCGTTGAGCGGCACTTCCTTGAAGTCGATCTGCGCGAAGGGAACAAAGTTCTCCAGCGCGCAACTCCACGTGGGCGAGAAGCCCGCGCCGCTCTTGAACAACTTGAACGACAGCTCCAGCCCCTCCTGGCCGCCGTAGGTTGCGACCACCTGCGACGCGTCGACGTCGGCGTCGTGGTCGATCTTCAGGCGTCGCGCCACCGCCTCGCGGAAGAAGTTCTCGCCGCCGGACCTGGGATACTTGGTGAGCCCCTCGTCCAGCCCGCGCTTGGCGGCGTCCACGATGAACTTCGGCGTGGGGAAGTCGATCTCGCCGCGCTGGAAGAAAACGAACCTGCCCCCCGTCTTCTCATACTCGACCGCCCGCACCCGCGCCGCCTCGCTGATGGAGACGATGGGAGACATACGAATGTCTTCCAGGGCGGGGTTGAACGAACTGCGCAGATTCTTGGATGCGGTCATGGAGCGGGTGGTCGGTTGCATGGGACCTTTCGTCCGGCCGTGGCGCGCGATCGGCGCCGCCGGCATCTGATTGAAAATGAAATGCGATACGAATTCAGGATGTTTTCCGGCGCCTGCGCGCCGCGCGGCGCAAACGGTGGCGCAAGGTGTGGAGGTCGGCATTGTACTCCGTCACCTTGGCCTTCTGGCCTTTCGACGACGCTTCCGCGCGCTTGGCCTTCAGCTCGCGCACCAGCAGCTTGAGCGTGGGGACGTCGCGCGCGCTGCTCTTTCCTCCCCGCGACGGCGCCGAGGTGCTGGAGCCGCCGCTCGCGAGCAGCTGCACCAGGTCGTCCTTCTTCATCGAGGAGATCCCCTTGACGTCACCGAGCTTCTTCGCCTCTTCGCGCAGTTCGGCGACGGTCATCTTGCGAAGCGAATCGACGTCCATGGGTGGTTCCTTTCGAAAGGGTGTTTCGCTCGAGGCGACCGTATGATACAACACCTGAAAATCCGGCAACAAGTCGTTCGTGACGGTGCCCGCGATTCGTCCCGTTCCCATGCGGAATGGCCGGGTTCGTGCGCCGGCGCTGGTGCTCCCCCAAGGCGGCTCCATCATGTCCCATCGAATCCTCCTGGCCCTGTGCGCGGTCGTTCTCCTCGCCTCCTGCGGCAAGAAGTCCCCGGAAACCACACCCGCTCCCGGGGGCGCTGCGGTCGCGGAGGGCAGGAGTTTCCAGGAACTCACCGTGCGCCAGATCATGCAGGGGCCGGGTATCGTGGGTACCGCGCCCACCGCACCCCGTTTCTCCGCCGACGGCAACACGGTCTACTTCAACTGGAACAGCCCCGCCCGCCTGGATTCCATGAACGCCACCGGTCCGGAGAACGCCTACGACCACTGGCTCGATCTGGAGAAGGACGCCGGCACCTGGCGCCTCGACATCGCCACCCAGGCCATCGAGAAGCTCGCCGACGCCGTGGCCGACACCACCGTGCCCGACGATTCCGCGTGGGACCGCGCGCGCCGTCGCCGGGCCGAGATCCGCAAGGGCGACGTCTACCTGGCGGAGCGGGACGGCCGCACGCGCCGCATCACCGCAACCGTGGCCGCGGAGAGCGCCGTGCAGATTTCTCCCGACGGCGAGACGGTGTGGTTCCGTTCCGGCAACGACCTGTTCTCGGTGGCGTGGCGGGGCGGCCCGGTGCGGCAGATCACCAACCTCGCCCTCGCCGATGACCCGGAGGCAAAGAAGCCGTCGCCGCAGCGCCAGTACCTGATCGACCAGCAGAAGGAACTGTTCGTCGAATTCAAGGATCGCGGCGAGAAGAAGGACGAAGCCGAGCCGAAGAAGGTCTACGTGGGCGAAGGGCTGGAGATCAACCGTATGCTGGTGTCGCCGAGCGGAAAGTACGTTGCGCTGGCGGTCACGCGTCCGGCCGGCGGCGACCGCGACCCCATCATTCCCCTCGCCATCACCAAGAGCGGTTACGTGGAGACGGAGGACGTCCGCTCCAAGGTGGGGGACGAGCAGGAGTCGCAGTTCGTGCTGTTCGTGGACCTGGAGGGTGACTCGCTGGTGCGCCTGGCGGACGACGACAAGTCGGACGAGATGACCGACAAGAAACCCGACGAGAAGATCATCGAGCCGATGTCATGGTCGCCCACCGACGACGACCTGCTGGTGCGCCGCATCTCGGGCGACTGGCACGACCGCTACTTCATGGTGGCGTCGCCGCGACAGCGCGGCGCGGACGGCAAGGTGGCCGCGCGCGTGCTGGACCGCTTCCACGACGAGGCCTGGGTGGATGGCCCGTCGTTCTACGAAACCGGGGCGTGGATGCCCGACGGCAAGGCCATCTACTTCATCAGCGAAGCGGAGAAGTGGGGCCACCTCTACACAGTGTCACTGTCGGGCCGCAAGACGCAGCTCACGCGCGGCGCGTACGAAGTGCACGACGTGTTCCTCGACGAACAGCGCGACCGCTGGTTCGTGGTCAGCAACGAGGAGTTTCCCGGCTCGCGGCGCGTGTGGAGCATGAATCTCGACGGCTCCGAAAAGAAGCTGCTCACCCCGTCGCGCGGCGACTACGCGCTCACCTTCTCGCCGGAGATGGACAAGGCGGTGGTCATTCACTCCACCAGCACCATGCCGCCGGAGTTGTACCTGTTCAACCCGGACACCGGCGCACTGGACGGGCCCCTGACGGAGTCGACCACCGCGGTGTTCCGAAGCTGGTCGTGGCTGGATCCGGAACGCATCGTGTTTCGTGCCTCCGACGGTGTCGGTGTTCCCGCACACCTCTTCAGGCCGGAACGCTTCGGCGGCACGCCCAACCGCGCCGGCGTGATCTTCATTCACGGTGCCGGCTATCTGCAGAACGTGCTCGACAGCTGGAGCCCGTACTATCGCGAGTTCATGTTCAACAGCATGCTCGCCGCGCGCGGCTACACGGTGCTCAACATCGACTACCGCGCGTCGGCCGGTTACGGGCGCGACTGCCGCACCGCCATCTACAAGCACATGGGCGGGCGCGATCTGGACGACATCATCGACGGCGCGCGCCTGTTGGTGAGCGACTACGGCGTGGAGAAGAACCGCGTGGGCACGTACGGCGGATCCTACGGCGGATTCCTCACCCTGATGGCGATGTTCAAGTATCCCGATGACGTGGCATCCGGGGCCGCGCTGCGCTCGGTCACCGACTGGGCGCACTACAACCACTGGTACACGGTTCGCATCCTGGGCACGCCGGTGGACGATCCCGAGGCGTACCGTCGCTCGTCGCCCATCTACTTTGCGGATGGTCTGCGGGGGAATCTGGTCATCCTGCACGGACTGCGCGACGACAACGTGCTGGCGGCCGACGATGTCCGCCTCTCGCAGCGGCTGATCGAGCTGGGGAAGGAGAACTGGGAGCTGGCCCTGCACCCGGTGGAGCGCCACGGGTACCAGCGCGCCGCCTCCTGGACGGACCAGATGACGAGGGCCTTCAAGCTGTTCGAGAGGACCCTCCCGGCGGCCGCCGAGCGGCCCGAAAATTAGCTTTTGCCCCGGCCGCGGCCGTTTGGTAGACTCAACCCGGTTTGGCGAGCCCCCCTGGTGTATCCCCCGGATACGCTGGCCGGGCCGCACCCGTTGCTCTTACATCACAGTACATTATCCTTCCCTTCGCTCGTGCGGGTTCCACTGGAGATGTTGTTTCTCCCCGCAGCATCTCGACCGTTCGACGGAGGGAAGGACTTTTTTTTGGGGGGAACCGCGCGGCTCAGGGCGTGGCCGCGGTGTCGTAGACCGACAGGTCGGTCCCGTTGGGGATTGCCAGCATCATCTGCACCACCCGCACCTCGTCGTCGGTGATGTCCGTCGGCAGGGGCTGCCCGCCGAACATGATGAACCCCGCCGGTAGATGGTCCAACCGGATCGTGTGCCCGAGTTCGTGCATGAGGATGGCGTACAGCTTCACCGGGTCCGAGAAGTCGTTGACGATCTTGATGCGCTCTCCCGAGGGATACCCCGCGGCGTCGTTCTGGTGCTCGGTAAGGCCGTTCTGGATGCCCATGGAGGAGCGCGGCAGGAACTGAAACTCGATGCCGCTCGCGGGAATGGCGGGCACCTCCACGAAGACTTCCAGCCCGGTTCTCAGGTTCCACTGCGCGGCCGCCTGGCGGGCGAGGGCGGTGTAATCCAGCCCGTTCCCGTTCACGTAGGCGGGCGCATAAAAGGGAATCGGGTACGTGTTCCAGCGCTTCAGCACCTGGCCCCCGCCCGCCGTCACCAGCGCGTCCAGCAGGATCTGGAATGTGCTCAGGTAGATGGGTGAATCGGCGGCGATCACCGGGATCATCGGGACGGACAGGACCGTGTCGTCATCGAGGATGAGCGAGCTCTCGAACGCGTGATAGCGGCTCGCCGCCGACCCCGTCTCGATGCGAATCCCCACCGTGCCTCCCGTGATGTCATCCAGCACGATCCGGCCGTCGGCCCCGGTGGTGAAATTCCATGGCGTGCTGGTGGTGAGCAGCGCGTCCAGTCCCTGCACCGGGGATGCCGTGAGCACGTCCGCGCAGACGGCTTCGAAGCGGAGCCCCGGGATGTGCAGGTGTGTCACCGGTCCCACCAGCGATGGGTTGCCCGCGGCATCGTAGGTCCGGACCGCCGTGTAGAGGTCGCGGCCGCGGGGCGGCGCGGGCAGCGTGTACGTCTGCGGGGTGCCCTCGGGCTCGGGAGCGGGCGGGTCGGTGACCGCAGCCGACAGGTCCCAGTCGAGTGGGAACGCGTACGCATAGCGGATGTCATACCGCGCCACGCGATTGGTCTTGTCGTCGTCGCGCGGGGCCGTCCAGGCGAACTCGACGTCTTTGCTGGCATCCCGCCAGGTGAGCACGAGGTCGCCGACCGTCTGCGGTGCGACCGTATCGGTGGTGTCCCCGGGCGGGGGAGGCCCCTGGGTGGTGGACGCGGGACCGCCGCCCTCGTCACAGGCCAGACAGGCTGCAAGCATCAGGGCGGTGGCGCCGACATAGCGTTGTAAACGGGACGGCATGGAACTCCGGTTTCCGGTGGGGCACTGTGAATGGTACGGCACCCGCGTGCGCTGTTCAACCGCCGGTCTTGACTTGGCGTCAAACCGGTGTATAGTCAACGGGTTAACCACACGAAAGGGACTCTCGGCATGGGCGCAAACATCCACAACATCATCATTCTCGGTTCGGGTCCCGCGGGGCTCACCGCCGCCATCTATGCAGCGCGGGCGGATCTGTCGCCCCTGGTCATCGAGGGCATCCAGCCGGGGGGGCAGCTGACCATCACCACCGAGGTCGAGAACTACCCCGGCTTCGACACCGGCATCATGGGCCCGGAGCTCATGGACGTCATGAAGAAACAGGCCGCGCGCTTCGGCACGGCGTTCGAGTTCGCGAGCGTCGACCGCGTCGAGCTCGACGGTCCGGTCAAGACGGTGTACGCGGGCGACCGCGCATTCCGCTGCCGTGCGCTGGTGGTTGCCACCGGCGCATCGGCGCGCTGGCTCGGCATTCCCAGCGAGTCGAAACTCATGGGCCACGGCGTGTCGGCGTGCGCCACCTGCGACGGATTCTTCTTCCGCGACCAGGTGATCGTGGTGGTGGGTGGCGGCGACACCGCGCTCGAAGAGGCCACCTTCCTCACCAAGTTCGGCTCGAAGGTGTACGTTGTGCACCGGCGCGACGAGTTGCGCGCGTCGCGTGCCATGCAGGACCGCGCGTTCAAGAACCCCAAGATCGAGTTCGTCTGGAACTCGGTGGTGGAGGAAGTCCTGGGCGAGGGCAAGGTGTCCGGCGTGCGTCTGAAGGACGTGACCACCGGCGCCGAACGCACGCTCGATTGCGGGGGATTGTTCATCGCCATCGGCCACACTCCCAACACGTCGATCTTCAAGGGCCACCTGGACATGGATGAGAACGGCTACCTGCTCGTAGAGCCCGGCACCACCCGCACCAACGTGCCCGGTGTGTTCGCGGCCGGCGACGTCTCGGATCACGTCTACCGCCAGGCCGTGACCGCGGCCGGCATGGGATGCATGGCGGCACTCGACGCGGAACGTTTCCTGGTGCACTCGGAGGCCGGGAGCGAAGCCGTGGGAAAGGAATAGGACCGTGGCGCGCGGCAAGCCCGTCAAGCAGGAGCGCACGGTGGCCGGCGACCCGCTGCAGGCATCGGTGCGGGCGTTCCTGAAGGCGCTCGATCGCGACCCGGACGCCGTTGAACTGCGCGAGACGCCGGCGCGGGTGGCGGAGGCGTGGCGCTTCTTCACCCAGGGTTACGGCTCCTCCGCGAAGGCCGTCTTTGCCGAGGGCGTCTTCGAAGACGCGTACGATGGCATGGTGCTGGTGCGCGACATCGACTTCTTCTCCGTGTGCGAACACCACCTGGTTCCGTTCTTTGGCAAGTGCTCGGTGGCATACGTGCCCGCAAAGCGCGTGGCCGGTTTGAGCAAGATCGCCCGCCTGGTGGAGGTGCATGCGCGCCGCCTGCAGGTGCAGGAGCGCATGACCCGCGAGATCGCCCGCGACCTCCAGACCCACCTCAAGCCGCGCGGCGTGGCGGTGCGCGTGGAAGCGCGCCACCTGTGCATGGCCATGCGCGGGGTGGAGCAGGTGAACAGCGACGTCGTCACCACGCACGCACTCGGCGTGTTCAAGACGGATCCGGCCATGGCGGAGGAGTTCCGCGCCGCCCTCCGCTGATCCGCGAGCCCCCGGGAGGCCCGGCCGTGACGCCGATCTACCTCGACTACAACGCATCCGCCCCCGCGCGCGACGCCGCGCTGGAGGCGTTCGGGTGTGCCGCCAGGGACGCGCACGGCAATCCCGGGAGCCTGCACCGTTTCGGCCGCGACGCGAAGCGCGCGCTCGACGGCGCGCGCGTTGTGATTGCCGGTTGCATCGGCGCGCGCGAAGGCGAGATCGTCTTCACCGGCGGGGGCACCGAGTCCGACAACCTCGCCCTCACGGGGATCATGGCGCGTCATCCGCGCGGGCACATCGTCACTTCCGCCGTGGAGCACCCCGCCATACTCGAGACGTGCCGCAGCCTGGAGGCGCGCGGTGTGCGCGTGACGCGCGTTGCGGTGGATGCCGACGGGCGCGTGGATCCGTCGCGCGTCGGGGAGGCCATCGGTGACGATACCGTCCTGGTCTCCGTCATGTGGGTGAACAATGAAACCGGCGTGGTGCAGCCGGTGGAAGAGATCGCCGCCATCGCACGCGCGCGTGGGGTGACGTTTCACACCGATGCGGTGCAGGCATTCGGTCGCGTGGCCATCGACGTCGCGGGCGCCGGCGTGGACCTGCTCTCGATTTCCGGACACAAGTTCGGCGCACCTCCCGGCGTGGGGGCGTTGTTCGTGCGCCGCGGATGCGACATCGAGGCGGTGATGCACGGCGGGGGCCAGGAGCACGGCCGGCGCGGCGGAACCCCGGCGCTACCCCTGGCGGCGGCGATGGCCGCGGCCGCGAGGGAGGCGTGCGACGAATGCGCGGCGGAAACGGTGCGGCTCGGCGCGCTGCGAGATCGCATGGAGCGCTCGCTGCTCGAGCGGATCCCGGGGGTGGCCATCAACGGGGCGGGCGCCGCCCGCGTGGCCAACACCAGCAACATCCGCATTCCCGGGGCCGACAGCGAGGCGGTGTTGCTGGCGCTGGATGCCCTGGGAATCGCCGTGTCGAGCGCCTCGGCCTGCGCGGCCGCGCGGCGCGACACCTCCCACGTGCTGCGGGCCATGGGCCGGTCCGCCCGCGAGGCCGGTAATTCGCTGCGCGTCAGCCTTGGCTACCGCACCACCGCGTCCGATGTGGATAACTTTCTCGCCGTGCTGCCCGACACGGTGGAAGGAATGCGCGCGAGCACGAAACCGGCCCGGACGCTTTGACAGGCGGCGGTGGCTGCGTTATCCTGCCCGCCCGGAAGACCATTCTCTTAACACTCGAGGAAACCAAACATGTCGATCAAGCCGGACAAGTGGATCACCCGTATGGTCAAGGAATACGGGATGATAGAGCCCTACGCGGATGCCCAGGTGAGCAGCAACGCCGTGTCCTTCGGCGTGTCGTCGTACGGGTACGACATCCGCATCGCAGACGAGTTCAAGATCTTCACCAACATCAACTCCACCGTGGTGGACCCCAAGAATTTCGATCCCCGCTCGTTCGTGGACTACAAGGGCGACGTGGCCATCATCCCCCCCAATTCCTTCGCGCTGGGGCGCAGCGTGGAGTACTTCCGTATTCCGCGCAATGTGCTCACCATCTGCGTGGGAAAATCGACCTACGCGCGCTGCGGCATCATCACCAATGTGACCCCCTTCGAGCCGGAATGGGAGGGCTACGTGACACTGGAGATATCCAACACAACACCGCTTCCGGCGAAGATCTACGCCAACGAGGGCATCGCGCAGGTACTGTTCTTCGAGAGCGACGAGGACTGCCTGGTGTCCTACAAGGACAAGAAGGGCAAGTACCAGAAGCAGGTGGGGATCACCCTGCCCCGGGTCCCCGGAAAATAGCCCCAGCGGGCGTCTGGGAGGGGTCTGGAAAATCGGCAGGCGGTATTCGGCCCCGGGCGCCCGAAATCGGGCGTCTGGGGCTTTTTTGTGTTTGACAGGTTTTGGCGTACCTGATATTCCAAACGCAGCAAAGAGGCTCTGGAGAGCCGTTTTCTCACCATTCACAATCTCTCTCGGAGGGAAGTCCGAAATGGCAAAAGCTGCAAAGAAGGCCGCGAGCGTCGAGCTCATCATCTCCAAGTCGCGGACCAAGGGAGCGGCCAAGGGTTACAACGTGTCGAGCGAGTTCTATCCGGCGCTCGACAAGTACGTCCGCATGGCCATCAAGGCTGCCGGCGACCGCGCCAAGGCCAACAAGCGCAAGACGCTGAAGCCGTCCGACCTGTAGAACGACGGTTGACGTTTGAAGTCACGAAGGGGCTCGGCCGAATGGCCGGGCCCTTTTCGCCGGGTGTCTCGATGGAACGGAGGCGATGAGATATGTGCCGGTGGATGGCCTACCAGGGCGGCTCGATTCTCCTGGAAGAGCTCCTGTTCAACGCTCAGAGCAACCTCATCGACCAGAGCATGAGTTCGCGTTCGGCGGAAACACCGACCAACGGCGACGGGTTTGGCGTGGGCTGGTACGGGTCACGAGAGCGCCCCGGCCTGTTCCGCAGCATCCGTCCCGCCTGGAACGACTTCAATCTGCGCGACCTGGCCGGCCAGATCCATGCGCATCTCTTTCTCGCGCACGTGCGCGCCACATCGCTGGCGACCATTCAGGAGACGAACTGCCACCCGTTCCGCTACGGGAACTGGCTGTTCGTGCACAACGGCGAGATTTTCGAAGTGGAGAAGGTGCGCCGCGACCTGATGATGGCTGTGGACGAGCGCTACTTCAACAACATCGCGGGAACGACAGACTCCGAACTGATGTTCCACCTCGCACTGACCTTCGGTCTCGAGAAGGATCCCTCCGCTGCACTCGCGCGCATGGCTGGTTTCGTTGAGGCAACCGCGCGCCGGCATGGCGTCACGGAATCCCTGTGGATGACGCTGGGGTTGAGCGACGGCAAGCGGCTCTTTGCCGTCCGCTACGCGAGCGACGGCGATGCGCCGACGCTGTATCACTCGCAAGCCGTGGAGGAGTTGCACCGCATCAACCCGGCTCTGCGCGAAGAGCTGGGACCACAGACGCGCGTGGTGGTCTCGGAGCCCATCGGGCGGTTCGCCGAGATGTGGGTGGAGGTCCCGCAGGGATCGCTGCTCGAAATGCAGGGCGGCGACCTGGAGATCCGTCCCTTCCAGCCGACCGGGTGACGGGCGCGCCGACCCGGGCCGCGTGCACCCCTTCTACTGGGCCGCCTTCGTGGCCTCGGGGAGGCCCTGACGCCGCAATTCCCGCAATTCCCACCCCTTGCGCCGTCGCGGGCCGCGTGGTAGATTCACCCAATTAACCCGGAGGACAGTCCGAATGCCCGATAAGATCCTCGGGACGGGGGTGACGTTTGATGACGTTCTCCTCGTACCCGCGAAGTCGTCATTCCTTCCCGGCGACGCCGACGTTTCCACGCGCCTCACCAAGAAGATCAAGCTGAACATCCCGATCGTGTCGGCGGCCATGGACACGGTGACCGAGGCACAGTTCGCCATCGCCATCGCGCGCGAGGGCGGCCTTGGGTTCATCCACCGCAACATGACCCCGGAGCGGCAGGCGGAGCAGATCGACCTGGTCAAGCGCTCCGAGAGCGGTGTCATTTCCAACCCCATCACGCTGGGTCCGTCGGTGCTGGTGCGCGACGCCAAGGCGCTCATGAAGAAATACGGCGTGTCCGGCGTGCCCGTCACCGACAAGAACGGCATTCTGGTGGGCATCCTCACCGCGCGCGACCTGCGTTTCAACGACGACGACTCGCTGCCCATCAAGAAGCTCATGACCGCGAAGGGCCTTGTGACCGCACCGGTGGGCATCAGGATGGAGGCGGCGCGCAAGCTCCTGCACGAGCACCGCATCGAGAAGCTGCCGGTGGTGGACGCGAAGGGCTATCTGCGCGGGCTGATCACGGTGAAGGACATCCAGAAGAAGCTCGACTTTCCCAACGCCTGCAAGGACACGCTCGGCCGCCTGCGCGTGGGCGGTGCGGTGGGGGTGGGCCCCGAGGCGCTGGTGCGCGCGGGCCTGATGGCGGAGGCGGGCGTGGACGTGGTCACCATCGACACCGCGCACGGTCATACCACCAACGTGATGGAGACCATCGCCGCCATCAAGAAGAAGCACAGGACGCTACCGGTGGTGGCGGGCAACGTGGCCACCGCGGCCGCCACGCGTGACCTCATCAAGGCCGGCGTGGACGCCATCAAGGTGGGCATGGGTCCGGGTGCCATCTGCACCACGCGCGTTGTCGCCGGCGCCGGCGTCCCGCAGATCACCGCCATCATGGACTGCGCTTCGGTTGCGTCCAGGGCGGGCATCCCGCTCATCGCCGACGGCGGCATCAAGTACAGCGGCGACATCGTCAAGGCCATCGCCGCCGGCGCGGACGTGGTGATGATCGGCAGTCTCTTTGCCGGCACCGACGAAACACCGGGCGAGGTGATCCTCTACGAAGGCCGCAGTTTCAAGAGCTACCGCGGCATGGGTTCCATCGAGGCCATGAAGTCGGGGAGCAAGGACCGCTACGGCCAGGCCGACGTGGAGGAGGCCAAGCTCGTGGCCGAAGGCATCGAGGGTCGCGTGCCCTACAAGGGGCGCCTCTCAGACTCGATCTACCAGCTGGTGGGCGGCCTGCGCGCGGGACTGGGCTACTGCGGCACCGCCAACCTGGCGGATCTGCGCGAGCGCGGGCGTTTCATGATGGTCACCTCCGCTGCGCTGCGCGAGAGCCATCCGCACGACGTCATCATCACCAAGGAAGCCCCCAACTACCGTTTGAGTTAGCATGACCTGGCACGGACAGATCAACCGCACCATCTGGGAGATCTCGGAGGCGATCAAGAAGCACCCCGAGCAGAAGCGCTACCGGCGCGAGCTGCTGCGTGCGCAGTTCCTGCAGCACTTCGAGCAGGACAAGGCCTTCCACGTGCCGCGCGACGACCGCACCTTCCTGTTCCTGCACGAGGGCGAGGGCCCTGTGGTGCTGCTGCTGCACGGTTCGGCGGGCACGCCAGCCGAGTTTCGCGAGCTGGGCAACCACCTCTACGCGCGCGGCATTTCGGTGTACTGCCCGCGGCTCACGCGCCAGACCGGGCGTGACCGTGAGGCGCTGTGGGAGTCGTGGGTGACGCAGGCGCAGATGGCGCTGGAAGCGGTGGCCACCTGCTCGGAGATGGCCTACGTGTGCGGCATGAGTCTGGGCGGCACCGTGGCGCTGATCCTGCACGACCGCGCGCCGTTGCACGGGATGATCCTGCTGGCTCCCGCCCTGTTTCCCCGGCTCAGCATCAAGGCGCGCTTCTTCCAGGTGGCCCGTGTGGTGACACCCACGGTGTTCTATCACTTCGCGGGCTGGAACGGCGAGGTGCTCAAGGCCATGGAACACGCTCGCAAGAACACGCGCGACATCCAGATTCCGGTGCTCGCCCTGCAGGCCGCCGACGACAACCGCCTCTCAGCGCGCGGATTGAAGATGGTGCGGCGGGTGGCCAAGGGAGCGGAGAGCGACATCCGCATGCTACCCACGGGTTCGCACGTGCTCACGCGCGGCGAACGCAAGGCCGACGTGTTCGAAGCGGTCAACGGGTTCGTAGAAAAGTCCGCGCGCGCCACCGGGTGGACGCCGCCGCGCAGTGGCTCGGGACCGGATCCTAGATCTGATCCATCGTGAAGCGGAAGGTCTCGTCCAGCTTCTGAATCTTCTTCACCAGTTCCTTCAGTTTCTCCCGCAGTTCGGGATCCTTCGATTTCTGATAATCCGAGTAGAGGTCGAGGAACTGGTCCTGCAGTTCCTTGAGCTGCTTGCTCGATTCCACGCGGTCCAGCGAACGTTCCAGGTGGTACACCTCGCCGGTGGAGAGACGGTCGAGGATGTTGAAGTACTCCCCGCGCATGTAGCTGAGGATCTGCACGTACTGCTCGAATCCCTTGGAGAGTTTCTCCAGCACCTCGCTGATGGCCGTGGCCTTGCGGAACATCGACTGGCTGTATGAGTAGGCAAACTGGTAGTACGCCTTGGCCCGCCCCACGTAGACCTCTTCGTTGTCCTTCATCAAAGCACCCATCGAGCCCGGCTTGGAGCCGTCGGAGTTGCGGAAAATGCCGATGGATATGAGCAGGAAGTCGGCGTTGGTCTTGTAGATGGTGTACTTGAGCCGCACGTCGGACGACTGCCGCACCTTCTCGAACAGATCGGTGTCGTAGCGCGAGAGATACTTGCGCGTGCGCTCGTGGTAGTCCGGGTTCATGAAGGACGTGAGCAGGCTGGCGAGATAGACGTTCACGTCCTCGTCGTAGTAGGTCTGGTTGGACGGGTTGCCGGACTCGAGCCTGCTGTAGAGCAGGCAGTTCATCACGAAGAAGAAGGTGGGCTCGACGTCGCGCTGCCCGCCGGGACCCAGGGTGATGTGACTTTCGCCTTCCATCTCGCGCTCCGATGCGGTTTCGGTTGCTGTCGAGCGTCGGGAAGGCGGCCACGGGGCCCGGCCGCGCCCCCACGCGATTCCGGCTGATGGGGGAGGCAGCAAGGCCCATGCCACGCAGCCTTTCCGCACCGCCGAGGGGCGCGTAGTGTAACGCACTGTTATATATACGGTTACTAATGGCGCCGCGCAAGCGCGTTTCCAGTTTGGGAACGCGTGAAATTGGGTTATAATTGCCCCCGGCGCCCCCGACTCTACTTCTAACTTATTAAAGTATAATGAGATGGGGCGTCGGGCGCGCGAGGGCGCGGGCCGGCCGGCCTGCGATACCGCGCGGAGACGGGGGGTCTTCACTTGAAAATCGGATTCCTGCAATTGCGCCCGCAGTTCGGGCGCGTCAAAGAGAACGTCCGTTCCGCCAAGTCGATGCTTGCGGGGATCACCGACACCACGGTGGTCCTGCCCGAGCTGTTCAACACCGGCTACCTGTTCCGCAACGCAGAGGAAGTCCGCAAACTCTCCGAGTCCGCGGCCAGCGGCTACACCGTCAGCGAACTGAAGAAGATCGCGGTGGCGCAGCAGTTGAACCTCGTGTTCGGCATGGCCGAGGCGAAGAACCGCAAGGTCTACAACTCCTCCGTGCTCATCACCGCGAAGGGAAAGATCCACACCTACCAGAAGGCGCATCTCTTCGACCGCGAGAAGCTGTTCTTCCAGCCCGGGACGCGCGCGTTCGCACCCGTCGCCGTGGACGGCGGCAAGCTGGGAATGATGGTGTGCTTCGACTGGTTCTATCCCGAGGTCACTCGTATTCTCGCCCTCGGCGGGGCGCAGGTCATCTGCCACCCGTCCAACCTGGTGCTGCCCTGGTGCCAGGAAGCCATGAAGACGCGTTGCATCGAGAACCGCGTCTTTGCCGTCACCGCCAACCGCATCGGTACGGAAAAACGCGGTGCGCATCAGCTCACCTTTACCGGCAAGAGTCAGATTGTGAATCCCATGGGTGAAGTTCTCGTCAGCGCCGGGGAACGAAGCGAGTCTCTGAAGATCGTGGAAATCGATCCGGCGATGGCATTGGACAAGCATGTCACCCCCAATAACGACCTGTTCAAAGACCGCAAGCCGGCCCTGTACAAACCGCTCCTTCGCAAGGTCGTATAAGGCCTAAAAAGCAACGCCAGGGCGCCCCCGTCCGTGCAAACTGCACCGGAACGGCGCGCCCAGGCCCTCCCGCGCGCCCCTCTATCCCCCGGTAATCACGTGCGTTAGGCCCCTGAGTGGCCACCGCCTGCTGGCATGTTACTTGCGTGACGGCGCGAGGCGAGCGCTGTCATTGCGCCCCGCTGTCCCTTTATTTCCCGGTGTCCCGACCGCCGGCCGATCAACCCGAAGGAGTTTCATCGTGGATCGCAAGAAGCCCCCGGTTCTCACTTCCCCGCGGAAAGTAGGCTTCCTGGTTGCGCTCATGCTGGTCGTTACCGGCCTCGGTGTTGGCTACTTCATCTCGGGTGCCTTCGGTCTGAAATGGCACTGGCTCGAACTCGGCGGCCTGTCGCCGACCACGTGGACGTTCAACCTCGACGCGTTCATCGAGGAAATGGTGCCGCTGGTGGCGCTGGTGACCCTGCTGGCCGTGGCGGCCCACGTGCTGGTTTCCGGCGCGGTCAAGCGCTACACGCGCTACGTCGATTCGGGCACGGAATACAAGCAACTGCTCAAGTCCATCAAGACCATCGATGATCTCGAGGACGAGGAGCGTCTGGAACAGCTCAAGCAGCACCCCGAACTGCGCGAGTTCCTTCTCGGTTTCAAGACGCGCATGGCGGCGCGCGAGCGCCAGCTGAAGGAAGGCGAGCGGCGCCCCGTGGCCTCGCGGGAGAACGATGGCGCGGCCCGCAAGCTCCCCGCCGAGTGCGGCATCCTGGTGAGCGCCATCATGAACGGAAAGGCCGGCTTCTCCGGCGACCTCGCCCTCACCATTCCGGAACTCAAGCAGATTGAGCGCGCGGTTCGCGACAACCTGCCGGGCGACAGCGCCGCAAGCGCGGAAGTCGAGTCGCTGCGCAGCCGCATCAATACCACGGTGGAAGCGGTGCGCAATCGCAGCGCCGGCATCCGGCGCGACGTCGACGCCTGCGTCACCGGCGTGCGCGAAATGGAGAAGATGCTCGCGCAGCTCAAGAAGGCCATCGAGAAGAACCAGGAGGCCGCGGTTGCCACCGAGGGCATTTCCAACGCCGCCAGGCAACTCGACAGCATGGCGGAAGCCCTGACCGGCCTCGGCGAGGAAACCCGCCGCATTGCCATTGCCGCCGCGCTGGAAGTCAGTGGTGGCGCCGAGGGGCAGTCCATCAAGGTCGCCGAAGAGGTGCGCACCATCGCCACGCGCTTCAACGCCGTCGCGGCGCAGTGGAAGAAGGCGGGCCCCGCGTTGCGCACCGGCCTTTCCACCATCGAGAAGGGCGTGTCGTCCAACGGCCAGCGCCGCAAGCAACTCGTCGCCTCCGCCGCCAAGGCCACCACCCTGGCGCAGAAGTGGGGCGAGCGCCTGGTGGCGCTGCAGGAGCAGATCTGCGAACTCGAGCGCGCCGCCGGAATTCAGGCCGACGTGGGCGAGTCCCGCGAGTGGGGAGCCATCGACGGGGACCTCAACGAGTACGCGCCGGAAGAGACCGTCGAGCCCGACATCCACGAAGAAGAGGACGACAGCTACGAAGCGCCCTCCGTGGACGAGGACGACGCGGTCGACGAGGCCGAGCCGGAGGCGGTGGAGGAAGAGACGGTTGCCGGTCTGGAGGAGAGCGGAACGGAATCTTTCGAGAATAACGCGCCCCCGGCCGTGTTCGAGGAGGAAGCCGGCGAGGACGAGTCCCAGTTCGCGGACATCCCCGGCTTCGAGAAGGAACAGCGCGTGTTCAACGAAGGAATCGCGCAGACCCCGGGCGAGCCGGACGACACCGGCGACGGCCTCGAGGTGGAACCGGAATCGTCCGATGTCTACAGCGAAGCCCGCCACCCTGCGCCCTCCGCCGAAGCTGCGGCCGAGGAGCCCGCGCCCGAAACGTCGTCGCACTCCGACGACGGCTTCCTCACCGGACCGCGCGGCAAGGCGCCCGCCAGGAAGGCGGCCGAGCCCGAAGCGGAATCCGATCCCGCTCCCAGGCGCCGTCCGCCCATCAAGGTGGTGCCGGTCGAGGTCGACACCGAACCCGAAGAGGACGGCCGCATCGATATTGACGCCGAGGTCGAAGAGGATGCCGACGCCCTGGATCTGTACGCGCTGGGCGCGGTGGATTTCGTGGAGGGCGTGCACGCCTGATCTGAATGGACAGTCGCTCGCTATTTGCCCGTCAGGTACGCTCGCAGTGCGAAACGCTCTGCGAGCTTCTGACTTGTCCGGTGGACACGCCGGTTCCGGAAGCGGTGCTCGAGCGCTGCAAGGTCAGCATCCGCATGCTGGCCGGCAGCATGCTCGTGGTCGACCTGACGGACTGGTCGCGCCTGCTCGGCGCGGTGGAAACCCTGCTCACCGTGCACGGCGAGCGCAACCTGGGCTGGGACGAGCGCATGGCGCAGGTGATCTTCGAGCTCATCGAGAAGGAAGAGCTGCTCGCCTCGTGCCATGAGCGCGACGGCGAAGAGGGCGCGCGCAAGTCCATCCCCACCCACGAGGTGGATGCGCTCATCGCCGGTGTCGACGCGCTGCGCGAGGAGTGCGAACACATGGAGCCCGCGCCGCCGCCGGCACCGCCCGCCGCCGCCAGCCCGGAGCGCCTGGGCAACGTCGCCGCACAGTTGCGCGCCGCCTGCGAACAGGTTCTGGACACCATTACATCGGATGCGTGGCAGGGCCGCAACAGCGACGCGGACACCGTCGAAGACCTGCGTCGCGCGCTGGGAACCATCGAGTTCTATGCGCGCGCCACCGACCGAATCGTGGCGTCGGTGGAGGAGTCCGTCGTATCGCCTCGCTGCGACCTGGCGCCACTGGAGACCGCGCTCGGGGACTTCGCCACCGAACTCATGCACGGCTCCGGCCGCGAACTCGCCATTTCCATCACCGGCGCGAGCATCGAGATGGAACCGTCGCTGCTGCCCGCTGCGTACCGGATCCTGCACGCAATGATCGGGGACATCTTCGAAAGGTGCACCGAGGGGCGGATCGAGGTTGCGGTCACGGTTGAAGACCGGCGCGGTGCGTTGCACTGGACGGTCGCCGACAACGGAGAAAACTTCCTGTCCGATTCGCGGCTCGACCACGAGGACCAGCTCGCGTTCTACCCGGGGCTGCGGCACGTGGTTCGCACGCTCAAGGAACACCACGGCACACTGGCCGTGGAGCCCGGCGCGGGCCGGCAGGCGCGCTTCGAGTTTTCGCTGCCCGCATCCACCCAGGCCGAGTCGCTGGTGGTGTGGGAGCACGCGGGCCGCACCTTCTCGGCACGGGCCGCGCAGGTGGTGAAGGTGGTTCCATCCAACGCCGACATCCGGCGCGAGAACGCCTACGGGGAGCACATGCTCATCGACGGTCGCAAGATCCCGCTCATAAAGCTGGACGTCCTGTTTCCGGAGGCGCCCTCGACCGGGGCGCGCATCGCCATACTCGGCGCCCTGGAGAAGAACGTCGCGTTCTACGTGCCGGACGACGGGTTGACCCAGGTCGGGGTGGTGCTGGGGGATTCGATTCCGGTGTGGAAGGGTGCCCCGCACGAAGTGGCGCGCGTGGATGGCCGCCGGGTGCCGCTGCTGGACGCGGACGATCTGCTGCGCGGCTACCTGTCGATTACCGGCACGGTGAGCTACGAAACCATGTCGTCGAGCGGCGTACAGGATCCGCTGGATATCTATGCGTCGGGGAGCATGTCGGGCGAAGAGCCCGTCGATGGAGAAGGGGCTGCGGCCGACGTGGGCGACGAGATCGAGATTCTTATCATCGAACAGAGCGAGGCGACACGAAACGCCTTCACGGACATTCTTGCGCGGCAGCGCCTGCGCGCGTCGTTTGCGGGAGACGTGGAGGAGGCCCTGGGCCTGATTCGTCTCAAGGAGCCGCGCGTGATCATAAGCGAGTTCCGGATTCCGACCATGGCCGCCAAGCGCATCGTGGACTCGCTGCGCAAGGAGGGACTTGCCATCCCCGTGCTGGTCACGACGTCGCAGTCCGGCAAGACCGCCGACCTCCTGGTGGAGAAGCTCGGCGCGTCGGGTTACCTGAGCAAGCCGCTGACGTCGTCCCAGGTGGCGTCGCAGCTCTCAGGGTTTCTGGGAGTGGTGCATTAGGAACCTGCAGGGTACCGAGCCATCCGCCGATTGCGTTTGACGGTGGCTCACGGTGCAAACTGCCCGCCGCGGGGCCCCATGGGGCGCGGGGTAACGGTGTAACTGCTTGTAAATACAGGCAGATGCATTTGGTACGCTTCGTGCTTTTGATTTGTCAGCCTCGGGGTGGGAACTCAGGCAGCACCGTCAACGAGAAGGATGGCGCAAAGATGAGCAAGTGGAGAGACACCGACTACTCGAGCATCGTGATCGGCGGTGCCGAAGACCAGGACGTTGTGATGACGTCGGTTGAGGCCGCCGAGTATCTGAAGATGCACGTGAAGACCGTGTGCCGGCTCGCCAAGGAACGCAAGATTCCGGCGAAGAAGGTTGGCAGCGAGTGGAGGTTCCTGAAGAGCGTGCTCGACAAGTGGTTGGCGCAAGAGGTCGTGTAACGACCGAAAGGTTCCTCCGAACTCCATCGCGCCCTCGGGCGATGCGTGCCGGGAGTCCTCATGCCGCCAAAGACAACGATCGAGAAGCTCTCGTCGTCCGTACCGGACGTCACAGTATTCAAGATCACGGGGACTCTCGGCTTCCACGAAAAGACAGTTCTGGAACGTCTGTTCAACGAGTGCAACCGGCGGGGGTTGGCTCGTGTCCTCTTTGAGGTTTCCGAGCTCGAGTCCCTGGGAGGCGGTTGCGCCAGCATCATTCGCGATGAGGCCAAGCAGGGCCGCATCGCGATTGGTCTGGTAGGGGCCCGTCGCACCGTTCTCAAGTTCCTCAAGAAAGAAGACGCACCGCGCATCGTGGTGGCGGAGTCGGTCGACGAGGCCACCCCGCACGTGCTGCGCATGGCGCTGGCCCACGAGGCGCACGCCGACCCGGACGTGGACTCCGACGACGCGCTGCTGTCCAACCTGGAGGAGATCCTCGAGCTGGGCGACGCGCCCGCCGACGAGGAAGACGCGGAGGTGGCGCTGGACGCCGAGAACGCCGAAGCCGGGGTGGACGTCCGGGCCGAACCCGAACCCGCGCCGGAAGCGCCGCAGCCCGAGCCGGAGCAACCGCGCAGACGGTCACCCGCCGAGCGGCGCGCGGCGGAAGCGGCCGGCGAGGAGTCGGCGGCGGCCCCGAAGGCGCCCGCCGGCGCGGAAGCGCCCTCCAAGGACCTGCAGAAGCGGGTGGTGCAGTACAACACCCTCTTCTCCATCAACTCCGAGTTCCACCGCTTCCAGGACCGCAAGAGCCTGCTGGACGCGTTCCTGCTCACCGCCATCGCCCAGTTCGGCGTGGAGAGCGCGGTGTTCATGGAGCGCAACCGCGGCTACTTCGTGCCCGTCGCCATGAAGGGCATCGAGCCCGGTGAGCTGCGCGGCTTCGCGGTGTCCGAGGAGCAGCTCAAGATCAAGACCTGGAAGAAGGAAGTGGAAGTGCAGACGGTGGAGAAGTCGCGCTTCGGCGACGACGTCAAGGCGCCGCTGCTGGCGCTGGGCTGCACCTACGTGGTGCCCTTCATCGTCCACGGCGACATCCGCGGCATCGTGCTGCTGGGACGGCCCATCAAGAACGAACTGGACGCCAGCAACACCGAGTTCCTCAAGATCATGATCAACCAGGCCGCCATCGCCTACGAGAGCATGTCGCGCTTCGAGGAGGAGAACGAGCGCACGCTGGGTATCGTGCAGACGCTGATCTCCCTCATCGAGGAGAACACGCTGGCCCGCGGCAACACCAACCTGGTGACCAACTACGTCTTCGCGCTGGCCACGCGCCAGCACTACCCGCAGGAATACCTGCGCGATCTCATGTACGGAACGGTGCTGCGCGACATCGGCATGATCAAGGTCAGCGATCTCATCGTGCGCAGCCCGCGCGAACTCATGCCCGAAGAGTGGGAGATCATCAAGCAGCACCCCACCGACGGCTCCAAGATGCTGACCAACATGAAGTTCTCCAGCCACGTGACCGACATCGTGCTGCACCACCACGAGCGCTTCAACGGTGAGGGTTACCCAAACGGCAAACAGGGGCAGGATATCCCGCTGGGCGCGCGCATCGTTTCGGTGGTGGAGAGTTACGCGGCCATGCTGCAGGAGCGACCCACCCGGCCCGCATTGTCCCGCGAGGAGGCGTTGAACACGCTCAAGGAAAACTGGGGCATGCGTTACGACCCCGAGGTGGTGCGCGGTTTCATTGAACTTCTGGAGGAGGAGATCCGGTCCGGCAAGAATCTGCACGAGAAGAAGTTTGCCATGTTCAGTGTTTGAGGGGAGACATGAGCACACCCATACTGATCGTCGATGACGATCCAAAAATACTCGAAGTGGTCGGGGTATCGCTGGAGCGCCGCGGCTACGACGTGCGCACCGCGCGCAGCGGCCGCGAGGCACTGCGGCGGGCCGCGGAGACGCCACCGGACCTGGTCATCCTGGACCTTGGCCTGCCCGATATGAACGGCATGCAGGTGCTGGCGCGCGTGCGCGAGGGCGGCAATCCGCCGGTGCTGTTCCTCTCCGCCGAGACCGACGTGGGCGTGCGCCTGGAGGCGCTGAGCCGTGGCGCCGAGGACTTCCTGGTCAAGCCCATCTCCCTGGAGGAACTCCACGCCAAGATTACAGGCTGTCTCAAGCGCCACGCGCGCCTGCGCTCGCTGGGAGAACGCAACCAGGTGCTCGAAGCGGAATTGGAAAAGGGCGCGGAGAAGGCGGCGCGGGAATTCAAGCGCCACCTGCTCTCCATGCGCACGTTGCTGTCCATGTCCCACGACCTCAACCGGGCCATGCAATCCGACGAGCTGGTCAAGGTGGCGTCACTGACGCTGCTGGGCGAGTTGAAGGTGTCGAGCATGGCGCTGTTCGGGGTGGAGCGCGAGAACGCCCCGGACTTTCGCCTGCTGGGCGTGAAGGGCTTCGATGCAAAGCGCTTCGACGGCATGACCGTGGCGCGAACCTCGCCGTTCACGGAAATGCTCGCCCAGGAGACGCACGCGGTGCGCATCGCCCGCAATTCCGACCAGCGCTGGGTGAAGAATCTGCCCGACCTGCGCCTGGCGGTGTTCGAATACGCCACGCCCATCATGGTGCGCGGAAAGATGAAGGGCGTGATCTTCACCGGACCCAAGCTGACCGGTGACGATTACAGCGAGTACGAGCTGGACATCATTACCATCATCGCCAACTCGGTGGGCATCGGCATGCAGAACGCCAGCCTGATCACGCAGCTGCAGACCACCTATGTCTCCACGCTGCGCTCGCTGATTTCCATCATCGAGGCCAAGGATCCCTACACCAAGGGGCACACCGAGCGCGTGGCGTCATACTCGGTGGCGTTGGCCACGCGCATGGGCCTCACCGGCGGCGACATCAAGCGCATCATGTTCGCGGCCCTCATGCACGACATCGGCAAGATGGGCGTGCTGGACGAGATCGTCAACAAGCCGGGCGCGCTCACCGAGGCGGAATGGGAACTGATGCGCGCGCACCCGGTGGTGGGCGCGGGCATCGTGGAGAAGATGGAGTTCCTCACCGGCACCGCCGACATCGTGCGCCACCACCACGAGAGCTGGAACGGCAAGGGCTACCCGGACGGGCTGCGCGGCGAGGACATCCCGCTGGGTGCGCGCATCGTCACGGTGGCCGACAGCTTCGACGCCATGACCACCGACCGCCCCTACCGCAAGGCGCTCACCTTCGACGAGGCCATCGAGCGCCTAGAAGGATCCGCCGGCGTGCAGTTCGACGCCGAGCTGGTGAAGGTGTTCGTGAAGTATATCCGCGAGAAAGAGCGCGCCGAAGCGGCGGTGTGCGAAGACTGATTCTGTCAACGCGGTTGAAGATTGACGGCCCGTTCGTCAACCGCGTTCACACCTCGCCGATGGCGCGGCGCCGGGTTTCAGGCTCCGTGTCATCTTCTTCCCTCCCGTAACCTTACACACGGCAATCGATTGACGGCGACGTTGCGTTCGTCGCAGCGCTCGTGCAGTTTATGGCACCGCGCTTGCCATAGACCGAGGCATCCATGACCGGCCTCGACACGGAGCAACGGCGGCGCGTGTGGTTGCGGTGAGAGAAGGGTGAGTCGCCGTTGCTCCGGCGCGGGCCACTGCGTGACAGGGAAGAGGGAGCGGGGGTGCGGCGGAAACGGGAGGAGTCGTCGCGCTCAGCGGGCCCGATTCGACCAAGCGAGCCTTTGCCCCGGCGATGAGCCGGATCCGAGCGTGTGCAGCCAGCCCGCGAGTCTGGGCGTGCAACACGAGTACCCCACTCGGGGCTGACGCCGGGGACAGAGTTTCGCAAGGCCGGCTCGACGCCCGTCGCTCCCTCTTTCTTCTTACGTCCGGCCCGCGGCCGGACGCAAGTATCTACCGGCTTGTCGCCATTCCGTCTCTACGCTTATAGTCGGGGTCTCGAAGCCAACCGATCCCCATCAGCAAGGATTTCACCCATGTCCACCCAGCGCATCACGGAAAGCGACGTCCTCAAAAAGACCCTCCCCAATGGCCTCACCGTCCTCGTCAAGGAGGACCACGCGGCACCCATCGTGGCGGTGAACATGTGGTTCGGGGTGGGGTCGGTGCACGAGAGCGAGGAGATGAACGGTCTCGCCCACTTCCAGGAGCACATGGTCTTCAAGGGGACGAAGAAGTACGGCGTGGGCGACATCGGGCGCATCGTCAAGTCCGCGGGCGGCAACCTCAACGCCGGCACCAGCTACTCCTACACCATGTACTACGTGGTGCTGCCCTCGGCGAAGTTCGACACGGCGCTCGAGGTGCAGGCAGACGCCATGATGAACTCCACCTTCGACCCCGAGGAGTTCAAGAAGGAACGCCTGGTGGTGATCGACGAGGCGCGCATGTACGACGATCGCCCCGAGTCCTTCACCTTCTATCGCACCATGGAGCTGGGTTTCGAGCGGCACACCTACCGCCGGCCCATCGCGGGCTACCAGCCCATCGTGGAGAAGATCACGCGCGACCAGCTGCTCGACTTCTACAACAACTACTACCGTCCCCGGAACGGCCGCCTGGTGATCGTGGGCGACATCGACCCCGAGGTGGCATTCCGGCGCGCGGAGGCGGTGTACGGGGGCTGGAAGGACGGTGCTGTGGCCATCAACGAGCCGCCGGCGGAGCCGCCGCAGCGGACCTTCCGCTACATGGCCTACGGTGGCCCCATGGACCACGCCTACCTGGGCGCGGGCTTCCACGTGCCCAGCATCCTGCACGAGGACTACCCGGCGCTGCAGATGCTGGCCGAGCTGTTGAGCAGCGGGCGCAGCTCGCGCCTCTACCGGCGCGTGCGCGAGGAGAAGCAACTGGTAACATCGGTGAACGCCGACATGCTGGCCGAGAAATGGCCGGGGTTCTTTCTGATCGCGGCCTCGATGCCCCCGACGCGCTGGGATCCGGCGTGCGCGGCCATCTTCCAGGAGATCGAGCGCTTCAAGCACGAGCCCACACCGGAGCGCGAGCTGGAAAAGGCGCGCCGCCAGGTGGAACGCGGCATGTTCAAGGAACTGGAGACGATGGAGGGACAGGCGTCCAACATCGGCTACTACGAACTGCTGGGCGACCACCGCCTGGCCGACGAGCACCGCGAGGCCATCAAGAAGGTCACCGCAGAGCAGGTGATGGCGGTGGCGAAGAAGTACTTCCACCCCGACAACCTCTCGCTGGTGAGTTACCAGCCGCGTGAAATCACCTCGCCCGGCGACCACCTGGTGGAGAAGATGGTGCGGGGCACGCTGTCCAGCGAGGGGGGCATCAAGAAGATTCCGGTGGACGCGATCTCAACTGCCCGCGCGACGCGCGAACATGGAAAGCGCTCGGGACAGACCACCGCGGGCAAGCCCGCGGTGGTGGAACAGTTTTCCCTCGCCAACGGTGTGCGCGTGCTCCTGAAGCCGCGCCCCAACGTGCCGCTGGTGTCCATGCTCACCGTGTTTCCGGGCGGCGGGCGCTTTGAGCCGGCGGGCAAGGCCGGGCTCGGGCTCCTGACCCACCGCATGCTCACCAAGGGCAGCGCGCGCTTCAGCGCGGAAGACATCGCGGCCGGCATCGAGGGCCTCGGCGGCGGCATCGAAAGCTATTCGTCGTTCGACACCGGTGGCGTGTCGGTGGGCGTGTTGTCCGAGTATGCCGAGGACGCCATCGACATCTACCGCGACGTGCTGCGCGAGCCGAAGTTCGACTCCATCCGTGTCGCGCAGGAAAAAACGCGCCTGCTCGAGGAACTCAAGCGCCGCCACGACAACCCGGTGCCGTACGCCATGGACAAGCTGTTCCGCTACATGTTCGGCCGTCATCCGTACGCGCACCCGTTCCTGGGCGACCCGTCCGAGCTGGAGGGGATCGCGCCGGAGGAATGCGGCGCGTGGTACCGCGGACTGCTGGCGCCCGAGCAGGTGGTGCTCTGCATGGTGGGGGACCTGTCCACGGAACGCGCGCGCGCCATCGCGGAGAAGCTGCTGGGGGACCTCACGCCGCACCCCGCGCCCGCGCCACACCCCGCGCCGGCCGCGCCGGTGCGCCCGGGTGAACACGTCAAGCGCCGCGCGGGCATCAAGCAGGCGGTGACCTTCGTGGGCTTCCCCGCGCCGGCCATGATGACACCCGCGTCGTGGGCGCTCGAGGTCTTGAACGGCGTGCTCACCGGCCTGGGCGGGCGGCTGTTCGTCGAGCTGCGCGACAAGCGCTCGCTGGGCTACATGACCGGCTCCGCGTACAACTCGCTCCTGCAGGGCGGCATCTTCTTCGGCTACGCCAACCCGGGTGCCGAGGGCGTGGACGAGGCGGTGCGGGTGATCCTGCACGAGCTGGAGAAGGTGGCGAAGGAAGCGGTGAGCGACGAGGAGCTGTCGCGCGCCAAGGAGTGGCTCATCGGGTCGCATGTAATGGAGCTGCAGCGCAACGGCGCGCAGGCGGGCGCCTACGGCGCCTACGAGGCGCTGGGCTACGGCTGGGAAGCGGTGGACCGCGTGCCGGACGACATCCGTGCCGTCACCAAAGACGACATCGTGGCGGCCGCGCGCGCAACCTTTGTAAGGGAGAACGCCGTGATCGTCCGCATGCTGCCCGCCGACTGAGCGCGTCTCCCAACTACGCCGATTCCGCCGCCGCGCGCGGCTTGGCTGCCGCGCCGAAGCTCGTGTACAGCGCGTTGCGCAGCGTGGAGATGTCCACCTTGCGGTAGAGCTTGCCCGACTCCGCGTAGGCAATGCCACCCGTCTCCTCGGACACGATCACCACGATGGCGTCGGTTTCCTCGGACAGACCCAGTGCCGCGCGGTGGCGCGTGCCCAGCGCCTGCGCGAGGCGTTCGTCCTGCGACAGGGGCAGGATGCAGCCCGCCGCCACCAGGCGGTCGCTCTGGATGATCACGGCACCGTCGTGCAGCGGTCCCGGGCGCGTGAAGATGGTTTCGATGAGTTCGGCGCTCACCCGCCCGTCGACCGGCGTGCCCGTCTCCAGGTAGTTCTTGAGCCCCATGTCCTTCTCGAAGACGATCAGCGCGCCCGTCTTCTTCACGGAAAGCTCCTGCACCGCCTTGCACACCTCGGGAATCACGCCGCTCTCGCGCATGCGCACGAAGCGCGACAGCCAGCGGTTCTGGCCCAGCATGGAGAGCGCGCGCCGCAGCTCGGGCTGAAAGATGATCACGAAGGCAATCACCCACACCGTGCGCAGGCTGGAGATGAGCCAGTTGACCGCCAGCAGGTTCATCCACTGCGCGATCACCGACAGCACGAACAGCACGATGAGCCCGAAGAACATGTGCACGGCGCGCGTGCCCTGCATGAGCGAGAACACCCGGTAGAGCAGGAACGTGACGATGAGGACATCGAGCACGTCGAGGATGAGTTCGAAGGGGATGCCCTGCATGGCCTAGCGTGGGGGGCGGTGCGGGCCGGGGTTGTCGATGGCGTCCAGCACGCGGAACAGCCCCGCGGTCTCGGCCACGTCGTGCACGCGCACCATTTCCACGCCGCGCTCGCGGCACAGGGCCGCCACGGCGAGGCTGCCGGGGAGGCGCGCGTCGGGTGCCGCACCGCCCAGCAGCGTTCCCAGGAAGGATTTGCGCGACGCACCCACGAGCACGGGATAGCCCAGCGCGCGCAGCGCGTCAATCCTTTTCAGGATTTCGAGGTTGTCGATGAGGCGCTTGCCGAAGCCGAGGCCGGGGTCGAGCACGATGCGCGACGACTCGATGCCGGCCGTCTCCAGCGCCGCCGCGCGCAGCGCGAGGAAGTCGGCGATCTCCTGCGGCGCGTCGTTGTACGCCGGCTCCTGCTGCATGTTCTCCGGCTCTCCCAGCATGTGCATCAGGATCACCGGAATGTCAGGATGGTCGCGCAGCACGTCCACCATGGTGCTGTCGCGGGTGGCGTTGACGTCGTTGAGCAGGGTGGCGCCGGCGTCGAGCACCGCGGCCGCCACCTCCGGGTGGCGCGTGTCGATGGATACCGGCGCCGGCAGCGGCGGGCGGCCCTCGCCCCCGCGCACCAGCGTCTCCACCACCGGCAGCACGCGGGCCAGTTCTTCGGTGACCGAGATGGCAGACGCGCCCGGCCGCGTGGACTCGCCGCCCACGTCCACCAGGTCCGCCCCCGCAGCCACCATGGCGTGCGCGTGCGCCACCGCCGCGCGGTGAGACACGAACTTGCCGCCGTCGGAGAACGAGTCGGGGGTGACGTTGAGAATGCCCATGATGAGCGGGCTCCCACCGAAGGTGAGCGTGCGTGGGCCGCAGCGGAGGGAGCGGGGGTGGGTGGTGCTCATCAGGATCAAAACGCGAACGGCGCCCGCGGCGCCGTTCGACGGGGAAGGCTACGTGCTCGGGCCGGGCTCCACGATGGGCGGCAGCCCCGGCATCTGCTTCTTGCGATCCGTCTCGGCGGGCTTTGCCGCCGGCTTCTCCTCGGCCGGCGCCGCGTGCAGGCGCTCCGGGTCCATCGGGGCCAGCGTGCCGCCCTCGAGGAGGGTCTGGATTTCCGCGGCGTCCAGCGTTTCGCGCTCCAGCAAGGCGTTGGCCATGCGGTGCAGGATGTCGATGCGCTCCTCGAGGATCACGCGCGCGCGCTCGTACTGCTCGTCGACGATGCGCTTGACCTCTTCGTCGATCTCCTGCGAGGTCTTCTCGCTGTAGTGCGTGTTCTGCACGATGTCGCGCCCAAGGAACACCTGCTCGTCGCGATCACCGAAGGCAATGGGCCCCAGCTTCTCGCTCATGCCCCAGTGCATCACCATGCGGCGGGCGAGCTTCGAAACCATCTGGATGTCCGACGACGCGCCGCTGCCCATGCGCTTGAGTATCAACTCCTCCGCCACGCGGCCGCCCAGGGCCTGGGTGATGGTGTCGAGGCACCACGCCTTGGAGTACTCGGAGCGGTCGTCCTCGGGCAGGAAGAAGGTGAGGCCGCCGGCCGCACCGCGTGGGATGATGGTCACCTTGTGCACCGGGTCGGAGTATTTCAGTGCCGCGCCCACCACGGCGTGGCCGGCCTCGTGGTACGCGGTGAGGCGCTTGGTCTCTTCCTTGACCACGCGGCTCCTGCGTTCGGGGCCCAGGTAGATCTTGTCCTTGGCGTCTTCCAGGACGTCCATGGTGACCTTGGTCATGCCCTTGCGCGCCGCCAGCAGCGCCGCCTCGTTGATCACGTTGGCGAGGTCCGCGCCGCTCATGCCGGGTGTGGCGCGGGCCAGCACGGCCAGGTTGACGTCTTCGGCCAGCGGGGTCTTGCGCGAATGAACGCGCAGGATGCCTTCACGCCCGCGGACATCGGGCAGGTCCACCACGATGCGGCGGTCGAAGCGGCCGGGGCGCATGAGTGCGGGGTCGAGCACGTCGGCGCGGTTGGTGGCCGCGATGAGAATGACGCCCTCGTTGGACTCGAAGCCATCCATCTCCACCAGCAGCTGGTTGAGCGTCTGTTCGCGCTCGTCGTGGCCGCCGCCCAGGCCGGCGCCGCGATGGCGGCCGACCGCGTCGATCTCGTCGATGAAGAGGATGCACGGCGCGTGCTTCTTGCCGGTCTCGAACAGGTCGCGCACGCGCGACGCGCCAACGCCCACGAACATCTCCACAAAATCCGAACCGCTCATGGAGAAGAAGGGCACGTTGGCTTCGCCGGCCACGGCGCGCGCCAGCAGCGTCTTGCCGGTGCCGGGCTGGCCCAGCAGCAGCGCACCCTTGGGGATGCGACCGCCGAGCTTCTGGAACTTCTTGGGTTCGCGCAGGAACTCGATGATCTCATGCAGCTCTTCCTTGGCCTCGTCGCAGCCGGCCACGTCGTTGAAGGTCACCCGCGGCCGGTCGCCGCCGAACATGCGCGCGCGGCTCTTGCCAAAACTGAACGCGCGGTTACCGCCCGCCTGCATCTGGCGCATGATGAGCAGCCACAAACCAATAATGAGCAGCAGCGGCAGCCCGGACGTGAGCACCTTGACCCACATGCTGCCGCCGGGAACCTGTCCCTCCACCATGGCGTCGGGGTTGCGGTCGAGGATGCGCTGCGGGAGATCCTTGTCTTCCACCGGCAGCGCCAGCGTAAACTGCTCCACCTTGACCTCGCGGGTGCGCTCGCGGTCGGTGGTGTTGGGAATGGGAACCAGGGTGGGCGTGGTGAGTTCGCCACGCACCTCGAGTCCCTTGAAGGTAATCTTCTTGATGTTGCCGGAGTCTACCTGCGAGAGGAACTCGGAGTACGAGATACGGTACTGGGGCGTCTTGCCCATCTCGAACATCTGGAAGGCGACGAGCAGGACGATGACCAGCAGCACCCAGAACACCATGGCCTTGAACGGCCTGGTGGGCCGTCCCGCGGGGGGACGGGGGGTGAGCGGCGTGCGTCCGCCAGGACGCTTATCCGAGTCTCGTTGATCCGACATGAGGTACGACCCGATGTTCAGGAACCGGCAGGCCGGTCATAGCCGGCCACAAAGGGTAAGTTACGATAATTCTCGTCGTAGTCCAGCCCGTAACCGACGACGAAAACGTCCGGGATCTCGCGGCCGAGATAGCGGACGGGAATCCCGGCCGGTTGCGGGAGCCGTTTGCGCAGGAGGGCGCAGATTTCGAGGCTCGCCGGATTCCGTAACTTCAACATATTCACAATATAAGCCAGAGTTGTGCCAGTGTCTATGACATCCTCCACCAGCAGCACATCGCGCCCGGCGATGTCGATATCGAGGTCCGCCACAATCCGGACCACCCCGCTGGACTGCATGCCCCCATTATACGACGACACCCGCAAAAATTCGATGTGATGGGGAATGGTGAGGTGCCGGATGAGGTCGGCCAGAAACACAACCCCGCCCTTGAGCAAGCTGATGAGCACGGGGTGGCGGTCGCTGTAATCGAGCGAAATGGCCCGGCCCAGGCCGCCCACGATGTCCGAGATCTCGGCTGACGACAGAAGCACGGGGCCCGGAGAGGGATGGTCGGGGCGGTTCACGCGGGTCCTCCCGGGGATGCGGATTCGGCGGTGATGTGGATCAGCGGCATGCCGTCGCCGGAAACGCGGGTGGACTCGGATGCCACCACGCCGGGCACCCACACGATCTCGCCGCCGCTCTCGATGACGACGGCGCGCGCGCGATCGCGATGCGGGATCTTCTTGTCGATGAAGATGTCGCTGAGCTTCTTGCTGCCACTCATGCCGAAGGGCCGAATGCGGTCGCCGGGACGGGGCGAACGAACCGTCAGTTGTCTGACCGGAAGTGAGGCTTGTTCTCCGCTCAGGCACTTCGCGCGCGATGGTTGAAAGCGCGCCTCGTGAAATCGCGTCGAACAAGCCTCACTCCCGGCCAGCTCGTCCGCTCGAAGTGCCCTCACAATCCAACCATTCAATTCGACGGCGCCCGGAACCGAAAGCGGTGCGGCACGCAGTTCCTCGTTCACTTCGACACCGCGCACGCGCCACACGAGGGCGTCGTGGTCGCGGCGGACGGAAACACCGGGCAGATCAACGGAGGCACCCACGCGTTCGGCGCGCGCGAGCGCGCGCACGTGCCCGTAGTGAACGGCGGTTACACCCGCCAGGCACCCGATGCGCTCCAGAACATCGCCGAGGAGGATCGCCACCTCGCTCTCATCCAACCCGGCGAACGCATCCACGGGCAGCACCCACGCGCCGTTGTCGCGGCAGAGCCGCCCCAGACGGACGTCCGTCACCAGGCGCGCCGCGCGAAGCGCCTCTTCCGCGCCGCGCGACGTGCGCAACAGCGCGTCGTCGATAGTCGGGAAGGCGCGGCGCAGCGCGGGAAGTGTGTCGTGGCGCACGGCGTTGCGCGCAAAGCGGCGGTCGTCGTTACTGGGGTCGGTGACGAATGCAATGCCGTGCCGCGCGCAGTAGTCGAGCGTGTCGGCGCGCGCAACGTCCAGTAGCGGACGCACCAGACTATCGCGCTCGCGCGCAATGCCGGCCAGGCCGCGCGCGCCCGCGCCGCGCAGGATGCGCATGAGCACCGTCTCCACCTGGTCGGAGCGCGTGTGCGCGGTGGCGATCCAATTGCACGATTCGCGCGCGGCGGCGTCGCGCAAGAATTCGTAGCGCGCCTCGCGCGCCGCGGTCTCCATGGAGACACGCGCGCTGCGCGCGCGCGCGGGGACGTCGCCCGCCCCCGCCACCACGCGGATGCCGTGCGCGTCCGCAAGGGCGCGCACCGTGTCGATGTCGCGCGCGCTGTCCCTGCGGATGCGATGGTCGAAGTGCGCCGCCACCACGCGCGCCCCGCCGCGTGCCGCGTGATCCGCGGCCGCCGCGAGCAGCGCCATGGAGTCCGCACCGCCCGACACCGCCACCAGCACACGCCCCCCGGCCGCAAAGGCCGGCGTGCGCGCCAGGGCATGGTCGATGGGGTGGGAGGAAAGCATGGCCTCAAGCATAGCGCACCAGGAGCGTCGGACAACCCGAAAGGGAAAGGAAAGTGGTGGCGGAGCAGGGATTCGAACCCCGGACACGCGGATTATGATTCCGCTGCTCTAACCAACTGAGCTACTCCGCCCACCCTGAACAGACTTGTATTTGAAGCAGTTACGAGGTAAGCTGGCCCTCGATCGCCCTCGCGAACCACCGGGCTACACGGTTCGCAGGCAGTTCTCGGAGGACGGGTACACGGTTCGCCAGGGAGGACAACACCATGCAGCCAACAAGGCTCACCGAAGCATTCATCCGGCAACTCGCGTACGAAGACAAACCCGTCGTCGTCCGGGACACCATCGTAAAGGGACTGATGGTCGCCGTCAATAAGCACTCTAAGTCCTATAAGGTCCAGCGGGACCTGTGGGTCGGCCAGCGCGGCCGCCGGCGCAAGACCAAGACCGTCCGGCATACCCTCGGGACCACCCTGGAGCTCACCTTGGACGACGCCCGTACGCGCGCCATGGAGGTCATCACGCAGATCAAGCGGGGGGTGGACCCCAACGCCTCGGACGTCGAGCCAGGGGCGGAAACGTGGACCGTGGAGCGCATGTTCGAGGAGTACATGGCCGACCTGCGGGCGCGCGAGTGCGCGGACCGTACCATCTCGGACGTCCGGGTTCAGATGAACCGGTACCTGGCGGACTGGAAGCCCATTCCGATCTCGGACGTGACGCGCTCAATGGCCCGTGAGAAGCACCGCCATATCTCGGAGCGTCATGGCAAGGCGGTGGCGAACAGCTCACTCCGCCTGTTCAAGGCGGGGTACAATCTCGCGATGCGCGTTGTGGACGACCCCGACGCCTTGCCCGACAACCCCGTCAAGGCCGTCACGTTCAACAAGGTCCGCTCCAGCAACCGCGTCCTGATGCCCGAGGACTTGCCCGAGTGGTGGGCGAAGGTTCAGGCGCTTCCGAACCCGCTGCGACGCGTCATGCACACGCTCGGGCTCTTCAGCGGGCTCCGGCCCGGGACGCTCGTGTCGCTCCGTCGTGAGTGGCTCCACCTGGACGAGCACGCAATCTCGATTCCGCGGATGAAGTCAGGCGAGCCCTTCGACCTGCCGCTCTCGAACTACATGGTCGGGCTCGTGCAGCAGGCACTGGAACTGGGCGACATGCTGTACCCCGGCTCTGAGTGGCTTTTCCCGACTCGCAACGTGCGCGGTAAGATCATCGCGACAGCGGTCTGGCGGGAGAAGACGCTGCCCAGCGAAACCGGGCACATCCTGCGCCACACCTACCGCACGATCGCGCAGCGCGTGGGCCTCGACAAGATCGACGCCCGCATGCTGCTGGACCACAAGGTGGTCGGCATCGACCGCGTGTACGTCCACGAAAAGGCGCTTTTCGATCGGCTGCTAGCCTCGCAGGAGACGATGACGGCGGCAGTGCTGGAACTCATTCATGAGGATGGTCGCGTGGGCGATTCAGTTAGTGCGTATGACCGATAGCGACACCAAGAAACCTGCCGCAACTGACAGCGTCCCACAGCGGCAGAAGGTTCAGTGGATGCACTTCAAAGAAGCGGGCTACAGCTTTTTCTTCCCCATGAGCGTCAGCCCGTCGCGGAGCACAAGGAGGCGGCGCATTCGCGGTATCTCATCAACTTCGTGGACAATTTCATCTGGTTCTGCTCATGACTCCATCCTCTCACGGAATGGAGCCTCCGACAATCCCGGGGCGGTTCAGTCCATCTTCGGCGCAGGCAGTCGGATATTCTGACGGTTCTTCGGGACTTTTTGGTTGACAGGGCATCTCGTGTGAAACACACTTGTCTTCGCAGCCGGGGAGTTTCAAATCATTGTGGCAACGGGGAGGAGACCATCTCTTGGATCTCGCGAGGTGCCGCAACCAGCCGCATACCATTTCCTGCGTACCGCCAGAGTTGGCGGCGCGTTGTTCGACCAGTTCGGAGCGTCGATCTGAGCGTTCCCACTTGGTTGGCAGAGTTAGCTTGAGGCGAAGCATCGCCGCCATTCCGCAACTTCTGCTTTTTCCAGCCATTTTTGTTCTCATTTCCATGTTGTTCTGGGATGCGCCTTCGCATGCTGCAGAGATCGGGCGAATCGTGGATCGTGTTGAGGTTGGCGTTGGCTCTGTGGGTGGCGTAGGCCAGGTTTCTACTTTCAACGTGCAGAATGCAGAACATGTTACTGCATTCGATGCAGTAGCGCTCAGACTGGTAGTATGCGGTCCAGAGGTAGTTTGGCGAATATTTCCTCTTGTTATGACGACTTGGGGAGCGGGAAATCCGTTCTTGAATATCTCAAGTGCCGATGGCGCCCACATGGAAATCGATGAGTTGATTGTGGGGGGGGGTGTCGGTCTGACGACAGGAATTGGTTCCGCCACATTCGTTCTCACCGTTGGCGCAGCATACGTTCGAGAGAGCGTGAGTGCTGACTATACAGCGTGGTTTGGCGAGAGCGCGTCGTTCGTCCATGACGGCGCCGGCGCAATTCTGGGTGGTGCACTTCGCTTTCCGTTTGTTTCATTCGCCGACGTATTCGTCCAATACGAAGTCACCGTGCGGAAGCAATACGAGACTTATGGGACATTCGCGCTGAACCGGGTCTATTCTTTCACCTCGTCCCATGCTCTGGACAGCGCGACTATCGGGATTAGTATTCCTCTCTCTCGGTCGGACCACGATGCGGAGTAGTTCCAGAACACGTCAGCGATAGCATGTCTGGGGGGATACAGTGTTCCATCCGCTCTGTTTGAAAAAGTTCGACTGCGCCTTTCTCGCAAGCATCGTGTGTCTGCTTGGCGCCATCGCGTGTAGCGTTGATGTTGTCCCCCCACCAGACGACTGTGCTGCAAACCCAGCGTTTGTTCTGTGGGTGGAGGCAAACGTTCAAGACGGAGTCACGACTGACTGGACCTCATATGTGAGACTGTAAGCTTTTCTGTGTAACTGGCCTTGGACTACACTCTATCAAGGAGGAAGGACCATGGCCAAGCCAGATCCCACCGACAAGTTCATCGACGACCTCATCCGGGGCAAGAAGCCCGAAGAGATCTTAGGCGACGAGGGCGTCCTCAAGCAACTGACCAGGCGGCTCGTCGAACGCGCGCTCGAAGGCGAGATGACGCATCATCTTGGCTACGAGCCTCACGCGCCCGAGGGCAAGAACACCGGCAACTCGCGCAACGGCAAGACGACCAAGACCGTGATCGGCGAGAGCGGCGAGCTGGAGATCACGGTTCGCCGCGACCGCAACGCTGAGTTCGAGCCCAAGCTCATCGGCAAACGCCAGCGCCGGCTCCCCGGCTTCGACGACAAGGTGATCGCGCTCTACGCGCGCGGCATGACGACCCGGGAGATCCAGGGGCATCTGGAGGAGCTTTACGGCGTCGAGGTGTCTCCGCAGCTGATCTCGGCGGTGACGGACTCAGTGATGGACGATGTGGCGACGTGGCAGAGCCGGCCACTCGATCCGGTCTACCCGATCGTGTACTTGGACGCGCTTCACGTGAAGATGCGCCACGAGGGCCGCGTGCAGAGCCAGGCGGTGTATCTCGCGCTCGGAATCACGCTTGAGGGGCGCAAGGAACTTTTGGGGCTCTGGATCGGCGAGAACGAAGGGGCGAAGTTCTGGCTCTCGGTGATGACGGACCTCAAGAACCGCGGCGTTCGGGACATCCTGATTGCGTGCGTCGACGGCTTGAAGGGCTTCCCGGACGCAATCGAGACCCTGTACCCGAAGACGCAGGTCCAGCTGTGCGTGATCCACATGGTGCGCCACTCGCTCAAGTACGTGGGATGGAAGGATCGCAAGGCGGTCGCGGCTGACCTGCGCACGGTCTACACGGCCCCGACCGCTCAAGCGGCCGAAGAAGCGCTCGACGCGTTCGAGGCGAAGTGGGCGCCGCGCTTTCCGTCGATTGTGAAGAGCTGGCGGACAAACTGGGTGAACCTGATCCCGTTCTTCGATTACCCGCCGGAGATCCGCAAGGTGATCTATACTACCAACGCCATCGAGTCGATCCAGGCGAGTCTTCGGAAGATGACGCGGCAGCGGGGCGCGTTTCCAAACCAGGACAGCGTTCGCAAGGTGATCTACCTGGCGCTGTCGCGGATCTCGAGAAAGTGGAAGCGGCCGGTCCTTGACTGGGTCGCAGCCTTGAATCACTTCAGCGTGGTGTTTGAGGGAAGAATCTAAGCAGCAGGAGAAGATGGGTCAGTTACACAGAAATCTTGACACTCTCGCTGTTGGGCTGACCCTCCATGCGGTGGTTGCTGCGAGGAGAAGCCGAAGGATGACGGCATCCCTTACCAGGCCTTTCTCCCGGTGTTCCTCCGCAGCACGATCTGGCCGGCGCTCCGCGTCGTGGTTGTGTAGATCGCCGCAAGAGAGGGGGGATGGTCATGCATGCATTAATCATAATCGTCGCGTTCGCTCTGGCGAGCGGCGGTGATGTGGCCGAGTTAGCCGCACAAGCGCAGTCCCTGTCGGTTTCTGCCGAAACGAAGGCGTCGGTCCCCGAGGTGTACCTGTACGGCAACTCAATACCCGGACCATACAAGGTTGACCTTGTCGGAGCGACCGTCCAGATCAACGGAATCCAGGTCTTTCCACCGCTCGTGGACCCCGGCCCCCCGCCACCGGAACCGACGCCTGAAGTGGTTGAGCGACATGCGTTCAGTCAGCAAGGCTGGGCGCTTCGGCGGCAGATGGAAGCGGAGGGAAAGTGCTGTCGGGAGCTCGCGGACGCGCTGGCGGATTTTTATCGCGCGCGCACCGACCTCGTTGCGGAGGTCTCGGGAGTGACGGACCACAGCTTCTGGGTGAGGTGGACGGATGGGACGGAGAGCGAAACCCTTATTTCGCCTTCCGAACGATCGCAGACGCCGGAGGACAAGGCGCGTGGCCGTTGGAAACTCGTTCAGGAACTGCTCGAGAAGGGATGCATCATCATTATTTCGTCGTCCGGCGGTGTCACGGTTCCGCCGAACGACGCACAGCGACTCGAGGAGCTGCGTGCGGAGATCGCGCGCGCCCGCCGTACGCCGATCGACGTGTTCGGAACCGAAGCGACCCATTACACCGACGGGCGATGGGAAGGGAAGCACCTGCCGGCGGATATCGCTCGAGAGTTCGCCCGCCCGCGAAAGTTGAGCACCCAACAGGAGGACTGAAATGCGACGCACCATCATCGTACTCGTCCTCCTAGGCATTCCGGCCGGAGCGTGGGCGCAGAACCAGACACCGAGTTCGAAGCAGGCGTTCCTGTTTCAGCCGTACTTCTTTGCTCTCGGAGACATGGGGGACGCCTACTTCGCGGCAGCGATCGACCAGGGCTACGTTGTCACTGAACGTTCGCAGCCTATCGCGACCACAACTCCCCAGTACGGGCTTTCCGACATGTTCTCCGGCCTTTCAGGCGGCTATGGGCTTTTCCTGCATTCCTCGCATGGGGGAGAGAATGGGACGGCTGCTGAGGCGTTCGAGTACACCCCGGACGGCCTGAGCGCGAGGGACAACAAGTACAACTACTACGTTACTCACGGCGTTCCAGCAGCAGACATCTACTCTGGCGAGTCCGCCCCCGATGGGTATCACATCAGCGTCCGACCGGCAGCGATCAGTTCGCGGTACGTCTCGGCCAACTCCATTGTCTACGTGATATCCTGCAGAGCGCACACGTGGAATGCGACCGCCTGGCCGAACTCTCGCTGCCGTCTGGGCTACACCCCGGACTGCTACCCCACGCCGGCGCGCAACGATGCGACCGCATTCTGGGACGCGATGCGCGGCGTGAATGGTGTCGCCAACCGAACGGTCACAAATGCAAAGAGCGGCACGATGATCGAGCTGGCGGGGGACGGTGCCACGACGCTCACGCCGTGGGTCAGCGGATTCTCACACACCTCCGGGACTAGCATCCCGGGAACGCTTGCGATCTGGTGGACCTTCGACACGGGCACGAACCAGGCGGCCAATCCGATCGGTACCGACGGGATCGTACAGCTCGTCTCGTATGTTTGGGATTCGTCCACGCAACTCTCGGCGACTGTCCAGTGCGCGGGCGACGGACAAGGGAACGTGTGGGCGAAGGGTGCGGCCATTGCAAGCGCCAACACGACGCAGTTGTTGCTGAACGGTTCGCGCAACTACTCCGTGCGCCTCACGTGCGGCGACAATCCCGCGGCGGACATCCACGGTATCACGTTCCGCGAGGGGATCGTGACCTTCGAGGTCGGTTCGGAGCCCGACATCGGACCCGGCGCCAACGATCACTACGAGATCGAAGCGAGTACGTCGCCTACCGGTCCATGGCGTGTCGTGGCGATCGTGCCGGATGGCGCCGGTCGACGCGCGATCCGCATTGGCAATGCCGATCCGTTTGTTCGGCTGGTCGAGGTCGAGAAGGACGGTGACCGCCTCGTTCACAACACGGCGCGCGCGGACGCCGCAGCCCAGGTCGTGTTGACGCCACCCTTGTCGGAAGAGGCGCGGCGGGAACGGTACGGAGAGCTCAAGCGCGGTCGAGCGCCCACGTTGGCTCAGCGCGCCTTACAAGTGACCGGCGAGACCGTCGTCGCATACGCGATCCCCGATCTTGTCTCGGTCGTCGAGTCCGAGATTGCATCATTCTGGAGCGCGCGGGGTGCCACGGTGACTGTGGTATCTACCATCGGCTTCCCAAGCGACCCCGATGACTTTCGCTCGGCAGTCAAGGCCGACATCGCGAGTCGCGTGGGGAGCGGAACGGACGCGGTGCTCCTCGTCGGTGACGCGAACGATCACGTCCAGTTCATGGGCGCGGAGTATCCGTCGCTCTGGCTTCCCGAGAACGGCTGGGAGACGATTCGCCAGAACTACCTGGCCGGCGGTTATAGCGACCAGTCGAGCCGCGACGGAATCCCGACCTACTACTTCGCGGATACCGACCCGCGCAGCGTGAACATGGGGTACGTGACCCCGTACTGGATGAGCGACTGGCCCTACGTCGACGTGGATGGCGACGGATTGCCCGACGTCCCGATTTCACGGTTACCCTTCACGACGCCCGATGAGGTGCAGGCATATGCAGGGAAGCTCCTCGAAACCCAGATCGGCGACTTTGGCGCCGAGAGAATCGGCTTGTTCGCCGGTGACGTCGATCATGGGGGAAACGAAGGAAGCGACATCCTTGCCTCGATGGCAGCGATTGCGAACATTGCGACTGGCAGGCAGCTCGAATGGTTGTACGAATCCGGATATCCGTCGATCGTGGATCGCAACGCGGCAGCCGCTGACATCTGGAACAGCGCACGCCCGGAAGTGGTCTTCATCCTGAGCACTTGGTCGAACCGAAGCTGGCCGGGAGGCTTCTTCGACCAGACGGTGACGCCGCCGTTCACGATGGACTACCTTGCCTCTCACACCGGCGTCGTCGTCGCACTCTCCTGCGGCGGTGCCAACTTCGCGCAGACCGAGGATAACGACTATGGCCGACCGATCGGCGAGCGCTTCCTTGCGGAGTGGCTCAAGGGTGCCATCGTTTGGGTTGGGCCGACCGTCGGTACCTGGCAGCACGCGAACGACCCACTCGCAATCTCGTTCGCCGAGGAGCTCTTCACCGACTTCTCGCGACCAATTGCCGCCTCGTACCTGGTGGCGCTCCGGCGGATCCTCATAGATCACGCGAACCAGCCGGAGGTCGTCCGGTCAGTGCTCTCGACGTCTGTCCTCGGCGACCCGCTCGCCCGGGTCAACAGGACCCAGGTCGCGACGGCGGTCGGCGGCTCGCCTGGCCGCCTGCGGTTCGCCTTGGAGCAGAACGTGCCGAATCCCTTTAATCCGGTGACGCGGATCGGCTTCTCGGTGTCGGAACCGGGGCGCGTGTCGCTGCGTGTCTACGACGTGCACGGGCGACTCGTTGCCACGCTGACCGACGGCAGCTTCCCCGCTGGCCGGCACTCCCTGCTCTGGGACGGCAGGAACGCGCGCGGTGAGAGCGTGGCATCGGGACTGTACTTCTACCGGTTGCTAGCGGGGGACCGTTCGGAGAGCCGCAAGATGGTGATTCTGAAATGAACGCACGTGCGAATCAGCATAGAGGTCAGAGTGTACCAGGTCGGTGCGCCGTGGTCGTATTCACCTTTGTCGCCTTCGTGTTCGTTCATGGCGTGGTGGCCGCGGCGACGCAGGGCAGCGAGCGCGCTACCATGCGCGACGGTGTCAAGTACGTCGTGAATCCAGGCGTCGGTACCGAGCCAGCGAGGGTATTGACGACAACTGAGCTCTGGCGACGAGGCGGCGAGGAGGACGAGGTCGTCTTCGGAACGATCGGGGACATCGTCCGCGACCGGCTGGGCAACGCGTACGTCCTGGACAACCAGTTGAGCGCGATCCACGTGATAGGGCCGGACGGCGCGTACGCGGGCACTGTAGGTCGCAAGGGCGAAGGCCCGGCGGAGTTCCGCATGGCGAGTGGAATCGTGCTGCTGGAGGACACCGTGCTGTGCATCACCCAGGTGATGCCGGCACGGGTGGTCAAGCTGAGCACGGGCGGCCATGCCCTTGGCGACCATCCCCTCTCACGCGACCTCGTCACCTCGTACCTCAACGGATGCGCGGTCGTCGATGGCCGCCTGGCCGTCAAAGCGAGTCGGATGACACGCGACAAGACGTCCGTAGCGCTGCAAACGGTGTTTGGCGTGCTGGACGAGACCGGCACCCTGGCCAAGACGTACTGGGAGCGGTTCCAGAAAGCCGACTTCGCGAACATGCAGTTCGACGAGAAAGCGGACGCGGAGCCGGTGTGGGCGTTCGGATCTGAGGGCCGACTGTATATCAACAGTGATTGGGACCGGTATGCGATCGAGGTGGTGGGTCCGGGCAAGAAGGTGGAGCACGTGATCGAGCGCGCGTATGAGCACCTGCCACGCTCGGCCGATGATCTTGAGGCGGTCGAAAAGCAGAAGCGGGCCGGGGAGATCTCCCCGGAGACCAGGGTCAGCGCGACCGAGCGCGATGTCGTGCGGCTGTTCCCGCGACACGACGGCTCGCTCTGGGTACTCTCGAGCCGCGGCGATCACGAGGTTCCCAGCGGCGTTATCGCGGTGTTCGACGAGTTCGATCGCGCGGGCGTGTTTGTGCGGTCGCTGACGGTGCAGGGGCCGCGGCATCCACACCTCGATGAGTTCTACCTGGTGGACGATCTCGTGTTTGTGGTAGTGAACGGCGCCAGCGGGAGTACCACGAGTAACGAGACCTCCGCGAGCGGGGAGATCGAGATCGTGTGCCTGCGCATGAGCGTGGGTCGCTAGGGCTGCGGCCGTGTCGCGGAAAGCGCAGACTCGGGCGATCGCCGCGTGGGCGCTCACCGGTCTGTCTTCTTTCGCCCTGTTGGACACCGACGCTTCGGCCGCCGCATTGCACGGGCTGGGTTGCCCGTGCCCCGAGAGTCCGCCGTCGTGGATCGCCTACCCCGATTCAGTCCGCGGGGCGCCGGACTTCTTCAGGAAATCCTCCATCCAGGTCCAAGAGGTTGTGCTGTGCGAGCGCGGCGTCCACTTTCTCTTTCGGAGCAAGCAAGCCGCGAAAATGCGGGAGACCTGCCTCTTCATCGGCGAACCGACGCTCGATCAGAGCCTGCAGCGACTCCCTGCGGATTCCATTCCGAGCGATATCGATTTTGAGCGAATGACCGAGCGCTTGGAGGCGGACCGCAGTGTGTTCGCCGAGCGGATGAAGTCGCTGCGGAGCATCCTCCGTCAGCCAGCGAATGGAAACCACCGTGTGGTTTTCAAGACGGGATGGTTCCGGAATGCCCCGAGGGTCTACCCAAGTGCACCGATCAAGTTTCGATGGAACGGACAGTCGGTCGAGCTGCCCGGCGTCTTGGATGTCTACTTTCGGGAGTAGCGCCACGAGAGTGTGAACATGCTCTTCGAAGGCGTGCGAGAAGCGTTCCTGGACAGCATGACAGACATGGCAAGGCTCCAGTTCCCGTGGGACGCTGGTGTCCAATGAAGCGCCAAACCCCTCCTTGCCCTCACGGACCCTCGTCATCCCCGGTTCGCAAAACGGTTCGCGCGAGGGTGACGTCCGCATCTGGCTGTGATTTCTTCGAGTTAGCAGCGTTGAAAGAGGATTATGATTCCGCTGCTCTAACCAGCTGAGCTACTCCGCCCACCCGTTCAAAATCGTATCTGTCGCCGGGAATGGATTCCGGAAACACGGAAGGCTGTCGCGGGCTGGAATCTAGCGCATGCCGGAACGTGTGTCAATCGGGTCAGAAGGGGCCACCGGCGGGGACGCCGGGGGCTCCACGGTTCTGAAACGGTTCGCGCGAAGATCTCACCGTCCGCGCTGAATCGGCGAGTCTGGCCCGAATATCTGGTACGCCTGCACGCGCACCTCCTCGACCTCGACGGCCCCGGCACTCTTGTCCGCCTGCGACAGTCCTGGCACGTCGCGGTAGACAGACCGCGCGACCGCCTGCCCGCCCCTCACGAGCACGAGAACGTTGCCCCGGAGGTACAACTGGTCGTTTTCCGGGTCGAACTCACAACGAACGTCGTAGCGCCCATAGCTCGACCCTGCTTCGTCGAACAGTTCGTATGTGCCCGCTCTGTCCGCCTCCTGGGACAGCGGGACGTGCGCGGCTGGTTTCACGAGGAAGAACTTGCCGTCCACCCAGTGCAGACTCGCAATTCGTGGAAACGACGCGCCCGGATCTCTCTCAAGGCGGCGAGCGAGTTCGCGCACGCGCGCGTCATCCCCATCCCATTCCGGCAGATCGACCACGCGCGCCTCGCCATCACAGGGATGTCCCATCGTAACGCGATATTCTCCGCCAGGATCTGCAAACAGCATGCGGCCATCTGGAGCAACGTCCCATCCGTGCACGACGAAAGCATAGAGGTCCTGAGGAATGAACACCACGCAGGCGGACGTGACGTTCCTGTCCGTCGTGAACAACGTCTGCACGCGGCCGTCCGTCACCCGAAGACGCCTGACAGAAGCGGACCTGCCGCTCGCATCGAACGCCTCCCCCGGGTCGGTCACCGGTCGGAGAGTATTGACGCTCGCCAGTATGAGTTCATCCCGGCGACCGGACGCCGCTCGCACCCAGATCGTGCTCGCGTAGCCTTCCTTCATGGCTGACAGATCGAACATGCCGCACGCATCGCCGCGCGGAGTAAGGCAGACTGCGTGTCTCGAGAACGTCTGCACGACCACGCAGCGCCCGTCTCGAAGGAGCGTCATGCGTTGTGGATGGCTCAGGTCCCCAGGGCCTTCCCCGGGGCGCCCGATCGAAGGGAGCACACGCCCCCCGAGAGTAATCGCCCGTACCTCATGAGTCTCGCGATCCAGCAGATAGACCACGCTGTCCGACACGGCAACGTCCAGGATGACACCCATCGGCGCCGGCAGAGACTCGTCGGAGATGTCAAACAGGAGTTGCGGTCGATGCAGAGTCTGCGCGAGGGACGGTGCGGCGGCGAACCCGATACAAGCACCCAGCCACGCTGCCGCACAGAAACATCGTATCGAAGAGATCCTCATGCCGACATATTGCACCAGTGGTTTACCTGATTCTGCCAGTGCCCGACTGCGGCTGTCTCAGGCTCACAGTGTGCGATGGGGATCATACCTGCCCACCCCGACAGACACTGGTTTAGACTGTACTCCGCGCCAGCTAATCCCATCAGCGCGCCGGTGCACCCATCGATAAATGGCACGGCTGGGGCCTCGGCGACAGCCGTCACGCAGACCACAAGAAGACAAACACCGATGAACACGCGGAAGTAACTCACTTGAACACCTCGCTCTCGATTGGGTAGGAAGCGGCGACTTCTCATTCGAGACCGGCTGCGAACCTTCCCCGAGTCGCCGCAAGACAAAGGCTATTCCCCCCCTGCGAACTGTCAAGCGTTCTCTGAACTGTGAAAGCACTCTATGTGACCGCATCACTGCGAAGCAATGGCCTTGCGCGTCCCGGGCGACTGGCGCTCCACGCGACTCAGAACCTTGGGAGCCCTCACGGCCCCTCGCGATCCCCGGTTCGCAAAACGGTTCACGCGAGGGTGACGTCCGCATCTGGCTGTGATTTCTTCGAGTTAGCAGCGTTGAAAGAGGATTATGATTCCGCTGCTCTAACCAACTGAGCTACTCCGCCCACCCGTTCAAAATCGTATCTGTCGCCGGGAATGGATTCCGGAAACACGGAAGGACAAGCGGCCTACAATCTACCCGACGCCCGGGCGGGTGTCAATCGGGTCGGGAAGGGTGCCCGGCCGGCAGGGAGCGTAACCCGGTGGGGGATGCCGGTCGGGCGTTTCGGCGGGTTGTCATCAGGGAATGCGCAGCACGATTGCGTGCGGGTCCCCGTCGCCAATATTACAGATGGCCCGCGGATCGGTGGCGCCGTGCACCTTGACCCGGTAGCGGTGCATCGACTGCTGCGTGTACTCGAAACGGAAGCAGCCATTGGTATCTGTCATCATTGACGTATGCCCGGAATGGTCCCACTCGTCCGACATCATCCCGCCGGCGCAGCGCTCGAAGTCCACCGCGACACCCGGTACCGGGCTTCCCGTCTGGCTGGAAACCACCGTGCTGTGCATAACGCCAAATCCGATAATGAGATGGCAACAATGGGGTGGCTCAGGCCTTGTCGTTTTCGTCCGGTTCGACGTCCCGAACCCGGGAAAGAGCCCGCTCGAACTTCCGCCGGCTGCCCCGCTTTGCACGCTTCTCCAGGAACTCCTCGGTAAGAAGAGCTGAAAGCTTCTCGGCCAGCGCGGTCGTAATGAGCTGATTGATCGAAACGCCCTCCCTCTCGGCGAGTTCACGAACCCGCTCGTGGAGCGACTCAGGCAATCGTAGACTGATGGTGCTCACAACTCTCCAATCTTCCGGAGGAATTCCCCGGGAGTGAGTGCCTCAACCCCCAGGCGCCGAATACCCGCAAAATCCGAAATGTTATGCGTGACAATGTAGTCCGACTCGCTCTCAACCGCGAGTTCCAGAACCATGTCGTCGCCGGGGTCACGGAGAAACGGGCGCCAGAGAAAGTGGACCTTGCGGTGCTCCGCGACCGAACAAACGTAGTCGAGAATGTCGTCTATGTCGGCCTGTCGAAGCCCCAGGGATCTCGATATCCGCTTGGAGGCGCTTTCGTACTCCAGAACCAGAGGAACCGAAATGCATACCTCGAACTTGCCTTGTCCAAGCAACTTCAGGAGCCGGTGGGACGCCCCGCGACGCGATCTCAGGCCGGCTACCAGTACGCTTGTGTCCAGGACGACGCGTGTCACTTTGGTATCATATATGATACCATTGAAATCGTCAAGCCCAGGCCGCCCCATGGTGTAAACTCGACTCCCGTTTGGGGCTGGAGGCCCGCGCGATGAACGTCTACACCCCCGCCGATCTGGCCCGAAACGTCCTCACCGACGCCACCATTGCCGTGCTCGGGTTCGGCAACCAGGGTCACGCGCACGCGCTCAACCTGCGCGACAGCGGGGCGCGTGTGGTGGTGGGGGCGCGCCGGGGCGGTTCCGGATGGAACGCGGCGGCGCGGGAGGGGTTCGAACCCCGGGAGATGGCCGGCGCCGTGGCCGCCGCGGACGTGGTGGCGCTGCTGGTGCCGGACGAGGACCACGCCGCCCTCTTTCGCGACATCGTTGCTCACGCCCTCAAGCCCGGCGCGGCACTCGTGTTCGCCCACGGCTTCTCGGTGGCATTCGGCGGGGTCGCGGCACCGGCCGGGCACGACGCGATCCTGGTGGCGCCCAAGGGGCAGGGGAACTTCCTGCGCAGCACGTACGTCGCGGGGCACGCGCTCACCAGCCTGGTGGCGGTGGAGACCGACGCCTCCGGCACCGCTCTTGCGAAAGCGCTTTCGTACGCCGCGCTGGTGGGTTGCCTGGGCGCGGGCGCCATCGAAACCACGTTTCGCGAGGAAGCCGTCACCGACATGTTCGGCGAGCAGGCGGTGCTGTGCGGCGGCGTGCCGGAACTGGTGCGGGCGGCGTTCGAGACCCTGGTGGCGCGCGGGTATTCGCCCGAGGTGGCGTACATCGAGTGTCTCCACGAGCTCAAGATCATCACCGACCTGATGATCGCGGGCGGCATCTCCGGCATGCGCAGGAAGATCAGCGGCACCGCGGCGTGGGGCAGCTACGCCAGCGGCCCGCGCGTGGTGGCGGAAGACACGCGCCGCGCGCTGGCCGCCGTGCTGGACGACATCGAGTCCGGCCGCTTTGCAAAGGACTGGCTCAACGAGGCGGCCATGGGAAAGAAGCGCCTCGACGCGCACATGCGCGAGGAAGCAGGGCATGAGATCGAGCGCGCCGGGCGGGCTGTCCGCAGGCTGCTCGATGCAGGTGCGAGTTCAACCCCGGATAGTGAGGAGCAATCGTCGTGAGTGTTTCAAGATCGACCATCGGGCGACGCCGCGCCGGCGCCGCATTTGCCGCGTGTGCGGTCATCGGGCTTGCCGTGTGGGGATGCGACAAGGGTTCCAACGAACAGGCGAAGACGGGCGCGAAGAAGACCGCGCCGCGCTACGTGGTTCCCGCGGCACTGGATCGCGCCCTCAATCCCACGGAACTCGACAGCATGCGCAGCATGAAGATCTCGCAGAAGATCACGCGCGACGAGTACTGGGACGGCTACGGCGGCGTGCTCGCCAACGACTTCGTCGAGGTGTGGTACCCCGACGGCGAGGTGAACGTGCTGCAGGGCGCGGCCACGCTCAAGCACGCCATGGCGGCGCGCCGCAAGCTCACCGAGGTGTTCGGGCGCGCGCCGGAGAAACGCGCCGTGATCATCTGCTCGGGCAACGTGGAGATGTACACATGGGCCACGGGGCGCGAGTGGTGGACGTACTCCACCATCGATGGAGACACCATCAGCCTGCAGGCTCCCATCGACCTGTACACGCGCGGACTGCTCGAGGTGGTGGGCCCGCGCGAGTACATCGAGTGGGCGATGGTGGAGATGACCCACGGCAACGCGCCGCGCTGGGTGCAGGAGGGCTTTGCGTCCTACCTGGCGGGAGAGGCGGTCATCCTGGAGGACATGCGCCAGGACTTCGTGGTGCTGGGCCCCGAGGCCATCAAGCCAGCAGAGACCGAGCGGGTGTTGAAGGAAGAGAAGGACCGCCGCGAGTCACGCCGCGCGGCCTACAACGCGTACCGCATGACCGAAGAGATCGTGAAGAAGCACGGCGAGACGGCGATGGCGGCGTGGATCAACGCGCTCGCCGACAACCCCGACCTCGATGCCGCCTCGCAGAAGGCGTTCGGCGAGAGCTACAATGCGTTGCTCGACGAAGCGATGGCCTGGGCGGCTATCGAAGCGTCTCCCTGATCGCCTGACCGCTCGACCTATTTGAGCAGCGTCATCTTTCTGGTGGCCGTGAACGCTCCGGCCACCAGCTTGTAGAAGTACACGCCGGTCGACACCGGTGCCCCGTTCTCGTTGCGGCCATCCCACACCACCCGGTACGCTCCCGGAGCCCGCTGCTCATCCACCAAATCCCGAACGCGGCGCCCGGCAACGTCGTAGATGGTGAGCGTCACGTGCGCGCCCGCCTTGATCGAGAAGGCAAGCGTGGTGGTGGGATTGAACGGATTGGGAAAGTTCTGCTCCAGGCGGTCGTGGTAGACGCGGGCGATCTCGGTGTCGAGCTGCCGGCCGACCGATCCGGTCATCGTGGCCGCCATGGCCGTGCCACCCGGATTGTCCACCAGGACCTCGCCATAGGAGAGCACGAAGTGGTCCTCGGTGATCTCGATGGGGTCCGACTGAAAGACGTCGAAGACCAGCCGCCCCAGCCGCTCGTTCGAGCCGGCGAATGACCCATCAACCAAGACGCCGATGAACAGTTCGGGCACGCCGTCGCGAACGGTCGGCGTAAAGAGCACGTCGCCGATCTCTCCGCCAGCTGGTTGCCACTCGACCAGCTCGAGGGTTGCATCTCCGGTTCGCAACATCAACACGCAGGCCGTCGTGGCGCCGATGTTCTCCAGATCAACATCCACGTAGAGGCGCTGGTGGGTGGCGGTGATGTACTCGCTGGTAAACCCCAGGACCATCTCGACGGTTGCTTCCATCAGCCCGGCGGGCGCGTTGACCTGCGAGTAGGGGCTCTGGTGGTTCACGTGCTGGGAGAAGTATGACAGGTCGAGCGTGCTGACCGCACCGTCGCCGTTGAGATCACAGCCGGCCACATAGGGCTTGGGCGGAGACTGGTAGTTGCTCCCGATATAGGCGAAGTCCCCCGTGTTCACGAGCCCAAAGGGTGCCACGAAATCCGGGGTCCGGATGTCCAGGCGCGCCTGTTCGGCCAGGGGCCAGCCATTGAGCAGCACGTCCACCATGTCCACGCCGCTGCCGCCGAGGTATCCGTGGCTGATGGCGGTGGTCCAGCCATTGCCGCTGGTGGCACCGCCGCCGGCAACCATGGATGAGTCGTCGTTGAATACCTTGCTCGAGAAGTCTGAAAGCCGGAGCTGGAACTCACCGCCCGCCACGTCGCGTGTCATGATGCCGTCGTCGAGGTCCACGGAGACGACCGCCGCGGGTGCATCCCCGTGCGGACAGGATGCGATCACACGCGAGTCGCCCGACGCAAAGGGAAAACTGCTTGGTTCCCCCAAAACGGTCGCATCCGGGGCACAGGCCACATCGAAGGCGCCCCATCGCTCGCTCGACGAAGCACCTGGCGCCGCCGGTGAGAAGGCGTAGAGGTGGTAGTCCCGGTTGGCTGCATCACAGAAGGCGGGATCGAGATTGTGCACGTTCGTTCCGGTCGTCACCCACTGGGCGTCGGTGAGCGATCCTGACGCTGCGTCGTTGTCGTAGAGCACGGAGTTCTGCACCGTGGCTGTCCCCGTCCAGCCGCTAATGGCCCGCACGGCGGGTCCGCCGTTGAAGGACACGACGCACTTCTCAAGCGTGGGCGCGCTGCTGCTCCGCGCCGCAAGCGCCGAACCGGCGTTCTCCACGATGGTGCAGTTGGTGAACGTCGGGCTCCCGGTCTGGATGTCGACCGCCGTATAGGCGTCCGTGTTGCCCGCAACCACGCAGCCATTCGCCGTGACACCCGCGTACGCATCGAGTGCCACCTCGCAATCCGTGATGGTGCAGTTGGTGAGCGTGATCGCCGTGTGGTTCTCGATGGCCCGGGTGGCATTCCTGATGACCACGTTCGCGAGGTTGCCGCTAGCAGTGGACTCGAACTCGATGCCGATCCAATCGCTGTTCGTGGACAGGGAGTCCGTGAAGGACTCGAAGACCACGGGGTTCTCCGCCGTTCCGTTGATGACGAGGTTCCCCTCCACCACGATCTGCACGCGATCCTGATCCAATCCCGTTCGTTCGTGGTCCGGCGCCACCCTGACGAGCACGCCGGGGCCAATGGTAAGGGTCTTGCCGGAGGGGATCGTGAGATCTCCGGAGATGTAGAACGCGCCATCACGGGTGTCGGCCGCCGACCAGGTCGTGTTCTCTGTCAAGGTTCCCCACTCGGTCAGGGCGCGGTAGGCGTTGACCTTGCCGTAGCCGTACTGGAAACTATCTGCTGGTGCCCAGTAGTACTCACTTGATTTTCTCAATCGGTGAATAACCTGGGCGGCATTCAAGTTGGCGAAGCGTGACCGTACAAGTGCTGCAACGCCCGAAACTTGGGGAGTCGCGAAGGACGTGCCTGCCCCAGAATACATTGTCGTCTCATCTGGAGAACATGGGTATGTGGAAGGACATGGTCCATGACTATCAACACGAATCCCCGAAGTTGAATCCGGAGCGACTTCGATGGGAGCAACGAAGTCTATGAGCCGTTGATCGGTCTTATACTTGCTGTAACAAACGCGGGCAGGCCCATTAGGGCCGGTTCGAGACATTCCACCAACAGACAGTACGTGCGGATCGGCTGCAGGAAAGTCAACGGCATTCCCCGCCGCGACACATGAGGCGTTCCCGGCCGCAGCGATCAAGACACAGTCATAGGCGCCACCGGGGTCGGTCACGTCGGCCACAGCCATCCAGAACTGATCCGTGAACTGACCGAGGCGCCCCCCGACGCTCATGTTTATCACCCGGCAGATATTGGCCATTGCGCGAAGCGCGATGGCCGCTTGGGCCGAGCCAATCACGCAAGTTGCCCTAACGTTGTAAACCGAACAATTGTGCGCAACACCAACGATGTCCTTGAAGTCGCTCGCCCCGCCGGGTTTGCGCGATTTCAAGCCATCGAGCCGTCCGACAGCAATGCTTCCCACTTCCACCCCATGCGTATGCCAGGACTCCACCTGCCAAGCATAGGGTTCTCCGCATACTTGTGCGGCCGGAAGTCCCCAGTTCTGTGGAATCCCGTACCAGAACGCAGCCTCCCCCTCGTCCGTACAGCCGTCGCATCCGAGCGAGATGTTTGTTCCGATGACGTTGTCAGCCACAAGGTCGTCATTGTTGTCGGCGCTGTTGAGGTCATATCGATTCACACCCGGGGAGCCACGATCTTCGAGGGCCACGTAGAACGGAGAGAAATCGCTATGCAGCCTCCAGACAATCCCGTTGTCGGTGGTGTCGACCATCGTGCCGTAGTCGAAAATCCCCACTACCACGTCAGGATTCCCACTCTCAATCACCCATGCCTCGGGTGCGTCGATATCGGACTTGTCGCCCGCGTCTGAATTGTCGAGGTACCACTGATCGCCAAAGCGAGTGGTGTCAACGCCGGGCACAGCCCTAACCGTGCCCGTTGGTTCAAATCGAAGAAGGCCGTTGGGCGTGACGTTCTCGAAAGCCGCCAACTGAGCAAGGTCAGCCGCCACGTCTTGGGGGTCAATGGCTGCCGTGTAGAACAGAAGGAATGCTCGGTCTGCGCTGCTTGATGATGATTCGTAGCTAGGAACGAGTTTGACCAACAGATAGCCACCGTAGTACGCGAACGTGCTGTCGACGGTGGAAAGGCCGACGCGCGCGGGCCCCGAGCCCACCTCATTCTCGATCGGCATACACGACGGTGAAAACGTGACAATAACCGCGCCCGGTGCGTAGTCAACCCCCACGGTATAGGCGGAGGCTCCGGTTCCCAGCAGCGCACCGCTGCAGAGAGTCGCAAAGTAAACAAGAGGTGTGCGCATTTGTGCACCCCCTGTCGTCATGTTATAGTTATGTATGGTGGAACTCAGGATCCCTGCGTAGGAAGGGGCGAGGGCCATTGCGGCCTGGTCTGACGTCCCGAAGCGGTTCACCGAGGATGCCCGCAGGGATCAGAAGGTTACCATGGATTGGTGTGGCCGGCAATGCGCAGTTGGGTTTGGCTTGTACCGCACGCTGTGCGCAGTGGCCATTCTTTTGCCAGGTGCCAGTCAGGCGCAACTGCCGACAGATATTTATCTTGGGGCGACGAGCCCGGATGTACGGATTGTCGGGGCGTCCTCGTTGGATCAAACTGGCTACGGATTCGCCCTGGGGGACTTCAACGGTGACACGCACTCTGATTTCGCCGTGCTTTCTCGCGGCGAGGACACCGCCAACGGCTATGCATTTGTGTCCGTTCTTTGGGGACCGCCACCTCTTCCTTCCAGCAACGATCTCGCGAATTGCCTTGGCGTGTCGCTTGTCCGCGCGAGCCCGGGGCAAGTTGGCTGGCTCGCCCAAATCGCCTCGGGAGATTTTGATGGTGATGGTCTGGACGACATCGCCCTCGGCATTCCGTGCCAATTCCCGTACGCGGACTGTGACGGAATAGTGTATGTGATCTTCGGGCGGACGGTGTTCCCGGACTCCCTTGAGTTGAACTCACAAGCAGTTGGGGTAACCAAACTCCTTGGAATGCCCGGTGCGGATGGCGCGCTAGGCTCGATGCTGGCGGTCTGGGATCTCGATCGAGACGGTATCGACGAGTTGATCATCGCTGCACCATTGAGCGTTTCGGGGAGCCAGATCTACGTTCTGTGGGGGAGATCTTCGTTCCCGCCGCAGATCGCAATGGCGGATCCCTCGTCATTGTTCACGAGGATAATCGATTCACGGCCCTATCAGTCGTCTGGAAAAGGGCTCGCATGCGGCGATGTCAATGGTGATCTTTGGCCCGATCTGCTGATCGGGTCCCCCGGAGAAGGCCAGGACAATGGTGAGGCCACGTTGTTGCTTGGGACTGACACGTATCCCGATACCATTCTCATTGCGACGCAGCCTCCCGCTTCAAAACGATTTCTTGGTGCTGGTCCGTACGATCAGACAGGGTACCGTGTGGCCATTACCGACATGAACGGAGATGGTTGTGGCGACATGGTGCTGTCCTCGTACGCGGGAGGACCAAATGGGTGCGAGGCCTGCGGTGAAGTCGACGTCGTACTTGGGGGGACGTCTCTACCGGCTTCGGCGGTATTGGGTTCGCCAGGGCTCAGAATGCTGCGTCTCATTGGGGCTGGGACAGGCACCAGCTTGGGTGTGGAACTGACGTGCGGTGATGTTAATGGCGATGGCTTCGGCGACGTTATGCTCATGAGCAAGCAGGACCTCTATGACGTGTCAGACAGCGGCCATGTAACTGTGGTCTACGGATCGTTCGTGCTTCCCGATTCGATTCACGTCGTTTCGGAACCGAGTGTGACTCGAATTCACGCCGAAAGCCGGGATAACAATCTTGGTCGTGGCCTTGCCGCCTTCGATATGACTGACGATGGAATCGATGATCTGCTTATCGGCGCCCCGGACTCAAGCCCACTCGCACGGTACAGGGCAGGAACCGTGTATATCATATTCGGCCCTGAGTGGAGCACTGGTGTAGGCCCATTGGACGGACTGTCTTCGAAGCAGAACCATCCGAACCCGTTCCGCATGACAACGGGCATTCCTGTCGTTCTTGCCACGGATAGCGACCTGTACATCGCGATATACGACGTGCGTGGCCGCGTCATTCGGCAACTTGCTAGCGAGCACGTGGCGAGCGGTGAGCATGTGTTCGAATGGGATGGTCGAGACGCACAGGGACGCCGCGTCGCGGCCGGGGTCTACTTCTGTCGAACCACCACGGACACGCGTTCCTCAGTCATCAAGATGACCGTGCTGCGTTAGCTGCTCCCTGATGGTATTCCACTGCCGGCGCCAAGAAGCACGGAGAGAAGGCGATGGCGGCGTGGATCAACGCGCTCGCCGACAACCCCGACCTCAACACCGCCTCGCAAAAAGCATTTGGCGAAAGTTACGACGCACTGCTCAACGAATCGATGGCCTGGGCGGCTATCGAAGCGTCGCCGTGACGTGGTGCTCTGCTACCCCAGCGTCTCCGTGATTGCGTCGCCGAGTTGTTCCAGGCGCTGCTCCAGCGTGCCGGTGATGCCGGCGGAGATGCGCAAGAGCCCCGGCGAAATCCCCGCGCGCTCCAGATCCTCAGGGCTCATCTCGCTCGAGGTCGAACTCGCCGACACCGACATTAGAGTATCCGTAAAGCCCAGGCTCACCGCGATGAATCCGAACTGCCGCTTGTTCTGCAGGTACTCCATGAAGCGGTTCGCCCGCTCCACCGTCTTCAAGTCCAGCGAGAAGAGACCGCCCCAGCCGTAGCCCTCGTTGCGCAGGCCCGCCAGCCGCTGGTGGTGCGGGTGCGTCTTCAGGCCCGGGTAGTGCACGCGCACGCCGCGGCTCTCACACAACTCCGCCATGGCCAGCGCGCGCCGGCTGTGCTCGGCCACGCGCACGCCCAGGTGCGGCAGGCGCGTGCTCAGCTCGAAGGCGAGGCGCGGGTCCATGGTGGGGCCGAGCAGCATGAGCGCCCCGCTGGTGACGTCCATCATGCTGGAGATGAACTCCTTGTTGCCGCACACCACGCCCGCGATCATGTCCGACGATCCGCTGATGTACTTGGTCATGCTGTGGATCACCACATCCGCGCCGTGGAGCGCGGGGGTCACGATGAGCGGGGAGAAGGTGTTGTCCACCACCAGCGCCGCGCCGTGCTTATGCGCAATCTTCGCCAGCGCCGGCAGGTCGGCGATCTCGAGGGTGGGGTTGGCCATGGTCTCCACGTACAGCACGCGCGTCTGCCTGGTGAACGCCTTCTCCACCGCCGCGAGATCGTTGATGTCCACGAAGGTGGTGCGCTCGCCCGAGCGCTCGGGGAGGAAGTTGTGCAGCAGCGCGTAGGTGCCGCCGTAGAGCGTGTCGCTCGCCACCACGTGCTCGCCCGCCTTGCACAACTGAAAAATGGTGGCGGCGATGGCGCTCATGCCGCTGGCCGTGCAGTACGCGAACTCGGTGTTCTCCATGGCGGCCAGCTGGCGCGCCAGCGCGTACACGGTGGGGTTGTAGTGGCGGCCGTACAGGTAGCAGCCCGCGTTGTCGGGGCCGAGCAGGCCGTGAAAGATGTCTGGCATCACGGATGCCTTCATTACGGTGAAGGTGGTGCTCACCTCCACGGACATGTTCACACCGCCGTGCTCGCCAAACTCGTGGCGGATGGCGGCGATGGATCGCATGGGATCGAAACTGGACACGGTCATCTCTCCTTGCGCGGCCGCCAGGTTACCCAGCGCCGGCGCGGAACCAGCAGCCGCGCCATGAACAGCCCCGTCACCAGGGCCACGCCGGTCATGATCATTGTAAACGCAGTCTGCAGCCCGGACACGGCGTCGCGCGCCAGCATGTCCGTGATGCTCTGAAAGCCCACGCTGCCCGGCACCAGCATGATGATACCGGGCGTGGACGTGACCACGGAAGGGCGGTCGAAGTTGCGCGAGTAGAGCCCGCTGGCGATGCCCACCAGCATGGCCCCCACGAAGGCGCCCGTCTCCACCCCCAGCAGTTGTGCCCCCACGCGCGCGCCCACGAAGGCCAGCGCGCACACCCCCAGGATCCAGACGATGTCGCGCGGCGAGGCCTGGAAGAGCACCACGAACGAGAGCGATGCCATCAGGACGGCAATCGCCGTGGTCCACGCGGGCAGCGCGATGGGTGCGGCCGCCGCCACCGTGCCGAACACCGCCGCGCCCGCCTTCAACCCCACCGCCACGCCGAAGCCGATGGACATGAACAGCGTCGCCGCCGCCATGAGGCGCGAGGTGCCGGAGGAGAGGTGCTGGGTGGCGAGTTCGCTGATGGCGATGGTGAGGGTGAGGCCGGGGAAGAGCACAATCAGGCCGCCGGCCATGGACACGTACGCCGAGGTGGGTGCGAGCACCACCGCGGCCATGGATGCGAGCACGCCGGCGACGAACGCGGCCACCGGTTCGAACAACCGGAAGCGCGCGTCGCGCACCGAGAGCAGCGCCAGTACGCCGGTAATGAAACCGATGACGCCGCACACGCACATCTCGCGCCAGCCGCCGCCGAAGAAGCGCGCGGAGGCCGCGGACACCACCGCGGTGGCGAGCACGCGTGTCTTGCCCTTGAAGCGCGGCGGCTCGCTGCGGATGGCGTCGATGGTGGCCGAGGCTTCGGCGGCGCTCACCTCACCGTCGGCGATGCGGCGCGTGAGCTGGTCGAGGCGCGAGAGCTTGTCGAGGTTCACCGAACCGGGCTCAACGCGGATGAGCATGGTCTCGTCGTGGTCGGCGGTTTCGAGCGCGGCGAAGATGGCGGTGGGGGTGGCGAAGAACTCGCCGCGCACGCCCAGCCGGCCCGCCACCAGGGTGAGCGCGTCCTCGATCTGCTGGGCGGAATAGCCGTAGCGGTGCAGGGCGCGCGCGAGCTGCTCGATGAGCGCGGGGCTCTCGCGGTGGGGCCGGGGTGCGGGCATGCCCCCGCCCGGCGGCCCCGCGGGGCCCTCGGGACGGGCCACATCGGGCCCGGGCACGCGCCAGAGGGAGTCTTTGAGCTGTTTCCACATGGCGTTCAATGCGGGCCTTGATTCTGCGCGCCGCGGCTGGTAACGTAAAGGCCTGCTTTTCAATACGGTGGTGCTGGGGGGTCGTCTAGGGGCAAGACAACTGACTCTGGATCAGTGAACGGGGGTTCGAATCCTCCCCCCCCAACCAGTCGCAGCGCCCGGCCGTCAGGCCGGGCGTCCTTTTTTCGACCGGCGCGCGTGATACCGCTTCTCCGCTCATGGTCCGCCAGGTCAGGTCTACGCGCTCGCGGGACGCTGCTTGCGGCCCGTCGCCACCAGCACCACCGTCATCACGATCACGCCCAGCACTCCGATCACGAAGATCAGCGGGCGGGCCTTGTGCACCAGCGAGGTGCCGCGCACCGCGCGTTCCAGCTCCTTGCGCAGGTCGCCGGCGTTGTAGGTGACGCCGTGCATGTAACCCGCCACCCGCATCTCCGGGTCGAGGATGGTGATCACGTTGGCGTGGGCGAAGCCGCCACCCTCCATGGAGAGGTAGTGGAAGTCGATGGCGTCCAGCAGTGCGGTGAGGTTCTCCGGTGTCGCCACCGCCAGGCGCCAGCCTGCCGGCAGTTCCAGACGCTCGCGGTAGTTGCGCATCTGGGCGGGGCCGTCGGCGGGGTCGAAGGAGATGGTCAGCACCTCGTAGCCCACGCCCGGCTCGCCAATTTCCGCCAGCGCGTCGCGCAGACTCGAGGTAATGAAGCTGCAGGTGTGCGGGCAGCTGGTGAAGATGGCGCTCACGATGATGGGCTTGCCCTGCAGGATGGCGAAGTGGAACGTGGTGCTGTCTTCGTCGATCAGCGTCACGTTGGGCACCAGTTCGCCGCGCGTCTGACTGATGTCCGGCGGCGTCACCGGTTCCTGCGCGCGCAGCGCGGGGGCGGTGAGCGCCCCCGCGAGCACGGCAATTCCCAGCGCGCGGATCATCGCAGCGGGGCCGGGCTGCCCGGATCGAAGGGCACCGAGGAGAAGAAGGTGGCGCGCAGCACGTCGTACAGCGTGGGGCCGTAGGCGATCAGCAGTACCACCACCGCGGCCGCGATCCACGGCTTGAAGTTGGTGGTGACGCGCGCGGGCTCGTCCAGGTAGGCCTCCGAGGTGGGGAACTCCAGCGCGGGCTCGGCCCGCCGCGGGGTCCCCAGGGTGGCGAAGAAGACGATGAAGTAGGCCGCCATGGACAGCAGCATGATGAACCCGCCGAACGCGGTTATGCCGGCCGCCGCGGACCAGTCCGCGTTGAACGCTTCCGAGGCCGGGTTGGTGTAGGTGAGCCCCATGTTGGTGCGGCGCGGTTCGCCGGTCAGCCCCGAGACCATCAGTCCCGACGAGAAGAACGCCACACCCAGCAGCCACAGATACGGCACCCACACGTTCAGGCGCGGGTACGCAACCGGCTTGCCGGTGAGTTTGGTTACCATGAACAGCGTCATGCCGATGAAGGCCAGGAACACCGGGCCGCCCACCGTGGTGTGGAAGTGTCCCGGCACCCATGACGTGTTGTGCACCACCGCGTTGACCGTGTACGACGTGTTGAGGATGCCGGTGATGCCGCCGAATAGGAACAGGATGAGCCCGGAGAAGAAGTACGCGAACAGGTAGTTCTCCTGGCTGCGGTACGGCAGCTTGCCCCACCACATGAACAGCCCCTTGCCGCCCCGCAGCCGCGCCGCGTACTCGAGCGATGCGGCCAGCGTGAACGCGGTGACAAAGCTGGGCAGTGCGACACCGTAGGTGAGCAGCGCGTGCAGCCATTTCCACTGCGTGCTGATGGCGGGCTCACCGAACTGGTGGTGAACACCCACCGGCGCCGACAGCACGATGAACAGCATGAACGTCAATCGCCCGGCAAAGTCCGAGTAGAGCTTGCCGCCCGCCACGCGCGGCAGCATCACGTAGTACATGGTGTAGGCGGGCAGCAGCCAGAAGTACACCAGCGGGTGTCCGAAGAACCAGAAGAGTGCCCGCGCCAGCGGCACGTTGATGCCGTTCACCCAGCCCAACGACCACGGAATGAGCATGACGAGCACTTCGTAGGCCAGCGGCAGGGTGGCGATCATCCACACGATGAAGGTGGTGAAGATGCCCACGATGGCCATGGGCGTCTTGCTGCCGGGGTTTTCCCGGCGCCACGACAGGTAGCGCGGAATCCAGGAGAAGAAGCCCAGCCACGAGCCCACCACCAGCAGTGCCGCGCCGATATAGAAGAGGGGGCTCGCCTTGAGCGGCGGGTAGAAGGTGTACAGCACCGACGCCTTGCCCGTGAACATCGGCACCGCCGCCATCAGCGTTCCCACCGTCATCAGCCAGAACGACGCCCAGGCCACCTTTGCATTGGGCTCCTTGCGCAGGTAGTACGCAACCAGCGCGTGGCCGAAGGCGATGGCGAACATGGTGGTGTAGACGATGGCGTTGATGACGCCGTGCAGGGTGAGCCCCTGGTAGTACTCGATGCCCATGAAGCTCGCCGACTTGATGATCCCCGCCCGGTAGAGTGTCTGCACGAAGCCGTGGTAGATGCCGAAGATCAACAGGACGGTCGGGATGCCCACCTCGGCAAGGATGAGCCGGCGCAGGCTGGGTGAGACCTTGATCGATCCCTCCATCAGACGCCCACCTTGATGGTGGCGTACATGGTCTGGTGCGCGACACCGCAGTACTCGTGGCAGATGACGCGGTACTCACCCGGCCGGTCGAAGGTCACCTGGGTGCCGTTCACCGCACCCGGAACTGCCATCAGGTTGGTGTTGGTGCCCACGATCTGGAAGCCGTGCACCACGTCGATGCTGGTGAGGTACAGGTCCACCGTGGAACCGGCGGGGATTTCCAGCAGCGGGGGGTCGAAGGCCCACATCTTTGCCACGTACTGCACCTCGTAGCGCAGCGGAGCGCGCTGGATGACGTGGCCTTCCGTGTACGGCTCCACGTCGGTGATGCAGGTGGGCAGGTCCATCCCCAGCCCGAATACGGAGTAGACCACCGCCGACAGGAACACCAGCATGAGACAGGTGGATATCACGAGCACGCGCTTCTCAGACCGATCCATCGACGACTCCTTCCGCTGCCTATCGTCCGATCATCACGAAGTAGACCGAGAACCAGATTACGACGTAGAGCACGATCATTCCGATGAAGGACGCCATGGCGCCCCTGGGAACGAACTTCTGTTGTTCCACGGGATCCTCCTTCCCGGCCGGGGCGGGTTGACGGGGTTAGTGACGCTCTTTGGGTGGCATGGCGGCGCGCTTCTTCTCGGTTGCCTCCGCCATGTCCGCGAGCGATGTACTCTGCAGGTACTGCCGGATCCGTTCGCGGATCGGTTTCCAACGGTCGTGCAGCGGGCACGGCGTCTCGTCGGAGCAGCGCGCGAGACCCACCGCGCACGCGTCGAGATAAGTGGTGCCGTCGACGGCCTGATAGATGTCGAACAGTGCGATCTCAGTGGGGCGACGCGCGAGCGCGAAGCCGCCGCCGGGGCCCTTGTTGGAGGTGAGCAACCCGGCGCGAACCAGTGTCTGAAAGATCTTGCCGAGAAACGGCCCGGGGATTTTCTCGTGCGCTGAAACATCGCGCGCGAGCACCCGTTGACCGGGCTCGAATGCCGCGAGGTAGGTCATCGCACGAATCGCATATTCACATGCCGTCGAGTGAATCATAAGCGCCCCCGGGAGTTCTGGACCTGAATGTCGCGGACCCTACCACGCGGCGGGATATCGTGTCAACCCAACGGGTTCTTGACACCGGCGCCCCGGCCCCTTATCCTGTCCGCTCTGGTTGACGGCCCCTTCGTCTAGCGGTTAGGACGTATGGTTCTCAGCCATAAAACAGGGGTTCGATTCCCCTAGGGGCTACCATCTCATTCGGGACCCGCTGCAGGCGGGTCTCTTCTTTTCCGGGCCCGCCCGGCTGCGTACGAAAGGACTGGATCCCATGGCCACCCGCACGCAAACAAGACGCCGCCGCACCACCAGGACCAAACCGCGCGGTCCGCGCTCGCGCGACCGCCACTGGCTCTACCAGGAATCGGTGCAGAGCCCGGAAGTTCATTTTGAGTTCTTCGACCGCGTGTACCGCAAGCGCAACGGCAAGAAGCCGCGCATCCTCAAGGAGGACTTCTGCGGCACCGCGCTCATCGCGCGCGAGTGGGTGCAGCTGCGGGACGACAACATTGCCGTCGGCGTGGACCTGGACGCGCCCACGCTGCGCTGGGGAAAGGAACACAACCTCAAGACGCTCGACAAGGACGAGCGTGAGCGCGTGTTCCTCATCCGTGCCAATGTACTGCACGTCACCCGCCCCAAGGCCGACCTGGTGGCGGCGCTGAACTTCTCCTACAACATCTTCAAGACGCGCGAAACGCTGCGCGAGTACTTCGTTGCCGCGCGCAAGTCGCTCCGGAAGAACGGGCTCTTCATCGGCGACATCTTCGGCGGCTGGGAGGCGCAGAAGCCCATGGAGGAGCGCACGCGCCACTCCGGCTTCACCTACATCTGGCACCAGGACAAGTTCGACCCCATCGCCAACAACGGCGTGTATCACATTCACTTCGACTTCCACGACGGCGGCGGCATCCGCCGCGCCTTCACCTACGACTGGCGCCTGTGGTCGATTCCCGAGATCCTCGAACTGCTGGCCGAGGCCGGCTTCAACGACGTGACGATCTACTGGGAAGAAATCGACCGCAGCAGCGGTTTCGGCAACAGCAAGTTCCGCCTGCAGCGCACCGCCACCAACGCCGAGGGCTGGATCGCGTACTTCGTGGCGGGGGTGTCACCCAAAAAACGGGCATGACACGCGGCGCCCCGTGGCGCATCATGGAGGGGTCGCATCCCCCGCGGCCCCGCCCCGCAACCTGCTTCGAGGGCCCCGGGTCACCAGGAGCTAACTCCATGTATTTTCGCCAGATATTCGATCAGAAGCTGGCCCAGTACGCCTATCTCATCGGCTGCCAGGCCAGCGGTGAGGCCATCATCATCGACCCCATGCGCGACGTCGACCGCTACTTCGACATTGCCGCGCAGGACGGCCTGCGCATCGTGGCCGCCGCCGACACCCACATCCACGCCGACTATCTCTCGGGCCTGCGCGAAATGGCCGAGCGCCCCGGCGTCACCGTGTACGCGTCCGGCGAGGGCGGCAGCGACTGGCAGTTCGAGTGGCTGCGCGGAAGCCACTACGCGCACCGCATCCTGATGCACGGCGACCAGTTGATGGTCGGCAACATCCGCTTCGACGTGATCTTCACACCCGGTCACACCCCCGAACATCTCTGCTATCTGGTCACCGACACCGCGTCGGGTTCGCCGGTCGCTATGGGGCTCCTCTCCGGCGACTTCGTATTCGTGGGCGACCTGGGGCGGCCCGACCTGCTCGAGACGGCGGCGGGGCACAGCGGCACCATGGAGACGAGCGCACGCACGCTGTACCGCTCGCTGGAAAAGTTCCGCGCGCTGAGTCCGTCGGTGCAGGTGTGGCCCGGTCACGGGGCGGGCAGTGCGTGCGGCAAGGCGCTCGGTGCGGTGCCGATGTCAACGGTGGGCTACGAACTGGTGGTGAACCCCGCCTTGCTCGCCGCCACCAGCGAGGACGCGTTCGTCGCATACATCCTGGACGGGCAGCCCGAGCCGCCGCTGTACTTCGCACGCATGAAGCGCGACAACCGCGGCGGACCGCGCGTGCTGGGCAGGCTGCCGGTGCCGAAGAAGGTGTCGCCCAACAAGCTCTCGGACTTGAGCGGCGCGACCGGTGTGGCGGTGCTCGACACGCGCGACTGGGCGTCGTACGCGAAGGCGCACCTGCCCGGCTCGCTCTTCACACCGCTCAACCGGGCCTTCAACACCATCGCCGGCTCGTACGTGCCGGAGAAGATGGTGATGTACCTGATCGTCGAGGAGGCGCGGCTGCGCGAGGCGGTGGTGGACCTGGTGCACGTGGGACTGGACGACATTGCGGGTTACGCGACGCCTGAGATGTTCCAGGAATACGCGCGCCGCGGCAAGGTGGCCTCGGTTGCGGAAATCGAGGCCCCTGCGGTGGAGCAGGCCGTCGCCGGCGGGGCCTTCCTGCTGGACGTGCGCCGCGCGGCGGAGCTGGCCGAAGAGGGGCGCATTCCGGGCGCCCACAACATCGCGCACACGCGCCTGCTCGAGCGTATCCAGGAAGTGCCGCGGGGCAGGCCCGTGATCGTCTACTGTAGCACCGGAAGCCGCTCGGCGTATGCCGCCGGGCTGCTGGATCGAATGGGGTACCGCGCGACCAACGTGGCCGGCGGTATCGAGTCGTGGACCGCACGCGGAGGAGCGGTCGCGACGGCCTAGTCCGGAACCCACCCCGGAGTGATGCCATGCAGGTTGTCGTATTCGGCGCGGGAGCGGTGGGGAGCGTGCTGGGCAGCATGCTCTCCGTCAACCATCATGACGTGCTGCTGGTGGGGCGCCCGCCCCTGGCGCGCGCGGTCGAAGAAAACGGGCTGCGCCTGAAGTCGGCCACCGGCGAATACGTGGCTCACCCCCGCGTGGTCACGGCCCTTGCCCGGGGTGATGTGGCCGCCGACGCCTGCATCCTGCTCACCGTAAAGCGCTACGACGTGGAAGCGGCCATTGCGACGCTGTCGGGGATCGTTCCCGTCGACATGCCCGTCGTCTGCTTTCAGAACGGCGTGGGTGCGGAGGCCATCGCCGCCGGAACATTCACCCGCGTCTACGGCGGCGTGGTGCGCATGACGTGCTCCATGCTGCAGCCCGGTAACGCGTCGTTCCGCGGGATGGGGCGCGTGATCGTGGGCGTGCACCCCAAGGGCAGCGACGCGTTCAGCCGCGCGCTCGCCCTGGCGTTTCGCGGGGCCGGCTTTGACGCCGCGTCTTCGCGCACCATCGAGAGCGACATCTGGCTCAAGCTGGCGCTCAACACCCAGACCGTCCTGCACGCGGCCACTGACCCGCGCGACCACGACAGCAACGAGTTCCAGGAACTGAGCGCGGCGATCCTCGAGGAGACGCGCCGCGTCTTCAAGGCCGCGAAGATCAGGGCACGCTCGTGCGACGGGCGTGACCCGACCATAGACGAGATGATCGCCGAACTGCGCCGGCCGCGGGCGCGGCGGGCCGAGCACGGGGTCAAGGTGCACAACTCGCTGTGGCAGGACCTCTATCTCAAGCGGCCGCACATCGAGTCCGAGTACATCCACGAGCCCGTCATCGCGCTCGGGCGGGAACACGGGGTGCCCACCCCGTTCAACGCGGCCATGCTGGAGACCGCGCGACGCCTGCACGACTCCGGCACCGGGCCCGAGAAGCTGCGGCTGACCGAGCTGCTCGAGGCGGTGGCGCGCCGGCCGTCACGGAGCGGCGAAGAGCCATGAGGACCCTCGTCTATGGCCTGCTGCTGGTGATACTGCTGGCGGGGAGCTTCCTGCTGCTGCAGTCCATCGAGCCGCAACGCCAGGTGCCCCCCTCCGGCCCGCGATTCCCCGGCGCGGTGTCGCCCGACGTATCCACCATCGATCCTGCCCAGCTCGACGCGTCCAATCCGGACGAGTTGTACGACCTGGGCGTCGAGTTCATGCGCATGTGGCGCGTGCGCGAGGCGGCGGTGGTGCTCGAGCACGCGGTGCTGGCGGACTCGAACCGGACCGGCGCCTGGACGCGGCTGGCCGACGCGTACGCGCACCCGCTCATCGACGACGAAGACGCCCTCGGCTACGCGATCATGCGCGCAATGGCCACCGCGGGCAACGACACCAGCTATGCCGCCGGGCTGGGGCTCCTGTACCTCGACCGTGATTACGAGGGTGCGGTTGACGCCTTTGCGCAGGCGTTGCGGGCCAGTGACACACCCGAGGTGCGCTACCACCTGTCACTCGCCTTCTTCCAGATGGGCCGGCTGGAGGAGTGCGCGCGGCAGCTCAAGCCGCTGATGCGAACCGATGCCAGCGTGGGTCCGGTGGTGGAGCTGTTCGTGCGGCACGCGGTGGCCGCGGGAGAGCTGGAAACCGCCGCAGACGCGGCGCGCGAGCTGGCGCGCATGTACGGCGAGGAGCCGTTCCCCTACGTCCTGCTGGCGCAGGTGGAGATGGCCCGTGGCAACAGCGCTGGCGCGGCGGAGTTCTGCAACAACGCGCTCCTGCTGGATCCCAGCAGCATCCCCGCCATCATGACGCGCGCCCTGCTCTACTCCGACGCCGGCGAGTACGAGGCGGCGCGGGTGAGCTATGAGAAGCTGCTGCTGTTCGACGAGCCGGTGCTGCGCTCGATCGGGCAGGAGGGGATCGGCTTCGTGGACTTCGTGGACGGCGAGTTCGACGCGGGCATGGATGCCATGGACGAGGCCATCCGCCTGGCGATGCTGGGTGGCGCCACCGGCCGCGGCCTGACCCTGTCGCTGCGGCTGGTCGACTACCTGTGCCAGCTCGGCCAGGCGGACAATGCCGAGAACGTGGTGGAGCGATGGATCACCGGGTTCGGCGAGGTGCCGGTGCGGATCGCGCGCGCGCGCATCCAAATCCTGCGTGGCGACTTCGAGTCCGCGGCCACCGTGATCGAGGCCCTGTCCCGGGACCGGGACTGGCTGCTGTGGTCGCGCGTCATGTCGCTGGACGTGGCCGAACTGACCGCTCTTGCCGACATTGGACAGCAGCGCCAGCAGGAAGCCCTCACGCTCCTCGCCGCGGATTCAACCGCGGCCGCGGTCAACGCGGGTGCCGGTGCGCGGCGCACCTTCCTCAGTGGCTATGCCGCGTTCGAAACCGGCAACGCCGAGGGTGCGGCGGCCGCCTTTGGCCAGGTGCGCGCGCGTCTGTATGGACCCGAGTTCCCCTACCACGGGGATCCGGTGCTGCACGTGCAGTCGATGTTCTTCATGGCGGAGTCGGAACTGGCGCGCGGCAACAGTGAGGCGGCGCTGTCTAGTTACCAGGCGTTCGTTGGCCACTGGGGTAACGCGGCCTGGGATCTTGAGGCCGTCGCCCGCGCCCGCCAGAAAGTGGAAGCCCTGGGCAGCATGGGGATGCCGCCGCAGGGCTGAAGACAAGGGGCGCCGCGCCGCCGCGGGGCCGTGAGGGCCGATCGCCGATCAGGGGAAGATACCCCGCTCGACATACACCTTCTCGAATTTGGACAGTGCGAGGGTCATGGCGGCGATACGCGCCTCGCAGTTGCGCGTCTTCATCTCCGCGATCACCGACCGGGTGGCCCGCTTCATGATGCGGTTGAGTTCGTCGTCCACCCGCTCCAGCTCCCAGACCTCGCTGTTCTTGTTCTGCACCCACTCGAAGTAGCTCACGGTGACGCCGCCCGAATTGGCCAGGATGTCGGGAATCACCAGAATGCCGCGCTTGGCGAGGCTCTTCTCGGCGTCGATAGTCGTGGGGCCGTTGGCGCCCTCGATGATGTACTTGGCCTGGATGTAGCCCTCGGTCTCCATGTTGACCGTGCACTCGAGCGCGGCCGGAATGAAGATGTCCGCTTTGGTGCCGAAAAAGTCCCCCTGCGAGATCTCCTTCGCCTTCTCGTAACCGGCCACGCCCCCGGTCTTCAGGACGTACGCGGAGAGGTCTTCCGCGTCGATGCCCTCGGGGTTGCCGATGTGGCCGGTGTGGTCGGCCGCCGCCAGCATGCGGGCGCCCCCGGCCTGCATGATGCGCGCCGCGTGCGAGCCCACGTTGCCGTAGCCCTGCACGAAGAAGGTGGAGCCGTCGATGGAGAAGCCGAGGTGTTTTGCGAACGTATCCAGGCAGAAGACCACGCCCTGGCCGGTGGCCTTGTCGCGCCCCAGGCTGCCCCCGCTGACCAGGCTCTTGCCGGTGACAACGCCGCGGGTGGCGTTGCGGTCCGAGGCGTTGAACATGGTCATATAGGTATCCATCATCCAGACCATCTCGCGCGAACTGGTGCCCACGTCCGGGGCCGGTATGTCGTATTCCGGCCCGATGTTGTTCCCCAGCGCGAAGGTGAAGCGCCGCGTGATCCGCCGCAGCTCCGGCTCGGAGAAGTTGCGCGGGTTGAGGGTGACCCCGCCCTTGCCCCCCCCGAAAGGGATGCCCATGAGCGCCGACTTCCAGGTCATCCATGCCGCGAGCGCCTTGACCTCGGCCAGGTTCACCGACTCGTGGTAGCGGATGCCCCCCTTGTAGGGACCGTAGGTGTTGTTGTGCTGGATCCGGTAGCCCTTGAAGGATCGGTAGGTCCCGTCGTCGAGAAGAACTGGGAAGTTCACCGTGATTTCGTTCTGGGGTTCGGAGAGAACCGTGCGAACAACGGGATTCAGTTTGATATGGTCCGCGGCTTTGTTGAATTGCGCGGTAGCCATTTCGAACAAGTTCATTCGATCGCTCATAGCCTTGTCTTTCTGGGGAATTTCGTTGGTGTCGGCTTCGCGACGTCCGCCGGCTCGCCACGACGCACCGTTCCGGACGTCCCGTATGAGTCAGAAGGCGACAACCGTATCAGAAATCATGCGGCTCGACAAGGCCGCCCGCGCGCCGGCCGGTGCCCGGGTTCGCTTTTAACTTGTTGTAAAACAACAAGTTAATGTGGCGCTCGCCGCCCCGCCCGGTCCCGTCCACGCGACCCTCTATAATGAGGAGCTCCGCGCACCGGGGTCACCCCCGGTCCGTGCCGCGCCCGTCCACCCCGATACCCGTGCACACAACCAGATGGTGAACACAGGACCGCGCCGGTACCAACCGCGGATGCGTGCGTCTCCTTGAAATCACGGCGATGGTTGCATCTGCGCATTGTGTGTGTCGCGTGAATGCATCGACTCGATGTGCAACGCGCAGACGACGGTCGTGTCGCGGCCGGTTGCGCGGAGAATGCGCAACGCGTGAGACCACGCACGTGTCGAACCCGCGAAGCATCCCCGGTGCTCCCGCATCACCGGCGATCCCATCTCCGGTGCTGTCCCGGGAACCCCCGACCCGTGACTTTTTTTGCCGCCGGTGAAAAGTTTCTGTTGACAGTACTTTACGGTGTGCAAGAATCCCGCCTGGCGGTGAATCGGGCTCGCCTGGTTCGCCGTCAAACGTTGGAAGTCAGAAACTTGAAGAGGCGGGCGGGCCTCCCGTTCGCCGAAGGAAGGAATCAAATCATGGCAGCTAAGAGGAAGGCGAAAGCCAAAGGCAAGGCAAAGGCCAAGGCGAAGGCCAAGGGCAAAGCCAAGACCAAGCGCAAAGCCAAGCGCAAGGCCAAGAAGTAAGCTGGGCTTAACGTCCAGCGATTGACTTGGCTCGCGGCCTGGCCAGGCTGCGAACACGGGAAGGGAGACGCAAGTCTCCCTTCCTTTATTTTTGCCCGCGGGGCGCCCCGCGCCACAGCCCGGCCCGTGCCTATTGACAGTGCCCGCTGATTCTCCTATATGTTGGCGCGGTTTCCGTCTGCCCGTGCAGTACTCCCCCGACCGCGGCCCACCGGCGGCTGCCTTGATACAGAGGAGATGAGAATGGAGCTGGTACCGAAGGAAATGTTCCTCACCAAGGGTGTGGGCCGCCACCGCGAGCAGCTGACCAGCTTCGAGCTGGCCCTGCGTGATGCGGGCATCGAACACGTGAACCTCGTCACCGTGTCCAGCATCTTCCCCCCCAAGTGCAAGCTCATCCCGCGCAAGCGCGGGGAGCAGATGCTGGCGGATGGCCAGATCGTCTTCTGCGTGATGAGCCGGACCTCCACCGACGAGGCCTTCCGCATGGCCGCGTGCTCCATCGGCGTTGCCATACCGGGCGACCCCAAGAAGTACGGATACCTCTCCGAGCACCACTCCTACGGCCAGAACGAGAAGACCGCCGGCGACTATGCCGAGGACCTCGCGGCCAGCATGCTCGCCTCCACGCTGGGTATCGAACTCGACCTCGACCGTGCGTGGGACCAGCGCAAGAAGGAGTGGAAGATCGGGCGGCAGATCGTCCGCACCAGCAACATCTGCCAGACCGCGCTGGGCAAGAACGGGCTGTGGACCACCGTCATTGCCGCGGGCGTCTTCTGCAAGTACTAGGCGAGCGCCCATGAAGCCCGGTTTTCTCGAGGACAAGGCCGAACCCGGCGATGTTGCCCGCGATCGCAACGGCTATGTCCTCGGTCTGATCCCCTACGAAGAGACGACCACCTACTGGAAGGGCGTCGGCAAGGCGCCCGAGGCCATCGTGGAGGCGTCGGGTCACGTGGAACTGTTCGATGAGGTCCTCGCCACCGACGCGTCGCGGCAGGGCATCCTCACCGTTCGGCCCCGCATCACCGATCTCGCCTCCGTCACCGCCGCGGCGCGCGCGCTGCGCGAGCAGCACCCGGACGCCTTCCTCGGCTTCATCGGCGGAGAGCACGCCATCACGCCGGCGCTGATCGAGGCGGTGGCCCGCCCGCGCATGGGCATCGTGTGGATCGACGCGCACGCCGACCTGCGCAAGGAGTTCCACGGGCGGCCCGACAACCATGCCTGCGCGGGCTTCAACAGCATGGGCTTCGGGCCCATCGTGCAGGTGGGGATCCGGACGTTGGCCGAAGAGGAATACACGCTGCTCAAGAAGACCGACCGCGTGCGCGCCCACCGGGCCTGGGGGGCGAAGGCGCGTGCGGACATCATGGATCTCCCGCACGATGTCTACCTCAGCGTGGACTACGACGGCTTCTCGCCCGAGGTAATCCGCGCGGTGGGCACGCCGGAGCCGGGCGGACTCTACTGGGAGGAAGTGATGGAGATCCTCGACACGCTCTTCCGCTACAAGAATGTGATCGCCTTCGACGCCGTGGAACTGTGTCCGCAGGAGACGGATATTGCCTCGTCGTTCACGGCGGCGCGGCTGGTCTACAAGGTCCTCAATTACCACGCCTATTACGCCCAGAACGGAAAGAAGAAGGTCGGCCGGCGCACGCCGCGCAAGAACCGCAGCGGCCCCAAGCGCGCCCGCACGCCGCAGCTGGGATCGGGTCGCAAGGCACCCCACAAGTCTCCCCCCAAGACACGCTCCAACCGCCGTACGATATGAACGATGCCGGCAGGCGGCGTCCGCGAAGCCGCTCCTCCGCTCATGGTCCTCGCGCGAAACATTTGAAATCGCGCTGCGGGAATGGCGTCGGATCGTCTTCGCGGCCGCTCAGAGGCGCTGTTTACCGCGGGTGAGGAAGTAGATTCCGAGGACGATGAGCAGGATGGGGAACACCGGCTGTGTCAGGATGCCGAGCGAGTGGAGCAGCCACAGGATTCCCAGGAACACCAGCACCAGACCCAGGCGCCGCGAGCCACGGTTCGGGCGCGCGGCTTCCGCGTCGTCGGCCCCGGGCTCCTTGCGCGCGGTCTCTTCCTTGAGGGTCTCCTTACCCTTGTCGAACGCGTCCTCGAGGACGTTGACGCCCTTGCGCACCGCCTGCGCGGTGCGGTCGGCGTAGCGGTCCAGGCGCTCTTCCCATTCTTTCTGTTCCATGGCGGTCTCCGGCGTGGTGGCTCCAGGATTCGCCGCCGGGCGTTCCCGGCGCTGCGCATTGATGGTAGCGCAAGCCGCGGGGAGGGTCGAGGCTCAATTGCGGATGGGAGGCACGCGCCGCGAGACGAGGATCATGGCCAGCGCGCACAGGGCCAGCAGACACACCACCAGACCCAGGAAGACGTAGACCATCTCCAGCGAGTAGCGCGTCTTGATGGGAGCGATGAGCTGCACCACGCTGGAGCCGATGCCGAAGTTCAGCGCGAACTTCACCGCGAAGCTGGTGCTGCGCCAGCGCGCCGGCGTGAGGCCGGCGATGAGGCTGTTCTCCACCGGCTGCATCCCGAAGGAGAAGAACCCGTAGAGCACCGCGCACACCACCAGCGCCGCCTCGCTGGTGAACGCCATCGCCAGCAGGAAGGGGAAGCTCACCCCGTGGAAGAGCAGGTAGGCGCGCCGCAGTTCCATGCGGTCCGCCAGACGTCCGCCCGCCACCTGCCCGAACAGCCCCGCAAAGAACACCAGCGACGCCAGGATCGACGCGGCCAGGGTGGTGGTGCTGTGCCCCGTCGCGAAGGGCAGACGGTCCAGCACGCGCGCCAGGAACGTGGTCTTGAGCTCCATGAAGGCCGGGAGCAGCAGCATGTTGCCGCGATATGCAATGCCGCCCAGGACCAATGCGGCGCACAGCAGGATCAGCAGGGGCACCAGCCCGCGGCCCCGGGAGGACTCGCGCGCGGCGTGCGGGCGGATGGTTTCATCCACGCGCACCCGGTGGACGATGCCCGCTGTCACCAGACCCACCGCGCCCAGTGATACCAGCGCCGTCTGCCACCCGAACGCCCAGGTGAGCAGGCCGGTCAGCAGCGGCGCCAGCGCAATGCCCATGCTCCCGAACACCCCGTTCACGCCCAGCGCAAGCCCGCGCAGCCGCACCGTGTGGGAGATGAGCGCGATGCCGGCGGGGTGATACACGCTCGCGCCCACGCCCACCGCGGCCAGCGCCAGCGTCATCACGCGTGGAGAGGGAACCGCGCCCGCCACCATGAGCCCGGCACCCATCAGGGCGATGCCCGCGGTCATCATGGGCTTCGCACGCCAGCGGTCGGCGGCGAGGCCCACGGGTATGGCGAGCGCGCCATAGAGCAGGTACATCCAGAAGCTCAGCTTGACCACCTGCTCGATCGGCATCCCGAAGGACAGCGTGAGCGGGATGGCGATGGCGGGGAAGACCAGGGTGAAGAAATGGGTGAAGAAGTGCCCCGGGCACGTGATGAGGAGGATGTTGTGCTCCGCCTCGGAGAACTCGCTCATGCGTCGGAAGAGGTTCATGCTTGGACGCCGGGTCGCGCGCGGCGGATTCTATGGTACCATCGCGCCACCTGCCAAAGCCTTTCCACCCCTGCCAGGCCTCGCGCGGGATGACGCCATGCGCCGCCACTTCATGATACTCGCCGTGATCGCGCTGGCCGCTGGCCGCGCCGGTGCGCTGCACGCAGAGTCCGCGGCGGTGGTGAACAATCCCGATTATGGCCAATGGGACGACACCCCGGGGAAGACGTTTCACCTGCTGGAGAATCTCCTGCTCGGCTCCGAGGACGGCGAAGACGCCTTCGGCCGCATCGCGGGGATCGCGGTGGATTCGCGCGGGCGATGGATCATCCTCGACGGCGGTTTCGAGGTGGTGCGCGTGTACGACCCCGGGTCCATGGAGATCACGTCGGTGGGGCGCAAGGGTCATGGACCCGGAGAATTCAACCAGCCCGGCGCCATCGGGGTGGATGCGCAGGACCGCGTGTATGTTGCGAGTTACGGCGGGCGCGTGGCAGTTTTCTCGCCGGATGGCGAGTTGCTGGACGAATTTCGGCACAAATTGCCCGGTGGGGTTCCCACGGGTCTCAAGATCGGCGAAGGGGGTATCTACCTCGCAAGTCTCGATATGGTCGACCACAAGGTCGTCCACCGCTATGACGCGGGGCACCGTTACCTCGCTTCGTTCTCGAATTCACATGCGGTGGCGAAGCCGATGGACACCACCGAGGAACTCGCCACCTGCGGCGGATTCATCGATGTGGGACCGGACGGGGCGGTGTATTTTGCCCAGTTCACGCCATACGAAATCCGCAAGTTCACGCGTGACGGACGCCTGCTGCTCACCATCCAGCGCAAAAACGAGTTCATGCTCTCGCCGCGTATGGAGCGCGATAACGGCGGTTTCAGCATTCGCTGGCTTGCCGGTTCGGTGGGCATCCTGGTGCTACCGGATGGCAAGCTGATGCACCTCACCATGTGCTTTCCCGATCGCGACGTGGATCACACGAAGACCGTCGTCGACATCTTCGATTCCGACGGACACCTGCTCAAGTCGCGCACGCTCGAGGGTCGCATCGCGATGCATTTCGTCGATGATGAATGGCGCGCGTACGCCATCGAAGCGCGCACCTACCCGCTCGTCGTGCGCTACGAAATCCGCCTTCCGTAGAAAATGGCCCGGTTTTTGCCAGATTTTTGTTGACACCATATCTCACGGTGCGAGAATCCCCGTGACGTTGGTTGGTCAACCTCGGAAACGGTGCATGGGGCGTTTCGTCCCGGGCATCGGGATAAGGAAGGAACCAAATGGCAGCAAAACGTAGAGCCAAGAGAAAAGCCAAGCGCAAGGTCAAACGCGTTGTCCGCAAGGTCAAACGCAAAGTTCGCCGCAAGGTGAAGGCGAAGGCCAAGGTGCGGCGCAAGGTCAAGCGGAAAGCCAAGCGCAAGGTCCGTAAGGTCAAGCGCAAAGCCAAGCGCAAGGTCCGCAAGGTCAAGCGCAAAGCCAAGCGCAAGGTGCGCCGCAAAGTCCGGCGCAAAAAGGTTGCTCCGCCTGAAATGGAGATGTAGCCTGGCCCACGGCCTAGTCGGCCGCGAGCTCATGGGAAGGGAAACGCAAGTTTCCCTTCCCTTTTTTTATCCCCCGCGGGTGTGGTAGCCTGAAGGCTGCTCCTCCGGAATCTCCTCCCACAAGCGTCTCCTCCCACTGCGGGCCCCCGGGCCCGGGAGGTTGGACCGTGCATACCACCGTATTTTCCGGCGCCATCGTCGGTATCGAGGGCCTCGTGGTCGAGGCCGAAGTGGACATCTCGCGGGGCATCCCCGCCTTCTCGGTGGTGGGTCTGCCCAACGCCGCGGTGCGCGAGAGCCGCGAGCGGGTGACCGCCGCCATCAAGAACACCGGCCGCCAGTTTCCGCTGGAGCGCATCACCGTCAACCTCGCCCCCGCCGACGTCAAGAAGGAGGGCGCCGCCCACGACCTCGCCATCGCGGTGGGGATCCTGGTGGCGTCGGGGCAGGCGGAACTCCAGCCCGCGCGCACGCTCTTCATCGGCGAGCTGGCACTGGACGGATCGCTGCGGCGGGTGCCGGGCGTGCTGCCCATTCTGTTGCACGCGCGCGCGCGGGGATTCGCGCGCGCGGTGGTGCCGCTGGGCAACCTGGAGGAGACGCGTATGGTGGAGGGGCTGGAGGTGGTGGCGTGCGAGGGACTGCGCGCCGCCGTGGCGGCGTCGCTCACGCCGGTGCACGGGCCCAAAGGCAGGGGACAGACGGATGACGACCTGTTCGACGCCACCCTGGATGGCCGCGTGTTCATCAAACCGGCCGACGAACCGGCGCCGCAGCCGAAGTCCTCGAATCCCTATTCTATAGATATGGCCGACGTGGTGGGCCAGGAGGCGGCCAAGCGCGCGCTGCTGGTGGCGGCCGCCGGCGGGCACCACGTGCTCATGACGGGCCCGCCCGGGTCCGGCAAGACCATGCTCGCGCGGCGTTTTGCAACCGTGCTGCCGCTGCTCACCACCCAGCGGGCGGTGGAGACCACCATGATCTACAGCGTCATCGGTCTGCTGGGCAGCAACGGGGCGGGCGGGCTGGTCACCACGCCACCGTTTCGCGCGCCGCACCACAGTGCCAGCGATGCCGGGCTGATCGGCGGCGGGGGCAACCCGCGGCCGGGCGAGATTACGCTGGCGCACAACGGGGTGCTGTTCCTGGACGAGCTGCCCGAGTTCCGCCGCCACGTGCTGGAGACGCTGCGCGAACCGCTGGAGGAGGGGCACATTACGATTTCGCGGGCAAAGAGCGCGGTCACATTCCCCGCGCGCTTCCAACTGGTGGCGGCCATGAACCCCTGCGCTTGCGGAATGCATGGAAGCAAACTTCGACAATGTCGTTGCAGTCCACTTCAGGTCGAGAAGTACCTCGCGAAGATCTCCGGGCCACTTGTCGACAGAATCGCAATCCATGTGACCGTGCAACCCGTTGATCTCGAAATGTGGAGTTCTTCGTCACCGAGAATGAGCAGTGTCGAGATGCGCAACAAGGTTGCTCGCGCACGCGACATCCAGGCGCAACGCTACAAGAGCCTCGATGGCATCGACTGCAATGCGAGGCTTCCCGACGGGCTATTCTCAAGGTTCTGCGTGATGGATTCTCCAGCAGAGACCCTGTTCGCCAAAGCACAGAAGTCATTGCTCGTCAGCGCACGCGCGCGCGGCCACATCGTCCGCGTCGCCCGCACCATCGCAGACCTGGAAGAAAGCAAACAGATCAGCGAACGCCACATCATGGAAGCGGTTGGCTACAGAGCGAGTGAATGATGCACCGTTCGATGAAAAACAGCGCTAACTTGATGTGCAGGTAGACTTGGGCGACGATCTATGCCGCGGGCGATGGCTTTAGCTCGGGAGACGTGATTCTAGTGGGGCCGGGGACGCACGACGTTGGCAGCGAGAACACAGGCGTTTTGCTCAGTGGGCCAACTTCGGCTTGACTCCGGACAACTCGAAGTCTACCCTAATTTGGGCCGCACATTGAGGGGGAGCGCTGTGACCACTCGTGTCTACTTGCTATCCATAACAGCCTGCCTCATCACGTTCACAGCTGCTGCAGGTTGCTCTGCGCAATCCAATCCTCCGCCGACTAACCCGTGGACGGTTGTTGCAGTCCGCGAGCGCCGTGCTGGAGAAGTGCCCTTCGAAGAGAGAAGCAGCTACCTCTGGCCGACTCCCGATCCCAACAATGTTCCAGGTCCGGACTCATTGATCGCTCGGGTCGAGAGCGACGAGCAGCTCCACTCATTTATAGACATCGAGGATCTCAGAACGGGCGAATCGCACCGCCTGATCGATGCCAACGCGTTCCTTCCGCATTGGTCGCCCGACGGAAGATACCTCGGTTGCGAGGTCTGGAAGTCGCCCGGCCAGCTCAGCGAGCTGACCGTAGTCGACGTTGCGACTCGCTCGGTGATCATCGACCCGGAGATAGGAGCGTCGGCGGGGCAAATGAAGTGGTCTCCGGACTCGCGGATCCTTGCGGCCGACGGAGTCATTTATGGTCGGCCACGGACAATGCTATACGCGGTCAAGATCCCCGAAGGACTCGTGATACCGCTCGATACGCTCCAGGTACTCGGGGACTACGAGTTTTCTTGGAGTCCGGACGGGCAGTGGATTGCGTTTTCTCGTGCGACGAGACTTGATCGCCATGGAGACCACCCAATAGCGGCGGACCTCTGGATCGCAGACACGCAGAGCGGACGCAAGTGGCCGCTTCTTGAGACGACCGACTGGGTTGAGACCAACCCGCTGTGGATCACCGACGGCTCGCTTCAGATAGACCGCTCCCACGTGGACGGAGGTAGTCTTGGGCCGAAGCAAAGGGTGGTAATCGAACTTTCAATTCTCAAAGGAGGCTCGGGCCGCAGCCCCTGATGACCCACAGTCACTCGAAAGGGGGAGATGGAATGAGCGCGCCTCGTTCATATTTCGCAATTTTGTTCACCGTCATTGTCGGTCTCATAACTTTGGCTGCCGGCAACGTTCCCGCCCAAATCGACATCTGGGTTGATCCTGGGCACGGGGGTTGGGACTCGGGCGCCGAGGGCTTCAACGGCCCGGCAGTTCCCAACGAGAAGGAGCTCAACATTGGGGTGGCCAGCCGGCTCGAAAACCGACTCACCGCTCTAGGGTATTACGCATACAGGACACAGAACTATGACACGACCTACACGCAGCCTTGGCAGCGTCGGCAAATCGCGAATGGGCAACGATCAAACGACCAGGGCATCAGATCGTCATGTCGTCTTCTAATCAGCGTGCACATGAACTCGGTGCCAGACGCGTCGAAGCTCGGGACGCTGACTTTGTATGCGGCCGGGGCGTGCGTGTGTTCAACATCGAAGTGGATGGCAATCACGCGTTCTACGCTGGGGGTGTTCTCGTGCACAACAAGAAGGACCCGAACGAGCCCTAGGCCTCCGGATCGGAAGGAGCACTAGAATGTTCAAAGGACTCTTGGTCATGTTGGTGTTTGCGGCTGGCTGCCAAGCAGCGCATAGGGATATGGGTGCGGCGGCGCTGTCGAAGGCAGAGGCGTTGACAATCGCGGTGGGTATTGCTAACGATGAGTGTGATGCTCTTTATGGTGAGCGCCCATTTGCAGGAGCGGATTTTCCCCTGGTGTTCGACGCCGGCCGCTGGCACTGGGGATCGCTGGATCCTGAGGGGGTCCATGGTTACTCGGTGGAGGTCTCGTTTGATAGCCACGGCGGCGATAGAATGGTGGTTATCTATTTTAGCAATGATAGTAGCGTTCGAGTCATTCAAGTGCGGGATCCCGCTGTAGGGGAGCACCGATAGAAGAGGACTTCTGGGCAGCTCATCTCTCAAGGAGGCTGTGACAGCTTTTGAGGCGAGCGACATCGGGAACGACGGCAGGGGCGAGGTTTATACCTTCTACGACGATGCGAGCGGGTGCGTCGCGTTTGGGTGTCTCACATTCGTCTGACGGGTTCCGACTCCCTCGTTCGGCTGCCATCAGCGCTTGAGGTTGTCAATCCGGCGCCATTCGGAGTAGTCCGCATGGTTCGAAAAGAAAGGTTCGCCGGGTGCTGCGTATTCGGGGCACGGGGCGTAAGTGATTGTAAATGAAAGACCTGAATCCCCCCGTCACCCCATCCTCCCCCTCCCCTAAAGAAGCAGCAAAATGGCAACGAACCCCTGTCACTGCGGCTACCACGGGAGCAAGGTGAAGCAGTGCAAGTGCTCGCCGCTGCAGCGCGAGAGTTACATCGGAAAGATCTCGGGTCCGCTGTTGGATCGCATCGCGATTCACCTGACCGTGCAAGCGGTGGACGTGGAGATGTGGAAGTCCACCGCGACCGGAATGAACAGCGCCACCATGCGCGACATGGTCACGCGCGCGCGCGCGATTCAGGCCGAGCGGTTTAACGATGTCGACGGCGTCGACTGCAACGCGCGGCTCCCCGACGGGTTGTTCGCCACATTCTGCGCGATGGATTCCTCCGCCGAAGCGCTGTTCGTAAAGGCGCAGAAGTCACTCATGGTGAGTGCCCGCGCACGCGGTCACATCGTCCGCGTGGCGCGGACCATCGCGGACCTGGACGGCAGCGAGGCCATCACGGTGCGCCACCTCATGGAGGCGGTGGGATACCGGGGCGACACACCAGTCGAATAGCCCTATAATCCCGTGACGAAACCGCGTGGGTCGAGGAGGAAACGCCGTGAAACTGGATTGGGCGATGCTTCAGACACCCGCCCGATGGAACGCATGGATTGGTGTTGCGGTCGCGTTGTCGGCTTCGCCGGCCCACGGGCAGGATGTTCCCTGGGGTCGCATCGCCGATGCGCGCGGGCTCAGCAAGGAGCAGCGCGGCGTTGCCGAAGAGGTGCTCCGCACGGCGCGCTGCTACGGCGGCTGTGAAGGGACGGTCCTCGAATGCCTCGTCGCCGGTGATTCCATCGGAACCCGCCTCGCAAACTTCGTGGCACGCCGCGTGGCGGCCAATCGCCCGGCCGAGAACATCCTCACCTCGATCACCAACCGCAAGCAGTCCGCATTTCCGGCGCAGACGTTCCACCCCGACCTGTCCGGACTCGTTCCCTCGGGGAGCGTGGACGCGCCCGTCCAGGTGGTGATATTCGCCGACTTCGCGTGCCCGGTGTGCAAGGTTGCGGTGTCGGCATTGCACGAAATCAGCCTGTCGATGCCCGACAGCGTCTGCCTCTGGTTCAAGACCTTCCCGCTCGCCCAGGAGGCGCGCTCGATTCCGGCGGCGCTCGCCTACCTCGCCGCGGACCGTCAGGGGCTGGGTTGGGAGATGATCAACATGCTCTTCGAGCACGGGGCCGACTTGAGCGACGAGGCGCTCGATGCCTGTGCCGCGACCGTCGGACTCGATCTCGAGCGATACCGCGCCGACCTTCAATCCGAAGAGTTGCTCGCGCGGGTGCGCGCGGAGAAGCGCGAGGGGGTCTCGTTCGGCATTTCAACCACGCCGGGAATCCTGGTGAACGGCAAGCTCTACCGGGGGATCAAGACCCGGGTGGAACTCCTCGATCGGATCGAAGAGGAACTCTGGATTCTCGCCGCCGGCAGGTGACGCGCTGAAGCTGGTTGCTCCTCTCAACTCCGGCGCCGTGGCGTGGTCCTCCGTATCCATTGACATGGCCATGAGGCGGTGGATAATGAAGCATCGGCCGCGTCGTTCCCGAGGAGGCGTCGTTGTGAAGAGCCTCTTTCCCGGGCGATCTGCGCTACACCATTGGCGCCACCGACGTGTTCGACACAGGTGCCTCCGGTTCGCTGGCGGATGCCAGGAACCGTGGCTTCGCCTTCCTGTTGGGGCTGAAGTTCGGACT